>Ga0187784_10000159_pt1 | contig 43863 bp, 50 predicted proteins | sample 1015_SJ02_MP15_2_FD_132964 | JGI IMG/M metagenome (GOLD analysis project Ga0187784, IMG submission 132964) | Tropical peat soil microbial communities from peatlands in Department of Meta, Colombia - 1015_SJ02_MP15_20_MG | ecosystem: Environmental > Terrestrial > Soil > Wetlands > Peat | place... | reverse complement strand
GTCGATCTCGGAGAGAGTCTTCGCATTCTCGTAGGTCAACGCCGTGCCGCAGCGGCCGCAGAATGTGCGCACCACGCCGGGCGAGGATGCAAAGGCCGCGGGTTCGCCCGAGAGAATCTCGACCTCTTTCCGAGCGAAGGTGAGCCAGGCGACGGCGGCGGCGCCGCTCGCCCGCCGGCAGCTCGCGCAGTGACAGATGATCGACGAGGAGGGCGTGCCGCTCAGCCGATAGCGAACCGCGCCGCAGAGACATCCGCCTTCACTCATCGGCGTGCATTATATACGAGGCGCCGCCGCACCCCTGCAAGCACCGCGGTGAGCTCCTCGACTCCGAGCAGGGCGGCGCAGAGGACATACAGGGCTCCGGCGCCGAGCACCGTCCCCAAGAGCGCCAGGGTCTTGCTCGTGAGTGCCTGCGTGGCCCAATCCGCGAGCAGCCAGCGCGAGCCCGCGGCGCAGACGGCGGCGAGTGCGGCGCCCGCCAGGGCCAGCTTGCCGAGGGTTGCGATCATGCGCCGCGTCTCGAGACTGCCGAGCCGCCGATGCATCAGCGCATACAGGAGCAGAAAATTGCAGGTGGCCACGCAGCCGGTCGAGAACGCGAGGCCCCTCGGCCCCCAGCCGAGCCGGAACGTGAACAGCCAGTTGAAGAACACATTGAGGCCGACGGCGATGAAGCTCACCACCATGGGGGTCTTGCGCCGGTCGAGCGCGTAGAAGGCGTTCACCAGCACTTTGAGCGCCGCGTAGCCGGAGAGGCCGACGGCGTAAAAGCGCAGCGCCCCGGCTGCCTCTGCCGCCTGAGTCGCGTCGAATTTTCCGTGCTGATAGAGCACCGAGATGATGGGCTCGGCCAACATCATGAGCCCGATGGTCGAGGGGATCGTCAACACGAACATGAGCCGCATGGCGCGCGCGAGCTCGGCACGAAAGGCGCTCATCTGCTCCGCCACCACCAAGCGCGACAGCAGCGGCAAGGTGACCGTACCGAGCGCGACACCGAACAAGCCGAGCGGAAGCTGCATCAGCCGGAACGCGATCGCCAACCAGAAGATCGCACCGTCACCGAGCGTCGAGGCGAACATCGAGTTGATCAGCACGTTGAGCTGAGTGGTGCTCGCGGCGATGACCGAGGGGCCCATCAGCGCCAGGACCGCGCTGACACCCGCGTCGCGCCACTCGAAATCCGCTCGATAGCGAAACCCCAGCTGCCTGAGCGGCGGCAGCTGCACGGCGAGCTGCAACGCGCCGCCGATCAGTGTGCCGATCGAGAGGCCGATCAGTGCGCGGGGGCCGAACGCCGGGTCGAACATCCACCCGAGCGCCACGCCCGCGATGATGGACCCGAGATTGAAGAAGCTGGAAGCCATGGCGGGCCTTCCGAAAACGCTCTTCGCATTCAGCATCCCCATGACGAGCGCTGCGAGCGAGACCAGCAAAATGAACGGAAACATGATGCGCGTGAGCAGCGCTGTGAGCGCCGCCTTCGGCGCGTCGAAGCCGGGGGCGATCACCGCGACCAGCTCGCTCGAGAACACCATGCCGACGGCGCAGATCGCCCCGAGAGTGAGCACGGTCAGCGTCGCCACCTTGTTCGCGAGCCGCCAGGCTGCCCCGTCGCCCTCGCGCGCGATGGTCTTGCTGAAGGTCGTGACGAAAGCGGTCGACAAGGCGCCTTCGGCGAACAGGTCGCGCAACAGGTTCGGGATGCGAAATGCCGCTGTGAAGGCGTCCATCATTTTGCCGCCGCCGAACAGTGCCGCGCAGATCTGCTCGCGAGCCAGTCCGAGCAGTCGGCTGCACATGACCGCAAGGCCGATGATCCCCGCAGCCTTGGTATTCAGGCGCTCGGTGGAGCTATCGGGAGCCATGAAGTTCTCGGCGGCCAGCGTGGCGGGGTCGGCGTGCGAATCCGCTCCGGTCCTCGAGCTCATGCGGCGCCCGCGGCTCGCGTGATCTTGCGGATCGCATCCGCGAGAGAGCGTGCCGATCGCCCGTAGTCGGCCCAGGCCTTGCTCTTCTCGAGCAGAGCCGGTGCGGTTCTCACGGTGAAAGCCTTGGGATCGAGTCCGCCGGCCACCTGCGCCCAGGTGAGCGGCATGGAGACGGGCGCGCCTTCGCGCGCCCGCGGCGAAAGCGGGGCGACGGCCGTGGAGATGCGGTCGTTGCGCAGGTAATCGAGGAAGATTCGCCCCGCGCGTCGAGATTTCGACATGTTGTCCAGATATTTGCTGGGGCTGTCGCTCGTCATCTGCGCGCAGATCACATGCGCGAAATTCTTCGCCGTCGGCCATTCGACGGCGTGCGATCGCGCCGTGAGGAGTGCCGTCACCACATGCAGTCCCTTGCCCCCGGTGGTCTTGCAGTACGCGACCAGTCCGAGGGCTTCGAGGCGCCGGCGCATCTCCTGCGCGGCATCGATCACCGCGGCGAACTTGAGCTCCGGTGCGGGGTCCAGATCGAATATCAGCCGTCCCGCGATCTCCGGCGCGTAGGGCGCGCAGTTCCACGGGTGCAGCTCCAAGCCTCCGATTTGCGCGACGGCGGCGAGTGCCTCGATGCGGTCGATCTGCACATAGGGCGCTCGGTCCCCCTTGACTTTCACCAGGTCGAACAGATCGGGCATCCCCGCCATGGCGTGACGCTGGAAGAATCGCTGTCCGCCGATCCCGTCGGGCGCGCGCACGATCGAGCACGGTCGCCCCTCGAGGTGCGGCAGCATCCACGATGCGACCTGCTCGAAGTAGCGCGCGAGGTCGAGCTTCGTGACCGGCCGCGAATCGCCGGCATCCGGCCACAGCGCCTTGTCGGGCTTGGAGATCGTCACGCCCATCACCGATGCGCCCGCTCCGGCAGGGGGATCGGGACGGGGCGCGCCTCGAGGCCGCAGAGGGCTCTTGGGCGGAGCCACTCTTTTCGAGCGCGGCGCGCTCCTGGATGCCGGCGCGCGTGTGGACGGCTGCCTGCTCTTCGAGCTCGACAGGCTCTTCGAGCGAGAGGCGCTTGGGGACCGCCCGGCGGCCGCCGCGCGCGGCACTCCGGATGCGGCGCGCCCCCGGTGAGTTTCGTGGGCCGTGGCCTCGCCGATCGGCGCGGGGATCTCCGCCATGACCTCGCTGGCGGGCTTGTCCTCGCGCAGCCCCTTGAAGGCGGCCTGCCGGATCATTCCCTGGGCGGTCCAGCCCGCAGACTCGATTTCGGCAACGAGCTTGGGGATGAGCCAGCGCACATTGCTCTTCTTGGGCGGTGCATGGGCACCCCCGAACGGGCTCCTGTCGGTGGTCAATGCCTCGAGCCTCGGTAATAGCTCATTCGCCACCCTTTGCGTGTATCCCGTGCCGATGCGCCCCACGTACACCAAGTGACCATCGCGATGGACTCCCGCAAGGAGCGAGCGCATCTCGCCCGCTTCGGTCGTCCAGCCCCCGAGCACCACCTCGTGACCGGCACGGCATTTCGCTTTCCTCCAGTCCGCGCCGCGCCCGGACCTGTAGGGCGCATCCAAGCGCTTGGACATGATGCCTTCGAGTCCCATTTTGCAGGCGGACTCGAGTACCGCACCTCCCGCAGATTCCAGATGCCTCACGTAGCGAATGCGCTCACCCCTCGCTCGTCGAAGGAGCCGCTCGAGCCGCGCCTTGCGTTCGGCCAGAGACGCGGCTCGCACGTCCCTGTGATTCTCGAACAGCAGATCGAAGGCAAAAAAGACGAGCTCCTCCGACTCATCCGCGGCAAGCGCCGCCTGCAGGCGCGAGAAGCTCGGCACGCCGTGGCGGTCGAGCGCCACGACCTCGCCGTCGATCAGGCAATCGGGCAAGCTCTCGGCCTGCGCAGCGATCGCGGGAAATCGCGATGTCCAATCGAGCGCCCTGCGGGTTTTCAGGGTGACCGCGCCGCCGACAACCCGCAACTGCAGGCGATAGCCGTCGAACTTGACCTCGTGTCCCCAGCCGGGCCCACTGGGCGGCCGCTGCGCGAGCTGAGCCAATTGCGGTTCGACAAACCCGGGGATGTGGCGCACCGCCTTGCCTGCCGGCGAGCGCCACGACGCCCTCTGCGGGGCGACCGCGGACGCCCCGGACCCCGCCCCGACGGCGGATGTCGCATCAGCGCCCGCTCCATCGGCGGGCACGTCGGAGTGCCAGACCGCGTCGGCGCGGAGCTTGTCATCGAGAGGGCGCATGAAGGGGGTGGGCGCACGTCCCTTGCCGGCCGCAATCTGCTGCATCGACCGCTTCGACGCCACCGAGCGATCGATCCCAACGAGCGCCGCGCCGCCGTCCGAGCGCGCGTATGCGTCGCGATGCTTGATCAGCAGCCAATTCGTGCGCTTGCCCCCGCTGCGGTCATGCTTCATGCGAACCAGCACCCAGCTGCCGTGCAAGCGCTCACCCGCCAAGGTGAATTTGAGATCGCCCGAGCGCAGCGCCTCCTGCGGCGACTTCGGGCCCTGCGGCATCCAGTAGCCACGGTCCCACAACTGCACCGTTCCGCCCCCATATTCCCCGGCGGGAATAGTGCCCTCGAAGTCGCCATAGTCGAGCGGGTGGTCCTCCACTTCCACGGCGAGGCGCCTGTCTCTCGGATCGTCCGAGGGGCCTCGCGTCACGGCCCACGATTTGAACACCCCATCGAGCTCGAGCCGAAAGTCGTAATGAAGTCGGCGGGCGGCGTGCTTTTGCACCACGAAGCGGCGCAGACTCGATTGCGCGACGGCCGCCTCACCGCTCGGCTCGTCGGTCTTCGAGAAATCGCGCTTCTTGCGATACGCAGCGAGTGCTTTGTCTTTCACCATAACGCGCAGGCCTTCCTGCGCCGCGCGCTGCGCATGCGCATCGTCAACGAGCGGCTGACGCGGACTGGCCGGAGAGGCTCCCAGGCCCGCGGGCCGCTCGAGGCATTATAGCGACTCAACCGAATTGAAAGCCCGAAATCGCCTTGCCGGCGATCTGCGCGCCGAAGGTTCGCACGCCGGCATCACCGTCCGCGGCGCCTGCGGCCACCATGAGCGGGATCAAATGCTCGGCGGTCGGGTGCGACTCGCGTCCTCCGGGGGCGCTGCGCCATGCGGCGAGCCGCTCGTCTCGCTCACGCGGTTCCTTCACGGCCTCGCCGAGCCAGGCGTCGAAGGCAGCGGCCGCCTCGCCACCTTTCCCGGAGAACATCGCTGCCAAGTTGTGGTAGCTCATGCCGCTGCCGACGATGAGTATCCCCTTCTTGCGCAGCGGCGCGAGCGCGCGCCCGATGGCGATATGCAGGGCGGGGTCGAGACTCTGTTGCAGCGAAAGCTGCACGATCGGCACATCGGCGTTCGGATAGATCAGCAGGAACGGCACGAACACGCCATGGTCCAAGCCGCGCTTGGATTCGACGCCAAGCTCAAATCCCGCATCCGTGAGGAGCGACCGCAGGCGCGGCTCGAGCTCCGGGGCGCCGGGCACGGGGTACTTCAAACGATAGGTGTGCTCCGGAAATCCATAGTAGTCGAACAGCAGCTTCGGCCGTTCCGCGATGTTGACCGTGGGTTGCGGCATCTCCCAGTGCCCCGAAATGACCAGCACCGTCTTCGGCCTGACGCCGATCTTCGCGTCGATGCCGCGCAGGTACGCTGCCAACCCGTCCCACATGCGGGGATCGTCGGGCGGTGGGTCCATGAAAAAGCATGGCCCGCCGCCGTGCGGGATGAATAGCGTCGGCAGTCTCTTGGCAGCTTCCACGGCTCAAGCGTTCTGAAGCGTCTGAGCCTAGCCTGGGGCGGCGGTGAACGTCAATGCGTCGGGCGCCCTCGGCCGCTCGGGTTGACCGCCCTCAGGCGCGCGCTCAGTGCCGTCACGCGCTCGCGTTCACCGTATTGCCGCGCGGGCCTCGTGCGAGCGCACCGTCGGACTCGAGATTCTGCAGGAAATGATTCACCAGACTCTGTTGAGCCGCGCTCGCCGGCTGACTGAACGGCTGCAGCTCCTGGGTGCGGCTGGGGCGCGGGACGTTCTGAGCGGCCGGACTCGATCCTCCACCCACGGCCGTGCTCGCCGTCGAGCGAGCCGCCGAGACGGAACTTTGATCCGCAACCGACTGTTGCAGTGACTGCTGGGCGCCACTCAGCAGCACCGAGGATACGCCCACGGGTAATTGACCGATGCCCGCGCTGTTGGAGCTGCCCGAGTTCGTATCGAACTCGAGCAGGCCTTTGCGGTGGCCGTGACCGTGGCCGCGGCCGTGATGGCTGAAGGTGACTTGCGGTAGTGCCGCTGAGGCAGCGGCGGAAACGGCGCTCGAGCTCATAGGGATTCCTTGCGTGACAGGCGGATGAGAGCGGCAACGCGTTGCCGCCGAGACTTCTCGATGACGGCTGCGCCTTGCCGCCCGCAATCGGGATTGCGGGGTCGGCGGTTGCTCGAATCGTGCGAAGACGGCATGGCGGGCCTCGACTTCAGTTGCTTCATCGATCATGGGCATGAACGACGCCCAGGTCGCCTGTGGGATCAAGCACCTTCCGTGCCAAGCGCATCGGCCCTACAGAAACGCGGCTCCGTCGCCGATACACGGTCGGCCGCACGGCAAGCAAGGGGCATTATGTCAAATACTTCAATCTCCCCCATCGGGCTATCAGGTCTCGGGCTATCAGGTCGATTTTCGCTGGGCGAGCCTTCGCGGCTCTGACTCTGGACGCCCTCGAGCACTTTGGCCACTCTGAACTCCGCGTTCGAGAAACTGATCGGCGATCTGGGGGGCAGCACGAGCTCGAGCTCCACCTCGGCGCTCCAGGCGTTTCTCTCGAGCTTCTTGCAGAATCTGGAGACGAGTGGCCCGTCCTCCGTGAGCCCGCTCGGCGCCACGGTCGATACGACGGCCTGAGCACCCGGGGCCCACCTGGCCCCCTCCCATTCTCCAATGGGATGATTCCCCGGAGCGGAGAAACCGCTCCGGGGAGGTTCATGCGCTCGCTTCGCGCTCGACAGATCGCGATCATCGCTCTCTTGTTCGCAGGGTACGGCGCGCTCTACTTCTGCCGCGCCGACCTCTCCGTCGGAGCCCCGCTCATCATCGATGAGTTGGTGGGCCACGGGGTGAGTCATGACGAGGCGATCGTGCGCATGGGCACGATCGCATCCCTGGGAGTGCTCGCCTATGCATTGGGGAAGCTCTTCCTCGGCGGTCTCGGTGACTTCTGGGGCGGACGAGTCAGTTTCCTCATCGGGCTCGCCGGGGCGGCTGCGTTCACGCTGCTTTTTGCGCAAGGGGCCGGGATCCCGCTCTTCATGATCGCCTGGATCGGCAACCGGCTGACTCAGTCGATTGCGTGGGCCGGACTCATCAAGGTGTCCTCGAGGTGGTTCGATTACTCGTATCACGGGATCGTGATCGGCATCCTGAGCGTGAGCTATCTCGTCGGTGATGCGCTGGCCCGAGAGAGCATGGGAACGCTCATCGGGCGAGGCCACGACTGGCGAGCTCTGTTCTACTACGCGGCCGCGGTGGCGGCGCTCCTCTTCGTCGCGAACCTGTTGTTCTTGCGCGAATCGAGAGTGCAGGCGGGATATACGGAGGCGGAGCCCAATCCGTTGAATTTGTTCGCCCAGGCGGAGTCGCATCCGCCGAGCATCAGGGCGCTGCTCGCGCCGCTCCTCAGGAGCCGCGCCTTTCTCATCGTTTGCCTGCTTTCGTTCGGCTGCACCATAATCCGCGAGAGCTTCAACATCTGGACGCCGGTCTATCTCCATGACTACCTGGGTTACACGATGAGCGATGCCGCGAGCATGAGCGCGGTGTTCCCCGGCGTCGGAGCGGCGTCGGTGCTAGTGACCGGCTGGCTGAGCGATCGGCTCGGTGCAAACGGTCGAGCGTCGATCCTGTTCCTCGGGCTCGCTGCGGCGGCGGGGGCGCTGCTCGCGCTCACGGCCTTGCCGCGTGGCCATGTGGGCGTGTCGCTGCCGTTACTCACGATCGGGATCGTCGCTTTCTGTTTGCTGGGACCCTACTCCTACCTGGGCGGCGCCTTCGCGCTCGACTTCGGCGGCAAGCAGGCCTCCGCAGCGTCCTCGGGAATCATCGATGGGGTCGGCTATCTGGGAGGCTGGCTCGCGGGGGACAGCGTGGCCCGAATCTCGGTGGCGGCGGGCTGGCACGGCGTGTTCGTGTCGCTCGCTGCCGTAAGCGCGATCGCCGCGTTGGGCGCGGGATATCTCTGGTACCTGGGCGGCCGGGCATGGGCAGCGGGCGCCGGCCGTCCATGAGCGCGCAGGCTGTCAGCAGCGCCGTCTTCGTGACCCCCGATACGCTCACCGTCGAGTGGGCGGACGGTTCACTGGGTGAGTTCGCCAGCGTTTGGCTGCGTGACAACTTGCCGCAGGATCGCGATCCGACGAGCGGCCAGCGTCTCGTCGATATCGCGGATCTGCCCGAGCTACCGCGCATCCGATCCGCCGTGGCGCGCGGCGGCACGATTCGCGTCGAATGGGAGGGGGAGTCGACCCCTGCGCTCTTCGATCTCAATTGGTTGGCCGCACAGAGCCGCACCGCCCGCGATCAGCGTCCGGAGCTCGCGAGGCGTTTCTGGCTCGAGGGAGCTCGACTCGAGGCCTCGCGTGACTTCGCATGGGCGAGCATCGAGGATGTGAGCGAGGATCGCGCGCGCCTCGTCTGGCTCATGCGGCTCCTGCAAGAGGGAGTGGCGTTTTTGCGCGACGTGCCCTCGACCGAAGGTGCCCTCCTCGAGGCAATGCGCTGGGTGGGCCGCGTGGCCGAGACCAACTACGGACCGGTGTTCGACGTGCGATCCGTGCCGCAACCCGAGAATCTTGCGTACTCCGATTACGGCCTCGGCCTGCACACCGACAACCCCTATCGCGAGCCTGTGCCCGGATTTCAGGCGCTGCACGTGCTGATCGCTTCGCCCGAGGGTGGCGACAGCCTGTTCGCGGACGGCTTTGCCCTGGCCGAGCATTTGCGCGCCGAAGATCCCTCGAGCTTCGCGCTGCTCACACAAATCGCGGTGCCCTTTCACTACGCTTCCCATAACGCGGATCTGTACGCGCAACGGCCGCTGATCGAGCTCTCCTGCGGCGGCGAGGTCGTCGCGGTCCATTACAATAGCCGGTCGATCGCGCCGCTGCGTCTGCGAGCGCAAGATGCGCGAGCTTTCTACGGCGCTTATCGGCGTTTCGCGACGCTGTTGCACGATCGGCGTTTCCAGATGAGGCTCAGGCTCGCTGCGGGCAATCTTGTCGTATTCGATAACCAGCGAATCTTGCATGGGCGCACCGCGTTCTCCTCCGCGAGGCATCCCCGACATTTGCGCGGCTGCTATCTCACGCGCGATAGCCTCTACAGCGCGGCGGCGCTGCTGCGCCGAGAGCTCGACCGCAGGAGCCTCGACCCTCATCGAGGTCATCCATGACCATATTCGAAGAGATCCTCGCGCTCTACGGCAAGCGCGGCGCCGCGGCTTACTTCGGTGAATGCGTCTCGATGACCGAGCATGGCCTGCAAGCCGCGTTCTTCGCCCAGGCCGCAGGCGCAGCGCCGGCGCTCGTGATCGCGGCGCTGCTGCACGACATCGGGCATCTCGTCGAGGACGTGCCTGACGACCTCGCCGATTGGACGACCGATGCCGGCCATGAGCGCGTCGGGGGTCTGTGGCTCGCACAACGCTTCCCGCCGGAGGTGTCCGAGCCGGTCCGCTTGCACGTTCCCGCGAAGCGCTATCTCCTCGCCACCGATCCCGATTACTTCGCCCGCTTGAGCCCCGCATCCGTGGCGACCTTGAGATTGCAAGGCGGACCGATGTCGGCCGAGGAGGCAGCGCGCTTCGAGACCGAGCGCTTCTATGGGGAGGCGATCGCCGTTCGCCGCTGCGACGACCGGGGTAAAGTCTCCGGACTCAAGACCCCCGCGTTGGCCGATTTCGGCGCCATGATCGAGGCGCTCGCGGGCTCGCGTTGAGAAGGCTCAGCGCGCCTCGTCGCGTGCCGGTGGGTCGATCGGCCGTCGCGTGATCACGCGCACGAGCTCGATGCGGCGGTGATCCGCGCGCAGTATGCGAAATTCCAGCTCGCCGATCTGGATGGTCTCGCCACGGCGCGGCAAGCGCCCGAACTCCTGCATCAACAGACCACCGATGGTGTCGTACTCCTCGTCGGAAAACGCCGTACCAAAGTAGTAGTTGAAATCCGCAATCGGCGTGAGCGCGCGCACGGAGAACTCACGCTCGCCGTCGCGGCGAATCGGCTGGTCGTCCTCGACATCGTGCTCATCGTCGATCTCGCCGACGATCTGCTCGATGACATCCTCGATCGTCACCAGGCCGCAAACGCCCCCGTACTCGTCGACGACGATCGCGATATGATTGTGGCTCAGGCGAAATTCCTTGAGCAGCACATTGAGCCGCTTGCTCTCCGGCACGAAGACCACGGGGCGCATGTACTCGCGGATCTCGAAGTGCTCTCCGCCTTCGAGCTGCAGCCGCAGCAAGTCCTTGGCGAGCAGGATGCCTATGATCTGATCGCGATCCTCGCCGATCACGGGAAAACGCGAATGGCCGGACTCGACCACCAATTCGACGATTCGATCGGGCCGCTCATCGCGCTCGATGAACACCATCTGCGCGCGCGGCACCATGATGTCGCGCACCTGCATGTCGGCGACCGCCAGCACACCTTCGATCATGACCAGCGCGTCGGCGTTGAACAGGCCGCGCTCGCTCGCTTGGCGCAAGTCCTCGATGAGCTCGGCGAGATCGCGCGGCTCGCCGGACATCGACTGCGTGATCCGCTTCAACCAGCGGCCGGTGCTCCCAGTGGGCTGCTCAGACATGCTGCCTTAAGGATACTCGATCACGCATACGGGTTTGAAAACCCAAGCCGATCAAGGATTTGAATCTCCCTCGCCGCCATCCTGCGAGCCTCCGCGCGCCGCTCGTGATCAAATCCCAGAAGGTGCAGCACACCATGCACCGTGAGGTGCGCCCAGTGCGCGCAAGAGCGCTTGTCCTGCGCTCTCGCTTCCCGCGCGACGAGGGGCGCACAAATGACGAGCTCGCCCAAGTAATTCCTTCCCTCGGGAACTCTGCCCGGACCCTCGAAGGACAGCACGTTGGTCGGTCGGTCTTTGTGCCGGTAGCGCGCATTCAAGGTGCGACTCCGTCTCTCGCCGACCACGCGGATGGAGATCACGATGCGGCGGCGGGTGGCGCCGCCGAGCGCGGCGCTCGCCCAACGGAAGAATTGCTCCCGCCGCGGCACCCAGGGGCGGCGCGCCGCGTAGGTCACATCGACCTCGAGGCTCCTAGGAGCCTTCCTCAGGGGATTTCGCCTCGTAAGCCTGAACGATTCGTTGCACGAGGGGATGGCGCACGACATCGCGCGAGCTGAACATCGTGAATGCAATGCCGTGCACGCCGCGCAGGATATCGATGACGGTACGCAGGCCTGACTGCTTGGAGTTGGGCAAGTCGACTTGTGTGATATCGCCCGTAACCACCGCCTTGGATCCGAACCCGATGCGGGTCAGGAACATTTTCATCTGCTCGTTGGTCGTGTTCTGCGCCTCATCGAGAATCACGAAGGAATCGTTCAGCGATCGCCCACGCATGAAGGCGAGCGGCGCGATTTCGATGATGTTGCGCTCGATCGACTTCGCCACCCGCTCGAAGCCGAGCATCTCGTAGAGCGCGTCATACATGGGCCGCAGGTACGGGTCGACCTTCTGCGTGAGGTCGCCGGGGAGAAACCCCAACCGCTCGCCCGCCTCGACCGCGGGGCGCACGAGCACGATCCGGCGCACCATCTCCGACTGCAGCGCCTCGACCGCGCACGCCACGGCCAAATAGGTCTTGCCCGTGCCCGCCGGGCCGATTCCGAAGGTCAGATCGTGAGTGCGAATGTTCTTCAAGTACTCGGTTTGATTCGCGCCGCGAGCGCGCACCGCTCCGCGCGCCGTGCGCACCCTGACTTCGTCGGCCGCATCTCCCTCGCTCGCCTCCCCATTGCCGGCATCCATGTCCAATTCCTGGAGGGCGATGTGCACCCGCTCGGAGTCGACGGGCTCGCGCTGTGCTCGAGCGTACAGGTCCTGCAATACGGCCTCCGCGCGCAGCGTGGCCGAGGGTAATCCGATGATCTGGAAGCGGTTTCCGCGCCGCCGCACCTCGACACCGAGCCGCGACTCGATCTGTCGCAGGTGCTCGTCCAGGGGACCGCAGAGCTCGACCAGCCGCATATTGTCGGCCGGCGCCAGTTTCAGGTCCCGCGTCATGGAAACGGAACTCACGTCTCGCTTTCTACCACAAGACGTCCGCGCAGTGAATTGGGCAATGCCTCGGTTATGACGACGTCCACAAATTTGTTGATGAGGTGTGCGGGCCCGGCAAAGTTGACCCAGCGGTTATTGTCCGTGCGCCCGGCGAGCTCTGCCTTGTTGCGCTTTGCGGGCCGCTCGACGAGCACGCGCTGTCGGCTCCCCACCATCGATTCGGAGATCGCGTGTGCTTGGGCGGCGAGGCGCCGCTGCACGAGCTCGAGCCGCTGCTGCTTCACCTCGTGCGGCACCTCGTCGGGAAGGGCGGCCGCGGGCGTGCCGGGACGGCGGCTGTAGATGAAGCTGAACGACTGATCGAATCGAGCTTCCGCGATCAGGTTCATGGTCGCCATGAAATCCTCGTCGGTCTCTCCGGGAAAGCCCACGATGATGTCGGTCGAAATAGAGATCCCGGGCCGCACCGCGCGAAGCTTGCGGAGCTTCTGCTTGTACTCGAGCGAGGTGTGGCCGCGTTTCATCGCGCAGAGAATTCGGTCCGACCCGCTCTGCACCGGCAAGTGCAACAGGTTGTTGAGCTTCGCAACGTTCCCGTACGCCTCGATCAAGCTATCGTTGAACTCGAGCGGATGCGATGTGGTGAAGCGGATGCGCTCGATCTCCGCAATCGCCGCGATGAAGTGAATCAAGGTGGCGAGATCGGCGAGCGTCCCGTCTGCCATCGGACCCGCGTAGGCATTGACGTTCTGGCCGAGGAGGGTCACTTCGCGCACCCCCTGGGCGCCAAGCGACCGCACCTCTTGCATCACTTGCTCGAACGGTCGGCTGATCTCCTCGCCACGCGTGTACGGCACCACGCAGAACGTGCAGTACTTGCTGCAGCCTTCCATGATCGACACGAATGCCGTCGCTCCCTCGGCGCGGGCCTCCGGCAGCCGGTCGAACTTCTCGATCTCGGGGAAGCTCACGTCGATTTGCGGGCGGCCGGTGCGCTCGAGCCCCTCGAGCATGTCCGGGAGTCGGTGCAGAGTTTGCGGCCCGAACACGAGATCGACGTAGGGCGCGCGGGCGGTGATGCCCTCGCCCTCCTGGCTCGCGACACATCCGCCGACGCCGATCAGTACGTGCGGCCGTCGCTGCTTGAGCGAGCGCCACTCCCCCAGCAGGGAAAATACCTTCTCCTGCGCCTTTTCGCGCACCGAGCAGGTGTTCACCAGGAGCAGGTCCGCCTGCGAAGGGTCATCGGTGCGAGTCATGCCCTTCGCGGCCTCGAGCACGGACTCGATCTTCGTCGAGTCGTACTCGTTCATCTGGCAACCGAAGGTCTTTATGTAAACGAGGCCGCCCATATCCTAGATCGTAGGCTCACGTTGAAAAGGGCTTAAGATACTCGTAACCATGGCGATACGCGAAGTTCTCAAAATGGGCGACCCGCGCTTGCTCGCACTTGCCAAGCCGGTCGAGCAATTCGGAACGGTCGAGCTCGACAGCCTCATCGCCGATATGCGGGACACGATGCACGATCTCAATGGTGCTGGCCTTGCGGCGCCGCAAATCGGGGTGGGGTTCCGGGTGGTCATTTTCGGTGTGGAGGCGAACCCGCGATACCCCGAGGCGGAAGCCGTTCCTTTCACCGTGCTCATCAACCCCACCCTGCGGCCGATCGGCGAGGAGATGGAAGAGGGCTGGGAGGGGTGCCTGTCCGTGCCCGGCATGCGCGGACTGGTGCCCCGGTATCGGCAACTTCACTACGCCGGAGTGGACGCCGACGGCCGCTCATTCGAGCGGACGGTGAGCGGCTTTCATGCGCGTGTGGTGCAGCACGAGGTCGACCACCTCGATGGAATTCTCTACCCGCGGCGCATCCGCGATTTGACCCAATTCGGGTTCACCGAAGTGTTATTTCCCGGGCAGGAGCTCATCGACGATTAGGCGCCTGCCGCAAAGCGAGCGCAGGTGCCCGCTCCAGACCGCTCAGAAGGGGATGTCGTCGTCGAAGTCCTCTTTCCCGCCGGCGGGGGCCGGCGTTTGATCGTACTCGTCGCGCGGGGGAGGACTCCCGCGCTCGGCGCCGCCCATGGCAGAAGCGCCGCCCATGGCTGCCGCGCCGGCTGCCCGTCCGCCCAGCATCTGCATGTTATCGGCGATGATCTCGGTGGTGAAGCGATCGTTTCCCTGCTTGTCCTGCCATTTACGCGTGCGCAATTTCCCCTCGATGAAGACCTGCGAGCCTTTTCGCAAGTACTCGGCCGCGATCTCACCCAGGCGGCCGAAGAGGGCGATGTTGTGCCACTCGGTGCGCTCTTGTTGAGCGCCCGAGGCCTTGTCCTTCCATGACTCGCTGGTGGCGATGCGAATGTTGGTGACCGTCATGCCGCTCGGCATCGAGCGAGTCTCAGGATCCGCGCCCAAATTACCGACCAGGATGACCTTGTTGACTCCGCGCGCCATGGAATTCCCCTACTGTGCGTTCCGACATCACATATTGTACACGCGCGCATCGCCCCCATATCGGCTTTAAGCGCGGCCCTCGTCGAGAAACTCCGAGCCGCGGGGTCGCTCGGCACGTGCGCGCGCCGGCGCGTGCCGGCATTGCCCGGGAAGGGGTCATGGTTCGCCCTTGACGCCGGGCGTATAGTGAACGGTTGCATGCAAAATATCCGCATCCGGGGCGCCCGGACCCACAACTTGAAGAACATCGATCTTGACTTGCCGCGGGACCGACTGATCGTGTTGACCGGCTTGTCGGGATCCGGCAAGTCCTCGCTGGCCTTTGACACGATCTACGCCGAAGGCCAGCGACGCTACGTCGAGTCGCTGTCCACTTATGCCCGCCAATTCCTGTCCATGATGGAAAAGCCCGACGTCGACACCATCGAGGGCCTGTCGCCGGCGATCTCGATCGAGCAGAAATCGACCTCGCACAATCCCCGCTCGACGGTGGGCACCGTGACGGAGGTATACGATTACCTGCGCCTGCTCTATGCCCGCGCAGGCACGCCGCGCTGTCCCGATCACCACATCGAATTGACCGCCCAGACCGTGAGCCAGATGGTGGATGCCGTGCTCGCGCATCCCGACGGCACCGCCCTGATGCTGCTCGCACCCGCGATTTCGGAGCGCAAGGGCGAGCACGCGGAGCTGATCGAGGAACTCGAGGCCGGGGGCTTCGTGCGCGCCCGCATCGACGGCGAGGTCGTCGAGCTCGATCAGGCGCCGAGACTCGACTCCAAGCGCAAGCACACCGTCGAGGCCATCGTCGATCGGTTTCGGGTGCGGCGTGATCTCGGCCAGCGTCTCGCCGAGTCCTTCGAGACGGCGTTGCGGATCGGCTCGGGAGTAGCGCGCGTCGCCTACATGGATGACCCCTCGCGGGCGGAGCTGGTGTTCTCCAACAAGTTCGCCTGTCCGATCTGCAATTATTCGCTCACCGAGCTCGAGCCGCGGCTGTTCTCGTTCAACAGTCCGATCGGCGCCTGCCCGAGCTGCGACGGACTCGGTACTCAGGAGTTTTTCGACCCCGAGAAAATCGTCGCCAACCCGCATCTCTCGCTCGCCGGCGGCGCCGTGCGCGGCTGGGACCGCCGCAACGCCTACTATTTCCAGCTCATCCAGTCGCTCGCCCGGCATAGGAAATTCGACATCGAGGCGCCGTTCGAGAGTCTGCCGCAGGAAATCAGGGACCTGGTGCTCTTCGGCAGCGGCGAGGAGCAGATCGAATTCAAGTATCTCGACGGCAAGGGCGGCACGGCCAAGCGCCGCCACACCTTCGAGGGCATCGTCAAGAACCTGGAGCGCCGCTACCGAGAAACCGAATCGGCCGCGGTTCACGAGGAGCTGGCCAAGTACCGATCATCGCGCCCCTGCCCCGAGTGCGGTGGGACTCGTCTCAATCGCGCAGCGAGGAACGTCTTCATCGAGGGGCTGAGCGCTCCACAAGTCTCCTCGATGTGCGTCGATCGCGCCATCGAGTGGTTCTCGCGCCTGAAGCTCGCCGGCTGGCGCGGTGAGATCGCCGTGAAGATCATCAAGGAAATCGCGGATCGCCTCGGATTTCTGGCGAACGTCGGCCTGGGCTACCTCACCCTCGACCGCAGCGCCGATACGCTCTCGGGAGGGGAGGCGCAGCGCATTCGTCTCGCGAGTCAGATCGGCTCGCGCCTCGTGGGCGTCATGTACATCCTCGACGAGCCTTCGATCGGTTTGCACCAGCGCGACAATCAGCGCCTGCTCGACACGCTCGTCAACCTGCGCGACCTCGGCAACACCGTCATCGTGGTCGAGCACGACGAGGAGGCCATCCGCCACGCCGACCATGTCGTGGATCTCGGTCCGGGCGCCGGTGTGCACGGCGGTGCGGTCGTGGCGCAGGGCACGGCCGAGGAGGTCGCGGCTCATCCGGATTCGATCACCGGACAGTACTTGAGCGGGCGCCGTCGCATCGAGCTGCCGCGCAAGCGCCGGGCGCCGGACCCGAAGCGCCTCTTGCGGGTCACCGGCGCCACGGCCAATAACTTGAAGGACGTCACGGCGGAGTTTCCGCTCGGACTCATGACCTGCGTGACCGGGGTATCGGGATCCGGCAAGTCCACGTTGGTGAACGACACCTTGTTTCGCGCCGTGGCGACGCAGCTCAATCGCGCGGCGCCGGGCGCCGCGCATTTCGAGCGCATCGAGGGATTGGAGCACATCGATCGCGTGATCGAGATCGATCAGAGCCCGATCGGCCGCACACCGCGCTCGAACCCGGCGACCTACACCGGCCTGTTCGCGCCCATCCGCGAGATTTTCGCCTCCGTTCCGGAGGCACGCTCACGCGGCTATGAGGCCGGGCGCTTCAGTTTCAACGTGAAAGGCGGCCGCTGCGAGGCCTGTCAGGGCGACGGGGTGATCAAGGTGGAGATGCATTTTCTCGCCGACGTCTACGTGCCCTGCGATGTCTGCCGGGGCAAGCGCTACAACCGCGAGACGCTGGAGGTTCGATTCAAAGGCAAGAACATCCAGGAGGTGCTCGACATGACGGTCGAGGACGCCCTGCCGTTTTTCTCCGCCGTGCCGACCGTGCAACCGAAGCTGCAAACCTTGGTCGACGTCGGCCTCTCCTACGTGCGCTTGGGCCAGAGTGCGACGACGCTCTCGGGAGGCGAGGCGCAGCGCGTCAAGCTCGCCAAGGAGCTCTCCAAGCGCGCCACCGGCCGCACGCTCTACATCCTCGACGAGCCGACCACGGGCCTGCACTTTGCCGATATCGCGCAGCTCCTCGCGGTGCTGCATCGCTTGCGCGACGAGGGCAATACGGTGATCGTCATCGAGCACAACCTCGATGTGATCAAGACCGCGGACTGGGTCATCGACCTGGGACCCGAGGGGGGCGATGGCGGCGGGCGCATCGTGGCCGCAGGCACACCGGAGGAGCTCGCCGCGCACGATGCCTCGCACACCGGGCGCTATCTCAAGAGCGCCTTGCGGCGCGCGCGCGGCGCGGCGGGCGCGCTCGGCGGCGCCGCCGAGCCCGCCGCGCAGCGTAAGCGCGCATGACCGTCTCCTTCCCGTCAGACCCTAAAAGCGGAACAGCCGGCGCGACCCTGGTCGCGCCGGCTACCTTCAAAGACGAGGCGTTGCGGCTCGTCATTTCGCGCACCGCCTACTCTCCGTACGTCGCCTCGCACGCCGCCAACTGGGCATTCAAGATCTTCAGCTGGGCCGAGCAAGCCTGGGGGCTGAGTCCGGGCTCGCAGAAGAAGTTCTGGACCTCGTTGCGGATCGGCTGACAGGGGTCGGGATCCGGGATTCCATAGAACGCGAACACGTAATTCCCGGGCGTGGTCAGGGTCAGCGAGCTGCTCGTGGAGAACGAGCCAAGCAGAATATCCCAACCCTTGAACTTCCCGTACGGCTTGATCTCGGGCTGCGCCTCGATGGTCGATGGCGTGGTGACCACATTCGACCCCGCGGTCCAGCCGCTCGTCGCCGACTCGATCGGCGTCTGGCCGGCGATGATCTTGTTGTCGTTGAGCGAATAGGCGTACGTGGTGTCGGTCGTCGGAGGCGGGCACTTTTCGCCGGGGGAGCACCCGCTCAGCTGAATGTACTCGGCCACTACGCTGTTAAATTCGCCGCAGATCGGCTGAAAGGTCACACTCGGCTCGGTGTACGGAGTCGCGTTGATGTTCCAGAACAAAAACGCATACGTCCCCGCGTTCGGCCCGCTCGTGATGGTGAACTCCTGAGGCGCTCCCACGGTCTGCTCACCGCAGCCGGAGGAATCGACCGGATTGATCTCCGCCGTATAGAGCAAGTTGCCGTTGAAGACATTGTGGGCGCTGACCTGGACCACGTGCGCCTCGCAAATGCCCGCGGCTCCCACGAGCAGCGATGCCGCAGCCAGCGACCGGAAAAGCTTCGCGGTGAGCGTACCCACGGCCAAATTGTCGATAGTCGTCATTGAAATCTCCTTGATTTAAGAAATGGTGGATCGATCGAGTTTCCTCGGTTCCGGCGGCACCCCTCTCGGCACGTGCGCACCGTTACAATCCAATGCGGAAAGCCCGGGCGTGTCGCCTCATCGCAGTGTGGAAAACCCTGCACGGGCTCGCTGAGCAGCGTCGCGGGGACAGGCCGCCAACGAGCTCGCCACGCAACGGATGGGCGTAGGCGCTATGATCTCGACGCCCGCTTGTTCCAGAGGGGATGGTCGTAGGTCTCGCCCTTGCCGCGCATACGCGTTTATTCCGATTCCGCCAGCCGGGGCAGCGAACGTGATTGATCTCGCCGCGCTGATCGCTCGCGCGTCCCTGCCGGTTCTGAGGCGACTCGATCCGGAGCTCGCTCACGACGTGGGTCTCGTCGGGCTCAGGTTGCTCCAGCCCCTGTGGCGCCCGCGAAGGGTGCCTGCGGGACGTGCCCTGTCCTGTTTCGGGCTCGTGTTCGCGCATCCGCTCGGCCTCGCCGCCGGCTTCGACAAGAACGGCGACTACCTCGATGCGCTCGGGGCGTTGGGGTTCAGCCACATCGAGCTCGGCACGGTCACGCCGAGAGCGCAGCCCGGAAACCCCAAGCCGCGGATGTTTCGTGTACCGCACGCGCCGGCGCTCGTGAATCGCATGGGATTCAACAACAAGGGGGTCGATCACCTCGTGACGCAGCTCGAGCGTGCCGCCTACTCGGGAATTCGCGGTGTGAGCATCGGCAAGAATGCCGATACGCCCCTCGAGCGCGCCGCGGAGGATTACGTGACGTGCCTGACCAGGGTTTACCCCCATGCTGACTACGTCGCCGTCAACGTCTCCTCTCCGAACACCGCGCGGCTGCGCGAGCTGCAGCAGCAGGACGGCCTGAAAGGAATCCTCGAGCCGCTCCTCGAGTCTCGCGCGGAGCTCGAGAAGCGTCACGGGAGACGCGTTCCGCTCCTCGTCAAGGTCGCGCCCGACCTCGATGCCGGTCAGGTGACGGCGCTCGCGGGAACCCTGCGCTCGCTCGGCGCCGACGGGGTGATCGCGACGAATACCACCACGGACCTCGCCTCCTTGGGGGCTGCCTGGCCGGCCGCGCGGCGGGGTGGTCTGTCCGGAGCCCCCCTGCATGAGCGCTCGCTCGCGGTGATCTCGCAATTGCGCGCCGAGCTCGGGGCGAGCTTCCCCATCATCGGCGTGGGCGGTATCGTGGATGCCCGGCGAGCGTTGGCGACTCTCGAGGCGGGCGCCAATCTCATCCAGATCTATACCGGATTCGCCTACCGTGGCGATGTGCTGCTCGAGGAGATATGGGAGGCTCTTTCATGATCAGCGACGATCTCGTCGAGCAATTTCAGCGCGACGGCGCAGTCCACGTGCCGCAGCTCCTGCGGCCGGAGGAGATCGCCGAATTGCGCGCCGGCATCGATCTCAATCTCGCTCATTTGAGTCCCAGGGCGAAGGTCGCGAGCGCGGCGACCGATCCCGGGCTATTCGTCGAGGATTTCTGCAATTGGCAAGAGAATCCCCACTACCGTCGGGTGATCTTCGAGTCCTCACTGGCGCAGACCGCGGGCCGCTTGATGCGCAGCCGTAGCGTGCGGCTCTACCACGACCACATGCTCACCAAGGAGCCCGGCACCCGCCAGCCGACGCCGTGGCACCAGGACCAGCCGTATTACAACGTCGAGGGGACTCAGAACGTGAGCTTCTGGATCCCGGTCGATCCGGTCACGCGCGCCTCCACCCTGGAATTCGTCGCGGGCTCACACAAGGGTCCGTGGCTCATGCCGAGATCCTTTTTAGATTCGCAGGCGAAGTGGTTTCCGGAAGGCTCGCTCGCCGATCTTCCGGACATCGAGGCGCGGCGCGACGAGTACCGCATCCTCGGTTGGCCGCTCGAGCCCGGCGACGCGGTATGCTTTCACATGCTGACACTGCACTCCTCGCGGGGTGTCGACGGCACGCGGCGCCGGCGCGTGTTCTCGGTGCGATTCTTGGGCGACGACATCGTCCACGCGCCGCGGCGCTGGACCACCTCCCCGGAGTTTCCGGGGCTCGCGCAGGAGCTCCCCGCGGGAGCGCCGATGCATCATCCGTTATTTCCCGAGCTGTGGCGGGAGGCATCATGAAATCGACTCGACAACCCCCCTCTTCTTCCCGCATCGGCGGGCGGGGCGCCAGAGGCGGCGCCGAAGTGCTCGAGCGGCTGCGCGAACATCCGCCCCATCTCTGGTACGGCGGTGAGCGGGTGCGCGACGTGACCACCCATCCGGCCCTTCGTGGAGGGGTGGAAACGCTCGCGCGCCTGTACGATCTGCAGTGGGAGCACGCGGACACGACGCTATTCGAATCGCCTTCGAGCGGCCACAAGGTCGCCCGCTCCTTCATGCTGCCGAAGACCCGCGAGGAGCTCACGAGCATCTCCGCGGCAATGAAGGTCTGGGAGGACTACACGCGCGGCATGATGGGTCGCGTTCCCGACTACATCAACCGCGCCATGTCCGGCTATGCGGCGGGCGCCGCGTTTCTAGGTGAGGCCGACCCGCGCTTCGGCGAGAACGCCGTGCGCTATCACGAGTACCTGCGCGAGAACGACCTCTGCCTCACGCACACGCTCATTCCGCCCCAGGCCAATCGCGCCGTCAACTCGGCGCGCCAGGCGGACCCGTATCTCGCGGCGCGCGTCAAGGAGGAAACCGACGCCGGGATCGTGGTGCGCGGCTGCCGGATGCTGGCCACGCTCCCGGTCTCCGATGAGATCATGGTGTTCCCCTCCACGCTCTTGAAGAGCCCCGAGGAGGATGCGCCCTATGCCTTCGGGTTCGCGATCCCGAGCCACACGCAGGGCCTGCGCTTCATCTGCCGCGAGAGCGTCGACTACGGACGCTCGCATTTCGACCATCCGCTGGGCTCGCGCTTCGAAGAGATGGACGCGGTGGTGGTCTTCGACGACGTCTTCGTGCCCTGGGAGAACATCCTGCTCTATCGAGACATCAACCGCTGCAACCAGGCCTACGCACGAACGGGCGCGGTCGTGCACATGACGCACCAGGTGGTCGTCAAGAACATCGCCAAGGCCGAGTTCATGATGGGTCTCGCGCATCTGCTCGTCGACTCGATCGCCGTCGAGGGCTTTCAGCACATCCACGAGAAGCTCTCCGAGCTTTGGATCACCATGGAGACCATGAGGGCGTTCCTGCGTGCGGCCGAAGCCGATGCCGCGCTCGATGAGTGGGGCGTCATGCGACCGGCGTGGAACCCGCTCGATGCGGCTCGCAATCTCTTCCCGCGCCTCTACCCCCGCATGGTCGAGATCATCCAGCAGATCGGCGCCTCCGGTCTCGTCGCGATGCCGGTCGAGGCGGACCTGAAGGGACCTCTCGCCGCGGACATCAAGCACTACTATCAGGCGGCGCGCGCCGAGGCATTCGACCGCATTCCGCTGTTTCGCTTGGCCTGGGACGCCTCGCTGTCGGCGTTCGCGTCGCGGCAGGTGCTCTACGAGCGCTTCTTCTTCGGCGACCCGGTGCGCATGGCGGGCGCCCTCCTGGCGAGCCACAAGTCCGAGATCCAGGAACAGGCCGAGCGCGTCGCCGCCTTCGTACGAGAAGGCCGCGACGAGGCATTCGCCGCCACGAGGCCCGAGGAGCACCCGAGTCGCCGATGAGCCGCAACGCCGTGAACCCGAAGAGCTTTCGCGAGACGCTGGGCCTGTTCGCAACCGGCGTATCCGTGGTCGCCACGTATATCGACGGACAGGTGCATGCGATGACGGCGAACGCGGTGTCATCCCTGTCCTTAGATCCGCCGCTCGTGCTCTTTTGCCCGGCGAAGCGCGCCCGATTCTCCAAGCTTCTGCCCGATGCCGGCGGCTTTTCCATCAATTTCCTGCGCGACGAGCAGGAGGCTCTGTCCACCTACTTCGCCGGGTTCTGGGAGGAGCCTTCGCCGCCGCGCTATCGATTCATCAGCGCCGCCGGCTTGCCGCGCCTCGAAGGAAGCTTGGGATCGCTCCTGTGCGCAAAGCGCGACGTCTACGAGGCCGGCGACCACTGGATCGTGACGCTCGAGGTGCGCGAGCTGCATCGCGGCATCGAGCCCCTCAAGCCGCTCCTGTTCTTCCGCGGCAAGTACCGGCGCCTCGACGCCGGAGGTGCGACGTCGGCTCCCGACATCGCCAACACCGCCGACGAGCCCGTACAGATGTATTTTCACGAGCGCTGAGCGCCGCTCGGTGATCAGCGCGGAGTCGCACCGTCCAGCCGGCATTCACGCGCCGGACGGTCGTCAGTGCCGACTCGCGCTCGTCAGTGACTTGAGAAGGCGGTAGTAGAACTCGACGCCCGTGTAGTAGGACTCCGCTTTCACGCGCTCGTCCTTGCCGTGCATGCGTACGTCATCGCGATCGATCGCCACGCCGTTGACGCCGTAGGTCGGAATGCCGGCATTCATGGTGTAGATGCTGTCCGATGCGCCGGTTTCCATGATGGGCAGGACCGGCACGCCCGGCCAGAGGCTTGAGGCGACCTTGTGTAGCGAGCTCATGAGGTCTTCACGAAGCGGCGGCGGCGTCATCGCCATGCGATCCGAGCCGTGATCCGAGAGCTCGCCCGAATCGCTGCGGTAGCGCACCGAGAGCTCACGATCGGCGAACAACCTCACGAGCTCCAGACGAATCTCCTCCTGAGAATGTCCGGGAAAGATCCGGCAGTTCACGTTGCCTTCGGCGCGTTGGGGAAGCGCGTTGAAGGCATGGCCGCCGCTCAGCATGGTGGCGACGCAGGTGGTGCGCATCGTGGAATTGTAGCGAGGATCTCGAGACAGGCGCTCGGCGGCGGCGAGATCGGGCGGGGTCTTGAGGATCGCACGCAGGTCCGCGGAGCGCTCCGCGGACTCGATCGGCGCCATCTGCGCGAAGTACTCCCGCGTCACGGCGTTGAGCTCAAACGGAAACTCGAATTTTTGCAGGGCCGTCAGGGCGGCCGCGACATGGTAGATGGCGTTGTCGGGCCTCGGCAGCGAGCTGTGGCCTCCGGGGTTCGTGGCGAGCAGTTGATAGTCGGCATAGAGCTTCTCGGTCGCCTCGAATTCGACCGTGATCGCCTTGCCGTGGTCGGTGACGACACCTCCGCTGTCGGGATTCAAAGCGAACTCCGCATCGACCAAGTCGCGGTGATGGGCGAGCAGCCAGCTCACCCCGTTCGACGTCCCCCCTTCCTCGTCCGCGGTGAGAGCGAGGATGATGTCGCGGTCGGGAACGAATCCTTCCCGCTTCAAGCGAATGAAATTCGCCACGGCGATGGCGTCGCTGTCCTTCATGTCCTGGGTGCCCCGGCCGTAGTAATAGCCGTCTTGCTCGACGAACTGAAACGGATCCGTGCTCCAGTCCTCGCGCCGCGCCTCCACCACATCGAGATGGCCGATGATCAGCATCGGCCGCAGCTTCGAGCCGGACTTGCCTCGATAGCGCGCGACCATGTTGCCCTTGCGCTCGTTGGGTCCCAGCACGGTCACGTCCGCGGCGGCAAAACCCGCATCGAGCAGGCGCCGCGCCATCGCTTGCGCCGCGACGGTCGTGCTTCCGATAGAATCCGTGGTATTGATCTCGATCAGCTGCTTGAAGATGTCGTGCGCCATGCCGCGACGGGACGCCTCATCCTGCGCGCCAGACGCGGCGTGCACGCCGAGCGCACAGACGGCGATCACGAGCGAGGTCGAGCGCAAGCAAGGTTTCACGGGTGCCTCCGGCAAGACCCCAAAAAAAGAAAGGAGCATGTCGCTTATGAACCCCCGAGTCAACCCGCGCGCACGGTCGATGCGTGTCTCGATCGGGCACTACTCGAGATGCCTGCTGCCCTTCGCCTGCTTGCTCGCGGCGGGTGGCGCCGTCTCGGCAGGCGGCGCGGCGGCGCCCGCCGCGCCCGCCGCGCCGCAGCTCGTGCTCCTCCACGGCCGGATCCTGACGCTCGATGCGAACGATTCGATCGCCGAGGCGCTCGCCATCCGCGACGGGAAAATCGCCGCCGTCGGCACGGATCGCGACATCCTGAAGTTGGTGCGTGCATCCACGCGGCGCCTCGATTTGAACGGCCGTACGGCAACTCCCGGCCTCATCGACAGCCACGCGCACATCGCCGAGGGCGGTGTCGAGGCGCTGTATCACGTCGATCTCAGCGACGCGTCCACGGTTTCAGAGGTCGTGCACCGCGTGAGCGAGGCACTGACGCGCCTCAAGCCGGGCGAATGGCTCCAGGGCTACGGCTGGGATCAGGGCAAGCTTGCCGAGCGTCGCTATCTGTTCGCCGCCGACTTGGACGCCGTCTCGCCCGACAATCCGCTGTGGTTGATGCATACCTCGGGCCACTACGGCGTCGCGAACTCGGTCGCGTTGCGTATGGCGCACATCAGCTCGCACACGCCCGACCCCGCGGCCGGAACCATCGATCGCGACGCCCACGGCGAGCCGACCGGCATCCTCGAGGAGGCGGCAATGGACGCCGTCTCCGGTCTCATCCCCCGGACGACGCCGCAACAGTGGCGCGCAGGTATCCTGCACAGCATCGAGCTCATGCATCGTGAGGGAATGACCGCCGTCAAGGACCCCGACATCGATCGAGCGATCTGGGATGCCTATGTGGAGCTCTTGCATCGAGGGCTGCTGAAGGCACACGTCTGCGTGCTGTGGCATGCCGGCACCACCCTCGACTCGGCCCGTGCCGCCCTCGATGAGGTTCAAGCGCAACCGCGGCCGCCCGGCTCGCTGGGCGATGGGCGGCTCGTATCCTGCGGAGTGAAGATCTACATGGACGGCAGCGGAGGTGCGCGCACCGCGTGGGTCTATCAGGACTGGAACAAGAACTCCACCGACGTCGACAGGGGCAATACCGGCTATCCGACGGTGGACCCGGAGACCTACCGGCGGATGGTGAGGCTCTTTCACGATGCCCGCGTGCATGTGGGAACTCATGCGATCGGCGATCGCGCGATTGATTGGGTGGTGGACAGCTACGCACAGGTGCTCGCGGCAACGCCGACCTCCGGCCTCCGCCACAGCATCATTCACGCCAACATCCCGAGCGCGCATGCGCTCGAGACCATGGTGCTGCTCGAGCAGAAATTCGATGCGGGCTACCCGGAGGTGCAAGCGCCTTTCATGTGGTGGATCGGCGATACCTACGCCGGCAATTTCGGACCCGAGCGGTCACTGCGCTTGGTGCCGCTCGAGAGCTTCCTGCGCAAAGGAATTCGTTGGGGCGGCGGATCCGACTACCCGGTCACGCCGCTGCCGGCACGGTTCGGCCTATGGGCCTCCATCGAGCGCGAAACCACACACGGTGCTCATCCGTTCGGCACGGCCGAGTCCGTCGACATTCACGCCGCGCTGCGCTCGTATACGATCTGGGCTGCACGACAGTTGTTCCTGGAAAACCGTATCGGCTCTCTCGAGGTCGGCAAGGACGCCGACATCGCCGTCTGGGATCGCAACATGTACGAGATACCGGCGCGGGAGCTCTCCAAACTGCATTGCGAGATCACGATCATGAAAGGCGATGTCGTGTACGAGGCGCAAAAGGGGAAAGCACCATGACGAAACGTCCTAGGGTAACGCGCACTCAAGCGGAGGCGGCGGTGCAGACCTTGCTGCGCTGGGCGGGCGATGATCCGGCTCGGGAAGGCTTGCGCGACACGCCGAGGCGCGTGGTGAACGCATACCGGGATTGGTTCTCCGGATACGCAGCCGACCCGAGCGCATACCTGCAACGCACGTTCGAGGAGGTCGAGGGCTATGACGAAATGGTCGTGCTCCGTGACATCAACTTCGAGTCGTTTTGCGAGCATCACATGGCGCCGATCATCGGCCGAGCTCACGTAGGGTATCTGCCGACTTACCGGGTCGTCGGAATCAGCAAGCTCGCGCGTGTGGTCGACGGTTTCGCGCGTCGCTTCCAGGTCCAGGAAAAGCTCACCGCCCAAATCGCATCCTGCATCAACGATGTACTCAAGCCGCGCGGGGTCGGTGTGGTCATCGACGCAGTTCACCAGTGCATGACCACCCGCGGAGTGCACAAGCGCGGCGTGTCGATGGTGACGAGCAGAATGGTCGGCACGTTTCGCGCCGACGCGAGCACCCGAGCGGAGTTCCTCCGCTTCATCGACATCGAGGGCAGCACTGTGCGCTGAGCGCGGCGGCGCTCCTAGCCGCGCGGCCGGCCGCCGCCGCGCGCCGGAATCACCTGCACCGAAAAGCTGTACTTATGGCGCTCGCCGGGCTGCAGCGCCCCCACGCCAACCACCTGCCGCGCGATCTTCTCGCCCTGCTCATTGGTGATGGAGACGACCACGCAATACTCGCACTGCTCGCTGCGGCCCGGATAGTGAATCGAGCCTTCGATGCGCATGGCCGAGATCCCCTGCGTCTCGGGCTCCGGATTGGCGGGATTGAAGCGCAGATGATGCTGGCAGCCCGGGCAGATGTTGGCGCTCTGCAGAACGGTCGCCTTGCAGTGCGGACAGATGCGCGTCGCGCCGAGGCTGCCCTGACGAACGACGCTCACGAGCGCGCCTCATGCATCGCTGTCGCCTCGCGAAATGCTCACGCGGGCTCCTAGGATCCCGGCTTCAGTTTCTTGTCGTCTTCCCAGCCGAATTCCACATGACCGCGCATGCGCGAGCCGGCAGCGACCGTGAGGGCTCCGGCCTTCACGTCGCCCACGATAACTCCGCCTTCCAGTACATCCACGCGCTTCGCGGACTCGATGTTGCCCTGCAATTCGCCGCCGACCACGACGATGCCTGCGAGCACTTGGCCGGTGAGGTGAGCGCCTGGATCCATGTTGAAGTTGCCGTCGATGCGTACGTCCCCCTTGAAGCGGCCGGCCATGCGCACGTTGCCCGACCCTTCGATCTTGCCCTCGATGCTGAGGTTGGCCGCGATCACGGATTCGCCCGCCTCGGCGCGAGGTTGAGGTGCCGGTGCAGGTGCCGGTCGCCGGGCCGCCGCCGCCGCTTCACTACTCGGCACCGCTCGCTCGGGGGAGGCACGTTCCGCAGGCGGCGGGACCGGCTGGGGCGTGCCCGAGGGCACGGGTGTGAGGGGTTCTTTGCGGCCGGTGGGCGCAGGCGTCGGTTTTTCATTCCAAAGTGCCATAGCAATACTCTCCCGCTGGTGAGGAACTCAAGCGTACACGCTAACCTGTCGAGATGTCATCGGCATCTGTCTTCGAATGGAGACGGCTGCCGCCGTGTCGCCCGCACTATAATGTGCACTGCCAAAAAACGGGGTCAAAGCGCTTGTTCCAGCATCTCGACCGCTTGCCGGCCGACGCCATTCTTCGAGTCATGGCCGAATTTCGCGCGGACCCCTTCCCGCAGAAAGTCGACCTCGGGGTCGGCGTGTACCGCGACTTGAGCGGTAATACTCCCGTTCTCGAGTGCGTGCGGCGCGCAGAGCAGATCGTGCTCAGATCCCAGTCCACGAAGACCTACGTGGCGGCCGCAGGACGGGAAGAATTCAACCGCGCCGTGGAGGAGCTCGTTCTCGGCGACTCGCACCTCGCACGGCGGGAAGGGCGGGCTCGAACGGTGCAGACGCCCGGCGGCTGCGGAGCGTTGCGTGTCGGGGCGGAGCTCATTCGCGCCGCGGCCGCGAACACCGCCGTGCACGTGAGCGAGCCGACTTGGGGAAATCATGTGCCGCTCCTCGGGAGCTGCGGACTCAAGCTCGAGCGCTACCCCTACTACGATGCCCTCTCCCACGAGCTCAAGTTCGATGCAATGCTCGAGCGACTCGAGCGCTCGCCTCAGGGCGATGTCGTCTTGGTGCACGCCTGCTGTCACAATCCGACCGGGGCGGATCTTTCGGCGAGTCAATGGCAAATCCTCACCGAGCTCTTGAGGCGCCGGCGGCTTGTCCCGTTTCTCGATCTAGCCTATCAGGGATTCGCCGTGGACCTGACCGAGGATACGGCCTCGGTGCGACAGGTCACGGAGATTCTCCCCGAGGTGCTCATCGCGGTGTCCTTTTCGAAGAATCTCGGCTTGTATCGAGAGCGGGTCGGCGCGCTCATCACGGTGAGCGATACGCAAGCACGTGCGGACGCCGTACACAGCCATGTTCTTCAGATCGCACGCAGCATCTACTCGATGCCCCCCGACCACGGCGCGGCGATCGCCGCCTGCATCCTCGCCGATCGAGAGCTCTTCGAATTGTGGATCGAGGAGCTCGCCGCCATGCGCGGGCGTATCCAGGATATGCGCGCGCTCCTGGCGAAGCAGCTGCGCGCGGCCACGGATGACGGCTCGTTCGATTTCATCGAGACTCAGCGAGGCATGTTCTCGCTCTTGGGGGTTGCGCCCGCTACGGTCGATGCGCTGCGCATCAAGCATCACATTTACATGACCCCCGACAGCCGCATGAACCTCGCGGGGATCATGCCGCACAACGCGGCCTACGTGGCCGAAGCGATCGCTGCGGAACGCCTTGGCTGAGTAATCCCCGTGGCCGCGAGCGGTCAGGCGCCGAGCGCATCGCTCAGGGCGTTGATCTCGGTGGTCGAACCGGTCATCACGGTCGCAATGCGCGTCTTGTCCAGCCCGAGCCGGATGGCGGCGTGCTTGCCCTTGAGCGAGGACTCGAGCGCGGGCAGGTCCGACGCATACCTTGACATGACCAAAGCGATGGCGACGACGTCGCTCAAATCGGGCATCTCGGGCTCGGTTCGGCCGAGATCCTCCTGATCGCCGATCGCGTGCGCCATCGCCTCGGAGAACTCCCAATTCTCGAGGATCGCCTTGCCGATGGGAGGGTGCCACTCGCTGATGATTTGCTCGAGCGTGTCGCTATTCGCGAACAGCTCGGGGTGATCGGTGGCGCGCGTCAACACATAAAGCTTGCCGATTCCATGCATCATGCCCGTCAGCATGGCTTCGTCGGGATTTACCCGCGTGCAGGTACGCGCCAGCACGAACGCGAATGCGGCCACGCGGGTACTGCGCCGCCAGAGATCGTCCAGATAGGGCTTGAGCGAGAGCAGCTTGTTGCTGTTGCGGATCTGCGCCATCGCAAATGAAATCGAGGCGCTGCGCACCATGTTGTAGCCCATGCGATTGATGGCGGTGCGAAGATCCGTCACCGGCTGGCCGCTCCTGTTGAGCGAGGCGGAATTGGCGATCCGCAAGAGCCGCGCCGCAAGTGCCGGCTCCGACCCCACCACGCGGACGACCTGATCGACCGTGGATTTGGGATCGGACAGAATGCGCCGCACCCGCACGGCGATCTCGGGGAATGAGGGCAAGTCCACCTTGCCGCCCGAGAGCTCGGCGGCCAAGGACTTGACGAATTCGAACGCAAGGCTCGGTTGCGTCGGCGCTGGGTTCGCGGATTTCACGGATGTAGTGTTAATCAAGTCACACTCTCGAGGTCAAATGGCATGCCGTCGGCAAACTGGCTGCACGCCCAAGGGTCGGCCGGCCGGCGCCAGACTTGAGTGTGCGTCGTCGAAATCGTGCGCGAGGGGGCGCGAGGGCCGGGAGGCGAGGAGCCCCGAGCGCTACCGGGCGAGCGGTGCGCCGCGACTCGTAAAGCGCTGGTGAACTTCCCCGTTGCGCGAGCGCTCCGTGTAGCGGCCGGCGCAGTAGGCGGCGAGGACCCGCCGCCAGAACGCGACGGCGCCGGGGTTTCGTTGGTACTCGACGATCTCCCATTCGCCAGCGAAGCGGTCAAAGATGAGCTTCGCGGCATCGCGGCCCACCCCCAAGCGCCGGTATTGCTTACGGATGAAGAACTCCGACATATGGTAATTGACGGCGGTCTCACCCGCCGCGGCAACCCGTGGCCGGGTCACCAAGGCGAAGCCCACGAGGTCCGGCCCCTTCAAGATCACCAGCGGATGGGAGTGGTCGTTCGCGAACCAATTCGCGAAAATCTCGTCCTGGTGAGGGTTGCTCGTACTGAGCACGGAGAAGAGGCCCGTATTGAGGTCGGCCAGCGCATCGAGGTACTCAGGGTAAACGCTTTGGATCCACTGGCGATCCTTCTTCGAATGTTTGCAATCGCGAATGCTGACGAGCAACGAAGCGGGTTTCCTGGTGCCTGAAAAGACACAGCCCGAGCGAACGCTGCGCTCACCGTCCGCCCGGGCCTTCAGATCGGCTGTCGAAGCAACTATTGCTTCGGAGCCGATGCAGCAGATGCTGCTTCAGCAGCGGCGCTCGCGGCGGCAGATGAATCCGCTGCGGCGGGAGCGGGCGCGGCTTGCTCCGGAGCCGGCGCGGCAGGCGGAGGAGTCGTCTCGGTCGTCGGAGCAGGAGCCTCGGTCTTGCTGCCGCAGGCACTCAGCACAAGTGCCGCAACGAAAGCGCTCAATGCGAGTTTGGTCTTCATCTATCGATACCCCAGAAATTTGATGATAACGTTTTAGGCAAGCGTGTTGTATTGGGCTTCCACCCAAATGTCCCGGCCGATTTTAGAGTGTTTCGGCGTAATTTCATATCTATTTCCGCGATCATGGAGCGCCTTTAACGTCTCCCGATCGCGGCCGGGGATCCGCCCCCCCGCGGGAACGCGGGCGGTTATGCAACAAATCCGAGGTGCGAACGTGCGCGAAGTGAGTCTAGATCAGCTCTATGCGGAGCACTTGCAGACCGTGATGCGGCGGGCGGACGCTGCGCTCGCAGCCGCTGGATTTGACGCGTTGGTCATCCACGCGGGTTGCCCGCCAACGCAGTTTCTCGACGATCAAGCGTATCCTTACAAAGTCAACCCGCATTTCAAAGCGTGGGTCCCCATCGTCGACAACCCGCAATGCGTGCTGATCTATGCGCCGGGCGCGCGGCCCAAGGTGCTCTTCCATCAGCCCGATGACTATTGGCACAAGCCGGCCAGCCTCCCCGAGGAGCCGTGGACGCAGGCAATCGAGATCACGCCGGTGGCGGATCCCCGAGCTGCACGCGAGGCTTGGGCCAAGCTCGGCCGTGTCGCCCTGATCGGCCCCAGCGACTGCTTCGCTACCGCCGAGACGGAGTCCCTCAACGACTCGGCTCTGCTCGCGCGCCTGCACTACGACAGGGCCGTCAAGACCGAGTACGAGCTCGAATGCCTGCGCCGCGCGAGCCTCAGGGGCGCGCGCGGCCATTTGGCCGCCGTTCGAGCGTTTCGCCGTGCAGCGTCCGAATACGAGGCCCACATGCGCTACTTGGAGGCCTCCGAGCAGCGTGAGGAGGATACGCCGTACAACAACATCGTGGCCTACAACGAGCACGCGGCGGTGCTGCACTACCAGCGTCTGGATCGGACGCCCCCGAGGCCGCTGCGCTCGTTCCTGATCGATGCCGGCGCCCAGTACCGCGGGTACGCCTCCGATATCACGCGCACCTACGCGGCCTCAGCGGGTCTGTTTGCCGATCTCATCGAGGCGTTGAATCGGGCACAACTCGCGCTTTGCGCCGAGATAGTGCCGGGTCGCGACTACCGCGACGTGCACCTCTCGGCGCACCGCAAGCTCGGCGATGTGATGTTCGAGATCGGCTTGACGAAGCTGCCCGGCGAGGCGGCTCTGGAGGAGGGCGTGACCCGCGCCTTCTTTCCGCACGGCATCGGCCATCTGCTCGGGCTCCAGGTCCATGATGTCGGGGGTGTCATGGGCGACTCCGCAGGGCACGAGCGCAAGCGGCCCGAGGGCCACCCGTATTTGAGGCTCACGCGCATGCTCGAGCCCGGCGTCGTGGTCACCGTAGAGCCCGGCATTTATCTGATCGACTCGCTCCTTGCCGCTGCGTACCAGGACCGGCGGCGCGAGCGCATCGACTGGGATCTGGTGGAGGAGCTGCGCCCCTACGGCGGCATCCGCATCGAGGACAACGTGGCCGCGACCTCGAAGGCTCCCGAGAACATGACGCGCGACGCATTCGCCAAGCTGGCCGCCTAGCCCGGCTTATTCATGAAGGGCAGCTGCTTTATCCGACGGCGCCGGCTTTGGAAGGGAATTTTCCGGGCCGCCGTCAATCCCTCGTGATAGGTATCGTTGTTCATGAATGATTCGGGCTAGCGCTGCGGCGCGCGAGCCGATCGGCGCTTTTGAGGATCAGGCGGCCGCTTTGGCCTTGCGCCGTTTCGGTGCAGCCTCGCTCGCGGCGCTCGCCTCGGCCTTCTTCGATTTCTTCGTGCGCTTTGCTCCCTTGGCTTCCTCGGCGGTCTTGCTCTGCGCCGCCGCCGCGGCCTCTACCAATTGCACGAGCGCCATATCGGCCGAATCGCCTGCACGCGGCTCCATTTTGAGGATGCGCGTGTAGCCGCCGGCGCGCGTCTTGAAGCGCGGGCCGAGATCGTCGAACAGCTTCTCGACGACGGCCACGTCGCGTAAGCGCGAATACGCGAGCCGCCGCTTCGCGGCCGAGTCGACCTTCGCGAGCGTGATCAAGGGCTCGACCACCCGGCGCAATTCCTTGGCCTTCGGCACGGTGGTGCGGATAGCCTCGTGCCGCAGCAGCGAGGTCGCCATGCTGCGCAACAACGCATGGCGATGAGCCGTATTTCTCGATAGCTGACGCCCGATATTTCTGTGACGCATAAGTTCTCTCGCCCCGCCGTTCTGTCGCCGCGCTGGAGTGCCTTGCGGCTCTAAATCAAAGGCTGTCGCGCTCGTCGTCGCGCTTCAATCCAGGCGGCGGCCAGTTGTCGATGCGCATGCCGAGCGTCAAGCCGTGACTCTCGAGAACCTCCTTGATCTCGGTGAGGGACTTCTTTCCGAGGTTGGGCGTGCGCAGCAACTCCACTTCCGTGCGCTGCACGAGATCGCCGATGTAGTGAATGTTCTCGGCCTTGAGGCAGTTCGCGCTGCGCACGGTGAGCTCGAGCTCGTCGACGGGCCGCAGCAGGATGGGATCGAACTGAGTCTCGGTCGCCTTCGTGGTCCCCTCGTCCTGACCCTGCAGATCCACGAACACCGACAACTGATCCTTGAGGATACCGCCGGCGCGCCGGATCGCCTCCTCCGGATCAATCGTGCCGTTGGTCTCGATGTCGAGGATCAGCTTGTCGAGGTCGGTACGCTGCTCGACGCGTGCGCTCTCGACGTTATAGGTCACCTTGCGCACCGGACTGAAGGAGGCGTCGAGCTGCAGGCGCCCGATGGCCCGCGTTTGCTCCTCGAACGCCATGCGCTGCGCCGCCGGGCGGTAGCCACGGCCGCGCTCGACCTTGAGCGACATCGAGAGCTCGCCGGCCTTCGTCAAATTGGCGATCACGAGGTCCGGATTCAGGATCTCGATGTCGTGGTCGCCGGCAATGTCGCCCGCCGTGACCGGTCCCGGACCCTTCTTGTGGAGGCGCACCTCCGCGATGTCGCGGCTATGCATGCGAATGGCGACGGCCTTGAGGTTCAGCAGGATGTCGACCACGTCCTCCTGCACGCCTTCGATGGCCGTGTACTCGTGCAGCACGCCGTCGATCTCGATCTCGGTAATCGCCGCACCCGGCAAGGAGGACAGCAGCACCCGGCGCAGGGCGTTGCCCAGGGTGTGACCGAAGCCGCGCTCGAACGGCTCGATCACGATGCGCGCATGGCGCGTCGATATGGGCTGCACCTTGACGACTCGGGGCTTCAGAAATTCGTTGATCGATCCCTGCATGGAATACCTCGTTAAAGACCCTATAAGTTCATCGCGCAGCGAGCGCTGCGACGACACTGCGCGGCAACGGCCGCGTTACTTGGAGTACAACTCGACGACCAGGCTCTCGTTGATATCGGGCAATATCTCCTGCCGATCAGGAACGGACTTCAGCACGCCCGAGAGCTTCTTGTCGTCCACCTCGACCCAATCCGGAAAGCCGACCTGGGCGGCGACCGTGAGCGCCGCTTGCACCCGCGTCTGCTTCTTGGCCTTCTCGCGCAAATTGATCACATCGCCCGCCTTGCACTGGTAGGAAGGGATGTTCACCGGCTTGTCGTTGACGGCAACGCCCTTGTGATTGACCAGCTGGCGCGCCTCCGCGCGCGTCGCAGCAAACCCCATGCGATAGACCACGTTGTCGAGCCGGCATTCCAGAAATTGCAGCAGTGTCTCGCCGGTCGCGCCCGGGCGCCCCGCAGCCTTCTGATAGTAGTTGCGGAACTGCCGCTCGAGCACCCCGTACATCCGGCGCAGCTTTTGCTTCTCGCGCAGCTGCAACCCGTACTCCGACAACCGCTGCTTGCGCTCGCTCTTCACGCCGCCCGGCGGCACCTCGAGCTTGCATTTCGACTCGAGCGGCTTCGAGCCGCTCTTCAGAAAGAGATCGGTTCCCTCGCGGCGCGAGAGCTTGCACTTCGGACCGGTATACTTTGCCATTACGAAACCCTTGACCTCGCTCGAGACCTCAGACGCGCCGCCTTTTCGGCGGGCGGCACCCGTTATGGGGGATCGGCGTCACATCTTCAATGTTCGTGATCTTGAGGCCGCAGCCGTTCAAGGCGCGCACCGCCGACTCACGCCCCGGACCGGGGCCCATGACTCGTACCTCGACGTTCTTGACGCCGTGTTCCTGGGCCGCGGTACCTGCGCGTTCGGCGGCCACCTGGGCCGCGAACGGAGTCGACTTGCGTGAGCCGCGAAACCCACAGCCGCCCGAGGTTGCCCAGGAGAGCGTGTTCCCCTGTCGGTCGGTGATCGTGATGATGGTGTTGTTGAAGGAGGCGTGCACGTGCGCGATCGCGTCGAGCACGTTCTTGCGGGCCTTCTTGCGCACCACCGTCTTGGCGGCCGTGCCGGCGGCCGGCGCCGCAGCGGCGGGTTGGGCGGGACTTTGCTTCGGATCTGCCATGCGTACTTTCCTGGGCGCGAGACGCCCAAATCTCAAGGGGGTCGAGCGGACCCCACCAAATAATTAAACCTTGCCCGGGGGCGCGTTCATCTTCACCGCTTGCTTGCGCGGACCCTTGCGGGTTCGAGCATTCGTGCGGGTGCGTTGGCCGCGCACCGGCAAACCCTTGCGGTGCCGGATGCCGCGATAGCACCCGAGGTCCATCAGGCGCTTGATGTTCATCGATACCTCGCGCCGCAGATCGCCCTCGACCACGAATTTCGCGACCTGCGATCGCAGCGACGCCACTTCGGGGTCCGTCAGATCCTTCACCTTGACTGCGTACTTCACTCCGGCGGCGTCGCAGATGCGCTGCGCACGGCTCTTGCCGATGCCGTAGATGTGAGTGAGGCCGATCACGACGTGCTTGCCCATCGGAATGTTGATGCCGGCGATACGCGCCATCTAGGGTTCCCCTACGCGCTCGATGCAAGCGCATGCGAAAAAGCACATTAGTATGGTCAAAAACGACCCAAAGATCAAGATCTTGTCCCCGGGCACTGCCTCCGGACCCAAGGACCCGACGATCCGCCAGGCCTTGGCCCCATGGCGAGCGCCTCAGCCCTGGCGCTGCTTGTGCCGGGCGTCCGATGAGCAGATCACGTAGACGACGCCGCGGCGGCGCACGATTTTGCAGTTCTTGCAGATCTTCTTGACCGATGGACGAACTTTCATCTCTTACTCCCGATGCCCCGCAGGCTCGATTTCTTCATGAGCCCCTCGTACTGGTGCGACATCACGTGCGAATAGGCCTGCGCCACGAAATCCATGACGCCGACCACGATGATGAGCAACGAGGTGCCGCCGAACTGAAACGGGATGCTCGGGTTCATCATGCGAACGATCTCGGGCAAGAGGCACACCGCCATGATGTAGAGCCCACCCCACAGGGTGAGGCGCGTGAGCACCTTGTCGAGGTAGTCCCCGGTTTGCTGGCCCGGGCGGATACCGGGAATGAAGGCGCCCGCCTTCTTCAAATTCTCGGCCGTGTCGCGCGCGTCATAGACGAGGGCGACGTAGAAGAAGGCGAACCCGATGATCAGAAAGGCAAAGAGCAGTACGTGCAGCGGTTGGCCGTAATTGAGGACCGCGGCAACGCGCTGCAAGCCACGCTGCAGCGCGTTGGGGTTGGGGCTGCGGCCGAAGAATTGCGCGATGGTCGCCGGGAAAACCAGCAAGCTCGAGGCGAAGATCGGCGGGATCACGCCCGCCATATTCAGCTTGAACGGCAGATGCGTGCTCTGGCCCTGCATCATGCGCCGACCCACCTGCCGCTTGGCATAGTTCACCTGGATCTTGCGCAGTGCGCGCTCGATGAACACGCAGAACAGCGTGACCAGCACCACGACGATGACGATCAGGAACACGATGAGCGGATTCATCTCCCCGGAGCGCACCATCTCGAGGGTATTGCCGATGGCGCGCGGCAGCCCCGCCACGATGCCCGCCACGATGATCATGGTGATGCCGTTGCCGATGCCGCGCTCGGTGATCTGCTCGCCGAGCCACATCACGAAAATCGTCCCGGTGGTGATCGACACGGTAGCAATGAACAGGAACTGCGGGCCCGGATTCGGAACGAGCCCGCTGCCCGCGTTTTGAATCGCGAGCGCCGCGCCGAACCCCTGGAAGGCGGCAAGAAACACCGTTCCATAGCGCGTGTATTGCATCAATTTGCGCCGCCCCGACTCCCCGTCCTTGCGGATCTGGTTCCACGGCGCGTACACCATCGAGGCCATCTGCACGATGATGGAGGAGGTGATGTAGGGCATGACGTTCAAAGCGAAGATGCTGAAGCGCTGCAGTGCACCACCGGAGAACATGTTGAAGATGCCGAGAAGCGTCCCCTGCTGCCCCGAGAAGAACTGCGCAAACCGCGCCGCATCGATCCCGGGCACCGGGATGAAGGTGCCGATGCGATACACGACGAGCGCACCCAAGAGAAACCACAGGCGCTTGCGCATCTCGGCGATGCGCGTCATGTCCCCCAGGGCAACCGCGGCGCTCGTGCTCGAAGTAGCCATGCGCTTCTCTTACGTCTCGAAGCGGCCGCCGGCCGCCTCGACCCGGCCGCGGGCACCCTTGGTCGCGCTGATCGCCTTGTCCTTGACCGCATAGGCCTTGGTGACCGTGCCCGAGAGGATGATCTTGACCCGCTCGGTATGGGCGGGCACGAGGTTTGCCGCTATCAGCGCGGGGAGCGTGACCTCGCTCTGCGCGAGGCGCGCCAGATCGTCGAGCGTCAACTCGGCGCGCGAGGCCTTGATGGCGGATCGAAATCCGGTCTTGGGCAAACGCCGTTGCAGCGGCATCTGGCCACCCTCGAAACCCACCTTGTGATAGCCGCCCTTTCGGGCGCGCTGCCCCTTGACGCCGCGGCCGCAGGTCTTGCCCTGTCCGGCGGATGCCCCTCGCCCCACACGCAAGCGCTGACGTTTCGCGCCGGGGGCCGGCTTGATGGTATTCAATCGCATACTACGCCCTCTTCCGGGTGTCCGGGGAAGCCGCCGCAGGCTCCACTTTGAGCATGTGGCTCGCGGTATTCACCATCCCGCGATTCGACGGCGTATCCGCCACGGTGACACTCTGGCCGATCCGCTTGAGCCCCAAGCCGCGAGCGCAGGCGCGGATGTTGGCGAGCTGTCCCGCCATGCTCCTGACCAGCGTGACTTTGATGGTCTTGTCGGTCATGGCTCAGCCCACCAGCTCCTCGATGCTCTTGCCGCGCTTGGCGGCGATGTCATCGGGCGTGCGCAACTTGCCGAGAGCGTCCATGGTCGCGCGCACCACGTTGATGGGGTTGCGCGAGCCGTAGCTCTTGGCAAGCACGTTGCGGACCCCCGCGCACTCGAACACCGCGCGCATGCCGCCGCCGGCAATCACGCCCGTTCCGTCCGCCGCGGGCTGCATATAGACACGGGTGGTTCCATGTCGCCCTTTGACAGCGTAGAACAAGGTATCGTTCTTCAAGGAGATGTTCACGAGGCTCTTGCGCGCCTGCATCATCGCCTTGGATATTGCGACCGGCACTTCGCGCGCCTTGCCGTAGCCGAAGCCGACGCGCCCGGCGCCATCGCCCACGACCGTGAGCGCGGTGAAGCCGAACTGCTTGCCGCCCTTGACCACCTTGGCGACGCGATTCACGGCGACCAGTTTCTCGAGCAGGTCGTCCCCGGATACGGGTTTTTCGATTCTCGCCATTGGCTGCAAGCCCTCCGTTAGAACTCTAGACCCGCTTCGCGGGCGGCATCTGCCAGCGCCTTGACGCGGCCGTGATACATGAAGCCGGAGCGATCGAAGGCGACCTTGGCCAACCCCAGGGCCTTGGCGCGCTCGGCAATCGCCCGGCCAACCGCCTTGGCGGCCTCGATGTTGCCCGTGACCTTCAACTCACCGCGCACTTCCTTCTGCACGGTCGAGGCGGTACACAGCACCTTGTCGCCCTCGGGGGCGAAGATCTGCGCATAGATGTGGCGCGGCGTGCGGTGCACCGAGAGGCGCAGCGCCTTCAGCTCCTTGATCTTCACGCGGCTACGCAGCGCGCGGCGCATTCGAGTCTGGTGTTTATCGGGCTTCATACCTCACTTCTTCTTCGCCTCTTTCAGCGAAATCTTCTCATCCACGTACTTCACGCCCTTGCCCTTGTAGGGCTCGGGGGGCCGAAAGCCCCGAATCTCCGCGGCAGTCTGGCCGACACGCTGCCGATCGATGCCCTTCACGACGATCTCGGTCTGACTGGGGGTTTCGATCGTGATGCCCTCGGGAATCGCGTAGTTGATGAGGTGCGAATAGCCGAGCGTCAAGGTCAGGCTCTTGGCGGAAACGGCAGCACGGTAGCCGACGCCCACGAGCTCGAGCTTCTTCTCGTACCCCTTGGTGACGCCCGCCACCATGTTCTGAAGGTGGGCGCGCGTTGCGCCGGCGACCGCATCGAGCCCCTCCGCAGCCGACTGGGCGGCAACCTCCAGCCGCTTGTCCTTGACCTCGACCTTGATCCCGCTCTTGAGCACGAGGGTGAGCGACCCTTTGGCACCTTTCACCGTGACGGAGTCCGCGCCCACCGTGGCGCTCACCCCCTGCGGAAGGTCAACCGGCTTGCTTGCAACTCGGGACATGGGAAATCCTGCTGGGTCGCTACTGAACGACGAACAATACTTCACCGCCGGTGCCGGCGGCGCGCGCCTGGCGGTCGGACATGATGCCCTGCGGAGTCGAGACGACGGCCACCCCCAGGCCGCCGAGGACCTTGGGCAGCTCGTCCTTGCCGCGATAGATTCGAAGACCCGGGCGGCTGATGCGCTCGATGCGATCGATCACCGGCCGGCCCTCATGGTATTTCAGCTCGATGGAGAGCGTGCGGTTAGCGCCCCCCGGCTCGAGGCCGTAACCGCCGATGTAGCCCTCCTCCTTCAATACCTTGAGAATGGCGAGCTTCAACTTCGAGGCGCCCACGCCCACGGTCGGCTTGCGCGCGGACTGCGCGTTGCGAATTCGCGTCAAGAGGTCGGCGATCGGATCGGTCATGCTCATAGTGCGCGCCTCACCAGCTCGCCTTCGACAGGCCTGGAATCTCGCCGCGACTGGCCGCCTCGCGCAGCTTGGTTCGCGCCAATCCGAACTTGCGATACACCCCGCGCGAGCGCCCGGTGATCGCGCATCGATTGCGTTGGCGGATCGGGCTCGCATCGCGCGGCTGGCTCTGAAGCGCCGCCTGCGCGGCCGCGCGCTCCTCCGCCCCGGTCTTCGGATTGCGGATCTGCTCCTTGAGTTGAGCGCGTCGGGCAGCGTACTTCTTGGCTACCTTGAGTCGACGCCTCTCGCGCATGAGCATGTTCGTCTTTGCCATGGGCTGTCCTATTTGCGGAACGGAAAGTTGAAGGCCTCGAGCAGCGCGCGTCCGTGCTTGTCGTCCGCGGCCGACGTGGAGATGGTGATGTCCATCCCCCGGATTTGATCGATCTGATCGTACTGAATCTCCGGAAAGATGATCTGCTCCTTGACGCCGAGGCTGTAGTTGCCGCGACCGTCGAAGGAACGCGGGCTGATGCCGCGAAAATCCCGAATTCGCGGGATCGCGATGTTCACCAGCCGATCGAGGAACTCGTACATACGCGCGCCGCGCAAGGTCACCTTGCAGCCGATCGGCTGCCCGTCGCGCACCTTGAAGGTGGCCACGGACTTCTTGGCCTTGGTCACGGCGGGCTTCTGGCCGGTGATCTTGGCGAGATCGGCGGTGGCGGCGTCCATGACTTTCTTGTCGGCCACGGCCTCGCCCACGCCCATGTTGACCGTTATCTTGAGAATGCGCGGAACCTGCATGGGGTTTTTGAGCCCCAGGCTCTGCCTGAGCTCCGGCACGATCTTGTCGCGATACAGCTGTTGCAGTCTTGCCATGCGTCTTGCCCGTTACCTGGAATCGATCATCTCTTTGTTCGACTTGAAGATGCGCACCTTGCGTCCGTCCTCGAGCGACTTGAATCCCACGCGGTCGCCCTTCTGGGTCGCAGGATTGAAGATCGCCACGCTCGAGACGTGCAGCGGCGCCTCGCGCTCGATGATGCCGCCCGGCTGCGGCGGGTTCTTGTTCGGGTTCGGCCGCTGGTGCTTCTTCGTCATGTTCAGGCCCTCGACCCGCACACGATCATCGTCCAGCACTTCGATCACCGCGCCGCGGCGACCCTTGTCCCGACCGGCGATGAGAATCACCGTATCGCCTTTGCGTATCTTCCTCATCGACTTCTCCTCGACAGCGGGCCACAGGGCGGCGCGAGTCACAGCACTTCCGGGGCGAGCGAGATGATCTTCATGAACTGCACGTTACGGAGCTCACGCGTCACGGGCCCGAAAATTCGCGTTCCGATCGGCTCGAGCTTGTTGGTGAGCAGCACCGCCGCGTTGGTGTCGAAACGAATCAACGAGCCGTCCGAGCGGCGCACGCCGCTCTTCGTGCGCACCACCACGGCGTCGTAAACCTCCCCCTTCTTCACCTTGCCGCGCGGAATCGCATCCTTGATGCTCACCTTGATGACATCGCCCACCGCCGCGTAGCGGCGCTTCGAGCCTCCAAGCACCTTGATGCACATCAGGCGCTTGGCGCCCGAGTTGTCGGCCACGTTGAGCATGGTTCGGAGCTGAATCATGACGGGGGCTCCTCATTCGGCTCGCGCGCGCTCGACGACGCGCACCAGCATCCAGGACTTGCGCCGCGAGACGGGCCGGCACGGCTTGATGGACACCGTATCGCCCTCCTGGCACTCGTTCTTCTCGTCGTGCGCAAGGAGCTTGGTCGTGCGGCGGACGTACTTGCCGTAGGTGGGGTGCTTGACGAGGCGCTCGACGGACACCGCGATCGTCTTGTCCATCTTGTTGCTCACGACCTTACCCGTCAGCAACCGAGCGCTCGTCGAGCCGGCCGGCGCGGCCGCTCCCGTCCCCGATGCCGCCCCCTCCCCCGGCGGCGGGGCCGCCTCGGTCCGCGGCAAGGTGGTCTCTTTGGTCGTCGACATTACGCCTTACCTCCACGCGCGGAGAGCTCGGCGAGCACCGTCTTCACGCGCGCAATGTTCCTGCGCACCTTCGCCACTTGATCGGGCTTCGCGGCGGCCTGCCCGCCGGCGCGCGCCATGCGCAGATTGAATTGCTCACGACGGAGCTTGAGTAGATCCTCGCCGAGCGCCTCGCGCGACTTGCCGCGCAAATCCTTCGCTTTCATGCCCGCACCTGCCGCTTGACGAACGCCGTCGACACCGAGAGCTTCGCGGAGGCCAAGCGAAATGCCTCGCGCGCGACGTCCTCGCTCAGGCCCTCGATCTCGAACAGCACCTTGCCGGGCAGCACTCTCGCGACCCAATACTCGACGTTGCCTTTGCCCGAGCCCATGCGAACCTCGAGTGGCTTCTGCGTGATCGGGACATCGGGAAAGACGCGGATCCAGATGCGGCCGCCGCGCTTCACGTAGCGCGAAATGGCACGCCGCGCGGCCTCGATCTCGCGAGCCGTCATGCGGGCGCGGTCGGTGGCCTTGAGGCCATACTCGCCGAAGGCCACGCTGTTGCCGCGCTGCGCGCTGCCGCCGATCCGGCCCTTGAACTGCTTGCGGAACTTGCTCCGCTTGGGCTGCATCATGGGAAACTACCTACCTCAGCTCTGAGCCGCCGCCGCCTCGGCGGGCTTGGGCGGTGCCTCGGCCTCGGGGCGTCCCGCCTCGGGGCGTCCCGCCTCGGAGCGTCCCGCCTCGGCCTCGACGGCCTCCGCCTCGGGTTGGTCGAACACCTCGCCCCTGAATATCCAAACCTTGATACCGATCACACCGTAGGTCGTACGCGCCTCCGCAAGCCCGTAGTCGATGTCGGCACGGAAGGTGTGCAGCGGCACCCGCCCCTCGCGGTTCGTCTCCGTGCGGGCGATCTCCGATCCGTTGAGACGGCCCGAGATACGCACCTTGATCCCCTGGGCACCCGAGCGCATCGTGTTGGTCACCGCGCGCTTCATCGCGCGGCGGAACATCACGCGCTTCTCGAGCTGCTGCGAGATGCCCTCGGCGACGAGCTTCGCGTCGAGCTCGGGCTTTCTGATCTCGGCGATGTTCAGGCGCACGTCCTGGACGGTCATTCCGAGGATCTTCGCGACCGCGGCGCGCAGCTTCTCGATATCCTCGCCTTTCTTGCCGATCACGATGCCCGGGCGTGCCGTATGAATGGTGATGTTGGCGCGGCGTGCGGCGCGCTCGATGTGAATGCGGCTCACCGATGCATCGGCGAGCTTCTTCGCGAGGAACTCCCGCACCAGGAAATCGGTGTGGATGTTCGATGGGAACGTCTTCGAGCCCGCGTACCACTTCGAGGACCAGTCCCGCGTGATCCCCAGGCGCATGCCAATCGGATTTACTTTCTGACCCATGCTTCAGGTCTCCCGCTTGCCATCGGACACTTGAACCAAGATATGACTATTGCGCTTCAAGATGCGCACGCCTCGGCCTTTCGCGCGGGCGTGGAAGCGCTTGAACATCGGCGCCGGATCGACCTCGACGCGCGTCACTTTGAGCTCGTCGACATCGGCGTTGTAATTGTTGTAGGCATTCGCGATGGCCGAATCGAGCACCTTGAGTACGATCTTGGCACCCTTGCGCGGCATGAACTTCAGCGTATTCACCGCGAGCGTCGCGGACTTGCCGCGGATCGTGTCCACCACGAGCCGGCACTTCTGCGGTGAGATGCGCGCGTAGCGCAGGACGGCTTGAGTTTGCATGTGCTACTCCGCCACCGTGACTTTCTTGTCGCCGGAATGGGCCTTGAAGGTGCGCGTCGGCGCGAACTCACC
>Ga0187784_10000158_pt1 | contig 43943 bp, 43 predicted proteins | sample 1015_SJ02_MP15_2_FD_132964 | JGI IMG/M metagenome (GOLD analysis project Ga0187784, IMG submission 132964) | Tropical peat soil microbial communities from peatlands in Department of Meta, Colombia - 1015_SJ02_MP15_20_MG | ecosystem: Environmental > Terrestrial > Soil > Wetlands > Peat | place... | reverse complement strand
CTTCGCGTACCGCTATCGCATTAAAGTCGAAGAGCGCATGCTGGACGCATCTTTTGGAGAACAGTACGCCGCGTGCAAGGAGCATACGTGGAGACTTATTCCACTCATTTGGTAACACACATGTGAGTGTCACCCAACGGCAGATGAGAAACCAAGCTCAGATTGTTAACCGCACATCCGCCCAATACCTCATAGACACGTCATATACGTGCTCCGGCAGCGGATGCTTTAGCGCTCGTGTTTTATGTTGTCAGGTCGGCATCCCGCTAAGCCATATAAATATCATAGACGTGCTCCGGCAGCGGATGTCGATAATTACTCCATTCAACCGCTCTGACGCCGTGAGCTAAGCTGTAAGCTCGGTTCGATTCATTCCATCCGATTACGCCTCCCGTGCTGCTCGGCAAACTTGCGGAGATCAGACATCGTGAACCGTGTCTCACACCGCGACATCTGCACCGGGTTCCGCTTGAGCCACGTCACGAATCCCTCGGCCCAGAACGCCTTTTCATCGTCGCCACGTCCTTCGAGGATCTGACGCACTGCGTCGCTCACGTCCGGGTGCAGTGGCACGTAGTGCTCCATCCTTATCTTGTCCTGTCCGGGAAGCACGTGCACTACGGGTTTTTTCGTTTCAAGGGCGGCCCTAAGCTGGCCGACGGTGAGCGCCTTGACGGTGGTGGGCCGTTGGCCGGAAAACGCACTGAACAGGACGACTGCCCGGTGCATATTGAGCTGCTGCCGTGTGAGCCGTCCGCCCTCATACGCCTTTCTGAGAGCAGCAAGCACATTTCGGACATCCTCAATGGTCACGATCCTGCTCGTTATCGCCTTTCGCACCTTCACAGTCTTCGGTCGCTCCAGAAACACCGTGTATGCCTGAAACTGGGGATCGAACGTTATCTTGCTGAGGTGTTTCAAAAAGGCGGCGGCGAACTGCAACAGCTTCCGGTGAGACTCTTGCGCGGGCCACGTGTCAACCACGTAGTCACGGAACATGGTCAGCGACTCCCGCGACACCACCCCCTTTGTGCGCTCCCACATGATATCGGGCGCGCGAATGAGCCAGTCACGGGAGCGGGGGGCTAGGCCCGTTAAGCGGAGATCACGGTATGCATCAAGCTCATCGCGGGTGAAGTATCGTATTTTTATATCACCCGCCGAATAATGTTGCCAACCGTTGCCAACCGTCCCGGCGCACCCCGTTTCGTTATCGCAGTTCATAATGCCGCTATCATCGCCATACGCGCGTTGTCGCATGCGGCAAAATCGCTCGTCTGCCGAGGGGGTTTGTCCTTTTGTTTCCAACGTCTCTTCGCCGTTCTTTTCAAAAAATAAGTCAAAGAAAGCGGACCCGGAGGGATTTGAACCCTCGACCGCCGGCTTAGGAGGCCGGTGCCCTATCCTGACTAGGCTACGAGTCCTCGTGTGGGGCTTTCGACAGTTACTTCATCAGCATCTTAGGTCTATGGGGTAGGGCAGATTCGAACTGCCGTCCAAGCGTCCCAAACGCTCGAGGATGGACCAAGCTACCCTACTACCCCTTGGGGCAACTGGTATGGGACTTCTGATAATAAAAAGTTGCCTAGAATACAGGCAGAATGGTCAACGAAGGGCGGCGTCCAATGTCTATGTCGACATTTGCTCTCCCGAATTTCACGGTTTAGCCGCCGCCTGGCGTCGCCTTATAATTAGCCATTAATTGAGTCAACTTCACAGAGGTGCACGCTCCAAGAGCACCTGCAACATTGGCAACTCGTGCTCGGCTCGAAGAGCGGTAAAACCTCCTGTGAGCCGACGTTGATCCCTATTCGAACATCACGACCTCGACCAGTTGACCCTCAAGATAACCTTCGACATTTTCTGGAATGATAACGAATCCGTCTGCTTTAGCCATTGAGCTTAGTATGCCCGACCCAGGAAGTATGCCCGATTTAGACGTCATAATGGGCTCGACGCGTCCGTTTCTGATAGCCACGCGCGCGTATGTCCGCGAGTCGGGCTTTCCCATGATCTTACTCGCCAGTGTGCCAGTCACCGTCCGCTCAAATGTGTGTTCGAAGTGAGCGAGACGATTGATCGCTGGCTTGACGAATGCGTACGAAGCGACGAGGCAGGCGACCGGAAACCCAGGCAGACATGCTATGGGGGTATCTTCCACAAGCCCGAGCGCTGTAGGCTTTGCTGGGCTGATTGCGATCCCGTGCACCAAAAGCTTGCCAAGCTTACGTACCGCCTCGGGCACGAAGTCCCGAATGCCAACTGAGGTCCCTCCAGTCGTCAATATCAGGTCGGCATCGATATCCCGTAACAAAGCTGCCTCAATGAGCTCTCGCGCATCGGTAACGATGTTTCGATAGCGATAACGAGCCCCCCACTGGTCTACCAGAAGTGCGGTTATAAGACCATTTGTTTCGACCACTTCACCTTCTGAAGGCCCTTTTTCAACGAGCTCCTCTCCCGTCGGTATGATCGCGACATCTGGTCGCCGGTAGACGGTAACGTCCCGAACCTCAAGGGAGGCAAGCAGACCGATGTCCGCAGGTCGCAGTTGATGGCCCCGTTCGACGACGACATCGCCGCGGCTAATGTCCTCTCCTTTGAGGCCGACATTTTCGAAAGGATGTACCTGCGCTCTAACCTCAACGACGTCGCCGAGACGTTCTGTGTCCTCCACCATCACGACGCTGTCGGCTTGGTCGGGTATTTTGGATCCGGTGTGGACCCGCGAGGCTACGCCGCGCCTCACTGAGTTGCCAACCCCAAGAACGATTGGTGAATCTCTACTCGCGCCCAACGTGTCGTCAGCGACGACGGCGTAGCCATCCATTGCGGCGCGTCGATAGTTGGGTTCGTCCCTTTGTGCGATGATCTGATGTGCTATCACTCTGCCTCGTGCCTGTCGTATGGGCGTGACCTCGGTTTCTTCGATCGGCACGATGGCGGTGAGGAACGTATCCAGCGCCGCTTCGAATGGAGTTCGTGTTTTGAATTTCATCGTTATGGTTAAGTGTACACGTGGACTATTATAGCTTACCAGCATGAGAATCAGACCACGATTCAAACTCTGGTTCGTCGGCGAAGATGGAAAACTCGTGTTTGGCCTCGGCACGATGCGGCTCCTTGTCGAAATAGATAGACTTGGATCTGTAAGCGCCGCGGCCCGCGAGTTGGGGATGTCGTATCGCTACGCGCTAGAACGTATAACCGTCGTTGAAAAACGGCTCGGTCGTTCTCTCGTTGAGAGGACGCGAGGCGGAAAACAAGGCGGCGGGGCGAAGCTGACTGCGGTCGGTTATGAACTTCTAGGGGATTATCAAGGCATGCAAAGTTCACTGAATCAACTTACCAAATGGTATATCGACCTCTGATTGATCTAAACTAGTTACCCGCCTGAAACGGGCGGGAAGATGGCAACTTCATCGCCATCCGACAGAACAGTGGCGAGCGCTTCCATTTCGCGCATATTCTTGCCGTTTACGAGAACCGTGATATATGAGCGAACTTCGCCATTGTCGTCACATAGAACGGACCGCAATGCCGGATGCTCTGACTGAAGCGCGGCGAGGACTTCACGTATGGTACCTGCTTCTATAGCTAACTGGGGGTGTCCGACGATTTCGCGCAAATTTGCGAACAAACGGACCTTCACAAGTGCCATCAGTAACTTACTCGCTTTAGCGCGCCTAAATACTTTCTGTCGCTTTGGTAAGACCATACATATAAATAACTAACGTCATATAAAATAATACAAGCATTAGATCGTTCCCTACTGCTTAATATCGCGTTATTTCAAGCAAGCAGAATGCGAAAGACACGCCTTGCCCCGCCCCCGCGAGGAGTCCGCATTTTCACAAGCACCCAATGGCTCAGGGATTTCTGCTGCTGTCAAGGGAGCAGATAGTTGTGGATACTGCGAAGCGTACTCAACCGCAATGACGCGTTCCATAAAATTAACCGGTATTGTATTCGGCTGCTCATGTTGATTGCTAGGTTTGTTCCGAAGAACTGTGTAGCGTGTAAGACGTGCGAGCTCGCTTGCGCCTTGCGCCATAGCGCGTCAGGCGACATTAACACCGCGGTGTCTGAGCATCCTTCTCCGATCTCGAGGCTTACAATCGGATATAAAGACGGCACATTACATCTCACACGATGTCTGCACTGTAAGCGGCCGAAGTGTATCGACGTGTGTGAAGCGGGTGCGATCGCAAAAAGTGAAGCGGGCGTAGTGACGATTGACGACGACCGCTGCACCGGCTGTTTCGCATGTATTGATGCGTGCCCGTTTGGGGCGATATTGGCGCGCGACCGGAAAGCGGTTAAGTGCGATCTATGTGACAGCGCAGCGGAGTTGTCGTGCGTTCTTGCGTGCAAGTGTGGTGCATTGGTATATGGACAAGAGACGTAACAAAGGAAATACAAAAGCGGTAACAGTGGACCCCGCAGCGCTCGACATGCTGCCACGTGCGGAGCGGGACAATATGCAAACGATGTGGGACAGGGCCGAATCCATGCAGCCTCAGTGTGGCTTCGGCGAGTCTGGTCTGTGCTGCCGGATCTGCTTACAGGGACCTTGCCGGATCAATCCTTTCGGAAAAGAGCCACAGAAAGGAGTCTGTGGGGCGAAAGATTACACGATTGTGGCTCGTAATCTGATCCGGATGATGGCGGGGGGCTGTGCAGCCCACTCTGACCACGGGCGGCACTTGGCGTCCGCGCTTAAACGGGTCGGCGAGGGTCAGGCACCCGACTACCGCGTAAAAGACGAGGCGAAACTGCGCGCACTTGCCGCAAAGCTCGGTCTGGAGAGCGAAAAGAGCGTAAATGAACTTGCAGTGGCGGTGGCGAATGCCGCTTTGGAGGATTTTTCACGGAACGATAACCAGGCATGTAGCTGGCTCAAGATTATGCTCCCGCCAAAGAGGCTAGAACTCCTTGAAAGAAATGATGTAATCGCGACCAACATCGATAAAGGGATCACGGAAGTGATGCACAGAACGCACATGGGGTGCGACGCTGACCCGGTGCCGTTGCTATTCGGGGGGATCAAGTGCTCACTCGGGGACGTCACGGGCGAAAATATAAGCTCGAACCTCTCAGACGTCTTGTTTGGCGTCCCTAAGATGGTGGTCTCTGAGGCCAATCTTGGAGCGTTAAAGCAGGACTACGTGAACGTCTGCGTGCACGGGCACAATCCCATTCTGAGCGAAGTCATCTGCGATGCTGCTGACGAGCTGCAAGGCGAGGCCATAGCCGCTGGTGCGAAGGGGATTAATATCGTCGGCATTTGTTGCACTGGTAACGAACTGTTGATGCGCAGAGGTATTCCGCTCGTCACGAATTTTGCGAGTCAAGAATTGGCGATAATGACAGGCGTCGTCGACGTGATGGTCATCGATTATCAATGTATCGCGCCATCGGTGGGATTCTGGACGCAGTGTTTCCACACAAAGTTGATTTCAACGATGCCGATCACCCGCATCCCCGGCGATACACACATCGAATTCAACGAAGCGGCGGCGCGCGAAGGCGCCCAAGAGATCGTGCGCGTCGCAATTGAAGCATACAATAACAGAGATCCAACCAAAATATTCATTCCTGAAATTTCGAGCAAGGTCGTCGCCGGCTTCAGTCTCGAGTACATAAAATCGTTATTGAGTAGTTTCAACGAAAAAGAACCGCTTATGCATCTGGCCGAAAAAATTCGCAGCGGCGATGTCCAAGGCATCGCGCTTATCGCGGGGTGTAACAATCCCACTAAAGCTGAACATGACCTCGGTCATTTGACGATCGCCAAGGGACTGGTCAAAAATAACATACTGACGCTCGTGACCGGTTGTGCGGCTCAATCTCTCGCGAAGCACGGCTTATTGACGCCAGAAGCAGTCGACGAGTACGCCGGCGAATCCCTCAAGACGTTCCTCAAAGACGTCGGGGAAAAGACCATAGGCCAGTCGCTACCGCTCGTCCTTCATATGGGGTCTTGCGTGGACAACTCACGCGTGGAAAACTTCGTCAGCGAGCTCGCGCAGGTGATGGGTGTCGACATACAGGACCTCCCGATCGTCGCGAGCGCGCCCGAAGCCATGAGCGAAAAGGCGGTGGCGATCGGTACATGGTGCGTGGCAACGGGATGGCCCACGCACGTAGGGGTGTACCCGTTCATCAAAGGAAGTCCACTTGCGGATGAAGTCGCTCAGTCGACGGCACACGACGTCTACGGCGGTCACTTTATATTTGAGCCCGATCCTACTGTCGCCGCGAAGACGCTGGTAAACACCGTACAGTACCGCAGATGGAAGATGAACGCGCACAGTGAACTGGACGGTGGGGTCACCTACTGGAACGGATCCACGCCGTCGGTAGAGGCACATGTGCTTTCGAATGAGAATCTCTACAAAAAGGCGATTGACGGGGCTATCATCGCAACGGGGTACGCAGACCAGCTGCTCAACAAGGCGATACGGCAGCACGGTCGCGATAAGGAAATAGGATACCCGAGCACCGGGTATTATCTTCCTTGCATCACCGCGTGGACAGGAGAACGAGTGACGAAACTCGCACAGCTGCCGCGGCTCCTCGGAGAGGTAAGAGCGAAGATACGAGAGGAGTACACGTTTGACAACGCAGTGGCTTCGGGCGAAGCGACGATGATCGCTGCGGAAATCGTTGAAGCCCTCAAGTACATCGATACTCCTGACCCATACGCGGCCACTCCGTACACGGGGTTCATCGGTGACGAGGTGCTGCGAAAGTTGGGGATCTCGTTCGTCGATGATACCATACCGGGAGTCCTCGTGTTGGTGGGGAAGGCGAGAGATCCAAAACTGCTTGCGAAGATCATCAGAGATTGTCAAAGCAAGGGCATGTTAGTGATTCCCACATTTGATACCATCCAGCAAATTAGCGAGGCGGGCATTGAGATCGGCGAGCACAAGGGGCTTGACCGGCTGCTGTTTTGTGTAGGCGAATTCACGCAAGCTATTCACGGGTTGAGCTTTGCGATCCGCGCCGCGCTGACCTTTGGGAACGTCAAGCCAGGCGATAGGAACAGTCTCTTCGAGTACCTCGCAAAAAGGCCGAAAGTCGTCGTTGTCCAGTTAGGCCCTATCGATGACATTAAGGCAGCGATTGAGTTTGCCGTGCTGTTCAATGGTTCACCGACGATCACCGATCAAGACGTGGAGGAAGTGCCTGGCAAATATGAGGTGGAGAAGGATTACAACCAGATCGTCGCGCACGCGATAGAAATACGGAACATGAAGGTCACGTTCGGCGAAGTTTCGTTACCGGTCGCCTATGGATTAGCGTTTGAGGGTGAAACGGTGCGCAAGCCACAAACCTACATCGAGTGTGGAGGCCCGACAAAGAAAAAGGTGTTTGAGCTTGTCAAGATTCGCGATGCTGATGCTGTCAAGGACGGTCAGATCACACTTATCGGCAAGGACGTTGATGAGATGGAAGAAGGGAGCGTGTCTGCCCTCGGAATTCTTGTTGAAGTGTACGGAAAGCACATGAAAAGCGAGTTTGAGCCTGTCGTCGAGCGGCGCATCCATCAGTTCATCAACTATGCGGAAGGTGCGTGGCATACGGGTCAGAGAAACTTGATCTGGGTGCGACTAAGCAAGAACAGTGTGGCCAACGGGCTCCGCCTCAAGCACTTCGGAGACATCCTTTACCACAAGATGAAAGAAGAACTCGGCGGTATTATCAGCCGGATACAAGTCACCATCATCACCGACCAGAAGGAGGTGGAAAAGCATCTGCCAGAGGCTATGGAAGCGTATGCGGAGCGCGATCGGCGGATTGCAGGGCTGACGGACGAGAGCGTTGACGCATTCTACTCATGCACGTTGTGCCAGAGCTTCGCCCCGAGCCACGTATGCATCATCTCTCCGGAACGCCTTGGGCTGTGTGGCGCACTGAACTGGCTCGATGCGGCTGCAGGGTATAACATCGATCCAAACGGGCCAAACAAGCCGGTTGAGAAGGGCGCTGCGATTGATGAGCAAAAAGGCCAGTGGTTAAACGTGAACCAAGCGGTCCGCGAGCTCACCCACGGCCACATCGAGCGGATGAATCAATACACTATGATGGAGGATCCTCAGACGTCGTGTGGATGCTTCGAGTGTATTGTGGCGATTAACAGTGATTTGCAAGGGGTAATCGTCGTCAACCGCGAGTACACGGGAATGACCCCGATCGGTATGAAGTTCTCAACGCTCGCCGGGTCTGTCGGCGGGGGCAATCAAACGCCTGGATTTATTGGCGTCGGAAGGCAGTTCATTACGAGTAAGAAGTTTATCCGTGCGGATGGGGGGTTAGCGCGCGTCGTCTGGATGCCGAAAGACCTGAAAGCGGCGCTGCGAGAAGATCTTGAAAAGAGGGCAAAGGAACTAGGCTTACGGGACTTGGTGGACAAGATCGCCGACGAAACTATTACGACGGATGCGGATGAACTAGCGGAGTACTTGGCAAAGGTCGATCATCCGGCGCTGCGCATGTCGCCGATGGGCATGTTTTAAGCGCGCTGTCGTGATAAGCTCGTGGTACGGCAATGGTAGCAATCCCAAAGGAAAGTTGGAGCGGAAAGATAAAGGAGATCGCATTCGGGGCAACTGATGACGAAGGCGGAACGAGGGATAGAAAACTCCTTTTAGGCGGAGAGACGACTCTTCCGTTTTTAGCATTCGAAGGCAGGGTTTCGGGACCCGCGATCGGAATGGAGGTGCTCGACCACATTGGCGAAGACTACCCCCACATCATCATCGATGAAATCGGGGATGTCGTCAAAGATCCCGTTGCGTGGGCGCGTGCGTGCGTAGACGTCTATGGCGCAGACTTCATCTGTCTGAAGCTGCTGAGCACGAATCCAGAGGAAGCAAACGTCAGCGCTGAAGCTGCGGCCTCGCTCGCGTCGACCGTGCTCGCGCAGGCGAAGGCACCGCTCATAATACAGGGAAGTGGCGACTACGAGAAGGATGCCCGCGTCATGGAGCTCTGCGGCGACGTTGCCAAGGGAGAGCGGTGTTTGCTAGCCCGCGCGGAGCAGGACGGTTATAAATCGATCGCGGTTGCGGCGACCGCCAACGGCCACGATGTGGTCGCGTTCTCAAATATCGACGTGAATATCGCCAAGCAGCTCAATATCATGCTTACCGAGTTTGGCGTGCCAATCGACCATATCGTTAGTGACCCGCTTATGGCGGGAATTGGTTTTGGGATGGAATACGCTTACTCCGCGATGGAGCGGATTAAACTCGCCGGCCTCGTGGGGGATAAGATGCTCCAATCCCCGATGATCGCCGACATAACCGTGGCGTGGAGCGCGAAGGAAGCCTATCGCGTTGACGCTAAGCTGGGCGACGAGAGGGAAAGGGCCATCTTTTGGGAAGTGGCGTCCGCGCTGGCGGCTTTGATGGCCGGCGCGAATGCGTTGATACTCCGACACCCGAGGTCTGTAGAGATCACGAGAAAAGTTGTCGATGAATTGATAGGGTAACGACCATGCCGATGACAGCGCTCGACATATTCAAGCTCCTAGCGAAAAAAAATTGCGGCGAATGCGGGGTCCCCACGTGCTTGGCATTTGCAATGATGTTGGCAAACAAGCAGACCGAACTCACGAAATGTCCGTATGTGTCACCTGAAGTGGTGCAACAACTCGAGAGCTCCGCTTCGCCTCCGATGCGAACAGTGACCGTCGGAGACCTCGAAATCGGAGGCGAAACCGAGCTATTCAGACACGAGAAGAAGTTTTTCCACCAGACAGCATATGCGGTGGTAATCGAAGACGACAGCGACGACGAAAGCATTGTGGAACGGGCCAAGAAGCTCGATGCGATGAAATACGAGCGGATTGGCACCATCTCAGGCGTGGACTTGATCGCGGTCGAATCGAAAGGGGAAGCACAGCGGTTTTCAGAAGTGCTGACGCTCGTGAAGGAAAATAGCGGATTGCCGTTCGTTTTGATGAGCGATGATCCTCAGGTCGTTGAAGCTGGGCTTAAGGTTGTGCCGAAGGCCAAACCGTTGATTTATGCCGGTAATGCGAACAATTGCGCGACACTTGCAAAACTCGCCCGGCAGTACGCGTGCCCGCTCGCGTTATACTCGGACGACGTCGACGAGCTCGTCTCGCTCTCTGAAATAGCAAAGAGCGAGGGCGTAGATGACATCGTGTTAGATCTAAATCTCGGTGCCAAACCATTGCGTGACGCACTGGAATGGCTCACCATTTTGCGTCGACTCAGTGTCAAAAAGCTTTTCCGGCCGCTGGGTTACCCTGTCATGCTAAACTTGAACAACGGGACGAACATCCAAACACAAGCGATACGGGCCGCAATAGGAACGTTGAAATACGCGTCGCTAATTATCTTTGGAGACCTCGATGCAGCGCGGTTATACCCCCTTACGACGCTGAGAACTAACATCTTCACGGACCCGCAGGCGCTCATACAGGTCAATCCAGGTCTCTATGATATTGGAAAGCCCAACCGGAACTCGCCAGTCATCGTAACATCAAATTTCTCGCTCACATACTTCACTGTTGCAAGCGATATTGAAGCTAGCAAGGTCCCTGTCCGCCTTCTCGTGGTCGATACCGAAGGGCTGTCGGTGATGACCGCATTCGCCGCTGACAAGTTGACGCCAGAGACAATCGCGCAGGCGCTTAAGGAATACAAGGTCGCAGAAAAAGTGGATCACCGAAAGCTCATAATTCCCGGCATGATCGCCATGGTGAAGATGAAACTCGAGGAACTCACGGGCTGGGATGTCATCGTCGGCGTTAAAGATTCGTCTGCACTGCCAAAGTATCTCAAAGAGCTTGCAAACTGATAGCGGCGCTCACGGCGTTATTGAGTGCTCTGCTATCGCGCTAACTGCTTTAAAGGCTGCCGAATCACGCGGCAACTCAAATAGCGATCTTCCTTCCAAAGCAAACTCTCCGACTAAGGCATCTTTTGGGATCGTACCGATGAGGTTTAATTTCTGCTGCTGTATCTGGTCCTTGATACTTTCCGGTATAGCGTTCTCGACCTCGTTCAAGACCAAGTACGTTTTTCCTACTACAAGATTGAGGCTCTCAGAGAGCTTCTTGATCCGACTCGCGGTAACTATGCCCAGCGCGGTCACGTCGCTCATGATGAACATCACGTCAACATCCCTTGTCGTGCGCCGCGACAGGTGTTCCATGCCGGCTTCGTTGTCGATGACAACGTAATCGTAATTGACGGAGAGTCTGTCAAGGACATCTCGCAACACGTTGTTGATGTAGCAGTAGCATCCGGGCCCCTCAGGACGTCCCATGGCGATAAGGTCAAACGTGTCTCCTTCAACCAGAGCCAAACGTATCTGATATTCAACAAGTTCACTCTTGGCTACCCCTGCGGGAAACGACTCTTTGAGCAGATCCTCGCGCAAATCGCCAATCGTTTGCTCGACGTGAAGTCCGAGTCGCGCATCCAGGTTTGAGTTCGGATCTGCATCGACAGCCAAAACGGTGGCGCTGTCAGTGCTTAAGTGTTTTACAAGGAGCGAAGCAAACGTCGTTTTGCCCGTTCCGCCTTTACCCGTTACCGCAATGGTAAGCACGCTGCTTCTCCGAAGTACGTACGACGGAAACCCCCCACGGCCTATGCGTACGCTGATCTTCTACTGAACTACAGATCACTTTTGGCGACTGATCTCATCATTGGGCGACCGTCAAGCGGTCGTTTCGTCGATCGGGGATGCGCGCTCATCTCCCGAAGGGCGTGTTGGTCAAGTAGGTACGTCAAGTTATTACGTGTAGACTCGTGTGGCAATGTGGGGGAACTGATCTAGTTCAGTGTGCGGAATGAACAGGGCTGAGGTAAACTCTTTGAAGAACATGCTGCTGACGCTCAGCTCTATGTGTGTCATATTTTCGACGATCTCTGCTGCTTTGTCTTGCATGTTCCGGGAGAGCAATACCATTCGAGCCCCGCCAAGGGCCCCATTGCCGATGAACTTGAACGTATCGAGAGGTAGGTCGGGAAGCAATCCAATCGTAATCGCTTTCTTGATGTCGAGATAGTTGCCGAAGCTCCCTGCGATGAAGACGTTGCACAGGTCGCTAAATTTGTAGCCAAAGGTTTTAAGCAGCACATTACAACTCGCGTAGACGGCTGCCTTCGTTCGCAGTATATTTTGAATGTCGACGTCAGTAATGATTATGTTCTTGTCGACAGCTGTGCCCTCTTTGAATGCCACGACGAACTGGTTGCCGTTGCTTCCGACTTCGGTTCTGACGGTGTTGTTGTCTAGCTGAATTTTCCCTGTTCGGTCAATAACGCCATTACTAAAGAGCTCAGCTATAAGTTCAATAAGGCCCGATCCGCAAATGCCTTTTGGCTTTTCGTTGCCGATGGTCGAGAACTCTACCACACCGTTGTTGATCCACACGCGCTCAATTGCGCCGTTCATTGCCCGGACGCCGAACTCAACTTCTCCGCCTTCAAAGGCCGGACCTGCTGAACACGAGCACGATACGAGGAACGTGTCATTTCCCAACACTACCTCCCCGTTGGTGCCAACGTCGATCAGTAATGAGACGTCTGTATTTTCGCTCATGCCAGACGCGATAATGTCAGCTGTGACGTCACCGCCGACGTAGCTGCTCCGGCACGGAAGCGCATAAATATAGGCGTTGGGGTTGACGCTCAGGTCGAGCTTCACTGCCTTCATTTGCGGGACGAAGGACATCACGGGTATATAAGGTTCGTGGCGTATGTACTTCGGATCCAGCCCATAAAAAAGGTGCATCATAACGGTGTTGCCTGAAAGAACCACCCGACAAATTCTTTCATAACGCATGCTGTTTTCGATAACGAGCTCTCGTATGAGGTCATTGATACCATACCTGATGGTACTTGTCAGTTTGCTGATCCCATCTTCGTGCTCTTCCGTGTACATCACCCGGGAAAGCACGTCTTCACCGTACACGACTTGCTTATTATAGTCAGATCGAGCGTCAATCACCCTGCCTGTTGTCAGATCCACTAGCTCGACGACGATCGTCGTGGTGCCTATATCCACTGCGATTCCTATCAAATCGTTATCTGAAGGTCCACCGATATCAATGATCTCTTTTCGGTCCCAGAGGTCCATCAGCGTGACGTTCACGTTCCATTGGTTCTCTCGAAGCACTCTGCTTAGTCTCCTCAATGTGGGCAGCCCGATCGTGACGTGCCCTATGTCGAGATTGCGCAGCGCGTGTGTGACTCTGTCGAGGTCGCTCACGTAGTCGGCTAGCGACGGAGGGGTCAGAGAAAGCGGTACCTTCATCACGGGAGGGTCAATCGCTGGCAGAGGTGTGGTCAAGCTTTTCATGAGTATTTGGTGTGATTCCACCCTGCTCTCTTTGGGCACAGTCACTTTCAAGTTGCCCGCTACTCGAGCCAAACAAGCCAAAAAGTAGCCGCTTGCTTTTTCTTCTGCGGTTAGCAGGTCAGTCTTGGCGCTTTGGAGGTTCCCGTCGATGAGGACCTTACACTTGCCGCATTTGCCTCGGCCCCCACATATGCTATCGATGTAGATGTCGGAACTTGTGGCTGCGTCAAGAATAGTCGTGCCTCGTTCAACCTTGACGGTTTTGTTGTCAGGTTTAAAAATAACTTTGAATTCCTTCTTCAAATTGCCCCAAAAGCTTCACATTGTGTTCAAAATTGACGTGTCTTTATATACTATATTTTTATATATAGGTTGCGAGATGGGTGACGCCGTACGCACGAATGCGAAAGCGTTAAAGCGTTATGCACACCTAATCACTTGTTACTTTAGCGAGGCGTTATCCGTGATAGTCATTGGCGGTAACATCAACGGCTACTCAAAGTCAGTCGAAGCGATTATTGATCGACGAGATACTAAAGCCGTTCAGGAACTTGCAATTCGGCAAGTCGACGTCGGAGCGCAAATCATCGACCTCAATGCGGGGCTTGGCAGGAGCGATGCCGCTGAGCTGATGAAATGGCTGATAACGACTGTGCAAGATGTGGTTGACGTGACGCTTTCGATTGACACTCCTAAAATAGACGTGATGAAAGCAGGTATCGGCGACGTTAAAGGAAAGTCGATGATCAACTCGATACCGGCCGAGCAGGAGAAGATGGCCACGCTTTTTCCATTGGCCGCAGAGCACGATTCGGAAATCATATGCATGACGATGGACGAGAAATTCATCCTTGGCGATGTCGACAAACGCGTCGAACAAGCGGCGACGCTTGTGGCAAATGCGTGCGAGTACGGCATCGATGTCGACAAGCTGTACGTCGACCCTGTTTGTTTGCCCGTGAGTACGGCGCAAGATCAAGCGCCCATCGTCGTCGAAGCAGTGCGGCGAATCGGCTTGCTTATGAGCCCGGCGTCGGTGCTAAAAACAACCGTTGGCCTCAACAACATCTCACATGAAACCAAAAACCCGCGGCTAATAGAACGAACGTTTTTGGCGATGCTGATGGGCGCTGGTCTTTCATCTGCCATCATCAATACTGAGGACCGAGAGTTACTGGACACCGTAAGAACGTGCGACGTGCTTCTCAACAAGGACGTATACGCCGCGGATTATCTGCGAGCGTGATTCCGAATATTGACAGGGCGGGTTGTCCTTTTGTTCTTTCTAACAGCCCGGTGCCAGCACACCGTCTTTGCTAAAGCTTAAATAACATCCCCCTTTATTATACCGGATGGGTTTGGTCATATGAAAGCGGAGGTGCTGTCCGAGATAAAGGCTGCGGAAGCAGAAGTCCAGCGAATGATCGACGAAGCGCAGGCCCAAAAAGAAACAACAATCGAGGATGCAAAAAAGAAATCGTTTGAGATTATTGATGCGTCAGAGAAAGAAGCTAGTAAGATAGCAGACGATTTAAACGCGGAAGCCGATGCAGAAATAAAAAAGGCGAAGCGACAAATTCATGATGCGGGAGAGGCAGAAATCTCGACCGTCAAAGAGCGCGCGGCGAAAAAACACGCTGAAGCGCTCTCTTATTTGGTTAGGGAGTTTAAGAGGACGCATTATGTTTGAGCCGCAAGCGATGACGAAAGTCATCATTGCCGGATCGAAAGACTATATGGGCATCTCGATCGATGTCCTGTACAATCATAACGCCCTACACATCGCTGACTTCGCTGATGAAGATGAAGACTTCAAGATTGGCAAGCCGTACGCTCGCGCCACGAAGCTCTCAGAGCGGACCGTATCCCTGCGCTCAATTGCGAGTTATCTCAGCATCACGGGTAAAGAGGATATCCAGAACAGATACCCGGAAGGTGCTATTACCGATGAGATCGATGAGAAAACGGAGCACCTGAATTTTGAAGTTACGCAAGTAACAGACAAGATAAGCGGTATAGATTCGCGCATCAAAGACATCAACGACAAAAAGCGGTTGCTCGACCCCCTGAAGAACTTTGACCTGCCACTCGAGTTATATGGCGGCTACAAGTCGTTAGCGGTCTTTGTCGGGACACTAAAGGGGTCGCCTGCGATCAGCGATATCACGAATGATTATGAGCTCGAAACTGTGCCTTATGGCAGGGGCCACGCTATCGCCCTTTTTGTGCCAAAGGAATTTGAGGACGATGTTCTGAAACGCTTGCAAGACCAGAGCTATTCAGCGCTTTCGCTCCCTGAAATGGGAGGTATTCCAAAGGATATACTCGCAGATCTCGAAGCACAGCTTGCCGAACTTGAAGCCGAAAAAGCAGAGAGTCAGAAGGGTCTAAACGCACTGAGGAAAACATATATCGATTACATCCTCGCTTCAGACGAGTACCTTTCGATAGCAACGCAAAAAGCTGAAGCTCCGCTACGATTCGCAACAACCAAGAACGCCTTCATTACTGAGGGCTGGATCCCGACGAAGAATCTCGAACGCGTACAACATGACGTCGATAGCGCTACTGACGGACACGTTATGGTGGCCACTGACGCGTCAGAGGCAGTCAGCGCTGAAAAAGTGCCCATTGCACTCGAAAACCCGATGCCCACAGAACCTTTTGAGGTGCTCACGAAGGCCTTTTCACTTCCGAAATATAACGAAATCGACCCGACCACGTTCATCGCTTTGTTTTATCCTTTTCTATTCGGCCTGATGCTGGGCGATATTGGCTACGGGGCCGTAATTATCGGAATAGGTTTCCTGGTGCAACGAAGGCTGAAATCGAAAGGCATTCGCGATTTAGCTAAGATCCTTGTCTATGCAGGGGTCGTATCCATTGTGTTCGGATTTATCTATAATGAGTTCTTTGGCGTCGAGCTCTTTGGGAAAAGTGGTTTGATTCCGTCCTTTTACGCTTATCCTACTATTCCGCGTTTTGAGAACGTCCTCACGCTGCTTCTGGTTACCTTAGTTATTGGCATCCTGATGCTCACGCTCGGGTATGTACTCGGATTTGTCAACGAATATCGACGGCACGGGCTGAAGCACGCAGTGTTCGCGAAAGTAAGCTGGATTCTTATGCTATGGGGCGGCGTCCTCGTGATCATTGAGATCTTGCCGCCTCTTACGTCGGGAACTGCAATCAGCGTATCTTCCGCGCTGCTGGCCGGCTTGGCAGTCGCCGTAGTCGGCTTCGTCTTCTTGATAATGGGTGAAGGCATCATCGGCATCGCTGAGCTTCCGACCCTTCTGTCAAATGTGCTCTCTTATTCGCGATTGCTCTCGATAGGCATCTCCTCAGCTGGCATAGCTCTTGCAGTGAACCAGTTGTCATATGCGCTCTTTTTCTCTAAGGGCGGAGTTTTTGTCATTTTGGGAGTGCTAATGCTTATTGTTGGCCACGCCGTAAATACTACGCTGGGAATCTTGGATTCAGGCTTGCAATCCTTGAGATTGCATTACGTGGAGTTCTTCACGAAGTTCTACAGTGGAGGGGGAACGAAATATAGGCCGTTTGGTTATGTGAGAAAGTATACGGAGGAACAATAAATGGTAGATCCAATTGGAGGAGGTATGGTCGCTTTGGCCGCTGCCATAGCGGTCGGCGCCACGGGAATCGCAGCCGCCTTGGGCGAGCAAGTCATTGGTTCGGCAGCCATAGGAGTTATGGCAGAAGACGAAGGCTTCTTTGGGAGGGGCTTGGTCATGACCGTTATTCCGGAGTCCATTATAATCTTCGGGCTCGTCGTGGCCTTGATACTGCTCTTCGTGACTATGCCGACAATCTGAGGATCTATGGGCTTGGAAGTCGTCGTTAAGGACGTCTTAGCGCGAGGAGAGGAGGAAGCCAACCGTATCAGGCAGGAAGGAACTGAGGAAGCTAATGCCATAACCGGAGGGGCGGAAAACACGGCACGTCAGATCCTCGAAGAACGACGAGAGCAGGCAATACAACAAATTGAGCGAAGAAAAAACAGAGAAATATCCAGCGCGAATCTTGAAGTTAAGCGAGCGGTCCTCAACGCGAAGAAAGAACTACTAGACGACGTATACAACGAAGCCCTGCGGTCGCTAGCTGCACTTTCTGAATCGGAACGAGAAACTATCATCAAGGAGTTGCTCGAATCACACACTGACTCAAAGCGTGTATTTTCAAACAGAAACGATGAATCCATGGTGCGACGCATCACTCAGTTGGAATATGGTGGCACAATCCTCTGTTCAGGCGGCGTAGTTTTGGAAAATGAAGATGGTACAGTCATACACGACCTGACCTTCGATACCCTTCTTAAAAGCGTGCGCGAAACGTCTTTGAAGCAGCTCTTAGAAATTTTGAACGTGTGAGCGCAATGTACGCGCGGCCGAAGAAGAGCAAATATTCAGGATCTGCACCGAAAGCGCGATACGCCTATGGCACCGCACGAGTGCATGCTATGAAGGTGAAGCTCTTTCCTAACGAGACCTATTCAAAACTCCTTGTCATGGCCCTTCCTGAAATAACTCGATTTATTGAGGAGTCGGAGTACAAAGCTGAAGTCGACGAACTCGCGCGCACGTACTCGGGCATAGACTTAGTCGAGTTCGCTACGCATTTGAACCTGGCGAGAACACTGACTAAGCTCATGGAGATGACAATGGGCGAACCTCATGATTTGATAGTCGAATATCTCAGACGCTGGGATATCTGGAATATCAAAACTATATTGCGAGGAAAAACCTACGGAGCTTCCGACGAGGAGATAATGAGGATCCTGGTCCCCAGTGGCGAGCTCTCGCGCGAGTACCTGCAGACTCTCGTTCGGAAGCGAAGCGTTGAAGAAGTGATCGCTGCGTTGAAAGGCACAATCTATCACGACCTCATAAAAGACATCGACTACGCTCAGTCTCCGATGAAGGTTGAAGACGAGCTCGACAAGTTCTACTATGCTCGAATGGTGAACTTCGTATCCAGAATAGGGGGTTCTTCGCTGTACCTGACCGTCATTAGAATGGAGATTGACGTTGCCAACTTAAAAACCCTATTCAGGTTGAAAAATGCGGGTATTTCAGGTTCGCGCATCCTTGAGTATGTTATACCGCGTGGACTGGATGTCTCGGACAAAGAGATTGAGAAGATGGCTGATGCGCCCTTCGACGAATTCCTAGCCTTATTAAGCAAATATCGGTACTGGAGCGCTATTTCCGACATCGTCACAGATCGAATGGAATCATTGAGCAAGATCGAACTGAGGCTCGACAAATACTTAAACGAGCACGTGTGGAAGATCTCCACATACCATCCATTGACTGTGCTGCCCATGCTGGGATACATGTTGAGCAAAGACGCAGAAGTGGATAACATCCAAGCGATAGTGCGAGGCAAAGAGGCAGGACTGTCGCAAGAAATCATTAAAGCCCATCTTGTATTATAGGAGAATACAGTTTAGGGCAAGCGTTATTATAATGCGGTGAGTCGGGTGGAAGTTGCAGTTGTCGGCAGCGCTGATTTTGTGACAGGTTTTCTATTGGCAGGCGTGCGTAAAACGTTCATCACTACCGATGCTGATTTGGAGCCGACTCTTAAAGAGGCATTAAAGGACGAGGATATCGGCATATTAATCATGAATAGTGAAGATGTGGAAAAGGTGTCGATGCCTTTACGTATAGCATTAGACGACTCCGTCGAACCGACCGTCATCTCAATTGGTGGCGCGGAAGAAGAGCGCACGCATTTGCGAGAGAAGATAAAGCGATCTGTAGGTGTTGACTTGTGGAAGTAGAGCAAAAGGGTAGAATATATCGGGTTGCAGGTCCCGTCGTTACTGTTATCGGAATTGAGGCAAAGATGTACGACCTCGTAAAGGTCGGTAACGAAGGTCTTATGGGCGAGGTCATCGAGATCGACGAGGACAAGTTCATCATTCAAGTTTATGAGGATACATCAGGCCTGAGGCCCGGCGAGCCTGTCGAGAACACAGGGTTGCCGCTTTCTGTCGAGCTGGGGCCCGGGCTCTTGAGTTCTATCTATGACGGCATTCAACGGCCGCTTCCAGTGTTGAACGCGCAACTAGGCGACTTCATCGAGAGGGGCGTTGCAGCGTCGGGACTCGATCATTCAAAGAAGTGGGACTTTGTGCCAGAGGTTAAGTCCGGCGATGAGGTCCACGCAGGTCAAGCTATCGGCCATGTTCAAGAGACGCCGAATTTACGGCACAAGATCATGGTCCCTCCAGAGAAACGCGGAAGAGTAAAGACGGTAGCATCCGGAGAACATACGGTAGACGACGTTATTTGCACTCTAGACGACGGAACAGAACTTAAGCTGATGCAGGAATGGCCGGTTCGCGTGTCGAGACCGTCAGTTGAAAAACTAATGCCTGACATCCCCCTCGTTACGGGCCAGCGTATTCTGGATGCGCTCTTTCCTGTAGCGAAAGGCGGAACTGCAGCTATTCCGGGACCTTTTGGTTCTGGAAAGACGGTCGCGCAGCAACAGCTTGCGAAATGGTCGGACACACAGATTGTGGTATACATTGGCTGTGGAGAGCGCGGCAATGAAATGGCTGACGTGCTCACGGAATTTCCGGAGCTCGAAGATCCGCAAACCAACGCCCCGCTCATGGACCGAACCGTACTCGTAGCAAATACCTCAAATATGCCGGTAGCTGCCCGCGAGGCGTCAGTCTACACTGGAGTGACCATCGCTGAGTATTTCCGCGACATGGGGTATGATGTCTCTCTTATGGCAGATTCCACGTCGCGATGGGCCGAGGCTATGCGTGAGATCTCTTCTCGCTTAGAGGAAATGCCGGGCGAGGAGGGATATCCTGCCTATCTTGCAGCGCGGCTCTCTGAGTTCTATGAGCGATCGGGCCGGGTCAAGACACTTGGTGGTGACGAGGGCTCTATTACCGTTATTGGAGCGGTGAGCCCTCCGGGAGGCGATTTCTCGGAACCCGTGACCCAAAATACGCTCCGGATTGTGAAAGTATTTTGGGCTCTCGACAGCAAGCTGTCTCAACGGCGCCACTTCCCTTCCATTAACTGGCTCGATTCGTATAGCCTTTATACTCAAAATCTCGCTGAATGGTTCGTAGATCACGTTGCCGGGGACTGGGAAGAACTTCGAATGCGGGCTATGGCGATACTCCAGAAAGAGAGCGAACTTCAGGAAGTCGTCCAACTGGTCGGATCTGATGCGCTCCCTGACGATGAGCAACTAACTCTGGAAGTTGCAAGGATGATTCGTGAGTATTTCTTGCAGCAGAACGCGTATCACGAGGTAGATACCTACTGCCCACTTCAAAAGCAACACGATATTCTCGCAGCCATAATGGTTTATGACGACCTCGCGAGAAAAGCTCTTAATATGGGCAGACTCGTCGATGAGATCATGAACGTCCCAGCAAAGTCAGAATTAGCGCAAATTAAGTTTGAAGATGAATATGGGACCAAGCTTGAAGAGATTGAAACCGCTATGCGAGCGGAACTAGCATAGGGTGAAGAAAATGAAAGAGTATCGAACAATCACATCCATTGCGGGGCCCCTCGTTTTCGTTGAGAAAACAGAGCCTGTTGGGTATATGGAGCTCGTAAACGTCATCCTCGCAGACGGAACGGTGAAAAGAGGGCAGGTTCTCGACACGTCGGAAAAGTTGGTAGCCATTCAGGTATTTGAAACGACGGCAGGTATTGACAGACAGTCGAAAATACGGTTCACTGGCGAAGTTATCAAGATGCCCGTCTCGACTGAAATACTCGGTCGAATACTTTCAGGATCGGGAGAACCGCTCGATGGTGGTCCGGAAATCGTACCTGAAAAGAGACTCGACATAACGGGCGCTGCTATTAACCCCTATGCGCGGGATAATCCATCTGAGTTCATCCAAACTGGGGTTTCGACGATAGACGGCATGAACACCCTCGTTCGAGGGCAGAAACTGCCCATCTTCTCTGGATCAGGTCTACCTCACAACGATCTGGCGCTTCAGATTGCCCGCCAGGCGAAGGTGTTAGGAGCAGAGGAAGCTTTTGCGGTAATTTTCGTGGCTATGGGCATCACAGCAGAAGAAGCGCGACATTTTATGAATGACTTTGAGAGAACCGGGGCGCTTGAGCGGGCTGTCGTCTTCTTGAATTTGGCAGATGACCCCGCGATTGAGCGACTCATTACTCCGCGTCTTGCGCTTACGACAGCTGAGTACCTCGCCTACGAACACGACATGCACGTGCTTGTCATACTCACGGATATGACGAACTATTGTGAAGCGCTGCGGCAAATCGGTGCTGCTCGCGAAGAGGTACCTGGCCGGCGCGGCTACCCAGGATACATGTATACTGACCTTGCGTCGGTCTATGAGCGCGCCGGCCGAATTCGGGGGAAGACGGGTTCAATCACGCAAATCCCGATTCTTACTATGCCTGGTGACGATATCACGCACCCAATTCCTGACCTTACGGGGTACATTACTGAAGGACAGTTCGTCATATCGCGAGAACTGCACAGGAGGGGTATATATCCGCCGGTGAACGTCCTCCCCTCACTCTCACGTCTTATGAATTCGGGCATTGGCGTCGGAAAAACGCGTGAAGACCATAAGGCGGTCTCGGACCAGCTTTACGCCGGGTACGCCGAAGGCAAAGATCTACGGGGGCTAGTGGCAATCGTAGGGAAGGAGTCACTCTCCGACCGCGACAAGACGTTCCTGGAGTTTGCCGATATGTTTGAGAACAAGTTCGTCCGGCAGGGCTACGAGGAAGATCGTGGTATAGAAGAAACGCTCCAACTCGGCTGGGACTTGCTAGCAACGTTGCCGGAAGCCCAACTCACCAGAATTGACAGGAAGCTTATTGAGAAGTATCATCCTGCCCACGTAGCGAAACAGGTTGAGGAGCCTGTGCGTGCAGCTTCTCCATAACGTAACTTTCAACAAGGCCGCAGCGACATCGGAAGATACGTGCATAGATAATACTCGCTTGATCAAGGAGATCCTATGGCGTTACGGGAAGTAAAACCGACGCGATCAGAGCTGCTCGAAATTAAGAAGAAGATACGGTTGTCCGAGTCGGGCTACAACCTGCTGAAGATGAAGCGCGACGGACTCCTGCTAGAGTTCTTTGACGTCCTTGAAAAAGCCAAAGACGCGAGCATGGACCTGGCGAATGCATACAAAATCGCCAAAGAAAAGATCGATATTGCGGAAATGATCGAAGGGGTGATTGAGGTATATTCAGCGGCGTTTGCATTAAAGCATAAGCCAGAAATCGCGTTAACGAGCAGAAGTTTGATGGGAGTCACGGTGCCCGAAGTATCGTTCACCGAGATTAGCCACCGCATCGATGAGCGCGGTTATGGCATAATAGGTACATCATCCGCGATCGATGAAGCAGCAGCCGCATACGAGGAGCTGTTAGACAAGATTATACGTGCAGCGGAAGTCGAAACTGCCGTCAAGCGACTGCTTATGGAAATTGAAAGGATTAAACGTCGCGTAAACGCACTTGAATTTCGCGTAATACCGGACTTGAAAGAAGCTGAGGCGTTTATCATGTTCAGGCTCGAAGAGATGGAACGCGAAAATATTTTCAGGCTTAAGAAAATCAAGAAAAAAGCGGCGAGTTCTGAGGCCGGGTGATCTAGATCTGTTCGTCGTGCTAACGTACCTCACGTAGTCTTTTCTCAGGCGCTGCTGCGGAGTGTAGTCGATATGGTGTACGCAGCCACGGTCCCACGGAAAAAGTGAATGACTCTGTTCGCGCGAGCAGATTGCTGGGCTCGATTTGCAGCTCTCACAAATTCATCGGCAAAAAAGATATCTAAACGTAGCTAGAATACGATTAGGGTAGTGTTATGCCTGAAGCCCATGACGAGGAAGTTGGAAGGCGGCTATTTCAGATACACAAGGAAAAAGCCGTCGAAGTAGCACTCGAAAAAATACGACGAAAAATGCCCTCTGAGTGGAAGTCATTCACTTCAACAGACATTGACGTTCTTAAGTACATCTTAGGTGAGGTGTGGGTGTGCATCAAGCGGAGCGAATGGGAGGGTATCTCTTTCGCGAGGTTGACCAAGAAAGATTTACAGGTAATCATTGAAATCGCAAATCAAGTGAGTAGCAAGGAAAAACCAGAAAAAATAGCGATTGATGAGGTTTGTACTGCGATAATAACTAAAGAATAATGCTTGTTACCAGTCCCGAGAAGTTGTCACCGTTTTTTCACCAGTCGACGCTAGTGACCGAACTTATGCTGCACCTACGGAAGTAGGTTGTTTCTTTGTGGCATTCCGTCTTCTTTCGAGGATCTTTTTGACCTTCTTTAGCCGGTATAAATCCTCCCTCTCCCGCTCTTCGATGGCTATTTTGATGTATTTCGCTTGCTTTTTTAGCTCAGGTATGAGTACTTGTTCGAGGGCATTTACACGCCTTCTATTCATTTGAATCTCGTCTCCGAGCCTGCGAAGCGATGTCTCAGTTTCCGCGAGTCCGATGATTAGATCTAGCGCCGCTTCATACCGCTCGGCCGTTTCGTCAATCCGGCCGCTTGTCCCTATCATGCTGTAACCACGTTCGAGTACACTTTTTGTGACCGTTTTTCGCTCAACGAGAGGAACGGGAACCCCCATTATGTTTTTTCCCCGAATGTCAAGGGTCAGGGAGCGCTTCGTAGCAAAAGAAGCGGATTTCAGAGCTGTAAGATCGTCAACAGCTTCGGCGACGCACAGCGAGCGTTGCGCGATGATTGCCGCGGTCTCCAGTTCTTCTCGCGATTTGGAAACAGAAACCATTATGTGAAAAAACTCCTGAATGAGGGCGTCCATTTTTTCGCGCAAGAGGTCTCTCCCTTGCTCCGCTAGCTTTATTTGAGCGTTCTTCTTGATGAGTTCCATCCGAGTCGGATTAACTTGTTCCAAGTGATTTCTCCTTGTAGACGGGATGGTATTTTTGAATGTAATCCAGCTTGATTCGCTTGAGCTCTTCCTCAGGAAGCATTGAGAAAAGATCCCAAGATATCGCGAAGGTGGTTTCGATATTTCGATCTTCATCTCCTTGTGAGATGAACTTCTGCTCAAACTCGTCTGCGAACTCGAGGTATTTCTTATCCAGTTCAGTCAACGCCTCCTCACCGACAATCGCTACCAATCGTCTCAAATCCCTGCCGTAGGCGTACGAGGCGTAGAGCTGATCTGCGACGTTCCGGTGATCTTCCCTAGTCTTTTCTGATCCAATCCCCAGGTTCATTAGCCGAGACAAGCAGGGAAGTGCGTCGATGGGAGGATCAACCCCTCTTCGGTACAAATCTCTGCTCAACACGATTTGCCCTTCGGTAATGTAACCCGTCAAATCCGGCACGGGGTGGGTAATATCATCATCAGGCATGGTTAGTATCGGAATTTGGGTAATGGATCCGCTTTTTCCTTTGATGCGTCCTGCGCGTTCATAAATTGACGCTAGGTCCGTATACATGTACCCAGGGTAGCCTCGTCGCCCGGGCACCTCCTCACGCGCGGTGGAGATCTCTCTCAAAGCCTCGCAGTAATTCGTCATGTCCGTGAGTATGACGAGGACGTGTAGATTGTGGGTATAGGCAAGGTATTCTGCCACAGACAAAGCACACCGAGGTGTTGCGACGCGCTCAATAGTCGGGTCGTCTGCTAAATTCATGAAGAATACCACGCGCTCGAGCGCTCCCGTCCGTTCGAAATCCGTCATGAAGAATGACGCGTCCTTGTAAGTAATGCCCATTGCAGCGAAAATGACCGCAAAGTTCTCTCCCTCGCCTATCACCTTCGCCTGGCGCGCGATTTGAGCCGCTAACCTGTTTGCCGGCAAGCCGGAACCAGAGAATATTGGAAGTTTTTGTCCGCGGACGAGCGTGTTTAAGCCATCGATGGCGGACATCCCAGTTTGAATAAAGTCAGCCGGTTTGTCCCGCGCGTACGGATTTATTGGCGTCCCGGCGATATCTACGCTTTCGTCGGAAACGATGGCAGGGCCGCCATCTCTTGGGTTGCCAACGCCGTCGAAAATCCTTCCGAGCATGTCAAACGAGACATTTACTTTCGGCGGCTCCCCAGTAAATCTAACACGCGTTTCAAGGTCGTCTATGCCGCTAGTCCCCTCAAAGACTTGCACAACCGCGAGCTCTCGAGAAACGTCCAGAACTTGACCAGTCCGTTCTTCGCCATTGGGAAGTGTAATTTTGGCAGTCTCTCCGAATGACACTCCTTTGACGTTTTCGGTGAATATTAACGGCCCAGACACATAGTTGATCGTCTTGTATTCTTTGGTGAGTAGACTGGGGGAAGTCATCGTAGGACCTCCACGGAAGCGACACTTGCGTCTATTTTTTCGAGGAGACCTTTGACGATGGCCACATCTTCTTGTTCCTTCATGCGCGCGATGTCGGTCTTAACTGGCAAGTCGAGCAGTTGCTGGAGCGAGGCCCCTTTGCTCAGCGCATCGGTTATTGCATCGTGGAAGGCGAGAATCGCTTTCAACATCCAGTACTGCTTCTCAAGGGGGCAGAAAGAGTCGACCTCGTCAAACGCACTCTGCTGTAAGAAGTCCTCACGCACCATTCTCGTTACCTCTAAAATCGCCTTCTCGCTCTCTGGCAGTGCATCGGGCCCCACGAGTTGAACGATCTCCTGCAGTTCGACCTCCTTTTGGAGAAGAAACATCGTCTTGTCTCGGAGTTCTCTCCAGTCGCGCGCGATGCTCTCTGCAAACCAGTCTTGGATGCTTTCTATGTAAAGACTGTAGCTGTTGATCCAATTGACGGCGGGGAAATGTCTCCTGTACGCAAGGCTGGTATCCAAGGCCCAGAACGCGCCGGCTATCCGCAACGTGTTTTGTGTTATCGGTTCTGAGAAATCGCCTCCGGGTGGCGACACTGCGCCGACGACCGTGATAGATCCCGCTCGTCCGTCAGAGCCTAAACAAACAACCCTACCGGCACGTTCGTAAAAGGCGGCCAGTCGCGTCGCGAGATAGGCTGGATATCCCTCCTCTCCAGGCATCTCTTCAAGCCGGCCTGAGACCTCTCTAAGCGCTTCTCCCCACCGTGAGGTCGAGTCTGCCATTAAAGCGACGTCATATCCCATGTCGCGGTAGTATTCGGCCATTGTGATCCCGGTGTAAATCGAGGCCTCCCTCGCTGCGACGGGCATGTTCGAGGTGTTCGCGATCATGATGGTTCTTTGGATTAAGGGTTGTTGGGTGCGAGGATCAACCAGCTCAGGGAACTCTGTGAGCACGTCAGTCATCTCGTTGCCTCGCTCTCCACAGCCGATGTACACTATAATCTGAGCATCTGCCCATTTGGCAAGGGTTTGTTCAGACACCGTTTTTCCGGTGCCGAATCCGCCAGGAATCATGGCGGTGCCGCCTTTGGTCACAGGAAACATGCTGTCAAAAATGCGTTGTCCAGTGAGTAAGGGTAACGTGGGTTCTTGCTTCTTGGCATAAGGCCTTCCGATTCGCACCGGCCATTTTTGCATTAGCGTTATGTTTGTATCTTTGTCTAAGACACATACCGTGTCCTCTACTGTAAATTCTCCGCTTGCTATTTCGGTTACCGTCCCGGAGACGTGCGGCGGAACCATAATTTTGTGTTCGATATGGTACTCATAGACGCTTCCAACGATATCTCCCGGTTCGAGCGTATCACCTTTCTTCACGGAAGCGGTGAACTCCCATTTTCTGTCTCTGTCCACCCCAGCCAACGTGATGCCTCGCGAAATGAAATCTCCGCTTTTTTCCATTAGGATCGGAAGAGGCCTCTGAATCCCGTCATAAATAGACGAAATTATTCCGGGGCCCAGCTCGACGCTCAACGGACTCTCGGTGTTAACAACTGTCTCCCCAACTTTTAATCCCGATGTGTCCTCATATACTTGAATGACGGCCTCGTCTGCGTCTAATCGTATAATCTCGCCGTTGAGGTGCTCGTCACCGACTCGGACGACGTCGTACAATTTAGACCCCCTCATTTCGAGAGCATACACGACCGGGCCTGAAATGCGCGCAATGGATCCCTGCAACACGTCCTATCGCCTCACCACGATGTTGTACCCAATGGCCCTGCGCAACATCCTTTCGATATAGTCCGCGCGATCAATCTGTCGTGTTCTCGAAGGTATCGGAATAATTATTGGTCTATGCGTCTTCTCTATTTTTTCTATAAGCTTATCGTCCAGTGAAACCATAAAGTCCTCGTTGACCGCGACAATGCCGGTGTCATCCTTAAACAATAAAGGGGGTATTATGCTCTTTGCCTCTTCCACGGTAGCCGCTTCGAGCACCTCGACTCCTGCCAGCCGAAAACCCGGCGCCGTCTCTGGGTCGGTCACGACTACAAATTTATACAAATACCAGTTCCTCCATCACTTCCTTTTCTGGCACGTACTCTGCCTTGCACATCGCTATGATGCGTATGTTGGTGATCTCGTTAAGCTTAGCCCACAAATAGCCGATGACCAACGCAATGCTTAGCGGGTCACCAGAAAACAAACTCAGAGCTCTTTGCAAAACAAACCTGTCGAGTTCTTTTTCAAACGGCGAAATCTTTTCTGCGGTGGCGTACTGGTCGGGAAGGCGGGCGAGGAAGTCATACGAACTGCCAGCAAGTTGTTTGGTAACCCCGTCCATCGTTCGATTTTTGCTTAGGGCCGAGAACTTATCGACGTCTAACTCTTTTCCTCCGGGAATGAAGTAGAAGTTAGGGTCTTCAAGTTCAACCTTGTCGCGTATGATCCGCAAAACGTTTTTTATATTGGTCACGTCTATTTCCGTCCTTAGTATCCCCCTAATGATCCCTTCATCGTAAGAATCACCAGCGACAGCGCGTAAAGCGTGGTCATAGTAAAACTTGTCTAGAGCATACTCCAACACGACGAGCTGTCGTGTTTCGCTGAATTCCTTAAAATGTTGTGTTAACGGCCGCGAATATTCGATCCCCCACGTCGCGAGCAAATCAATAACCGCTTTGACGTCCGATTGCTTAATCAGCTCGGTGAGTGTCGCGTCGCTAAGCGCTCCGGCAGGTGCAAGGCTCTCTGCGATCTCTTCAGGCGCTTCTTGGATATTTTTACCCCTCAAGATCGTCTTTATATTTTGGACGTCCCATTTGTTTAGGAGTACGTTAATAAGCGTTTCAGCGTCTTCTCCTTTGACTAAATTCAATATCAGTCGAAAGGTTTTGCCCAGATTTCGCCGGAGCGCCTCTTCGACGCACGCGAGACCGGAATATTGGACGCTCGCATCTTCTAGGTCTTTTCGATACGGCGTGTCCTCTAATTCGTCGATAAGGGAGCTGATGTCCAGTTTCGCCCCTAAGGCCTCAAGTTCTTTCCGCTTAAGGAGACGGCTTTTCATGCCTCTTATGCGCGCACCGATGTACTCGTAGTCCACCCTAGTCACCGAACAGCGTGGAAAAGACCTCTCGTTTCAAGAGTTCTTTGGAGTTGTTTAGTCTTGATTCAATTGTATTGGAGACGAGCACCTTTCCGTCTTTCGTGCTGACAGCTAAGCCTCCTGCGTTGGTCAGATCCCCGACGATCTCGGAGTTCCTGCCTAGTTCATCTAACACCTGCCTACATAGGGGTTCGTCTCGCGGATCGATATGAAGGCTCACCTTCTCTCCTTCGAGTTCGCGAACAGCTTCTTGGAGCATCTTCTTGAAATTTCCTGTGTAATTGGCATCAGCCCTGAAACTGTCTAAGCTTTTTTTGGCGTCGAAAAATGCTCGTTGTATGAGTGCGTCCTTCTCCTTTATGATCCGCATTTTGTTTTCGGCCTTGGCATTGTAAATCAGTTTGTTTCGCTCTATCTCAGCCGATTTTCGTGCGTTCTCGCAGTATGACGCCTTAATCTCCTCACCCTTTGCTTGTGCGCTTCTTTTTATCTCTATGGCTTCTTGATGCGCCTTTTGAGTAACCGCTCTGATGCTCTTTTCAGCGCTTGCCCCCATCGACGCAATCAAATTTTCATAGGTCATTTGCCCCAGCAGCCTTTTTTTGGCTCTCCTTTGACAGGCAGTTTTTTTTGCGCGTTAACGACCAGACTCCGATTGTTGTTCTGAACCACCGCGATTTCACCGTAAACCCGGCCGGCAGCCACCATCGAAAGACCGCAACATCATGGCATCGTAGGTAGAACGAAAAGGATAATCGCAGCGACCACAAAGCCCAAAATGACTAAAGTTTCCGGAAGTGCCACAAAAACGAGCGCTAAGCCGAATAATTCTGGTTTTTCTGCAATCACGCCTGCGCCTGCTGCACCTATTCTTGCCTGTGCTATTCCAGTTCCGAGCGCACCTAGTCCGAAAGCTATTCCTGCACCAATCGCTATTGACCAATCGAGTACCATTTTTCCAACTCCTATGGTTTTTTTGTCCTACCGCGACTTGCGGTAACGTCGTTATCCACTGCGGATGTGCGACTTGGATAACCATATTCTAGTTAATGGCATGCGTGCTCGTCGAGTATCTGCGTCCACGTCCTTCATCCTCGCAGAGGGATCTTGAGACTTTTTTTGCCGACGCTGCGCAAATGGCTTCGGCATCGTGCGCTGCATAAAAGCCTCCTCAAGACTCTCACTTTGCTGCCCCTCGTTTGAAGGGATCGTACCGTCTACCGCCGCCCTCATAAAACTTTGAGTAGAATTCTACGATATGGAGCCTGAGTGCTTGAATCGAGGGGCTAAACATACATAGGACGACGTTTATTCCGTGAAGTAACACCGCTATCAATAAGCCTACCAATACGATTCCCATTGAGCTTCCCAGCTCATTGGCAACAAGCGCGAGTACTACTGAAGCCATCCCTATTGCCATGAGTCTCGCGTACGAGAGGACGTTTGTGAACGTGCTCATGACTTCTATTGCTCCGGCAATTCCGCCGCCATACATAATTAGCGGGAGTGCAATGATGAGCAGAACTATGCCTGGCGCTACGAGTATAGAGGGAACCACTGCAACTATCGCGAGTAGGAGCACTATGATGCTGGCCAAGGCGAGCATCATACCAACCCTCGTACACACGAGCTTCTGGTTGCTGCGTCTGCGCGCGTTCACCACCCCTAAGGTAAGGCCAAAGAACACGTGAAATACCCCGATGGCTACGGTGAAAATGATCAGCGGCACGATGATGTCAATCCTATTTAGTGTCGTGCCGGCTATTGTTACGGGCTGTATCCAACCCATCATTTGTCCGAGATTTCCGAAGAACTCGCCATAGAGGTAGCCAAAAAATATGGTGGGAATTGAGCAGATGATCAGGATGTTCATCAGTTGCTTGATCGTGTTGCTGCGTCGCCCATAGAACCATCTCATGACCAGCGCAAACACGAGTATACAGATGCCGTACCCAATGTCGCCTACCATAAGTCCAAAAAAGAACGGGAAAAACAACGCGAGCAGCAGTGTTGGCTCAATCTCGCCGTGCAGTGGTGTACCTATCAAATTGCTGAGAGCTTCAAAGGGCTTGACAATTCGCGGATTGTCGTAACATGACGGCGCGTTGTAGTTCTCCTCTGGACTTACCTTAAGGTCGTTTACAATGACTCTGCCTTCAAACGCCTCTTTCAACGCATTTTTTGTGTTTGCGAGCTGTTTTTTTGGCACCCACCCAATCATTACGAACGTGTAGTCCGTTTGCCCGAACTTGGTGAAAACACTGAGCTCTTCGTTCCTGTCCTCAAGCACTTCTTTGAGCACGCTGAGCTTCGGGTACCAGCTCCTCGACAATTCTGCTAACTCCTGGTTGACGGCATTCATTTCGACCGTTGCTTTCTGCCGTTGTTCTTCGACTAACGTCAGAACGTGGTCAAACGGCTTGCCAAGATACTCGGACGGCAGTCGAACTTCGTTCACATTTTGGGACCAAATAAACGAGTGCACTTGGTCAGAATACTGTTTGTTAAACACCGTCACCGCAGCCGTCGTCGCCTCGTCGACATCCGCGGACATGAGCTCAAATTGGTTGTGCGTGATCTCGACTAGTGCTGCGCGAACGATCTCGAGGACATCCTTGAACTCCCTTTGGATGAGAATTACAGTGACTTCAAACCCCTCTAAAATAGGAAGTTGGGCCTCCAAAGGCTGTAGCTTCTGAATAACCTCTTCGTAATGAGCAAGATTCGTGAGCGTAAACTCGATATCACTTTTTCGTGTTGCTAGGTCTTTGGTCAGCGTCTCGAGCTCGCCGATAACCTGGTTTGCCTCGGCAACGAGCTCATCATCATTTTTCCACCGAAGTCCGTCATAGATTTGGGCCTTCAGGGCTTCGTTTAGGGGCATCGCGGGTAGCAGGTGAAACATTCCGCTGACTTTAACTAATGCACCCGCTATGTCGACTTTTGGGACTGCCTGAACGCGTCGCAGCATCGTATCTCCAGGGGCGATAGTCGTCGACGCGTCCTCTAAGTGAACCGTCCCCATGTTGTACAGAAAATCTACTGTGCTGTGCAAGTCGTCTTTTGGTCCAATGACCTGGATCTTGCTCATTTTTTGCAGCATATCGATCTACTCCGGAGTCACCGCTTTGACTATTTTTTCTACGGCCTTTGACAAGTTTTGCTCTCCGCTCTGCTTTGTTAATTCGGCCTCTTCCTCACCGATCCGTTGCAGGTTCTCTACCTCGTTCAGGATGTCTGCCAGCTTTTTCTTGAAGTACTCATCAGCGGCTTGTTTCCCGTCAATTTCAGCCCTTTTCAGAATATCAGCGGCTTCCCTTCTAGCTTCTGCGACAATCTGCTCGGCGTCTCGCCGCGCTTGGTCCGCTTTTACGCTTAGTTCCACTTCTTTCCTTCTTATCTGCTGCAATACCGACGGCTCTTCTTCAGCCATTTTTGCCTCGGAGGTTATTATCTACAATCCGCGCCGCGTTTTTAGATGTGCGGTTATCCCCTGGTCTGAAACGTGGCCTTCGTCCTTTTTTTTATTGCTATATCTCGCTCTTTCAGCTGCGCGCAAAAGGCGCTCTCGACACCTGTCTACCGCTCCTTGTTTCAATTTGTCAACTAGCTCTATAACACCGTTATCCACATTGTGTCACCAAGGCGTTACAGTTTATGATTATTAATTATGTGAATATAAGTTGGGAAACGATATATGTTACGGTGCAATGTTGCTAAGAACAAGCACCTTTTTTGCTTCTGTTAGACGACATATAAGGAACTGACACGCTTATGCGCATTTTTTAATAAGACGCCGAGAAGCGTATTCTCTACTTAATGGCGATCAACATGGGTAGGAGGACCCGATTGGCGCTAGCCATGACAGCCGCTATAACCAAGAATTCTCCGGTTTTGCTAGTTTGCGCGCTAAGTATTTGCAAACCTGCACACGTGAAGTGAAGACCCATAAATCTGCTCGACTCTTCTATTCCAATCCACGCTCTCCCATCCAGCGTTCCCGAGCTTTTATGTACGGAGTTAGCGTAATGACTCGTGGTGAGGATCGTGAAGCGACTCAAGGTAAGGGACATTATCGAGCACAGAGAGCAGACGATTGATCCGAGTGCATCACTCCTTGAAGCAGCAAGGCGCATGATGAAGGACGCAATAGATGCTTTTGTTGTGTCGCCGCTTGAAAAGGATGAGCCATTCGGTATCATTACCCAGAGGGACATCGTCGACTTATTCGCCGACGAAGTTGACATTGGCAAAGTGACAGTGGGAGAGATAGCAACCAAACCACTCTTCATCGTATCTCCAGGAATGCCAATACTGTACGCTGCCAAGATGTTTCGAAAAGGCGGGGTGAATCATCTCGCCGTCTTCAACGGACAAGAAATCCTAGGGATTATCTCGTGCAGCGACGTCTTGGGAAGCCTTCCCAATTTGATGGAGCAAGTCTACAGCGAGTTCGATTAGCCGTTAGCTGAAAGTGCCCGCGGCTCGAGCGCGGTATCTCTGGGCAAAAGGTTACGCGACGCGAGAAGTGTTCTAGAATAGATTGGATCCAATCTCGGTTTCACTCGCTTTTTTTCCAAAACTATTAAGTAGGTACCGTGTAATCATATTACGAAATAGCTTGATGTAAAAGCATCTTTGGAGTCTATCTGTTGTATGAGGCGATTATAATGGCGGAACAACCCCCTAAGAAAACTGTATTTGAGGACTACGGTATCGATCCCGCGCTCTCTGAGATTCAGAATTTCAAGGCTGAAATCGTGTTCGAGCTGAAGAAAGCTGAAGTGCCATTCCCGATAAAAAGCCGCGAACAGCTGATGACCGTGTTTCCCAAGGGCTGGAGCATGCAGTGCTCGATGAAAGGTCAAAAAATCGAGCTTCACGAGTACATTTCTAAAATGAAGGCCGACGAGTTTCCTATCCAGACTGCAGGCGACGTTGCGGACAGGCTGGCTTCGTTTTGTACGATGTAACTTAACTCAACGCCGTCATCGAATTTTGCCGCGGGTAGCTTGTTCAAGGAAGCCCAGGGTTGAGAGTTTTTTTTGGACATTCACTTTTTTTTGAATATTTTTATATAATTGCGTGCCTATACCAAACATGTAAGGCCGTAGCTTCTAAGCGCTGGTGGGCCTATGCACGCGACAATAATACCGGAAGAATGGCAGTTTGAAAAAGAAGTCGTTTGTTTTAACTGCCAGACAAAAGCAACGCAAGTTGTGCGGATTAAAGACAAAAAAGGCAGCGTTGTCTGCTCGGCATGTGGCGCACGGCGTCACTATATCATACGAAGCGTGATTTACGGGACAGATACACCGCCGATGGCCCCCGTTGGGATGAAATATGATGCGTGGGACTTCGCGAAGACAAGCGAATGTCTGAACTGTAAAGAACACGCGAAGCACAGGGTCCATCTCGACGAGTACAAGATGAACGTGATTTGCGACGAGTGCGGTTTTTCGCGAGTGTTGAAGCTCGATTATCTTGTCTTCCCGCGTGTGCTCCCGCACGCGTAAGCCGCACAAGATGAGCACGCGGTTATATGTCTTTCACGCTGGGCAATGTGATCCGAAGAAGTGCACAGCCAAAAAACTTGCTAAATTTCATCTCGTAACTCTTTTTTCGACGCCGCGACCCTTACGGGACCCTCCTGCGGTGCTCCTTGATCCATTAGCAGCCCGTCCGTTATGCCGCGCGGACGTTGTAACGATGCTCGTGGCGGTTGACTGCTCTTGGAAACAGCGTGAGCACGTGTTCCAGTCCTTCCGCGCACAGACGAGGCGACGACTTCCATATCTTTTGGCAGCGAATCCCGTGAACTACGGGCGGCCGTACAAGCTCACAACCGCGGAAGCACTGGCGGCTGCACTCTACGTTCTCGGGGAATCGCAACGCGCAAGAGAGCTATTGAGCAAGTTCAAGTGGGGTTCGACGTTTTTGAACTTGAACGCGGCCCCCCTCAATGAATACGCGGGCGCGAACACCGTCGGCGACGTGCTCGCACGTGAACGCGCCTATATAGAAGGCTAAATGACTTGTTATCCGCTTTCTCGCGGTTAACGCAAACAGAAAGATTAAATGCTGTTAGGCGTATGGTTCTACCGACGTGAGAGGTACATCTGATGGCACGTTTTCCAGAAGCTGAAAAAAGGTTGCTGAATATCAAAATCTGCATGCGGTGTAACGCCCGCAACCCGCCTCGGGCAACTCGCTGCAGGAAATGCGGTTACAAAAACCTAAGGGTCAAGTCCAAGGAACGAAGAGGTTAGCCGCTTGAGGATCGAGGAGCATCTTGACGAGGCGATCAGTAAAGAAGGAACGATACATCTAACGCTTATCGATCCCGACTCACAGTCGCCGGAGGAAGCCGCGCGAATAGCACGCGGCGCCACAGCGGGAGGCACCACTGCGGTTCTTGTGGGGGGCTCTGTAGGCGTCGGAGGGCGTGGCCTAGAGTGCACCGTGTCGGAAATCAAAGGGAGCACGGGCGTCCCTGCTATCATTTTTCCTTCAGACGTAGGGAGTGTGTGTCTCACAGCGGACGCAATTTTTTTCTTGTGCCTTATGAACTCAAGGAACGTGGCATATCTAAGCACAAACCAAGCGCTCGGTGCCGTTTTTATCAAAAATTATGGGATAGAACCTATTCCAGTAGCGTACATCATCGTCGAACCAGGAGGAACCGTCGGCTGGATTGGTGACGCGCGTTTGATTCCTCGCAACAAACCTGAGATCGCTGCCGCATACGCCCTCGCAGGAAAATACCTCGGGATGCGATGGATCTACCTCGAAGCAGGTTCTGGTGTCCCCGACACGGTCCCCCCAGAAATGGTGAAGGCGGTAAAAGTGGCTGTTGATGATACAAAGCTCATCGTCGGAGGCGGGATACGCACCGGCAAACAGGCCGAATTGCTCGCGAAGGCGGGAGCGGATGTTATCGTGACGGGCACGGCAATCGAAGAAGACGTAGACATCGAAGACAAGATCGCAAGCTTCGTTCGCGTAATACAGCACTAATCGCGTGCGCAGGCCAGACACTAGCGCCACGCTTTCTACGCGCTTTTGTTTCTCTCTTTCCAGCCGCTATAGTTGCATTGAGGGCAGCCGAGATCCCAAAATCGCTTGCCGCTTTGTACCTTGATGAGTCGCATGTCGTGCTGCTTGCACGTGCGGGCGGTTATGCGCAACCTTCCCGATTTCGGGAGGGGAAGCCCAAATGTGCACTGCGGATATCCACTGCAGCCTACAAACCGTCCGCCGCGTTTTGAGCGACGCACGACTAGGTCCGAGCTGCATTGGGGGCATGTTCCAACGGTCGCATCTCCGCGGAGCCCTTCTTGCAGCGACAAGCTAATCTCTTCGTGTTGCTCGTCGAGCGTCCTCAGGACCTTATCGAGAATATCCCTTGAGCTGACCACCACAAACTCCTTTGACAGCGTTCCCGCTTTAACCTTCTCCATCTCCTCTTCGAGGAGTCTGGTCATCTCGGGTTTCGTAATAGTGGGGGCGTAGCGTTCGAGCGATTGCGTGACGCTGCACGCGATACCTGTGGGGCGAAGGGGGTTCACGTCAACATAGCCCCGCTGAGCGAGTTTCTTGATGATCTCGTGGCGCGTGCTTTTGGTCCCCAACCCGAGCTCTTCCATCTTCTTGATCAACTGGCCCTGTCCCCATCGCTGTGGCGGCTGCGTCTCCTTCTCCACAAGCTGTTTGTTCGTAACTTTGACAACATCGCGCTCGCGGAGGTCAGGGAGGTATCGCTCTTGCGTCTGTGCATACAGGTAGTGATAGCGCCAGCCCTTATACGAAAGTTCGAGGCCAGTCGCTCTGAACTGTTCCCCTTGAGAGTCAAGCGTGACCTTTTTCGTGCACCATCGCGCCGGGTCGGAGAGCGTTGCCAAGAACCGTCGCACAACGAGCTCATACACCCTCCAGCTTTGTGGCTCGAGATCAGCTTGTGTGGCGCGCATCGTGGGGTAGATCGGCGGATGGTCGGTCGTTTGCTTTTTACCATGGGTGGCGATCAGCTGCTTCTTTTGCAGCAGTAAGCGAGCATTCTCGACGAATGGACCGCTTCTGAACATGCTAACTAAGAGGCGGAGATCCAGCTCATTTGGATAGACCGTGTTGTCCGTGCGTGGGTAGCTTATCCATCCGGCCGTGTAGAGGCGCTCAGCCGTTTCCATTGCGCGGCTTGCTGAAATACCAAGTGCGCTTGCTGCAGCGAGAAATTCGGTCGTATTGAAGGGTTTCGGGGGGGCGTCCACTCGTTCGGCTTTAGCAAACGTAACGACGGTGGCCTTTTCGCCGATGTTTTGCACCGCGGCCGTTGCGCTCGCTTTATTTCGAAATCGGTCTGTTTGATGCTTTGCGTGAAACGTTGCGCCGTCCGTGCTGAGGTCAATATGTACTTCCCAGTATGGCTCTGCCACGAATTGTGCAATTCTTCGCTCGCGATCGACGATCAGCGCGAGGGTAGGACTTTGCACGCGTCCCGCAGACAAGAAACGGTTGCCAAGTCGCTTCGCAGAGGTCGACATGAAGCGTGTTAGCGCAGCACCCCAGATGAGGTCCACTGCCTGCCGCGCTTCTCCGGAGTGAGCGAGGTTGAGGTCAATTCCGGTTGGCGAGCGAAAAGCGCGCTTGACCTCAATGGGGGTCATTGCACTAAACCGCACGCGGTCCACCTCGACGTTCTTGACGGACTTTACGATCGTGCACGCCTCTAAACCGATGAGTTCTCCTTCCGTGTCAAAGTCAGTCGCAATGGTTACCCGCTCGGCATCTTTGGCGGCCCGCTTGAGTCCGGACACGATGGTCTTGTGCGTAGGAACGGTGACGACATCAGCCCGGATTAGATCATGAAGGTTTGTTTTCCAGTCGCGGTATTCATCTGGGAAGTCGAGCTTGACGACGTGCCCCCTCAAGCCTAGGACGACGGTGCTGTTGAAACGATACGCGTTAGCGCTAGCGACTTTGGTTGCAGATGCCGCGCCGCCAGAGAGAATCTCGGCGATCCGCTTTGCCGCAATATCCTTTTCGGTCACGATGAGGTGCATCAGAGTTGCTCTTGGATAAGACGATTCGTAAGGGTAGGATCAGCGCGTCCGCGTGTCTTCTTCATGACTTGACCGACGAGGAAGTTAAGCGCGCCTTTCTTGCCGCTACGATAGTCATCGACGGCTTGTGGGTTCTCCTCGATCGCTTGCTTGACGGCCGTGGTGATCTGCTCTAGTGAAACGGCCTGGAGCGCCTGCTCTTCGATAATCTTAACCACTACGTTCCCGGCCGACGCAACCGCATGTATGCGATCTACTCCCACATTCTCGGCAGGCGGGCAGCCCTGGTCAAGAACCGTTCGTATTACCTCGACTGCTGCTTTTTCAGTAATGGTTCCGTCGGTCACGCTAATGATCACGTCAATTAAGTAGCCAGGCTTGAACGCGTCAAGGGTCAGCCCGCGGTAGTTCAGCTCGCCCTGGAGCACGTCAACGACCCAGCTTGCTGCCGCCGACGGATCGACCTGTGCGGCGACCGTTTCGAAGTATTCGGCAAGGGACTTCGACGCGGTGAGCACTTTCGCAAGGTAATCTGAAATTCTGTACTGCTCGATGAAGCGCTGACGTTTGGCGTCCGGGAGTTCGACTTGCACTTGCTGCTGGAACTGCTCGGCCACCGGTTCGGGATCCACCCGCGGAAGATCGGGTTCAGGGAAGTACCGATAGTCGTGTTCTTGCTCTTTTGAACGGAGTGAAATTGTGATGCCGCGTGCTTCGTCGAAGTGCCGCGTTTCTTGCGTGATTTGGATGCCTCTTCGAAGCAAGTTTCGCTGGCGAGTGGTCTCAAACAGGAGCGCTTTTTCCACGCCCTTGTATGAGGAGATGTTTTTGACTTCAGCTCGTTGCCCACCGGCAATCGAAATGTTCGCGTCGACGCGAAGCGATCCCTCGAGGTTGCCGTCGAAGACATCGAGGTATTCAAGGATGTTACGCAACTTGTTCAAAAAGCGACGCGCTTCCTTGGGCGCGCGAAGGTCGGGTTCTGTGACTACTTCAAGCAGTGGCACGCCAGACCGATTATAATCTATGAGCGAGTACTGCGCCTTTTCAATGGTTCCGCGGTACGTGAGCTTCCCTGGATCTTCTTCTAAATGCACGCGCCTGATCCGAATTTTCCGTTCCCGCCCGGCGCTGTCGATGGTCAGGCTGCCACTAATTCCGAGCGGAAAATCGTACTGGCTGATTTGAAAGCCTTTCGGCAAGTCCGGGTAGTAGTAGTTCTTCCGATAGAACTGCGTTCGTTGCACCGAGCAGTTGAGCGCTTTCGCGACCCGCTCGGCGTAAACGATTGCCATTTCGTTGACGACGGGCAAGCTCCCTGGAAGCCCTAGACAGATAGGACACGTGTGAGTGTTTGGCTCCGAGTCTTGATAACGCGTAGAACATCCGCAAAACAGCTTCGATTGGGTTGTGAGCTGTGTGTGCACCTCGAGCCCTATGATAACGTCGTCTCGTTCCGTGGTCATGTGATGCGGTTTTTTTGTCGCTGCTCCGGGTATCGAGATCTGCGCCTCTGACATTCAAATTGCGGGCTGAAAGCGAATTGATTGCTTTGATATTTCGTTAATTTACAGCGAGGACGTTGTTTTTTTGAGGCCTTCCGTTACGAAAGTTTCCAGCTAGTAGTCTGAACGCTACCTATTATAATTAACTGCGCGGGCGTGGACGGATCGCAGCTCGTCGTGCTGACTGAGATGTTTAAAGAGCGTCCATCACACCTAGGGATATGCTCGTACTAGCGCGAACGAATTGAAACGGTTTATCTGATTATCAGCAGCTAAGCGGAGGAGGAATATGTCCGCGCTAGGTTCTGCTGCTAATCACAGTCTTGTTATTTGCGTTGGCTGTACTGTGCTGGCAGTGCAAGGTACGCGAGGATGCGTACTAAAAATCAGCTCCCCAAAGGACGGCAAAGCCGGGCCTCAGGAGCGCTTAAGCGGTAACGCTTAGCTTTCCAAAGGATATTCGTTTTGAATCGTACAGCATGATCGGACCGAAGGCAAGTGATATCCTCAAGCGCCTTCGCTTAAGGTTCAGAGTGATACGCGTCGTCTCGCTCGGTAGCCACCGTATTAGCTTCGGTAAAACGTCCCAGATCGAGGGCTTATCACTGATCAAAGTGCAAGTACTGCTATGAGCAGTGACATCGCTCAGCGAACGGTAGTAGCGAAACTGCCGCTCGATGCCGTGGCGTCGCAGATACGCTAACGCGTTGAACAATTGCCCATTACAGTCTGGTGCTTAGGTGCAGCTCTTCGCTTGTCGCGTGCGATCGCATCTTTTCGTATATCGAAATGCTAAGCAGGATCTGATGTTAGCGCCTGCGTATCCACGACTCGCCAGTTGTAAACCCTCAAGCGCTGTGAAGAGCTTGCGTTGTTCTGATTAACTATCGTTTCATAGCATGCTCGAACGCAACAAGCGCTGCTGACAACAGAATGATCCCGAAACCGAAGAGTATGAGGATGTCCCTTGAAATCTCTGGTACGCCGGCACCGAGCACTACCACTTGTCGCAGAGCGCTAATCGCGTAGGTAAGCGGAAGGAACTGGGCGATGACCTGCATAAACTGCGGCATCTGCGATATTGGGAAGAAAACGCCGCTGAGGAACATCATGGGAAACGTTAGCGTCATCATGATCATCGTAGCAGTCTCCTCGGTACTAGTAAACGAAGTGATGAGAATACCCAAGCCGACCAGGCTGAACACGCCTAGGAGCAAGATTCCCAAGATAAGCGCGATGCTCCCTTGTACGACCACTCCAAAGAGAGCGATCGAAAGCGTAAGGACGATGATCCCCTGCATCATACCGCGTGTTGTCTGGGCGATGACTTTTCCGCCCAGGATCGACATCCGGTGTACCGGTGCGGCGAGCATGCCATCGAGGGTACCCATCTCCCGCTCGAAAGAAATGGCGTGTGGGAGGCCAGTCATTAGCGACATCATGACGACCATGCCCATGATACCAGGCGCGACGAACTCGAAGTAGTTGGTGGTTTGTCCTGGAACGATGCCGGTCGTCTGGACGCTGTATGGTGCCACCTGGGCTAGCGAATAGTTCAGCGGCGTTTTATACGTCTGATTTAATCCGTATGTGGCCGTCTGCGTGCCCATTTGTTCAATGGCCTGCGTGAGTTGCGTCTCGATCAGAGATGCCGTCTGAGGGTTCGACTGATCTAAGACAAGGGTCACGTCTGCTTGCTTACCGGTTTTGAGATCCGATGTGAAGTTGCTTCCGATGATGATGCCTGCACTCTGCTGGCCGTTTTGAATGTTCGATTTCACGTCGGCGGCGCTGCCGACCGTCGAAAGGTCCATCATGCCGGTCTTGTTGTTTAGAGCCTCGAGCTGTGCGACGAATTTGGTGCTGAGTGAAGCATTGCCCTGCACAGCGTCAAGGTTCGCGAGCGCAACAGGGACGTTAGACATGCCGGTGCTTGAAGGGAAGATGTAGCCGACCATGCCCATCATAAAGAGGGGCATGAGGACGAGCATCAGAAGACCCATACGATTCCTGCTTATGTCTAACAAGTCTTTCCACGCGATCCACAGCGCGTGACGAATACCACTTCTAGCTCCCATGATATGGCCCTACCGGATTCTCGATTGCACTCTTCTCCCGTGTCGAGAAGGCGCTTCGATTACTTTGTCGGCGACCTGCTCTCTGACCTCGTGGCCTGTAAGATGGAGGAACACGTCTTCCAGTGTCGGCTCGACGTTATGAATGGATCGAATCTGTCCTGCGCCTGATCGCACGGCATCAATGACGTTATCGCACGCCTCATCGCCCGACGCGTGAACCCGGATGTGCGTCTCATCTTCTACTGTGACCGTTTGCGTACACGCCAACGATTGAATGTCCGAGACAAGCGTTGGAGTAATGTTTGGAACGTCGAGCTCAATGATGTCCGTATCGGCACCGTTTATTATTTTTTTCAGATTTGATGGCGTATCGAGCGCGACGATCTTCCCGTAGTCGACGATGCTGATGCGGTCGCATAGCACGTCAGCTTCGGCCATTGCATGCGTTGTTAAGATGATGGTTGTTCCAGCATCTTCGTTGATCCTGCGCGTAAAGTCGCGGATCTCGTTAGTGGATTGCGGATCAAGACCGAGGGTTGGTTCGTCCAAGAACAAGATCTCCGGCTCGTTGAGGAGAGCGCGGATCACATTGATGCGCTGCTTCATCCCCGTTGAAAACGTGCCGATCTGCTGGTCTGCCCACTTTTCCATCTTAACGACCTCGAGCAGCTCGTCGATGCGTTCACGCAGGGCGTTTCGCGGGATATTATACAGCTCGCCGAACAAGCGCAGGTTTTCATAGGCTGTGAGCCGATCATACATGATCATTTTTTCGGATACGAGCCCTATGTGCTCGCGCACCTTGTCGCCCTGATGAGCAATATCAAAGCCCGCAACTGTCGCCAATCCTTCAGTAGGGCTACTCAGTGTGCAGAGCATCCGAATAGTTGTCGTTTTGCCCGCGCCGTTAGGCCCTAAGAAACCAAATATCTCGCCCGTCTTCACTTCAAAGGAGAGATGATCTACGGCGACGAAGTCTCGGAATTTCTTGACAAGATTTGTGGCTTTGATTGCAACGTCGGCCATGTTATTAACCTGTTTGATATATCTAAAGATATAGTATAAGATATTTAACTATTTGAAGGTTTGCCAGTTGGAAGCCCACGCAAGGGCGATATTTGGAGGCTCTTGTTCGAGCAACCGGCGTAAGCATTAGAGAAACGTGTCATAACTCTTTTTGAGTGTCTTTCGTTCGATTTTCGGCGTGGCGGTCTGCCTGCCCTGCCTGGGCGAGAACATCCTCAAGTCTGCCACCAAATATCTCTTGGATCATTTGTGAGAGTACGTCAGCTTTCACGAGAATGAACCCCCACGCGCCCATCCTTGTGCTGCCCATCACAAGAAAACGGTCTCCCGTTTCAATCTCAAATTGTTTCCTCAGTTCAGCTGGAATCACCACTTGACCTTTCTCGCCAATGATGGTGTCTCCATAGTACTTCATCTTTCGAAGCATCGGACCGTCCACAATCCTCCCTCCGGAGTACGTATAATCGTGCTAATCGTACTAATCCTACTTATCTTACTTTTTATATATATAACTATGTTAGGTAACCAGGATTTTAAACTACCGCAGGATACAACGTTCAGGCTTGTCACGGCACTAACTGGAGGAGGTGAAAGTGCGCTCTTGATGCTGTTTTTCTTTGGAAAAAGGGTGTGCACAAGCGACCAACTGGCAGATTTGTCGCGCAAAGTGATCGACTCATCGCGAAGGTCTCAAATTCTCTTAGCAAAGGGTTTTGGGGATGGGCTCCATTTGAACAGCGCCGTCTCAATCTTGACAAGCGCTTGCCGACATCTTAGCTTACGTCTGCTTGTGCTTGATCAAAACGTACGCGACGTTTAGCAGCTGCGTAATGAACACGATTGGTAGTTTGGCCACGCCTTGCCACGTGGTCGGCGGAGCCGGCGTGATGGCGATACGGGTGATTTTTTCGTCGGCGCGCCGCGCTAAACGGGTAACTATAAGACTTACTACGATGCCGAGGACGGCTCCGCCGATGACGTCGGTTATGTAGTGGAGGCCGAGGTAGACCCTGCTGAAGCCGACAAGCAGGGCCCACGTGAAAAGCGCAACGCTGAACTTTCGGTGATACGAAGAAAGCGTCGTCGCGAAAGCAAATGCGTTCGCGGTGTGTGCGCTCGGAAACGACGGCTCAGCCTCCGGTTTGACACCTAAATCGCTTGGCCGTGGACGTGCGATGGCGTACTTCAATCCGAATCCGATCACGTTCGTTGTTATCAGGACCATCACAAAGACGAGCGCTTCTTTGCGGGCACCGGCGAGATAAAGCGCGATCGCAATGAGCACCATAAAAGTTAAGCTGCCTGTGAACGTGATCCACCAAAATAACGAGTTGAGAAAGCCGCCATTATTGAGTCCTCTGATGAAATGCGTGGCATCGTAGTCGAATCCGCCGAGATATGCAGACGCTATTGGTAAATGGACAGGCGGCAAAAAGAGGAGCATCGCTGCCAAATGCCTAACGTACGCTATATAGTTTAT
>Ga0187784_10000157_pt1 | contig 43950 bp, 37 predicted proteins | sample 1015_SJ02_MP15_2_FD_132964 | JGI IMG/M metagenome (GOLD analysis project Ga0187784, IMG submission 132964) | Tropical peat soil microbial communities from peatlands in Department of Meta, Colombia - 1015_SJ02_MP15_20_MG | ecosystem: Environmental > Terrestrial > Soil > Wetlands > Peat | place... | reverse complement strand
GGCTGCGCGATTGTCGGCGCGACCATCGCACTCGCCTCCCCGGCCGCCGCGCAGGACATCAGCGTCACTTTCGGCCAGGGCGCCGGCCTGACCGAGCGCGTGCTGCAGCTGATCGCGCTGCTCACCGTGCTGTCGCTGGCGCCGTCCATCCTGGTGATGGTGACGTCGTTCACCCGGATCGTGGTGGTGCTGTCGCTGTTGCGCACCGCGCTCGGCACCGCGACGGCCCCACCCAATGCCGTGATCATCTCGCTCGCGATGTTCCTGACCGCGTTCGTGATGTGGCCGACCTTCACCAACGCCTATGACGCCGGCCTGCGCCCGCTGATCGCGAACGAGATCACGCCCGAGCAGGCCTTCGATCGCGCCGCCGACCCGTTCCGCGCCTTCATGCAGAAGAACGTGCGCGAGAAGGACCTCAAGCTGTTCATGGATCTTTCGAACACGCCGCCGCCGGAAAAGCCGGAAGATCTGTCGCTGCGCGTGCTCGTGCCGGCTTTCATGATCTCGGAGCTCAAGCGCGCCTTTGAGATCGGCTTCCTGCTGTTTCTGCCGTTTCTGATCATCGACCTCGTGGTGGCGTCGGTGCTGATGTCGATGGGCATGATGATGCTGCCGCCGGTGGTCGTGTCGCTGCCGTTCAAGCTGATCTTCTTCGTTCTGGTCGACGGCTGGCATCTGGTCGCGGGCAGCCTGGTGCAGAGCTACGGGACGTGATGCCGCAGTCCTGATCAAGGCTCGGCCGCCACGGCTGCGACACACGCGAGACATATTCCGTAACGACAACGGCAAGGCCTTCGCATGGCAAGGCCTTCGCATAGCAAGGCCTTCGCATAGGCTTTCGGCCGTTCGGGCGCGCGCAGGCGATCTGCTCGCGGCTGGTCAGGGAGTACCGACATGATGAAGACATTGGTCGTGACGGCGTGCCTCGCCGCCGGATTCTTGATGCTTGACGTCGCGCGGCCGGTATTGACCGACGGCCTCGCGCAAGCAGCGCAGCGCCGCGCGAATGTGCGGCGCGCGGCACCGCGCGCCCGTGCTCCGCGCAATTTCGCGCGCATTCGGCCGAACTTCGCGCGTCCGCGATCGAACTTCGCACGCCGGTTCAACGCCGGCCCAAGGTTCACGCACCAGCAATTCCGCAAGAAGCAGTTTACGCCGCAGGCCAAGAAGGGCTTCAAGCCGAATATCAACGCCTTCAAGAAGGCAGGACCCGGCCCGCAGGCGGACTGGAAGAAGGGGCCGAGCTTCGGCAAGAAATTTGGGCCGCCGTCGGGGCCGAAGCCGATTTTCATCAAGCTCGCCAACAAGCCGTGGCCGATTCATAAAGGCCCGTGGAAGCTGTGGTGGCACGGCGGCTGGAAGACCTTCGTGCCATTCACGGCGATCGGCGCCGTGCTCATCGGCGGCAGCTATTATTGGGCGGACGCCTATGTCTCGGTCGCGCGGCCCTATTGCACCGGGGTGACGCCCGACGGCTGCCAGCTCAACTGGCAGCTGGTTCCCTTCGAAGGCGGCGGCAGCGAGTGGCAGTGCGTTGCATATTGTCAGCGCCCGGGCGCGCCGCCGCCGCCGCGCGCGGTCTCGCTGGTGGTCGCGCCGCCGGCGCCCGCCGGCGGGCGCTGCGAGGTCGACATCTTCGCCGATCCGCAGTTCGGCGGGCTGAACGCGCAGAGCGACACCGATCAGCCGAAGCTTGCCGACGCCGGCTGGAAGAACGAGATCGCCTCGATCCAGGTAAAGGCCGGCACCTGGGACTTCTTCAGCGAGGACGAGTATGCCGGCGACAATATGCGTCTCGCGCCCGGCCCCTATCCGGATCTCGGCCCGCAATGGAGCAAGCACATCGGCTCGTTCATGTGCGTGCAGGGAAATTAGCCCATGTCCCGGAAAGAGCCTGCCCCGGACCTGATCCGGGGTGGACGCCGGTTTCCCGAAAAGGATATGCGCCAACGAAAGCCGATACTTGAGTGCGGCCTGCCGGATCGACGAGATTCGGCAGGCTTTTCAATTCAATGCGCAAGCTCGCGCATCACCTTGATCAAGGCCGACTTGCCTTCGAAACCGATGCCGGGCAGCTCCGGCATGACGATGTGGCCGTTCTCGACCTTCACGTCATCCGGAAAGCCGCCATAGGGCTGGAACAGGTCCGGGTAGCTCTCATTGCCGCCGAGGCCGAGGCCGGCCGCGATATTGAGCGACATCTGATGGCCGCCATGGGGAATACAGCGGCTGCGTGACCAGCCGGCGACGGCGAGCGCGGCGAGCGTGCGCTGGTACTCGCACAGCCCGTAGGAGAGCGCACAGTCGAATTGCAGCCAGTCGCGGTCCGGCCGCATGCCGCCGTAGCGCAGGAGATTGCGCGCGTCCTGGTGCGAGAACAGGTTCTCGCCGGTCGCCATCGGGCCCGGATAGAACTCGGCGAGCGCGGCCTGCAGCGCAAAGTCGAGCGGATCGCCCGCTTCCTCGTACCAGAACAGCGGATAATCGCGCAGCATCTTTGCATATGCGATCGCGTCTTCCAGTATCAGGCGTCCGTTCGCGTCGACCGCGAGCTCAGCCTTCCCGTCGAGCTCCTTGAGCACGCCCTCGATGCGCGGCCGATCCTCGGCGATCGAATTGCCGATCTTCATCTTCACCACCGTGTAGCCGCGGTCGAGATAGCTGCGCATCTCGGAGCGCAGCTCGTCGATGCCCTTGCCCGGATAGTAGTAGCCGCCCGCCGCGTAGACGAAGACGCGCGCCTTGGCGCTGCGCCTGTGGCGCTCGGCGAGCAGCCGGAACAAGGGCTTGCCAGCGATCTTTGCGACCGCGTCCCAGATCGCCATGTCGATCGTGCCGACCGCGACCGAGCGCTCGCCATGCCCGCCGGGCTTCTCGTTCCTCATCAGGACCGTCCAGACGCGGTCGGGGTCGAGATTGTCGCCGGCCTCGTTCAGCAACGCCGCGGGCTTTGCCTCCATCAGCCGCGGCGCGAAGCGCTCGCGGATGAGGCCGCCCTGCCCGTAGCGGCCGTTGGAATTGAAGCCGTAGCCGATGACGGTGCGGCCGTCGCGCTTCACGTCGGTGACGACCGCGACCAGCGAGAGCGTCATTTTCGAGAAATCGATATAGGCGTTCGCGATCGATGAGGCGATCGGCGCCGTCACCTCGCGGATATCGACAATGCGCATGAAATCGCTCCGGATCCGCCCACCTGGCGGCGCGCCGTCCATTAGCCTTAGCGAGGAGCAAAGAGAAGCCGGCGGGACTATCCGGTGCGCTGGGCAGCCGTCGAGGCGCCGCGCTCGGGCACGGCGGGCTTTGCCTCCGGCTTCGGCTTCGGCGCCGGCGGCGTCGGCAGCGGCCCGGGAGCCGGTCCGCTCGTCTCGGGATATTTGGCGCGGATGTCGCGCAGGAAGGCCTCGAGCGTGTCGGTCAGCGCAATCGCGCGCACCACCTCGGCGAATTCCGGCGCGCCGGTGTTGAACGGCTGAGTCACGACCTCGAAGGCGCCGCGGTCCGGGCCCTCGGCCATTTTCGCCGCGTACTTGTCGCGGAAGCGTTCGAGCCCGATCGCGTCCTCGCCGAGCGCATAGCCGATCGCGGCGCGCAGCACGTCCGCGCGCTCCGGCTCGGTCAAGGGTGCGAAATCACGCCAGCGCTCGCCATAGTATTTCTCGATCTGCTCGCCGGCCTCGCGCCAGCGGCGCGCCTTCCAGAGAATGTCGGCGCGCAGCCGATCGACCTCGCGGCCCTGCAGGTTCGCGATCACGTCGAGCGCGAGCTCCGGTCGCCCGGTATCGGATTGTGCGCGCGCCTCGATCAGAAGCCGCTGGTTGCGCAGCTCGTTCGGCAGGTCGGCAACCCGGGTCGAGCGCAGCACCTGGATCGCGCGATCCGGCTTGCGCGCCATCAGATAGATGATGGCGAGCTTGACGGCGACCTGCGCGCGCGCGGCGCCCTGCAGGCGGTTGTCCACCTGATGCTGCAGCACCTCGGCCGCCTGGTCGAGCAGGTCGACCGAGACGAGCCGGTCGGCAAGCTTGCGGATCATCTCGTCGCCGCGCCGCCCGACCGGCGTCAGGTCGCGATAGTCATAGAACAGGCTGAGCGCATCGATCGGCGCCATGCTGTCGCCCTTGCCGCCGAGGAACAGCCCTTCGAACGCGGCTGCGGCCTCGTCCTGGATGCGCCGCGTCATCTCGGATCGGGGATAGACCGAGAGCGCGGTGCGCATCACCTGGAAGGCGTCGCGGTAGCGGCCGTCCTCGGCGTACATGCGGCTCAAGAGCTGCAGCGCCTCGGCCTCGGTCTCGTCGCCGCGCCAGGAGGTGGTGAGCTTCTCCAGCGCGTCGGCGGCATCGTCGCGTTTCAGGTCGCCGATCGACTGGCGCAGCGCGATCTCGCGCAGCGTCCCGCGTGCGGCGGCGGGCCGGTCGTCCGAGCCCGAGGCGGTCTGGTAGAGCGCGAGCGCCTCCGAGAGGCGCCCCAATCCCTCCATCACCTGTCCCTTCAGCACCGCGAGATCGTTGTCGCGCTGGCGCGCGGGCCCGAGCGTGTCGAATTCGGAGAGCAGGCTCGCGGCCCCGCCGAAATCGTGCACCTCGATGGCGGCGCGCACCGCTTCCTGGAACGCGAAGCGTTGCAGCTCGAGCGGCAGCGTGGCGGTCGTAGTCTCGATCGCGCGGAAGCCCTCGCGTGCCTCGGTCCACTTTCCTTCCTGCGCCTGTGCAAGCGCCCGCCACAGCGCGACGTCGTTGCGCTTGGCGACCGGGGAACTCGCGAGATCCTTCAGGGCATCCGCACCGTGACCGAGCATGATATTGGCGACGGCGCGCAGCAGGATCGCGGTGCCGTCCTGGGCGGAGCGTTCGTCCGACGCCGCGACGTCGAGCACGCCCTTCGCCTCGGGAACCATGTCGCGCGCGAGATAGAAGCGGGCAAGCTCGAGCTGTGCGGCGAGGCGACGCGACTCCTCGGCTGCGGCCGCCGCCGTGATGAGATGGCGCTGTCGGTCGAGGTAGTTGGCCTCGCGGTCGAAGCCCCAGGTCTGCGGATCGAGCGTGAACAGCCCGCCGACGCGGCGCGCCGCCACGTCGGTCGGAGACGACGCCACGCGCGCGGTTGCGTTCGACAGGGCAAGTCCCCCGGGCCGGGTCACCAGCACCTTGTCGGCCCCGAGCTCGACGCCGATGTCGTCGGCGAGCGGCTGGATCACCACGCCATGAGCCGACACCAGCGTGTTGAACTCGACGAATTCCTGCGGCTTGAGGAACCCGCGCGCAGGCCCGAGCGCGGTGACCACGAGCAGCTTGTCCCCGACTTCGGGGTCGACGATGCGATGCAGCCGGCGCGGCTCCTGGAACGGAATCGCCACGTTGGCGCGTCCCTTGCTCTGCGGCACGCGCATCACGTTGAGCGGCTGGGTCGGCTCGAGCATGGTGTCGCCGACGACCACCGTCCAGCTCGTGCCGTCGAGGCCGGCGCTCGTCAATTTCGGACGGTCGAGCTTGAGCTGCACGACCTGCCCTTCGCCCGAGCGCGTCAGGCTGGCGTTGCGGATGCCGCGTCCCGACTGCGCCACGATGCGCGTGATATCGATCGGCGCCGCGCTGTCGAACACCAGCCAGATCGCGTCGGAGCGGCGGAACATCGCCGCGGAGGTCGGCTGCGCGAAGGGAAACACGATGCGCAGGGCGTCGCCCTGGCGGCGCACATCGACCGTCACGCGCCCGGTCGGGTCGGTGGACGGCGCGGGCTTCGCCTCCTCCTCGCGCGCCGTATTCATCGTGGTTTCGCGCGCCGGGACGGCCGCGGGCGCCTCGGATTTGCTCGCGGGCGGCACCTCGGCACGCGCCGTCTCGCTGCGCTCGGCTTCAGCGCGCGGTGGCTCGGCCGCAACCGGGGCGGCCTGCAGCGGCGCCGTCTTGACCGGCGCCGCCGGCCCCGCCGCGGCCTTAAGTGGCGCTTCCCGAGGGGGTGTCGGGTCAAGCAGCGCGGCTGGGGGGAACGTGATTTGAGGCGGCGCGGCTTGCGGCGGTGCGGCTTGGGGCGGTGCGGCTTGCGGCGGTGCGGCGGCTTGCGGCGCAGCGGCTTGGGGCGCCGCAGCCGGAGACGGCGGTGCCTGCTGAGGTAGCGGGACCTGCGGCGGCGCCGCGGTGACCGGCGTGGCCGCGGCCGGCATTTCAGGACGCGGCACCGGAACCGGTACCCGCGCGGCCCGTGCCGAGCCCGGCGCCTGCGCGGGCCGTGGCGTCGGCAGCGGCGCTGCCGCGGATGGCGGGGGAGCCTTGGCGGGCGGCGGGTCGGCGGCCGCCGCCGCCTGCGGCGCAGCCTGCGCCGGAACGGGCGGCTTCTCCGGAGCTGGTGTCGTCTCGGGCGCCGCAGCGGCGGCGGAAGCAGCGGGCGCCTTCTTTTCCGCCATCTGCGCCGCGACGGCCGCGACCTCGGCGGCCTGGTCGGCCTCCTTCTCGCTGCGCGCGCGCAGCGGCTGGACGTCGACGATGTAGTCGTTGTCCTCGCGGAAGGTGCGCACGTCGACCTTGCCGGCGAAATCGAACTGCACCACGGCGGTTTCCGGACGCAGCTGCGCCTCGACCGCGGAGATCGTCGGCGGCAGCGCCGCCTGCACGTCGGCAAGATCGAATTTGAGCGGCGATTCGAATGTCAGCGTCATCCGGTCGTCGTTGCGATCGATCGAAACCGGGATCAGCGCGGGCAGGCCGAAGGTGTAGCGCGTGAATGTCGGCTGCACGCCGACGCGCACGCGCACCGGCGGCAAGGCACGCTGCGCGGCGGCCTGCTTGCGCGCCCGCTCGCGCTTCTCCGCCTCACGGGCGCGCCGGGCGAGCTCGTCGACCACCTCCTGCGGCAGCCCCGGCGGCAGTCCGGTCCAATCCTCCGGCAACAGATCGACGAACAGCTTCTCGCCCGCCGCCATGGTGTTGACCGTGACCTTGCGCTTGAGCGCGATCCGCACCGCGGTGAGGTCCGGGTCGACGCGCGCCGCGCTCACATAGTCTTCAGCCTGCGTCACGATGCGATCGGCCGAGACGTCGACCGGACGCTTGAAGGCGATGATCAGGATGCCGTTCGTGAGCTTCACGTCGGCCTCGACCTCGTCGGCGAGCGCGAAGATGAGGCGTGCGTAGCCATTGCTGGTGTTGACCGAGACCTCGCCCTTCACCGGCGCCGCCGCATGGGCGCGCGCGGGAAACAGCATCAGCAACGCGGCGAGCAGAGCCAACTGCAGCAGCACCGCCACGACGACGATACGCAGGCCGAGCCGCGGCGCAACCTGCGCCTGATGCGCGCCGCGCAACACCTTGATGCTGATAGGCTTTGCCGCCATCTTCCTTGATACCCGCGCGCCATCATTCGGTCGCGACGCGCCCGCGGGTCCAGCCTAGATGGTCGCGTTTAACGGCCCGTTAACCGTCTTGCCGAAACGCATCGGGGAATGTCCTGACAGTCATCACCTTCTCTCTAGGGAAGGTGACTGCGAGCACCTCACGATTTCGGGCGGCCCTCGATCTTGGGCAACTCCGGTTGACCATTCTGCGACCGGTTGAGCTGGCCTGACCGGTTTGCGATTTCGATCGTCAGCTTCTCGGCGGCTTCGGGGGACATCTGACCGAGGATGTCGGACATGCGACGCGGATTCATCGCGTTGGCGATCTCGATCAGCACGCGCAGCTCGAGCCGATCGAAGATCCGCGCGGCGTCCTTGGCCTTCATGTTCTCGTACATCGTGACGAGACTCTTGAACTTGGACGCTTCCTCGTCGTCCTTCTTCTTCTCGGCGCCCTGGAGCCGCGTTTCCAAATCCTTCAGTTCCTGCATGCGCTGCTCGATGCGCTTCTCGGCGGCCTTCAGCAGGCTGTCGCGCACGTCGTTCTCGCGCGCGCGGGTGTCGAGCTCCTGACGACGCTGTTGCAAGCTCTCCAGCACCGCGCGTTCGCCCGCCGAGACGTTGGGCTTGAGCGGCTCCGGCGGCGTCGTCGTGATGTTCTTGTCGGGAGCCGGCGCGGCGCCATGTCCCGCACCATGTCCCCCGCCCTGCTCGCCTTCCTTCGCCGGCTCCGGCGGCGTTTCGGGTTTCGGCGCGCTCACCGAGCCGGTGTATTCGGGGACGTCGCCCCTCGGCTCGGCGCTCGGCGGCACGGAATCCGGCGCCTGATAGATGTCGCGCACCCAGGAGGTCGCGCGATTGTCGCTGGCGCGATTATCCGCGGCCGGTGGGTCGGTCGCGCGCCCCGCCGACGCGCCCTCCCGGCGCGCGGCGCCGCTCCCCGGCATCGCATCTTCGAGCGCGGCCGGCGGCGGCATGTCGTTCACTTTCGCGCCCTCGCCGAGCCCCTGCGCCAGCGCGGCGCGCGAGGCGATCAGCGTATAGCTCCCCTGGACCACGAGCGAGGTCGTCTTCAGGACAAACAACGCCGTCGCGGCGAGCGCGACGACGGGAATCAGGCGCAGATCGCGCAGCAACCGCATCAGGCTGCCTTGCTCAGCCGCTGGCGCGCACGCGCCGCGAAGGCGGAGGCGGCCTGCGCCGTTGCCTGCGCATCATGCGCGGGCGGTTTCGCTGCGACCGGCTCCGCCGCGGGGCGCGCCGCGAGCGCGATCTGCGCGAGCTGGCCGAGCACCTCGCGGCCCGCCTCGAGCTTGATGGCGAGCTCGCGCGCGAGGCTCTCGCCCGTACGCAGCCGTTCGCTCAGGTTCTGGTCGCAGTCGCGCACGGTCATCTTCAGCCCCGCGATGGCGCGCTCGGCGATCTCGGTCGCGGTGATCAGCTCGGCGATCGTTCCCTTGAGCGCCTGCTCGTCGGCCTTGAGCTTTTTCAGCCGGCTGTTGAGCACGACGCAAAAGCTGATCGTGAGCAGCAGCAGAACCGCAACCAGGCTCTCGATCACCAATCCAAGTCCGTTGCTCACGGGGCCTCCATGGGTTTCGACGATTGATCCGCCATTTCAAACATCGCGAAGGTGGTCTTCGGCTTGCGCAGCGGCTTCGTCACCTTGACGGCGACCCGGTCGCCGACCCGGCCCATGCGGCCTTCAGTGAGCGTGATCTCGCCGCAGCGCACGCTGACCAGCGCCTCGGGCTTGAGATCGAGCGCGAGCGTGTGTCCGACCTCGAGCGCCATCAGCTGCTTGAGCGGCAATTCGGCTTCGTAGAGCACCGCTTCCACGGCGATGTTCGCCTGCCCGATCTCGGTCGCGAGATGACCCTCCCAGATCGGATCACGGCCGAACTTCTCGCCCATGAACATCTGCAGCAGCACGTCGCGGATCGGCTCGATCGTCGCGTAGGGCAGCAGCAATTCGATCGTGCCGCCGCGGTCCTCCATGTCGATGCGCAGCCGCACCAGGATCGCGGCATTGGCCGGCCGCGTGATCGCCGCAAAGCGCGGGTTGGTCTCGAGCCGGTCGATATTGAAGCGCACCGGCGAGAGCGGCCGGAAGGCCTGCTCGGCATCGGCCAGCACCACTTCGATCATGCGCTTGACCAGATTGGTCTCGATCGTGGTGTAGGGCCGGCCCTCGATGCGGATCGCGGTCTGCCCGCGGCGACCGCCGAGCAGCACGTCGATGATCGAATAGATCAGGCTCGAATCGACCGTGAACAGGCCGAAATTGTCCCACTCCTCGGCCTTGAACACCGACAGGATCGCGGGCAGCGGTATCGAGTTGAGGTAGTCGCCGAAGCGCACCGAGGTGATGCGGTCGAGCGACACTTCGACGTTGTCGGAGGTGAAATTGCGCAACGAGGTCGTCATCAGCCGCACCAGGCGGTCGAAGACGATTTCGAGCATCGGCAGACGCTCGTAGGAGACCATCGCCGAGTCGATGATCGCCCGGATGCCGGAATTCTCGTTGAGCGTGATATCGGCGAGATTGAACCCGAGGAGACTGTCGATCTCCTCCTGGTTCAGGATGCGCTCGGCGCCGCCCTTGTTGCCGGCCTGGACGAACTGTCCGCCGTCCTCGATCATCGCCGCCCATTGGGCGGCCATGTCCTCGCTGCCCTCGCCGCCTTCGCCGCCGCCGGCGGATCCCGGCTCCGGCAGGCCGCCCTTCGGCGTCGCGCCCTGCTCGGCGAGAGCAAGGCCCCATTCGGCTGCGAGATCGTCTTGGTCTTCGGCCATGCTGGTGTTTCGGCGCTACTGGACGACGATTTCCTTGAACAGCACCGCGTTGATCCGGCTCGGCGCGATCGCGATGTTGACGCGCTTGGTGAGCTCCTCGCGCATGCGGTAGAGCCCGGCGGAGCCTTCAAGGTCGCTCTGGCGCATCTCGCGCAAATAGGTCTGGAACGCGTCCATCACGCGCGGCATCAAGGGCTTGATCTGCTCGACAAGCTTGGCGTCTTCCACCTCCAGCACGATCTTGGCCTTGAGATAGCTGGAGCGGCCCGCCGGCGCCTGCAGGTTCACCAGAAGCTCGGGCAGGTCGTAGAAGGCCGGCGGCGGCTTCACCGGCGCCTGCACGGTCTTCTCCTCGTGGCCGCTCTTGCCACCAAGGAAGAAGTAGGCGCCACCGCCAATGCCGCCGACGACCAGCAGGCCGCCGGCGATCATGATGATGAGCTTCTTGGAGAGGAATCCGCCCTTCTTGGCGCCTTCGCCGTCGGCGGCCTCCGCGCCTTCAGCTTCCGCCGGTTTTTCCTTTGCCATGCAATCCCTGCCACCCTGCGCGAGCGCTCGCGCGATCGGCGCGAGCGAAGCGGCACCCCGCTGGTCCGAAGCTAGGTTCTCAATGGTTAACGATTGCTTTCCAGTTGGGTAAAAATTGCCGGGTGGCCCGGCAGGAAGACGCTTTGTGCCGACCGGCCGCAGGTCGAAATTTCATCTAATCGATTGATCCTTAATACATTTCAGCTCTGGCACAGCCCCTGCAAAGCCACTGGCGCGACGGCCCGCCTTGGGAGAGGCGAGCGGCGCAGAGGAGAGACCGGTTCAGCGAGCCTGGGAGGGCTTCACGCCGGTCGCAAATGGGGAGCTTGCCGATGGAGAACTCGGCTCTCGTCGGACTGTCGGCGCAGATGGCGCTGCAGCGCCAGATCGACGTCATCGCGAACAATGTCGCGAACATCAACACCGCCGGTTTCAAGACCGACAACATGGTGTTTCAGGAACACCTGATGCCGGTCGCGCGCGCGAACCAGTTCAAGGGCAATGACCGCGCGCTGAGCTTCGTGCTCGACCGCGCGACCTGGACCGACTTCAGTCTGGGCACCATCCAGCAGACCGGAAATCCGCTCGACGTGTCGATCGACGGCGACGCGTTCCTGACCGTGCAGACGCCGCGCGGCGACCGTTACACGCGCAACGGCGCGCTGCAGATCAACGCCCAGGGCCAGCTGGTCAGCTCCGAAGGCTTTCCGGTGCTCGGCACCGGCGGGCCGATCGTGTTCCAGCCGAACGATCGCGAGATCTCGATCAGCGAGGACGGAACGATTTCGGTGAAGGAGGGGAAGGCCAACACCAGCACGCCGCGCGGCAAGCTGCAGCTCGCAAGCTTCGATCAGCCGCAGCTCCTGCAGAAGGACGGCACGTCGACCTACGCGGCGCCGAACAACGTGACGCCGGACGTGCCGACCAAGGTGCGCATCAGCCAGGGCACGCTCGAGAAATCGAACGTCAAGAGCATCGTGGAGATGACCCGCCTGATCGAGGTGACGCGCGCCTATACCCAGATCGCCAGCATGCTGCAGAGCCATAGCGACATGCGCAAATCGGCGGTCGACAAGCTCTCGGAAGTTCCGAACTGACGACGCGGCGGACTTAAAGGATGGACGGAGAATAGATCATGAAGGCCCTCAACACCGCCGCCACCGGAATGATGGCGCAGGAGCTCAACGTTCAGGTGATCTCCAACAACATCGCGAACATGCGCACGACCGGCTACAAGAAGCAGCGTGCCGAGTTCCAGGACCTGCTTTACGAACAGGTGCGCCGCGTCGGCACGCAAACCTCCGACCAGGGCAACCAGCTGCCGGCCGGCGTCGAGCTCGGCGGCGGCGTGAAGACGGTCGGCACGCCGCGCCTGATGACGCAAGGCACGCTGGCGCAGACCGGCAGTGATTACGACGTCGCGATCCGCGGCGAAGGCTTCTTCCAGATCACGATGCCGGACGGCAGCACCGCCTATACGCGCGACGGCTCGTTCCAGCTCGACTCGCAAGGCCGCATCGTCACGGCCCAGGGCAATGTGGTCGCCCCCGGTATCACGATCCCGCAGAACGCGACCGGCGTCACAATCAACGCGCAAGGTCAGGTTCTGGCCACGGTTCCGGGCTCCACCACGCCGAACACGGTCGGCCAGATTCAGCTGGCGATGTTCGTCAACAAGGCGGGCCTGCAGGGGATCGGCGACAATCTCTATGTCCAGACGCCCTCCTCCGGCGCGCCGCAGGTCGGCAATCCGAGCTCGGATGCGTTCGGCAATCTGCAACAGGGCAACCTCGAGCAATCCAACGTCGAGCCGGTGAGCGAAATCTCCGATCTGATCGCGGCGCAACGCGCCTACGAGATGAACGCCAAGGTCATCACCGCGACCGACCAGATGCTGCAATCCGCCTCGCAGATGCTGCGCTGAGGGAGACAGATCATGCTGCGCATCACGCTCTCGTTGCTCGCTCTCGCCCTCGGCATCGTTGCGGCGGCAGCGCAAGGCGGCCCGCGGCTCAAGCCGCAGGCGACCGTCACCGGCGACATCGTGCGCGTCGGCGACCTGGTCGAAAACGCCGGTGCCGCCTCGGACACGCCGATCTTCCGCGCGCCGGATCTCGGCGAGACCGGCAGCGTGACGGCGCGCGCCGTGGTCGATGCCGTGCGTGGCGCCGGGCTGATTGCGGTCGACACCCGCGGGCTGACCGAACTCACCGTGACCCATGCGAGCCGCACGATCGCGGCGAGCGAGGTCGAGCGACGCGTCGCGGCGGCTTTGGCCGAACGCTACAATCTCGGCAAGGCCGCGGATCTCAAGCTCAGTTTCGATCGCGATTTGCATGCCATCGAGCTTCCGCTCACCTCGGCCGGCGAGCTCTCGGTCGCGCGCGCCAGTTTCAGCCAGCGGACGCGCCAGTTCGACGTGATCTTCGAGCTCGGCGGGGGAGCGCGCGCGCAATGGCGCTACACCGGGTTTGCAATCGAAACCGTCGAGGCCGCGATCGCGATGCGCAGCCTCACGCGCGGCGAGGTGATCAAGGAAGGCGACGTCACGATCGAGCGACGCCCGAGGAGCGAGTTCACCGAGTCCCCGGCGCCGGTGGTCGACATCGTCGGGCGGGCGGTGCGCGGCAACGTGCGGGCGGGCCAGCTGCTGCGCGCCGTCGACGTCATGAAGCCCGAGATCGTGAAGAGAAACGAGATGGTGATGCTGCACTACGAGATGCCCGGACTCGCGCTGACCATGCGCGGGCAGGCCATGGATGGCGGTGGTGAGGGCGACGTCGTGAACGTGCTCAACCCGAGCACGAAGAAAACGATCCAGGCCATTGTCACTGCGGCCGGTCACGTCACCGTCAAGGCGCCAAAGCCGGTGCAGCCCGAATCCGAACCCGAGACCGAATCGACCAACTCCAACCCGTGAGAGTCATGTCCGACACATCGCGTTTCCCCTTTGCGGTGACTGCCGCGCTCCTCTCGGCCCTGCTCGGGAGCTGCTCGGCGATCGATCGGCTGAAGAATGTCGGCGAGAAGCCGGACCTGTCGGAGATCAAGAATCCGACGACGCAGCCGGGCTACAAGCCGGTGCAGATGCCGATGCCGGCGCCGCAGCCGGCGACCTACAATCCGAACTCGCTGTGGCGCAACGGCGCGCGCGCCTTCTTCAAGGACCAGCGCGCCATGCAGGTCGGCGACATCCTCACCGTGACGGTGAAGATCGCCGACAGTGCGCAGATCGCCAACGAAACCCAGCGCAACCGCTCGATGACGGAGAACTCGGGCATCACCGATTTCGCCGGCAGCAAGCTGCTCAGCGGCGCCGCCGCCGCGGTCATGCCTGGTCGAATCCTGAGCGCGGACGGCACCACCACGATGGACAACAAGGGATCGATCAACCGGCAAGAGGCGCTCATCACCAACATCGCGGCCGTCGTCACCCAGGTGCTGCCGAACGGCAACCTGGTGATCGAGGGCAAGCAGGAGATTCGCGTCAACTTCGAAATCCGCGAGCTGATCGTCGCCGGCATCGTGCGTCCGGAGGACATCCAGAGCGACAACACGATCGACTCGACCAAGATCGCGGAAGCGCGCATGGCCTATGGCGGCCGCGGCCAGATCACCGACATCCAGCAACCGCGTTATGGAGAGCAGGTGATGGATATCATCTTGCCGTTCTAGCGCCGGGCACGATCCCGAAAAGCGGACACCGGTTTTCGGAAAAGATCCTGCTCCGGGGATAGACGAGCTCCCCGCTGCCGCGAGGTGCACATTGCGGCGGCGTCCGAACGCGGCCTCCGGCTCTCCCCGCCGGAGGCCGCGTGACTTCGTTCAGTCAGCCGGAGGTCGCCGCGCAATAGGTCCGCCACATGGTGCGGTAAGCTGTCTCGACCGCTTCGGCGTAGCGGACGGGATTGCCGGCGGGCGACGCGGCCAGACGCGCGGGTAGCGCACGACGCAGCTGCGCCAGCGCGGGTACTTGCGACGCTTTCGCTACAGCAATTTCGACGTATTCGTCCTCGCTCCGCGCCACCCAGTCGCCCAGCCCTGCCGCCGTCACAATGGCGGCGGCCGCTCGCGCAACCTGCATGTTGCCGAGCTTTGCGATCACCGGAACGCCCATCTGCAACGCCTCCCACGTGCTGGCGCCGCCGCCATGCGGGAACGGATCAAAACAGATATCAACGCGGTTCAAGGCGAGAAGGTGTTCCAGTCGCTTGGTCGTACCCATGAGGTCGATGCGCTCCACCGGCGCGCCGAAGCGCGCGAATCGCGCAATCAGGTTTCCGCGCACGACCGGGTCATCCAGCGCGTAATGCTTCAGCAGCAATCTCGAGCGTGGTACCTGCAAGAGAATGCGCGACCACAGCGCCGCGGCTGCATCAGTGATCTTGTTGATCCGATTGAACACCCCGAACGTCACGAAGCCATTCGCGAGCGCCGGCGTCTCCGCGTGTGTCACCCCGGCAGGCAGTGGCTCGATGGTGAGGATGCAGGGCAAGTCGTAGATGGTCTCGCAGAACAGATGGCGCACCTCAGGCGGTATCGAGACCGGATCGGCAAACACGTAGTCGATCGTTGGTACTCCGGGCGGCGTCACATGCCCCCATCCGTGAACCTGAATCGGGGCCGGCTTGCGGGCGAACAGGCCCAGCCTGTTGCCGTCGGTGTGACCCGACAGATCGATCAGGATGTCCACTGCATCGCTGCGGATCTGGGCGTCGAACCGTTCGTCGGACCGTTGCGAGACCTCGCGCCACCGGTCCGCAATCTGACGAAACTCCTCGACGCCGGCACGCGGGCGCTCCGCGCACGAGTAGCAAATGACCTCGAAGAGCGCCTTGTCATGGTTTCGCAACACTGGCTTGAAGGCCCGTCCGGCCGAATGGTGCCGGAAGTCGGCGGAGACATAGCCGAGAACCAGACGGCGATCGGGATCACGATTATTCGGATGTCGATAAGGCGGCGGCGCGGCAACCTGCGCGCCGATCTTCATCCACCAGTCGCGGCGCGCATCGTTTTGCGATTGGAAGGTTGCGTCGTCCGCAAAATCCAGCGCAAATATCTTGTTCGACATCGCGAATTCGAAGTCCGGCTGGATCGCCAGCGCCATGTCGAAGCTTGCGATCGCCTCGTTGATCTGGCCGAGCTCGGTGAAGCATCGGCCGAGGATGAAGGGCACTTGGGGGTCAGGCCCGTCCGGCTGCAGCGCCAGCGAGCGTTCGCAACTCGCGATCGCGTCGGCGATGCGCTTCGTTTGCAGACAGACTTCCGCCCGGTTCACCCACGTCCTCGCGCTCGCCGGTTCGAGCGCGAGCGACCGGTCCAAGCTGTCGAGCGCCTCGGTAAAGCGCCCCAACCGATAGAATGCATTGCCGCGATCACTGAGCGCCGGCGCATGGCGCGGGTTGATGGCGAGCGTGCGCTCGAAAGCTGCGAGCGCCTCTTCGTGTCGCTTGAGATCCAGGAGAACCAGGCCGCGATTGTAGTGGATTTCCGCCGAGTCGCCCTGGAGCGCAATCGCCCGGTCGTAGCTGTCGATGGCCTCGTCCAGGCGATTGAGGTTGCGGCAAACGCTGCCGAGATTATTGAGCGCGGTCGCGTCGTTTGGAGCCAGTGCGACCGCCTGCTGATAGCTCGCCCGCGCCTCCTCGAAGCGCCCCAACGCATTGAGCACGAGGCCCAAATGCAGATGCGCGTCGGCCGATCGCGGATCGGCTTGCACCGCCCTGGTCAGCAGGGATTCGGCTTCGCGATGCCTCTGCGCGCCATATTCCAGGCGCCCGAGCAGGTACAACGCGTTGAAATGATTCGGCTCGAGCCTCAGGATCTGGCGATAAACCGCCTTGGCGTCGGGCAGAAGTCCCGATTCGTGCAGCTTCAGCGCCCGTTCGAACAGCTGCGCGGCGTCGCCCTTCTGCTTCTTCTTGAGCCTGGCCTTCTGGAAGGCCCGTTGTGCGGCGGTCTCGCCCATGTCGCTGTCTGGAGTGCCTTCATCGAATCAGACACGAATCATAGGTTACGCATCGCAGCATGAGAATCGGGGTTTACCAGTCGTCGCGCCGACTGAGATAGCGGTCTGGCCGACACCACGACAACCGGGACACGCCCGGCCGTTGCTGGATGGGAAGTGTCGACAGCCGACCGTTAGCGCATATCCCGGAAAAGCGGATGCCGGTTTTCCGAAGAGAATATGCGCCAACGCAAGAATCTAGAGCGCATTCCGATTCCTTCGAATCGGGATGCGCTCTAGTCGTCGCGGTAGACGCGCTCGCGCCGCTCGTGGCGCTCCTGCGCCTCGATCGAGAGGGTCGCGATCGGACGCGCCTCGAGGCGCTTCAGCGAGATCGGCTCGCCGGTCTCCTCGCAGTAGCCGTAGGAGCCGTCGTCGATGCGCGCGAGCGCGGCATCGATCTTGGCGATCAGCTTGCGCTGGCGGTCGCGCGCGCGCAACTCGATGGCCCGGTCGGTCTCCGAGGAGGCGCGATCGGCGAGATCGGGGTGGTTCTGATTCTCGTCCTGCAGGTGCTGGAGGGTGTCCTTCGCCTCCTTCAGGATCTCGTCCTTCCAGGCGAGCAGCTTGGCGCGGAAGTACTCGCGCTGCCGTTCGTTCATGAACGGCTCTTTTTCCGACGGCCGATAGCCGTTCAGACTGTGCCCATTCTTCTCGGTCGTCCGCGGAGTGTTCTTGTCCGGCGTCCGGGACTTCTTTTCCTTCTCCCGCAACATCCTACTGCGACTCCATCAACCCCGACCCACCGCTGGCGGCGAGCTTATAGCCATCGGCCGGGCGGCGGACAACAGCGAAGTCGGTCATCCCGCCGACATGGAAAACGTGCAAAAGTCGCGATTCGGTGAGCCGGAACCGTATGTTAGGCCCCCGCCTGCCGACCGTGCCCATTAGGCCGTTCCCTGCCCTCCTTCGGGCATCCCAATCTTGGCAAGCTCCACCTCGACCCGCAGGGCAATCTCAGCCATCACGGTATCGAGCCCCGGATCGCCGGTCGGCTCGGTGAGGCCGGCTCCGACCGACTTCAACCGCGCGAGCGCGGCCGTATCGAGAGTGCCCGCCAGGAGACCGAGCTTCAGCGCGTCGAGCGCGTCGAGGGCTCCGCGGCCGCGCTTGACCGCCTTGCGGCGGCGCTCGCCGGGCTCCTCGACGCCTTGCAGCGCCAGCAGGGTCTCGATGCCGCCGATCGTGCGGACCCCGCCCGGCGCGCCCGCGCTCCGTGCCGGGCTTTCGCTTTCAAGGCTGAAAGTCCCGGACGCCGCGCGCCGTGCCGTCGAGGACGGTGCCGCAACGCCGGTGCTGTGGGTTCCTTGGATCCGCATGGCAGCCTGGTTCGTCGCCCATTCAAGTCGCCGAGTCATGGTTAATGCCGCGTTAAGGGCGCGGCAAAACTTGCCGCGGGCGGCAAGGATTGATCGCCAAGCGCGACTGGGGTCATCGAGAAAACTATTATTATTCAAATAGTTGAGCGTTGGCACGCGACTCGCATCGTCTTTCCCGTCGCCGGCTCGCGCGTTGGGAGACGCAGGGGTTTGAGCGACGGGGAGCTGAAGTCATGTGGTTTGCCCGCACCGGGATCGCCGCGCTTGCGGCCGTTCTCGCTATCGCGCCCATCAACGTTCACGCTGCTTCGCGCCTCAAGGACCTCACCAGCGTCGAGGGCGTGCGGCAGAACCAGCTGATCGGTTACGGTCTCGTCGTCGGTCTCAACGGCACCGGCGACTCGCTGAGCAAGATCCCTTTCACCAAGCAGTCGCTGCAAGCGATGCTCGAGCGCCTCGGCGTCAACGTCCGTGGCCAGACGATCACCACCGGCAACGTCGCCGCCGTCATGGTGACGGCGAACCTGCCGCCCTTCGGCACGCAGGGAACGCGCATCGACGTCACCGTGTCCGCCCTGGGCGATGCCAGAAACCTGCAGGGCGGGATGTTGCTGGTCACGCCGCTGCTCGGCGCCGACGGGAACGTCTATGGCGTGGCCCAGGGCTCGATCGCGATCGGCGGCTTCCAGGCCGAGGGCGAGGCCGCCAAGATCACCCGCGGCGTGCCGACGGTCGGACGCATCGTCAACGGGGCCATCATCGAGCGCGAGATCGATTTCGCGCTCAATCGCCTGCCCAATATCCGCCTGGCGCTGCGCAATGCGGATTTCACCACGGCGAAGCGCATCGCGGCGGCGATCAACGACTATATCGGCCAGCCGACCGCCGAGCCGCTCGATCCCTCGACCGTCCAGCTCACGATCCCGAAGCAATATGCCGGCAAGGTCGTCGCGTTCTTGACCGAGATCGAGCAGTTGCAGGTCGAGCCCGACCTGCCGGCCAAGATCATCATCGACGAGCGTTCCGGCATCATCGTGATGGGACGCGACGTGCGTGTCTCCACGGTGGCGGTGGCGCAGGGCAACCTCACGGTCAGCGTCAACGAGACGCCGCAGGTGAGCCAGCCGGCACCGCGCTCGCGCGGCCAGACGCGCGTGGTGCCACGCACCCAGGTCGGCGTGCAGGAGGAGGGCCACAAGCTGTTGCTGGTGAGGGAAGGCATCTCGCTGCAGCAGCTGGTCGACGGCCTCAATACGCTCGGCATCGGCCCGCGCGACATGATCGCGATCCTGCAGGCGATCAAGGCAGCCGGCGCGATCCAGGCCGACATCGAGGTGATGTGATGGCGGCCATGAACCCGCATCGCCCCCGCGACATGACCGCGACCCTGCAGGCAATCAAGGCAGCCGGCGCGATCCTAGTCGTCATCCTCGAGGTGATGTGATGGCGGCGATCAGCCCACTCAGCATCACGGCGTCGCAGGTCGGCGCGAACGCCCCGTACGGCATCGGCCGCGCGGCCGCGGCAATGACGCGCGCGGCCGCCGCGATGCCGAACGCCAAGGCGCGCGCGGCGGCACAGGACTTCGAGGCGGTGTTCCTCAACTCGATGTTCAGCGAGATGATGACGAAGGTCGACGGCGAAGGTCCGTTCGGCGGCAACCAGGCGAACGGCATCTGGCGCTCGTTCCTGGTGAACGAGTTCTCCAAGACGTTCGCCCAGTCCGGCGGCGTCGGGCTCGCGCAGGACGTCTACAAATCCTTGATGGCACAGCAGGAGGCAAGAGCGAGATGAGCACGAACCCACGCGGCCCGAACCTGGCAAGGCCGGCCCCCCCCGCCGCGCCGCCGATCACCTCGGCGGCCGAAGCCGAGCATCTGGTGCGCAATCTCATCGCCGTGACCGATGTGCTGGTCGCGACGGTCGAGCAGGAAACCGCGCTGGTGCGCGTCGGAAAGGTGAAGCAGGCGGCTCCGCTCGGGAAGACCAAGACCGAGCTCGCGGCGGCCTTTATGCGCGACACCACCCGGCTGAAGGCCTGCCTGCCCGCGCTCAAGCAGTTCGTCCCGGGCCTGCTCGCGCAGCTGCGCAAGCAGCATGAATCGTTCAACGCCCTGCTGCAGACCAATCTCACCGTTCTGGCGACATCGCACGCGCTGTCGGAAAGCCTGATCCGTGGCGCCCATGCCGAGCTCGCGCGCAAGAACGCGCCGCGCACCTATGGCCGCACCGGGCGCACCGTCGCGCCGCCGCGCAACACGACCGTCCCGGTATCGGTGAGCCGCATACTGTGACGGATTAATGCCGTCTTAACCGCGCAGCAGCCCGCACCGCCGCCGCCGGCCGATTAACCACGTTCCCTAACACGCGCTTAATGCCCCGCCCGCTAGCCTCGTGGGATAACGCGTAGCAGGTCTCGCGTGCGGAGGCCTGCCAAGGGGACCCGAGATGGCGGTCACTGGCGTGACCCGGCCCGCAATGGTCGGACTGCAGGTTGGCGTCGAGCGCCCAAGTCTTGCTCCCGCGCATGGCGCGGTCGAGACCGAGCTCGCCCAGGCGGTCAGCGCGGTCGAAACAAGCGACGCGGTGCGCCTCGACCCGATGCGCGCCGCCGTCGCACAGGCGGAGACCAACGACGTCATTCTCGACGCGCAAAGCCGCGAGGTCATCTTCCGCGCGGTCGAGTGGTCGCGGCGCGTGACGCGGCAGGTGCCGGCCGTCGCGGCGCGCCGTCTCAAGGCTTATGCGGATACCGCCGAGCAAGGCGCGCCGCAACCCGGCACGCAAACCGACACCGAGCTCTGAGTCCGCGAGAGGCGCGTCAGACCGCGCTCTGCGTCGCTTCCCCCGTCTCGACAGAAAGGCTTCCGTCGATCGGGCTGGTGAGCACGTTCTTGATCTGCGCCGTGCCCGAGCTGGCCAACGTGAACTGGGTGTCGCCGATGCGGAACGAGCCGTTCTTGATCAGAACATTCTGGTACTGGACCGTCGAGCCGCTCTGATATTTGACCTGCGCCTTGAATCCGCTGACGTTCGAGATCGTGAACGTGAACGGCGTGCCGGCCCCCTGTGCGCTCGGATATGTCCCTCGCCAGGTTCCCTGATAGTCCGAGGCCTGGACCGGAACATACTTGCCAGCCGTCGCTGCCGGATTGAGGCTCTGCGAAGCGTAGGCCGACTGGAGGACCGAGAAGATGTCGGACAAGGTCTTCTCCTTGGTTTCTGCTATGGCATCCCAGGGTGCCGCCGGTTCCGGTCTCAGGCGCGGCCGGACAGGCCTGCCGCGATGTTGCGGTTGATCTCGATCAGCGAGCTGAGCTTCTTCGGCTCCGGCTCCAGTTGCATCTCGACGGTCCGGTTCATCACGAAGATGCCGATATTGGCGATCTTCTGGCGCACGTCGAGCGGCTGCGGATTCTCATCGCTCTGCGCCGCGGTCAGAAATATCGTCCAGAGCTGACGGTTGAAACGCAGCGCCGCCTCGATGCTCTTGTGATCAATTTTGCCCCAGTTGGTCTGCACCTCCTGCAACTGACGTGCGGCCTTCAGCAAGGCCTGCGCCTCGATCTCGCGTGCGGGGGCTGACGCTTGGACTGCGCGAGCATAGGCTTGGGCGCCGGTCGACATTCACTACCTCTTTGGGGGGGAAGCGCGTTCAGGTCTTCTTCTTGAGAAGCTCTGCCTCGCGCGCCATTAATTTCTTGATATCCTTAAGCGCCTTATAAAATGCGCCACTTAAGATATGGTTACTCGCCGCCTCCACCTGCTTGCGGCTGCTCGGCATCGCGGTGAGAATGTCCTTCACGAACTCGAAGTAGAGATCCTGATATTTCGCGATATCGTTCTCGAGATACATCATCTGGACGCACAGATAGATCCGCTTGACCGGGGTGTTCGCGGTTTCGGCGGTGAGAATGTCCTTCTCGCGCAGGATCGGCGCGCTGCCCTCGATCAGGAAGCGCGTGCGCTGGTCGGAATTGGTGATCAGCGTGTCGCCGATGATGATACGCTCGAACGGCTTCAGTTCGATCTTCAGGGCCATGATTATTTCCGCATGGACTTGAGCTGTAGCGATTCCCATCAAGCCGGATAGCCCGCCTCGCCGCGACAGGCCAGCCGATCGACCGCCGTGAATACCGCGGCGGCCGCAGCCGGGCGAGCCGCCCGCGTGACGCGATGCCGGCATCGTAGCGGCGCTGCGCCGGAAGCGAAACGGCGGCGGGGTTTGCCCCGCCGCCGTTTGTGCTCATCGTGTGGAAGCCGAGCCTTACCGCAGCAGCTGCAGCACGCTCTGGTTCGACTGGTTGGCGAGCGCGAGCGCGGAGACCGCGATCGACTGGCGGGTCGAGAGCGCCTGGCTGTCCGCCGCTTCCTGGTTGGAGTCGGCGAGGGTCAGGTTCGAGGCGCCGGTCTGCAGCACGTTGATCAGGCTCTGCGAGAAAGTCTGACGGATCTGCACGACCGAGAGGTTCGAACCGAGCGAGGAGGCTTCCGACTGCAACGTCGTCGAGGCGTTGTTGAGGTCGGTCAGGACGTTGTTGGTCGCGTTGTTGTCGATGAAGTCGACGCCCTCGGTCAGGTTGGCGAGGCCGAGGCCCGCCGCGTTGAACGTCACGCCGGTGATGTTCAGCACGGACTTGCCGGTCTCGTCGAAGGTCAGCTTGAGCTGGTCACCGTTGAGCAGGTTGACGCCGTTGAAGGACGAGTCCTGCGCGGTCGTGGTGATCTGCTGCAAGATGTTGTTGTACTGATCGACCAGGCTGGAGCGCACCTCCTGGGCCTCGGGGTCGGCCACCGGGGCGGAGGCCGTCGACCAGGTGAGCGCGCTGGTCACGGTGCCGCCGATGCTGCCACCCGCCGTCGCCGAGCCGAGCGTCGAGGAGGCGAAGTCGTTGGTCGCCTGGATCGTCAGCTTGCCGGTCGAGTCGAGCGTCGCCGTCAGATTGTCGGCCTGCAGCGCGGCGTTGAGCTGGTCGAGCGTCGATACCTCCCCGGTGCCCGAGCCGAACGTGACGTTGACCGCCGTGCCGCCATTGAAGGAGGTGAAGGTCAGCGTCTTGCCGTTGATGCCGCCGGCGCCCGCGGTGCGCGACGCATTGAAGCTGGTATTGATACCCGTCGGCCCGTTGAGGCCGAGCGCGGCGAGCGCATTGCCGGTCGCGGTGATGTCCAGATCGTTCGCCGTGCCGGTGCTGAGCTTGAGCACGCCCGCCACGATCGAGGAGTTAACATCGCCGCTGGTGGTGCTCAGGGTGGCGGTGCCGCTCGAGTTGCTCGCCGTCTGCACGCCAGTCGCGAGGTCGATGGCATTCAGGACGTCGTTGATGGTTGCCTTCTGGAGGTAGACCGTCGAGTTGCCGTTGCCATCGGTGACGATGTTGCCGTCGACGCCCGACCCGGTCGGGACGTTCGCGGCCGCGGGTGTGCCCGCGTTGACGAAGGTGATGGTCTTGCCGTCCACGTTCAGGGTCGAACCAGCGGTGATCAGCGTGTTGAGGCTTGCACTGCTCGTCGTGGGCGTGGCGGTGATCGTGTCGTTGCCCGCGCCCGTGGCGCTCGTCAGCCCGAGCGCCTTGAGGACGTTGGCCTCGCCGGTGACCGAGAGAGCGGCGCCAGTCGAGGTTTGCAGCGTGACCTCGCCGGCGGTGATCGAGGAGGCGGTCTGGCTCGCATTGAGCGCGATCGTCGCGACGCCCGCCGAGAGGGTGGCACCCTTGACGCCGCTCGCGAGGTCGACGGCGGTGAGGACGTCGCCGACCGTCGCGGTCGAGGCGGTCGCGCTCGCACCGAGATAGATGATCGAGTCGCCGTTGCCATCCGTCGCGATGTTGCCGTCGCCGCCACTGTTGATGCCATAGCCGCTCGGCACGGTGGTCGCGGTCGGCGCCGCACCGGACTCGAACGTGATGGTGTGGCCGTTCACGGTCAGGACGGTGCCGTTGGTGAACTGCGTCGCGGCCCCGGTGGTCAAGCCGGCAAGGCCAGGGGCGGTGGCGCCGGTGGCGGCATAGAGCAGCGTGCTGGTTGAGATGGTCGCAGGCGTCGCCTCGTTGTCGTCCACTGCCGTGCCGGTGACAGCGCCGGCGGTACCGCCGAGCGTCGTGGTGCCGACTGCGGCGGTCGTGCCAGCGGCCGCGCCGCTGAACAGGAGGTTGCTGGACGCGGTCGCGTTCGTGTAGGTGGTGGTGCCGGTCAGGTCCTGGGCGGTCGCGCCGGCAATCGTGGTCGACACGTTCGACAGCGTCGAATAGCCGACCGTGGTCTGCAGCGCCTGGTTCGCGATCGACTTCGCGCTCGAGATCAGCGAGGTCAGCGAGGTGATGCCGGTGTTCGCAGCCTGCAGCACCTGCACGCCGTTGCTGATGCCATCGAGCAGGTTGCCGATATCGCTGGCGCGCGAATTCAGCGCTTGCGCGGTGAAATAATCGGTCGGATTGTCGAGAGCGGAGTTGACCTTGTTGCCCGTGGCGAGGTCATTCTGCGTCGTCGCGAGCAGAGAGGTGGTCGACTGCAACGCCAACAGGTTCTGGCGCACAGCCGCCGAGAGAACGATACCGGACATCTTCTTACCTTCCTGGTGAGATCCCAAACCCGATCTTCAAAATCGGTCGCGTCAAGCTGGCGTAAAAAGCTAAAAAAGAAGTGAATGGTTTTTGGGCTGTTAGGGGCAAAAGCCAATCGGCAGCATCCTTATTAATACTTAGCTAGGGGCGAGATAGTTCAGGATGCTGAGCTTCGCCATCATGGCGGTCGCCGACAGCGAAGCCTCCAGCTGATTTTGCAGTGCAAGAACCTCGGAGCCCACCGTGTTGGGGTTGGCCTGGGTGATGCCGTCGAGCACGTTGGTCATGGTAAGGTTTTGTTGTTGCTGGGTTTGCTGCGCACTCGTCATGGTCGACTGGGCGAAGGCGAGCTGTGCCTCGATGTCGGAAATCTGCTGCTGGCCGTTGGTGCCCGTGAGATTGTCGCCGACGCGCTGATTGACTTCGGCGAAGAGCGCCTGCGCGTTCGGATCGCTGGCCGAATAGGTCGTGGCGGAATAAACGGCGAGGTTCTTGATGACGGTCGTGATCGCCTGCTCGTTGGCGCGCGCGCCGTAAGCAACCGTTAACGAATTGCCGACCGTGGCGACCGCGGTTCCGATCGCCGGGTCGGTCCCGGCCTCGCCGGTGTACCAATAGACCGTGTTGGCCGGCGTGCCGGCGACCTGCGCGGTCGCGGTGTCATAGGGTGGTCCGGCGACGCGCATCGGCGGCTGGCCGTCGAAGAAGTCGTTGGCTGCCGCCTGGGCCGATGCCGCCGTGAGCGCGGTGGAAGCCTCCGTGCTGACCGCACTGTTGAGCGCGCTCTGGAAGTTCGCGACCGTGGCGGAAAGCGAGGAGCCGATCAGGAACTGGTCCGGGCCCGGCGGATTGCTGGTGGTCGCCGTCAGCGTGATGGTGTCGCTCGTCCCGTCGGGCATATTGACCCCGATGCTCACCTGGTCGCCGCTCGCTGGCTGGGCGCGAAAATCCGCCGTCACCAGCGCGGGCGAGGGCGAGGTCGGACCGGTGACCGCAATGGCGGAAGACGTGGTCGAGATGCTGCCGAGCTTGAAGCCGAAGACCGTCGGCGGCGACTGCTCGGAGAGGCCGACCACGTTCGATGGGAGCGCAGTCGTCGTGGAAAGGCCGAATTTCGTCGGACTAGCGGTGCCGCCGACCGTGATCGCGTCGGTGGTGTTGGCCGCCGTGATCGTGATGTTGCCGGACGGGCCGACCGAGGCCGTGCCGCCGGTCAGCGTGCCGAGCTGTGCGTTCAGCTGGGCAAGCGTCGAGACCTGCGGCGGGACCGTAGTCTCATTGGTTCCGAACGTGATCGTCGTCGTCGGGTTGCTGCCGATCGTTACCGTGAGCGTCTGTCCCGCGGTCACCGGGGCGGGCACCTGCGTCAGCAGGTTGGTCGGCTCGGTCGTGCCGGCCGCCATGCCGAATTCGCCGAGCAGCGAGGGACTGGTCCCGGTCAGATTGATGGCCTGCGCAGCTGTCGTTCCGGTCAGCGTCAGCTTGCCGCCCGGGGCGGTCGCCGTGACCCCGGTCTGCGCGACCACGCTCGGCGCATTGATCTCGGAGAGGATGTTGGAGATGTTGTCGCCGGGATTGACGGTGACATCGACACCGTTGATGACCAGCGTGCCGCCGCCCGAGGTGTAGGGCGCGTTGAGATCCTGGCTGCCGGCGACGGTCGCGTCCGCATCGGGAACGATCGTCGCGCCGGTGCCGGTCAGCGATGCGGGCGCCGTCGAGGGTATCGCGACGGTCGTCGTGAGACCGAAGTTGGCCGGATTGGCCGTGCCGGCGACAGCGATCGAATCGTTCGGATTGGTCGCCGTGATCGTGATGTTGCCGCCGGCACCGACCGAGGCCGTGCCTCCGGTCAGCGTTCCGAGCGCGGCGTTGAGCTGCGCGAGGGTCGCGACCTGCGGCGGGACCGCGGACTGATTGGTGCCGAAGGTGATCGTCAGCGGCGGATTGCTGCCGACCGCCAGCGTGAGCGTCTGCCCCGCGGTCACCGGCGGCGGGTTCTGGGTCAGCAGGTTGTTCGGCTGCGTCGTGACCGGAATGCCGAACTCGTTGATCAGCGTGCCGGTCGAGCCGGTAAGATTGACCGGCGTCGTCGCGTTGGCGCTCGTCAGGGTGAGCAGGCCGCCCGGCGCGGTGGCGGTGACGCCGGTCTGCGCCACCACGCTCGGCGCGTTGATCGCCGAGAGGATGCTGGCGAGATTGGAGCCGGAGCTGATCGTGACGTTGACGCCGTTGATCTGCAGCGTCCCGGCGCTCGAGGTGAAGCCGCCGCCGAGATTGTTGGTCCCGGTCGCTGTCGCGACGGCGTCGGGGGTTATCGTCGCGCCGCTTCCGGTCAGCGAAGCCGGCGTCGTCGTGGCGGAGGGAAACTCGAGCCGCCCGAGCCCGTTGGCGCCGAGATCGGCCTGCAGGCGCTGCGCCATGACCTGCTGGAAGCCGGCCAGCGACGCGGTGCCATTCATGATCAGGCCGAGCGAGGCGACCGACGGCTGATCGGTCGCGCGCCCCGAGAAGACGTAGCGATTGCCCGCCTGGGTGTTCAGCAGCGACAGTACCTCTCCGAGTTGCGAGCTCGCCGACTCCTGCGAGGTCGTTTGCCCGGTGTTGTCGATGTTGAAGGTCGAGGTCTGTGCCGCCGATTGCACCGTGCTCGCGAGGGTGGAGATGTTGCTCAGTGCGCTCGATTCGAGATTGATGCGCACGCCCACATTCGTGATCGCGTCGGCATAGCCGTTGTTGAGGGTGAGCTGGTTCTGCAGGCTGACGACGAGACCGCGATCCGGCCCGAGCCCCGCATAGGTGGTCGCTACGTCGCCGGTGCCGAGCTGGGTCTGCAGGTTGTTGAGCTGCGTCTGTTGCTGCTGCAGCGACTGCAGCAGCGGCGCGAGTGGTCCTCCGATTCCCGAGACGCTCATGTCAATCTCACATCTGAAGCAGTGCTTGCATCATGTCCTGGATGGTCGTCAGCACGCGGGCATTCGCGCTGTAAGTGTTCTGCAGCTGCAGCAGCTCGGCCATCTCGGTATCGATGTTGACCCCGGACTCGGAGTTGTACTTCTGCTGCAGGGCGCTCACCACCTGCTGCTGGCCGGTGTTGAGGCTGTCGGCATTCGAGGCGTTCTGGCCCTGCTGACTGAGCATCTGCTGCATGTAGGAGGAGATCGTGCCGGTGAATGGCGACGACGCCGTTCCGACGCCCGCCTGGGGCGAGAACGTCTGCGTCGCCGTCGTGAGCTGATTGAGCATGAGATTCGGCCGGGTCGGATCGTCCGAAGCGGTCGTCGCCGAATACGCGACGAGAGCTTCCGGGTCAGCCGTCAGCGCGGGATTGATCGTGATGCGGCCCGCAAATCCAGTGCTTTCCTCCCCAGCGCTCGTGATGGCGCCGGTATAGGGACTGTTGCCGTCGAGGAAGAACGGCAGCGCGGGATTGCCGCTCTGCAGCGAAGTCGCCGTGCTGGTCGAGCTCACCGAATTGATGGTGACTGTGTCGCTGGCGCCGTCGTCGAGAACGCTCAGCGTCGTGCCGGACGGATTGGAGAACCTGACGCCGCTGCTCCCGAGCGCGGTCTGGATCTGCGTCAGCACCGAAGTCATGCCGCCGGAGAAGTCGACGCCGACGATCGTGTCGTTGGAGCCGGAGGACGCGCTCTGCGACAGGGGCAGCGCGTTCGGATCGTCCACCCGCTCGATCGTCAGGCTTTTGGTCTTGCCGGTCGCGTTGTCGGTATAGCTGATGTTGACCGTATCGCCGGCGCTCTGCAGCGCGCCAAGATCGATATTGAAGCCGTTCTGGCCCGCGTTGCTGACCGCTGTGCCGCTGACCGTCTGGTCGGAGAGCGCGGTCGAAAGCCCGGCGGCCACCTGATCGAGCTGCGCCTGCGCCTGCGGCAGGATCTGATCGCGCATCTGGATCAGTGCCGCGATCTGGCCCGACTTGAACGCGCCGTTGGCGATCAGATCGATCCCGGGCGTGGTGGATCCGGTGTCGATCGTGATCGTTCCGACGGTGGACTGGCTTGGATCGGCGCTCCACGTCGATTGCGCGCTGAGCGAGCCCTGGCCGTCGAAATTCAGCGTGACCGCCGTGTCGCCCACCAGCTGCACGCCCGACGCGGTGAAGACATTGACCTCGTTGTCGGCGGCTGGCGCGACGTTGACGTTCATCAGGTTTGACAGATCGCTGATGGCGGAATCACGCTGGTCCTCGAGCGTCGCAAACGTCGCATCCTGGGTGTTCATCTGGCTGAGTTGATGATTGAGGCTCGCGATCGTCTGCAGGTCCTGGTTTGCCTGTGTGACCGCGTTGCCGATGCCGGCCTCGGCTTGGGTGCGCAAGCCCTGGATGCTCGACGACATGGAGTTGAGCTGCTGGGCGAGGGCCTGCCCTGCGCTCAATGCGCCGTATTGAGCCGAGCTCGAATCGGGCGAGGTCGAGAGCGCCTGCGCCGCGGTGGTGAAATTGTTGTACGCGGTGGTGAGGTCGTTGGTGGACCCCGGCTGGCCGAAGATCGATTGCAGCTGGTCGTAATAGCTCGACAGCGTGCTGGTGTAGTTGCCGCCGGAATTCTCGGTGCGCAGTTGCGCCTGCAGGTAGGTGTCGATCTCGCGGTTGACTGAGGAGATATTGACGCCGACCGTGTTGCCGGACGAAACGGCCGCGACCTGGTCGACCTGTTTTTCGGTGTAGCCCGGCGTCTGGGCGTTCGCGATATTCCCCGAGACGATCGCGAGCGCGGACTGGGTAACGTTCAAGCCCGAGACGGCGGAGGTGATTGCCTGACCGAGTCCCATGTTCCGCGCGCCACTCTTCGCTCGCTAGGTCTCAGCGCAGCATGTCGAGCACGTCTTGCACCATGTCGTTGGCGGTGCTGACGATCTTGGTGTTGGCCGAGTAGGCCTGCTGCGTGACGATGAGCTTGGTGAACTCGTCCGCGATATCGACGTTCGATTCCTCGAGCGATGAGGCGACGATCTGACCCGGCGCGTTGAAGGTGGGCGGACCCGATCCGTCCGTCGCCGCGAAGGCGCCGCCGTCGAGACTCTCCAGCTGGTCCGGCCCGTTGAAATTGGCGAGCGTCACCTGGGCGAGATTGATCGTCCGCCCGTTCGAGTACGTGCCGACGACGTCGCCCGCGTCGCTGACCGAGATGGTCTGCAACGAGCCCGCAGCAAAGCCGTTCTGCGAGATCACGTTGACCTGCGCGGTGCCGTTGGGGTTGGCGAACTGGGTCAGGCCGCCGGCACCGAACTGCACCTGGATATTGCCGAGCGAGGTGCCGTTGATGGTGACGTTGTCGAGCGTCGTGGTCGTGATCTGGGGAGAGAGCTGGCCGCTCGAGTTGAACGTGTAGTTGATGCCCGCGTTCTGCCAGGCGACCTGCGTGCCGGTCGCGCTGCTGTCGACCTGATAGAACAGGTTCCAGTTGTCGGTATGCCCGGTGCCGAGGTCGGCCGAGTCGGTCTTGGCCCAGCGCAGCTGAATGTTCACCGGGTCACCCGATGAGTCATAGGCGGTGATCGCGCCGCCACCGATCGACTGGTCGACGAAAGTGGTGTTATCGATTCCGAGCACCTGCTGATTGGACGGATAGCCGGTCTCGGTCTGCAGGCCGAAATTCTTCATCGTTGCCGTGCCGGTGATATTGACGGTGTCGGTCAGATTGTTGGCCTGGATCTTGATGTTGCCAGTGGGGCCGACACTGGCGGATCCGCCGGACAGCGTGGCAAGCCGGGCCTCCAACTGTGCCAGCGTCGAAATCTCCGGCGGATTCGCCGTCAAGTTGGTTCCGAACGTGATCGGCAGGGCCTGATTGGAGCCGACCTGGATGTTCATGGTCTGCCCTTCCGCGACCACGCTCTGCGTCAGGAGGTTGGTGGGGTTGGTGGTTCCGACCTGAAGGCCAAGCTCGCTCAGCGTCGAAGGCGCCGCCCCTGTGATCGTGATCGCGGTGTCGGGATCGGTGCTTTCCAGGACGAGCTGGTTGTTGCTGTTGAGCGACACACTCTGGATCCCTGTCGGCAGGGTGCCGGTGACCGATCCCTGGGGGCCGGGGCTCGCAAAGCCCATGTCCGTGAGCGTCTGCGCGTCAGCGCTGCTGACCGACAGCGCGTGTTGAAATGCCGAGGTCAGGACGACCTTGCCGTTCACGACGGAGGCCACGATGCCGTCGGTCGTTGGCGCGGCCTCCAGCGCCGAGTTGATCTTGTTGGCCACGGCCGTCGCCGTATCGCCGTGGGCGAACGAGGAAATCGTGATCGAGCCGCCACTCAGGCCGGTGGCCGTGATCGTGATCGACCCAGGCGGCGTTTCGGTCAGCCCGTTGGTCGCAAAGGTTCCGCCGTTGACCGTGACCGGCGCGTCGATGGCGCTCACAACGTTCGCGGGCGTCATGCCGGGCACGATGGTCACGGTCTGGCCGTTGATGGTGAACGTACCTGTGGTCGTGGTATTGGCCGGCAAGACCGCGGTAGCGGTGAGCGTTGCCGGGGCATCCGGCTGCAGGTTCGCGCCAAATCCGGTAATCATTGCCGGCGCTGGCGATCCGGCAAGCGGATTGGCCGAGAAGGTGTTCGGGTTGAGCAGCTCCGACCCCGGCACGCTGGCGCTTTCCTCGGTCGTCTGCGGCAGGCTCGCGAGGTTGGCCTGATACTGGATCGCGGTCGTCGCTTGCGCCGGCAGGAGGTTGCTCTGGAAGTTCAACAGCTGCGGCACGCTGCCGGCGAGATTCCCGGTGGTCGAATCGATCGGAATTCCCATCAGGTAGTAGCCCGCGCCATTGACCAGATAGCCCTGGGCATTGGTCTGGAAGTCGCCGCGCCGGGTGTAGACGTCGTTGCCGGAGAATTGCGGCGTGCCGCTGCCGGTGAAGCTCTGCGGCTGTTGCACGACGAAGTAGCCGGCGCCGTTGATGGCCATATAAGTGCCGATCGACTCCGTCTCGAAGTCGCCCTGCACCGAATTGGTCGCGACCGAGCTCGCCGTCACGGTGCCGGCGACCTGTGCGCTCGGCGCGGCTTGCGAGGCGATCATGTCCTCGAAGCTGGTATTGACCTCCTTGTAGCCGACCGTCGAGGCGTTCGCGATGTTGCCCGAGATATTCTGCAGCGCGAACGACTGCGCTTGAAGTCCGGTGACCGCGGTGGTGAGCGCGCCGAAGATACCCATAACAATCCTCCAGTCCGATCCGGCCTGCGCGCCTCATGCGCGCCAGCCGCACGTCCGGACAGGACGATCGCAATCCGCGTGCCAAGCGAATTGCTTTATCAATTCAAAGCGGTCGAGGATTTCGCGCCCGCGCGCGGGGGCGCAGAACTGCCCAGTCGCGGCAAGTTTTGCCGGGCCGAAACCGCGTCAGGCGCGGCCGCCTTGCGCCGCGGTCGCGGCAGGCATCCGTTAGGTCACGATTCCTTCTTGCCCCAGAGCTGCTCCAGGCGCTGATCGCGCCCGCAGTTCCAGCGGTAGAATTTGTAGCGCGCTTCGTTCTTGCGATAATATTTCTGGTGATACTCCTCGGCCGGATAGAACGGCCCGGCCTCGACGATCTGCGTGTAGACCGTGCGCGGCGCGAATTTCGCCTCGACCTGCCGCTTCGAATCCTCCGCGAGCTTCCTCTGCTCCTCGCCGAAGGTGAAGATCGCGGTGCGGTACTCATTCCCCGCGTCGCAGAACTGCCGGTCCTGCGCCAGCGGATCGATGTGGTGCCAGAAGTAGTCGAGCAGCCTGGCATAGCTCACCTTGGCGGGATCGTAGACCACCTCGACCGCCTCGGCGTGACCGGTGCCGCCCGCCGCGACCTGATGATAGCTCGGGCTTGCGACCGTGCCGCCAGTGTAGCCCGACGTCGTCGCGATCACGCCCGGCACCTTGTCGAAGTCGGCCTCGACGCACCAGAAGCAACCGCCGGCAAAAATCGCCTTTTCGGTTTTCGACGCTTCGGTTTTCTCCTGTTCGGTTCTCTCCTGCGCGGCGGCGCCGCCGGCGGCGGCGGCCAGCAGACAGACCGCGACGAGCAATCGGCAAAGCATGATGGCCTCCGCGAGGGGCATTCACGCATACAATGAGCGCGAAGCGCGCCGGGTTCAATTGCCCTCACGATCGCGCGAAAGCCGCGTCATCCGTTACCTTGCGGGGATCGCGGCCTGTGGCCTACTGTGCGTGCCAGAAAGCGAGGCGGCATGCGTTTTGAAGGCACCAAGGCCTATGTGGCAACCGACGATCTGAAGGTCGCGGTCAATGCAGCGATCACGCTCGAGCGGCCGCTGCTGGTGAAGGGCGAGCCGGGCACCGGCAAGACCGTGCTCGCGATCGAGATCGCCAAGGCGCTCGGCGCGCCGCTGATCGAATGGCACGTCAAATCCACCACCAAGGCGCTGCAAGGCCTCTACGAGTACGACGCGGTCTCGCGCCTGCGCGACAGCCAGCTCGGCGACGCGCGCGTCGGCGACATCCGCAACTACATCAAGCGCGGAAAGTTATGGGACGCGTTTGCCTCCGACGAGCGTCCCGTGCTGCTGATCGACGAGATCGACAAGGCCGACATCGAGTTTCCCAACGACCTGTTGCAGGAGCTCGACCGGATGGAGTTCTTCGTCTACGAGACCGCCGAGACCGTGAAGGCGCGCCGCCGCCCGATCGTGGTGATCACCTCCAACAACGAGAAGGAGCTGCCCGACGCATTCCTGCGCCGCTGCTTCTTCCACTACATCCGCTTTCCTGATGCCGACACGATGGGCGCGATCATCGAGGTGCATTTCCCCGGCATCAAGCAGCGCCTCGTCGCCGAGGCCTTGAAGCTGTTCTATGAGATTCGCGAAGTGCCCGGGCTGAAGAAGAAGCCGTCCACCTCCGAGCTGCTCGACTGGCTCAAGCTGTTGATGGTCGAGGACATCGGCCCTGAGACGCTGCGCGAGCGCGATCCGAAGAAACTAATTCCGCCGCTGCACGGCGCGCTGATCAAGAACGAGCAGGATGTGCATTTGTTCGAGCGTCTCGCCTTCATGGCCAGACGTGAGGGACGCTGATCCAAAGCCGGTCCTGACGAGCCAAGATGACTCGGGCGTCCGCGGCCCGATGGTAGTGCCTGTTGGGCACCCAACCCGGTGGCTGAGGAATCCGCCGTTAGGTTTTGGTTAACCACGTCTATTTACTGTTTGGTGGGGAATGCAGGCGGCATCCGCCGCCGCGCAGCTGCCGCGAACGCCGCACGAGATCATGTCGAGGTTGCGCGCCAGGCATCGGTCGCTGGCGGCCGAGCCGCGGAGCTTGTGCGGCTGCGCGTGTCCACGACACCAATTTGGGGCAGCCTTGCCATGAAGCTTGAATGCGCCGAAGCAAGCCTGGTCGGCCCCGCATGTGCCGACCGCATCGGATTCGCAACCCTCACGAAGCTGGCCTTTGACGGCATCGATCTTGCCCCGTTGCGGGACGAATTGCTCGCCAAGATCGCAGCCGGAACCGCCGGTGCCGGGGACGGCCTCGATCTGTCGCTGATAATCCAGTTGTTGGGCGACAAGCCGTTGGGACTTTCGATCCAGGCGGAAGTGCTGACCTTTCATCAATTGTTTCGCTCGCCCTGCTCGGCCGCAAAACCGAAGCTGCGCGTTCTGGCGCTGGCGGCCGCGACCGACATGGGCAGCAACACGCCGATCGAGTTCCTGCTCGAGGAGTCCGGGATCGAGCTCTTGACACTCTATGTGGTCGCGGGGGTCGGACTGCCGTCGCCGCTGCCGGAGCACGATGTTGCGATCGTGGTCGCCTCCGACTCCGACGAATGCCGCGACGCGCTCGGCATCATCGATTCCGTCGCGGCGCGATGGCCGCGCCCGATGCTCAATCCGCCGCGCCTTGTCCGCCATCTTGACCGCGACAAGCTGCATCGTCTGCTTCGCGGCATCGAGGGATTGGATATCCCCGCGACGATCAGCGTGGCGCGAGCGGAACTGTCCGCGGTGGCTCAGGCGAAGCTGTCGTTGGCCGAGATTGCGGCGGAGCTGGTGTTTCCCGTCATCGTCCGTCCGCGTGGCTCACATGCGGGCGTCGGGCTCGCCAAGCTCGACGACCGCGCCGCGATCGAGCGCTATCTTGCGGCAAGGTCGGAGCAGGAATTCTTTGTTTCCCGCTTTGTCGATTACGCCAACGCGGATGGGTTGTTTCGCAAGTACCGTCTCGCCTTCATCGACGGCCGACCTTACGCCTGCCACATGGCGGTCGCTGATCGCTGGGACATCTGGTATCTCAACGCCGGAATGATCTTCGATCCGGCCAAGCGTCGCGAAGAAGAAACCTTCATGCACACCTTCGAGACCGGCTTCGGGCGCCGCCATCGGGGCGCACTGGCCGAGATGGCCGATCGGATCGGTCTCGACTATTTCACCATCGACTGCGCCGAGAACAAGCGCGGCGATCTCTTGATATTCGAGGCGGACAATACCGCGGTCGTGCACAACATGGATATGCCGCAGGTGTTTCCCTACAAGCCTCCGCAGATGCGCGCCATCTTCGAGGCATTCGCCGCGATGCTGTACCGCCGTTCCCGGCTTGCCCGGGAGCAAGCCGCGTGACCAAGGCGCTGCGCCAAGCACCCCTGCAGTCGCAATCGGACGCGACACTCGATCCGCAAGATTGGGACGCGATCCGCGCCCAAGGTCATCGCATGCTCGATGACATGATCGACTATGTCGCCAACGTCAGGGATCGGCCGGTCTGGCGACCGATTCCGGATGAAGTCCGCGCGCGCTTTCGCGCGGCGCTTCCGCTCGGGCCGGCCGATCTCGGCGACGTCTATCGGGAATTCACCGACTTCATCGTTCCCTATGCGACCGGCAATGTGCACCCGGGCTTCATGGGATGGGTGCACGGCGGCGGCACCGCTGTCGGCATGCTGGCGGAAATGCTGGCGGCCGGACTCAACGCCAATCTCGGCGGGCGCGATCACATTCCGATCGAGGTCGAGCGCCAGGTCGTCGAGTGGACGCGCCAGATGTTCGGTTTCCCGAGCGGAGCGAGCGGGATTTTCGTCACCGGCACGTCGATGGCGAATCTGCTGGCGGTGCTCGTGGCGCGAACAGCAGCACTCGGACGTTCGGTACGCCAGCATGGCGTCGGCGACGAAGGCGTGCAGCTTACCGCCTACACCTCGACCGCGGCGCATGGCTGCATCTCGAAAGCAATGGATATCGCCGGTTTCGGCAGCGATGCCTTGCGATGCATTGCGACCGACCGATCGCATCGCATCGACGTCGCAGCATTGCGGGCCCGGATTGCGCTGGACCGTAGCGCCGGCCTGAAGCCGTTCCTTGTCGTCGGTTCGGCCGGAACCGTGGACATCGGCGCGATCGACGATCTCATCGCGCTGAGCGCGCTGTGCCGCGAAGAGCAACTCTGGTTTCACGTCGACGGCGCCTACGGTGCCCTCGGGATTCTCGCGCCGGAGCTCGCGCCGCGCCTGGCCGGCCTGGAAAATGCCGATTCGATCGCACTCGACTTTCATAAATGGGGGCAAGTCCCCTATGACGCCGGCTTCCTGATGGTCCGCGACGGCGATCGGCATCGCGATACGTTTGCCGCGCCGGCGGCCTATCTGCGCCGCGAGACCAGGGGGCTTGCCGCCGGCTCGCCCTGGCCGTGCGACCTCGGCCCCGACCTGTCGCGCGGGTTTCGCGCGCTCAAGACCTGGTTCACGTTGAAAACCTACGGGACCGAGAGGCTGGGCGCGATGATCAGCCGCACCTGTGCGCTCGCCACCTATCTGGAGACGCGGATTCTGGCCGAGCCGCGGCTGGAGTTGCTGGCGCCGGTCCAGCTCAACATCGTCTGTTTCCGCTATCGCGCCGCCGACGCCAACCGAGTGAATGGCGATATCGTTGCCGACATTCAGGAATCCGGGATCGCGGCGCCGTCCACGACGGTGCTCGGCGGCCAGCTTGCGATACGGGCGGCAATCGTCAACCACCGCACCGACACCCGCGATATCGATGCGCTGCTGGCGGCGGTGCTGGATTTTGGCGCACAACGGTCGTCCGGCGACGACTGCCCGGTGCGGAGTGTGGAGCGGTCTCCGCCGCTGGCGATGCAGGCGGCGGCGCAACAGGCCCGCCCCGGAATGGGGGCGCGGTGGGAACGTTCCGCGTCGAGAAAGCGCACCGGCTCGCCGAGCGCATCGGCATTGCCGAACAGGATATCTCGCTCCTGAAGCCCGGAAAGGTCGAGGGCGTGCGCCTCGACACGCTCGAGCCGATCCGCCACGCGCGCGATTGTCAGCCCGGCGACATTCTGGAATACCGTGCGCGGCAGCAACGCACGGAGTAGAGGATGGCCCTGCGCGTCGCGGTCGGCGGCTTCCTGCACGAGAGCACGACTTTCGTCGACCGGCCGACGGCCTGGGAGGACTTCGCGCGCACCGGTCCCTGGCCCGGCGCGTGCGAGGGCGAGGCGATGCTGCGCACCTTCGACGGGCTCAATCTCGGCCTGGCGGGCTTCGTCGATGAGGCGCGCAAGGCCGGCCACGAGATCGCGCCCGTCGCCTGGACGATGGCACAGCCGGGAGGGCCGGTCACCGCGCAGGCGTTCGAACGCATGAGCGCCGCGCTGGTCGACGGCTATCGGCGCAGCGGCGCCGACGTCATCTTCTGCGAGCTGCATGGCGCGATGGTGGCGGAGAGTTACGACGATGCGGAGGGAGAGCTGCTCCGCCGCATCCGCGCCGTCGTCGGGCCGGGCGTGCCGATCCTCGGCACGCTCGATCTGCATGTGAACATGTCCGACGCGATGGTCGCGCATGCCAACCTGCTCTCCGCCTTCCGCACCTACCCGCATGTCGACTGGGCCGAGACCGGCGCCCGCGTCGCGCGCTGGCTCGATCGCGTCATCGCATGGGGACCGGCGCCCGCGAAGGCGATGCGCCGCATGCCGTTCCTCGTCCCGGTGACGGCCGGCTGCTCGATGATCTCGCCGGCGAAGGAGCTCTACCGGGCGCTCGAGGCGATCGAGGCCGAGAGCGGCGTGCATCTCAATTTCACGCCCGGCTTTCCCCCCGCCGATATCGCCGACTGCGGCCCGGCCGTATTCGGCTACGGCGCGGACGAGGCGCGCGTGCAGCGCGCGGTCGACCGCCTCGCCGATCTGGTCGATGCCGCAGAGCCGCAATTCGCCGCGCAGCGCGTGCAGCCGGTCGGCGAAGCGGTTGCCAATGCGATCCGGATCGCGGGCAGCGCTGACAAGCCGGTGGTGCTTGCCGACACGCAGGACAATCCCGGCGCCGGCGCGCCCTCGAACACCACCGGCATCATCGCGGAGCTGCTGGCGCAAGGCGCCGAGGGCGCGATCATCGGAATCCTGCACGACCCTGACGCCGCGGCGGCCGCGCATGCGGCGGGGCTCGGCGCGCATCTGAACATTCCGCTCGGCGCGCCGGCGCAGCCGGGGCCGTGGACCGTGGTCGCGCTCAGCGATGGACATTTCGCCGGCACCGCGCCGATGCTGCGCTCGAAATTCGCCGAGATGGGCAAGACCGCCGTGCTGAAGCAGAACGGCGTCGAGGTGCTGGTCGCGACCATTCGCCAGCAGCCGATCCATCGCGAGACGTTCTCGCACCTCGGCATCGATCCGCGCGACCGCAAGATCGTCGCGCTGAAGAGCTCGGTGCATTTCCGTGCCGGTTTCCAGGAGATCGCAAGCGAGGTCATCACTTGCGCGTCGCCGGGCATGAACCTCGCCGACCCGGCCGACTTCAGCTACCAGAAGCTACCTGCTGGAATCCGGCGGCGTCCGCGCGCCTAGCACCGTCGCGGCATTCTCGGCAGCCTTCGCGCCGCCCTTGCGGCGTCCCCGCTTCGGTTTGCCGAACGTGACGGTCGGCTCGGGCGCAGCCGGCGCGACGATCTGCGCCGCCGCGGCATCCTGCACCGCTGGCGCGGCCTCGCCGGTCGTCCCGGCGCTCGGCGCCATCGGCGCGGCCGGGGCCGACGCATCCTGCGCGGCGGCGGCGCGCACGGCGATGAGCTCCTCGGCTGCCTGCGCGGCCTTGTATTCCTCGATCTGCCGCGCGAGCACCATCGCGGCATCGGCCGCCTCGCGCGCCGCCCTCTCGGCGGCAAGGCGCGCGGTCTCGACGCGCTCCTGCTTCTCGCGCTCGGCGGCTTCGGCCGCAAGCTGCGCCTGCTCGAGCGCCTGGCGGCGCGCTTCCTCCGCGGCGACGCGGCGCGCCTCCGCATCGGCGAGGCGGCGCGCCTCCTCCTCGATCCGCCGCTGCTCGGCCGCGATCCGGTTCGCCTCGCGCTCGGCCGCGTAGCGCAGCTGCCGCTCCTCGGCCTCGCGGCGCGCGCGATCGCGATAGCGCGCGATCTTCGCGTGCAACCCGTCGCGCGCCCGCGTCGACCAGAACACCAGCTGGGCCGCGGCGCGCCCGAGCCGCCCACCGGCCCAGACCAGCTCATAGGGCGAGAACAGCCGCCAGCGATCGTCCCCCTCCATGATCGCGCGCGCGATCATCTCGCCCGCCATCGCGGTCGTGTTGAGCCCGTGCCCGCCGAACGCGCTCGCGAGCCAGTAGCCCGGCGCAAGCTCGCCGATCTGCGGCATCTTGTGCACCGCATAGGCCATGACACCGGCCCAGGCGTACTCGATCTCGAGCCCGGCAAGCTGCGGATAGACCCTCAGAATGTCGTGACGCAGCATCGACTTGAGCCGCCACGGCGTCGAGATGCGCGTCGAGATGCGCCCGCCCCACATCAGCCGGTCGTCGCTGACGACCCGATAGGTGTCGCCGGCGCGGCGATCGTCCGCGATCGCTCCGTTGTAGCGTATCGCGGCAAACAGCTTCTCGCCGAGCGGCGCCGTCACCGCCACGTAGCTGGAAACCGGGATCACGGTTTCGGCGATCGGCCGGTCGATCGCACCGATGCCGGTCGCGCCCGCGAGCACCACGTGACGCGCACGCACGGTGCCGTTCGGCGTCGCGACCCGCTTGCGCACGCCGGCCGGATCGAGCGAGAGCGCGGAGGTATTCTCGAAGATGCGCGCGCCGTGCTTTTCCGCCGCGGCAGCAAGCCCGAGCGCATAATTGAGCGGATGGAGATGGAACGCCTTGGGAAAATGCACCGCCTGGAAGTAGTAGGTGCTGCGCAGCACCTCGCGTACCTGCTCGGTCGGCCATGCCTCGACGTCGGCGCCGAGATCGACGCGCAGCATCGCGGCGTGATCGATCATCGCCTGGGAGTCGTCGACGCGCCGGACCGCGAGCTGCCCGTCATGCATCAGCGCGCCGGGCATCCCGGTTTCGGCGATCGCGCGGCGGATGTACTCGACGCCGGCATCGGACAGCGCCCACAGCTCCTTCGCGCGCGGCAATCCGACGCGGTCCACGATCGCGCCGATCCGTTCCGCAAAGCCGGGCGACACGACGCCGCCATTGCGCCCCGACGCGCCGGCGGCCACGCGACGCGCCTCGAGCACCGCGACCGACCAGTTGCGCCGCGCGAGCTCGCGCGCGAGGGTCAGCCCGGCGAGCCCGGCGCCGATCACGCACACGTCGACATCGATATCGGAGCCGAGCGACGGCCGCTCCGGTGCCGCGACCATCGTCGCCGCATACCAGGTCGGGCCGTAGACGCCGGGGTCGGCCTCTGTCATCCACCCTTGATGCCGCGCCGCCATGCTCGCCGCAAGCCGCCCGTGCTAAGTTTGGATCGAACCGGATGCACCCGATGCGTCGACTGATGCTTCTGCGCCACGCCAAGTCCGACTGGTCGACGCCCGGCGCGAGCGATCACGACCGCCCGCTGAGCGCCCGCGGCCGCGAAGCCGCGACGAAAATGGGCGCCTATATGGTGCGCCACGCGCTGCTCCCGGACCTGATCGTTGTATCCACGGCCAAGCGCGCGGTCGAAACGCTCGACCCGCTGCTCGCGGCCTTCAAGGAGCAGCCGAAGGTGCGGTCCGAGCCCGCCGTCTATGAGGCCGGACCGAACGCGCTGCTCGAGATCGTCAAACAGACCCCGCGGGGCGTCCACAGCCTGCTGATGGTCGGCCACAATCCAGGCCTCGCGGAGCTCGCCGGGCTGCTGATCGCCGCGGGCGAGGTCGAGGCGCGTCAGCGTCTGATCGAGAAATTCCCGACCGCCGGCCTGGCGGTGATCGATTTCGCGCTCGACGACTGGGGCAAGCTGCACCCGCGGGCGGGCCGGCTCGATCGCTTCGTAGTGCCGCGTTCGCTCGACACAATGACAGATTAGATCGCGGCAGCCGAAATGCCGCTCGTGCGCAAAAATCGCCGCTGGTACCCTCCCCCGCCTGCCCTTATGTGACAGGCTGTGCCGACGCTCGCCGACATCACGGAAGAAATCCGCCTCGCCGCGCGCGCGTTCCGTGAATTCGGCGCGGGCCTGATCAACCCCACCGTCCGGCTCGGCGTCACCGGCCTCTCGGGTGCCGGCAAGACGGTATTCATCACCGCGCTGGTGCAGCACCTGCTGCACGGCGGGCGGCTTCCGGTATTCGAGGCGCTCGCCGGCGGACGGATCGCGCGGGCGCGGCTCGAGCCGCAGCCGGACGACGCGGTGCCGCGCTTCGATTACGAGCGGCATCTCGACGCCCTGACGCAGGAGCGGCGCTGGCCGGAATCGACCACGCGGATCAGCGAGCTCAGGCTTGCGATCGACTATCAATCGGCAAAGCGCGGCGCGCCCAATCGCACGCTGACCCTCGACATCGTCGACTATCCGGGCGAATGGCTCCTCGACTTGCCGCTCCTGACGATGAGCTACCCGCAATGGTCGGCCGCTACGCTGAAGCTCTCGCGCGCCGGCCCGCGTGCCATGCTGGCGGCGCCGTGGCACAGGCAGCTGGCAACGCTCGACCCGGCAGGGCCCGAGGACGAGCAGGCCGCGCTCCAATCCGCGCGCCTGTTCACCGACTACCTCAACGCCTGCCGCAATGAACGCTATGCGATGCGGCTGTTGCCGCCGGGGCGCTTCCTGATGCCGGGCGATCTTGCCGGCTCGCCGGCGCTCACTTTCGCGCCCCTGGAATTGCCCGATCGCGAGGCTCCAGCCGGCTCGCTCTTTGCGATGATGCAGCGGCGCTACGAGTCCTACAAGGACCTCGTGGTCCGCCCCTTCTATCGCGAGCATTTCGCCCGGCTCGATCGCCAGATCGTGCTGGTCGATGCGCTGGCGGCCTTCAATGCCGGGCCCGACGCCGTGAAGGACCTCGAAGGCGCACTCGTGGCGATCCTCGGCTCGTTTCGAACCGGCCGGTCGAGCATCCTGAGCGCGCTGTTCCGCCCGCGCATCGACCGCATCCTGTTCGCGGCGACCAAGGCCGATCACCTGCATCACGCCAATCACGACCGGCTCGAGCGGTTCCTCGCGCGCGTCACCGAGCGCGCGATCGCGCAGGCGAAATTCGCCGGCGCGCAGATCGACGTGGTGGCGCTTGCGGCGGTGCGGGCAACGCGCGAGGCAACCGTGGCGCGCGGACGCGAGCGCCTGCCGGCGATCGTCGGAACGCCGCTCAAGGGCGAGAGCATCGCAGGCGAGAGGTTCGACGGCGAGACCGAGGTCGCAGCCTTTCCGGGCGAGCTGCCGGACGATCCGGCCGCGCTGTTTGCAGGCTTTCGGGGGCTGACGGCCGCGGACGAGACCGACTATCGTTTCCTGCGCTTCCGTCCGCCGGCGAGCGACCCGGCAAACGGCGGACAAACCCTGCCCCACATCCGCCTCGACCGTGCGCTGCAATTTCTGCTCGGAGACCGGCTCGCATGACCCAGCGCAAGCCCCAGGCGTTTCGGCTCGACGACCCGCACGTGATCGTGGCGGAGCACGAGAAGGAGCGCGCGCCGCGCGGCAGCGTGCGCGTCGTCCCCGAGCCGGAAAACTTCGACCTGCCGGTGCCGGCCGCGCCGGCGGCGCCGACGCGACGGCGTTTTCCCTGGGGCGCCGTGTTCTGGTCCTCGCTCGGCGGCTTGGTGGCGCTCGGCCTCGGGCTCGCCACCGCACGCTTGATCGAGGATCTCTACGCCCGCGCCGAAGCGCTCGGCGCGCTCGGCGCCGCGCTCGCGGCGCTGGCCGCGCTCGCGCTCGCCGTAATCGGCACGCGCGAGGCGATCGCGCTGCTGCGGCTTGGCGCGATCGAAAGGCTGCGCGCGCGGGCCGACGCGGCGCTGATCAGCGACGATCGCGACGCGGCGCGCGCCATCGTGCGCGCGCTGAACGCGACGCTTGCCGCGGCCCCGCCGCTCGCGCATGCGCGCGCCGAGCTCGAGCGGCACCTCACCGAGATCATCGATGGCCGCGATCTCTTGCACATCGCCGAGCGCCAATTGATGGCGCCGCTCGACCGCGAGGCCTCCCAGCTTGTCGCCCGCACGGCGACGCGCGTCTCGATCGTCACCGCCGTCTCCTCGCGCGCCGCGGTCGACATGCTGTTCGTCGCGGTTGCGGCGCTCGGCATGATCCGCCGCCTCGCGGCGCTCTATGGCGGCCGCCCGGGCTTTCTCGGCCTGATGCGCCTCACCCGCCATATCATCGCGCACCTTGCGCTGACCGGAGGTATGGCGGCGGGCGACGGCCTGATCCAGCAGATGCTCGGCCACGGCGTCGCGGCCAAGCTTTCCGCCCGGCTCGGTGAGGGCGTGCTGAACGGACTGTTCACCGCCCGGCTCGGATTAGCCGCGATCGAGGTGGCGCGGCCACTCCCCTTCGCGGCCCTTGCGGCACCGAGGCTCGCCGACATTGCGGGCGATCTGTTGCGCCGGCGCGGCGAGGACTCCCCGCAGCAGCAGGCGGCAGGCGACTGATTGGTCGCGCGCCTCATCCCCTGTTGTGGCAGACTGTGGCCGGTCTTGGTCCTGCGCGCGCTTTGGGAGAGCCGCCATGTTCCAGAAAATCCTCGTTCCGGTCGATCTTGCCGACCCGGAACTCGTGCAGCCCGCGCTCGCGACCGCGGTCGAGCTCGCGAAGACCTCGGGCGGCGTGGTGCGCCTCATCAACGTGATTCCGATGACGCCGGTGATGCTTGCCGAATATGTGCCGCCGGATTTCGACGTGCAGCAACGCGGCTCCGCGGAGGAAGCGCTTGCGAGCGTCGCGAAGGACAGCGGCCTCGATCCGGCCAAGGTGTCGCATGTGGTGCGCCAGGGCGGCATCTATCACGAGGTTCTCGAGGAGGCGAAGGAGTTCGGCTGCGACGTCATCGTGATGAGCTCGCACCGGCCCGCGATGAAGACCTACTTCCTCGGCTCGAACGCCGGGCACATGGTGCGCTACGCCAAATGCTCGGTGCTGGTGGTGCGCAAGGCCGCCTAGCACTACTTTGGCATATTTCGGCGCGCTAGCAGGCGGTGCTGGATTCCCAAATCAGTTGTTCAGTGATTCATGGGTGGTCGGCTTGGAGGCCGACCATGG
>Ga0187784_10000156_pt1 | contig 43991 bp, 41 predicted proteins | sample 1015_SJ02_MP15_2_FD_132964 | JGI IMG/M metagenome (GOLD analysis project Ga0187784, IMG submission 132964) | Tropical peat soil microbial communities from peatlands in Department of Meta, Colombia - 1015_SJ02_MP15_20_MG | ecosystem: Environmental > Terrestrial > Soil > Wetlands > Peat | place... | reverse complement strand
TGCCGTTCTTCACCCGCTTCATCGCCCGCTCGGTGAGGCCGGTCTCCGGCGGATTGCGCTCGTCATCGGCGGCGTTGATCGCCAGCACCCAGGCTTCGATCTTCTCGAGATTGGGCGAGGGATCGTAATCGGCGGAGGAAGCCCAGAGCCACACGAAGTCGTTGGCGTCGATCGTCATCGGCGCGGCAAGCCTCGCGTCGACGAACTGATCCGCCTTCTCGCGCGTCGGCGCCAGCTTCTGGTAATTGAGCGTGCCGCCGGCGGTCGCGATGTTGAAGAAGACGCTGGCGATCTTCAAAAAGCGCGGCTGGGCCGTATAATTTCCGTCGTTGTATTCGGGATCGCTGCGGATGGTCTCGAGCATCATCCGGCGCAGCATCCAGTTGCGAGCCGACATCGCCGTCGGCTGCGAGGCCATCGGCACCAGGGCGTCCATGTAGTCCGGATACTTCTCGCCCCAGAGCCAGGCGTTCATGCCGCCCATGGAAAAGCCGATGATAAGCCGCACATGCTTGAGCCCCAGCCCCTCGGACAACAGCCGGTACTGGGCATCCACCATGTCGGCATAGTCGTAGCGCGGAAATTTCGTCCTGAGCCCGTCGGAGGGCTTGGCGCTCCCGCCATGGCCCAGCGCGTCGGGAAGGATGATGTAATACTTTGCCGCGTCGAACGCCTGGCCCGGGCCGAAGAGCTCGCCGGCGAAGCCGGGCGTGAGCATGTTGCCCGCCGAGCCGGCGCTGCCGTGCAGGATCACGAGCGGGATGCCGGAGGGATCGCCGATGGTCGTGTAGTGCAGTCTGAGCTCCGGCAGGGTCTCGCCGGTGTGAAACTTGAAGTCGCGCGCGATCCACTCGCCCTGCTTCGGCGCCGGATACTCCGCGGCCCCCGCGGCAATAGACGGCAGCATCAAGGCGAGCGCGACGATCGTCGTGAAGAACCTCATGATGTCTCCTCCCCACAGGCCGGCGAAAGCGTCCGACTTCGTTTCCTGCGACAGGCTATCATACTTTCTTGTCTGGTTCTTACATGGCGCTATGCCACCAATGGACAGGAGATCGTGAAGCTCGCTCTCATGCTCAATCTGTTCCCCAATTCTTGTGAGACGCCCCACATCCGTTGACGACCCCCTGCTCAACCGCTTCGAGCGCTCCGGCAAGCAAAGAGCGGCCGGTCCGGCGCTATAGCCCGAGATAGGCCGCCTGCACCTGCTTGTTGCTCGCCAGCTCGGCGCTGGTGCCGTGCAGGATCACCCGGCCGCTCTCCAGCACATAGGAGCGCTGCACCAGCGCCAGCGCCCGGCTGACGCTCTGCTCGACCAGCAGGATCGCCGTGCCCAGCGCGCGGATCTCCTGGATCTTCCGGAAGGCGGCGTCGGTCACGACCGGCGCGAGCCCCAGCGACGGCTCATCGAGCATCAGCAGGCGCGGCTTCAGCATCAGGCCGCGGCCCAGGGCGAGCATCTGCTGCTCGCCGCCGCTCATCGTTCCCGCGAGCTGCCATCGCCGCTCGGCCAGCACGGGGAAGAGGGCGAAGACGAGGTCGAGCGTGCGGCGGCGCTCGGCCTTGGCGCCCGGGATATAGGCGCCGATCTCGAGGTTCTCCTTGACCGTGAGATCGGCGAAGACGCGGCGGCCCTCCGGCACATGGGCGATGCCGAGCGCGGCGATCTCGTAAGGCGGGAGCGAGGCGATGTCCCTTCCGAAGAAGGAGATCCTGCCCGAGCTCGGCCGCACGAGGCCGGAGATCGCGCGCAAGGTCGTGCTTTTGCCGGCGCCATTGGCGCCCAGAAGGCCGACCGCCTCGCCCTCGCCGACCGCAAGGCTTAGGGCGCTCACCGCCGGGACGGAGCCGTAGCCGGCGCTCACCTCCGACAGCGCTAGCACCGCGCGCCTCCGGGCGAGGCCGCGGGCGCATAGCCGGTGCCGAGATAGGCGCGGATCACCTCTTCGTTCGCGACGATCTCCGCCGGGCTGCCTTCGGCGATCTTCTGGCCGTGGTCGAGCACCACGAGGCGGCGCGCCACGGCCATGATGGCGCGCATCACATGCTCGACGATGACGATGGTGAGCCCGCGCTCGGAAAGCCTGCCAACCAGCGCCACGGCCTGGTCGATTTCCGCCGGATTGAGCCCGGCCATGACCTCGTCCAGCAGCAGCAGCCGCGGCGCCGTCGCGAGCGCGCGCGCCATTTCGAGCCGGCGCTGGTCGATGGTCGTCAAATCGCGCGCCGGGACGTGCTCCCTGGCCGACAGGCCGACGAAGCTTATCGCCTCGCGCGCCTTCTCGCGCGCGAGCGCGAGCGTCTTGTCGCGCAGCAGCGCGCCCGTCATCACATTCGCCAGCACCGTCATCTTGCCGAAGGGCCTCGCCACCTGGAAGGTGCGGGCAAGGCCATGGGCGCAGATGTCGTAGGGCCTGAGGCCCACCAGCTCGCGGCCGAAGGCGACGACCGAGCCGGCGTCGCAGCGATGGTAGCCGGTGATGAGATTGAAGCTCGTCGTCTTGCCCGCGCCGTTCGGCCCGATGAGCGCGACGGTCTCGCCTTCATCGACCGAAAAGCTGAGATCGCGCACGGCGCGCAGCCCGCCGAAGCGCTTGCTGAGGTTGCGGACGACCAGCGCCTCAGCCATCGCGGGGCGCTTCGCCGGCTTGCGCTCGGCCGGCAGGGACAACGCGCGCATAGGCACTTGCCAGGACGCCGATCAGTCCCGTCGGGCGCCAGAGGATGACCGCGATCAGGATCAGGCTGTAGACCGTGAGCTGCACGCCGCCATGGCCGCCGCCAAGCCAGCTCTGAAGCAGCGCGGAGCTTGCTTCCAGCAGGACGGTGCCGACCACCGGCCCCCACAACGTCCCGATCCCGCCGACGATCGACACCAGCGCCGCCTCGACCGAGACGTTGAAGCTGAAGGCGGTGTTGGGATCGATGAAATAGATGTACTGGACGTAGAAGGTGCCGGCGAGAGCGGTAAGGAACGCGCTGATCAAATAGATCTGGCGCTTGACCCGCAAGGCGTTGACGCCGATCGCCTCGGCGGCGTCCTCGTCCTCGCCGACGGCGATCAGGTAATAGCCCATCCACGACCGCTCGATCCCATAGGTGACCGCGAGCCCGATCGCCAGCAGGGCGAGCGCGATGTAGTAGTAGGGAGCCTTGCCGTCGAACTGCATCATCAAGGGCGCGTTTCCGAGATTGGGCAGGGTCGTGCCTTCGGCCCCCCAGGCGAGATCGCGCAGCTTGAGAAAGACCAGCATCAGGACTTGCGCCGTCGCGATGGTGGCGATCGCGAAATAAGGCCCCCGCAGGCGAAAGCACAACGCGCCGATCGGCAGGCTCGCCGCCATCGCCACGACGCCGCCCGCCACGATGCCGATCCAGGGCGAGACGCCGAAGCGGATGAGCAGGATCGTCGAGGTATAGGCGCCGAGGCCGAAATAGGCCGCATGGCCCAGGGAAAGCTGCTTGGCGTAACCGCCCATCAGGTTCCAGGCGACGCCGATGAACGCGAAGAGCAGCACCCGGATGAAGACGTCGATCGCGAACCGGTTGGACACCACCAGCGGCAGCGCCAGCGCCGCCGCCGCCAGAAGGGCGAGCCACAGCCCGCCCCGGCCGGAGCGCCGGCGCGTCACCGGGTCCATCCGCCGAAAAGACCGCTCGGCCGGAACGCCAAAGTGAGCAGCAGCATCAGGAAGACGACGATCAGCCCGGAATCGGCGCCGACGAACTGAATCCCCAGCGATTCCGCGACGCCCATCATCAAACTGGCGATGAGCGCGCCGGTCACGTTGCCGAGCGTGCCCAGGACGACGGCGACGAAGGCCATCAGCACGAACACCTGTCCGACCAGGGGATAGGCGGGATAGAACGGCATGAGCAGCGAGCCGGCGGCGCCCGCCAGCGCCAGCGCCACGCCGACGGCGACGGCGAAGACGCGGTCGGGATTGACGCCCATCAGCATCGCCACGTCCCGGTCCTGAGCGGCGGCGCGCATGGCCTTGCCGAGATCGGTGGCGTGCAGGAAGACCCAAAGGACCCCGCTCAGCGCCATCGCGACGGCGAAGGCGATGAGCTTCGCCACGCCGAGATAGAGGGCGCCGAGATGGAGCGCCGCTTCCGTATAGGGCGTCTGCACCGTCCGGTAATTGGCGGTGAACAACAGCAGCGTCGCGTTCATCAGCAGCAGCGAAAGCGCGAAGGTGAGAAAGATCTGCGGCATGTCGCCGAGCGCCAGGACCCGGCGGATCAGGAAGTGCTGCAGCAGCACGCCCAGGAAGAACAGGGCCGGCATCGAGACGACGAGCGACAGGAGAGGGTCGATGCCGAGGCCGGTGGCGAGGAAGAAGCTGATATACATGCCGATCATCACGAATTCGCCTTGGGCGAAATTGACGATCTTCACGACGCCGAAGATCAGCGTGACGCCGATGCTCACCAGCGCGTAGATGCCGCCGATGAGCAAGCCGTTGACGACGGCCTGTGCGACTGTGACGAGCATTCGGCCGGCGATCGGAGCTCAGGTCTTCAGCAGCGGCGCGCGGGCGTCGTCCTTGGGAAAGACGGCGGCCAAATCGCCGTGCTGCCATTGGACGCCCACCGGATGGGCGTAGACGTTCTTGCCGTCGGGGCCGAACTTGACGCGCCCGCCCGGGCACATGGCGGCGTATCCCGTCGAGACGTCGAGCGAGGCCAGCGCGTCGCGGACCTTCTGCGGGTCGGTCGAGGCCGCGCGCTCGAGCGCGTCGGCGATCATGAAAGTCTGCGCGACGAGGCCGCCGGCGTATTCGAAGAGGAATTCCCCATGCCGCTTCTTGTATTCCGCGTTCACCTGCTGGGCGTTGGCGTCGATGTCGTGGTTCCAATGCGCGACGCCCAGCAGGCCCTCCGCGAGAGTCCCCACGTTCTTGTAGAAATCCGGAATGACGAACCCGCCGGAGCCGCCGTTGATGGCGATCTCGAGCCCCACTTGCCGGATCGCGCGGATGATCAGGATGAGATCGTTCAGGTACGACACGGGGAACAGCATGGTCGCGCCCGAGGCCTTGACCTTGTTGATCAGCGGGCTGGCGTCGGTGAGGCCCGCGGAATACGGCTCGAACAGGACGATCTCGGCGCCCATCCCCGGCGCCTGCTCGCGCAGGCCGTTGGAGGTCGCGGTGCCGAAGGCGGTGTTCTCGAAGATCACCGCGACCTTGGGCTTGTCGCTCACCAGCGTCGCCATCTGAAGCTGCGCCTGCGCGAATTGCGAGGCGCGCGCGAAAGGCGTGAAGGTGAAGCGGCGGCCGCGATTGAGCTGGTCGCTGCTCGACCCGGTCAGCAGCGGCACTTTCGCGCGCTCGGCCACCTCGCTCGCGATCAGCGTGAGCGCGCTGGCGAAGCAGCCGTGAATCGCCGAGAGGTTGTAGCCGTTGATCAGGCGGTCGGTCTCCGTGCGCGTGACGGTCGTGTCGCTCTGCACGTCGGAGACGATGAGGTTCAGCCTGGCGCCGCCGAGCGCCTTGATCCCGCCGGCGTCGTTGATCATCTCGACCGCGAGCTTGGCGGCGTTGACGCAGCCCTGGCCGATCTGGGCGAAACTTCCGGTGACCGGGTAGAGCGCGCCGATGTTCACGGCTTCCGCCGCGCCGGCCTCGCGCGGGAGGCCGAGGGCGGCAAGCGCGCCCGCGGCAAACGCGCCGCCCGCGGATTTGACGAGGAAATCCCTGCGGCCCTGCCGCCTTGCCGGCGCCCGACGCCCAGAAGTTTTCATCTTCGCCTCCCCGACGGTCGTTCTCGCCGGTCGCGCTTGCGCCGGCACTGCTTGCGACGGCGGGCATGTCCCGCGCGCCGATCGCGGCGGTCGCGGGCGCATCGCCCGGCAATTGCCACGAGCATGATCGCCGGCGCCAAAATTGTAAACAAAATAATCTATAAGATTGTAATCCACGGTTTTTCGCGTTATGTACGGACGCTACGGGAGAGCCATTCCGCATGACCGTCCGCAGAACAACCCGGCGGCGCGCGACGCCCCGGGCGACCGCCGCGGCAGACCGACAGGCGCTCTCGCGCCCGCGCGAGGGGGAGCACGCCGTGGCCGAGGTCATCGCGACGAGCCTCGAAGAGGACATCGTGCTCGGCCGCCGCCACCCGCGCGAGCGCCTCGTCGAGCAGGATCTCTGCGACCGGTTCGACACGCATCGCGGCGACGTCCGGCTCGCGCTTTACGAGCTTGAAAAGAAGGGAGTCGTTCAGCGCATCCCCAATCGCGGGGCAATCGTGCGCGATCTCGCGCCGAGGGAAGTGACGGAGATCTACGCCGTGCGCGAGGAGCTGGAGGTGATGGCCGCGCGGATTCTGCCCTTTCCGGTCGCGGCCGGCGACCTTGCCAGGCTCGACGACCTCCAGAAGCGGCACGGCGCGGCGATCGACAACGACGACATGCTCGGCGTTTTCTATGCCAACCTGCATTTCCACCAGACGCTGTTCGGACTCTGCGGCAATGCCTGCCTGATCGAGACGATCAAGCGCCTCGAGCAACACGTCTACGGCATCCGCTTCTACGCCAACGCCTTCCCCGAGGCGCTCGAGCGCGCGCGCCGCGATCACCTTGCCATGATCAGGGCGCTGCGCGCGTCGCGCCGCGACGAGTTGATCGAGCTGACGCGGCGGCACCTGAAGCCCTCGCCGCAGGCCTATATCCGCGCCTATGAGCGCCGCTTCGGCAAGGTTTAGCCCGGAACCACCCAGTTGCCGGCCTCGAAGCGCAGCGGCGGAGCGTCGGGATCGAAGCCGACGCCGATCGGATCCTTGCCTTGCGCCACCGCTTCCACCTGGCGCTTCAACAGGCGGCGCAGCATGGCGATCCCCTTGTCGCTGGCGGCGAGATGCTCCTCGGAGTGGAAGGTGATCGGGCCCTGGCCGGTTTGCGCCTCCCAATCGCCGGGAAAGGCGCGGCGCTCTTCCGGCGTCATGTCGCGCCAATGCTTGCGCCGGCCGGCGCCGGGGGCGCGCGGCAGCATCGCGCCCGAGCCCTTGACCCGCCCCGCCACATAGATGCGGTAATGCGTGTCGTCGATCGGCAGGGTCCAGCCGATCGATTCGACGCGGCCGAGCGTGCCGAGATAAGGGTTCGGCACGACGCGCAGGGTCGGCAGCGCCACCTCGGTGACGCGATGCATGCGCTTGCCGTCTTCCAGCCGGCGGATCTGCAGCGATTTGACGCCGCGGTCCGTGACCTCCCAGCTCACCTCGGGCATCTGGTTCATGACCTCGGCGAATTGCGTGCCGCTGAAGGTGCCGTGCAGGATCGGCACGTGATAGGGATCCATGACGTTCTCGTAGTGCTGGAGCCAGTTGCAGGGCGCGATGACGCCGCCGCCGCTGCCGATGCTGGTGTCGTCGGCGGCGACGTGCTCGCCTTCCTCCAGCACCTCGAGGCATTCATAGCGCGGCAGCACCGGCTTCTTCTCCGGCGGTCCCATATAGGCGAAGAGCAGCCCGTAGCGCTCCGCGACGGGATACCAGGGCTGGCGGATCTTGTGGCGCTGGCGCCCGAGCTCGGGCTCGCAAGGCTGCTCGAGACAACGCCCTTCCACGTCGAAGAGCCAGCCGTGATAGCAGCAGCGGATGCCGCGCGCCTCGACCTTGCCGTAATAGAGCGTGGTCCCGCGATGGCAGCAGCGCGCCCAGACCAGGCCCGGCCGGCCGGCGCCGTCGCGGAAGAGCACGAGATCCTCGCCGAGGACGCGGATCTCGCGCGGCATCGCGCCGGCATCGGCGCAAAGGCCGACGGGATGCCAATAGCGCCGCATCAGCTCGCCCATCGGCGTCCCGCGCGCCACCTCGGTAAGCTCGGCGATATGGCGCGAGGCCGGCCGGTGATAGGCGGTGCCGGTGTCAATCGGACGGTCGTCCCGCTGTCCCTCCATGATCCCTCCTAGCTGCCGATGGGGTCGCCGAACAGCACCCAGCGCGTGCCGTCGAAGCGCTGCAGCCGGAACGCGCGAATGACGCGGTAATCCTCGGGCGTCGTGCTGATGGCGATCCCGGGCAGCAGCAGCGGCAGCGCCAGGTGGTCGAGATGCGTCGCCTGGCGCAGCACGTTCTCGCGGCTCAGATCCTCGCCGCAGCGCCGCAGCACCTCGACCACGAGCTGGGCCTCGATGTTGCCGGCGACGTTGAGCAGCTCGCCGTCATCGCCCGCGGGATAATAGCGCTTCATCCAGTCGCGGAACGCCCGCACATCGGCGTCCTCGGCCCATTGCGGGTCGCTCGGGTCCTTCTCGAAGGCGGCGGAAATGATGCCGGCGGCGCGGTCGAGCCCGGCCGGCGCCAGCACCGTCGCCTTGGATTGCGACACCGCGGTTATGAAGAAGAGCGGATGCCAGCCGATATCGCCGACCTTGCGAATCGCCTGCACCGTCGCCTTGCCGACGGAGAAGCTGAAGAAGGTGTCGGCGCCGGAGCCGGCGAGGCTCGCGATCTGCGAGTCGACGGTGGGGTCGGTCACCTCGAAGGACTGCGTGGCGACGATCATCCGGGCCGCCTTGTCGCCGAGCCCGTCCTGAAGCCCCGCGAGATAGTCCTTGCCGAAATCGTCGTTCTGATAGAGCACGGCGATCCTGGCCTGCGGGTCGGCGGCAAGCAGGTATTTGGCGTAGGCGCGCGCCTCGGCGTAGGAGCTCGGCAGCCCCGCCATCGACCACGAGAAATGCCGTGGGTCGTTCCATTTTCGCGCGCCGCTCTGGATGAAGAGCTGCGGTACGTTGTTGGCGTTGAGATATTTCTGCACCGCCGATTGCGGCGCGGTGCCGAGCGAGCCGAAGAGGAAGAAGACCTGCTGCTCCTCGACGAGCTTGCGCGTCTGCTCGACCGTCTTGGGCGGGCTGTAGCCGTCGTCCAGGCTGACGAGCCGGATCTTGCGGCCATTGACCCCGCCTTCGTCATTGACCTTGTCGAGATAGGCGGCCATGGCCCTGCCCACGGTCGCGTAGGCCGAGATCGGCCCGCTATAGGGCATCGTCTGGCCGAGCAGGATTTCGCCGTCGCTGACCCCCGGCGCCGCGAGCGCCGCGGCGGCCGGCGCCAGCATTGCCAGCAGCAGGAAAGCCGCCCGCCGCAGCCCGGCGTCAAGCCTCCTGGCGTCCATGGCCATGCTCCTCCCGTCCGGCGGGGTCTTTTGCGTTGTCAACCCGCTCCACCATGCGATCACCGTATCGCCGCGCCGGTTGACCCCCGGCCGAGGATGATATGCCGCCCGCGCGCCGGGCGAAACCTCCGGCTTCCCGCGCCCCTCTCGCCTGCGCTAGGGTGGGCGACAACGAGGGAGGAAAAGATGGCGCAGGAAAGCGCCGAGCCGCAGCCGCCGCGCCGCGAGCTTTTCGCCAGGGCCGCCGTCATCGCCGAGCGCTTGCCCGATGGCGGGTTGGTGCTGCGCTCGCCCTATGCGCTGGGCGAGATCCCGCGCTCGCTGGGCCGGCTCCTCGAAGGCTGGGCCGGGCGCGCGCCCGACCGGGTGTTCCTGGCGCAGCGCGACGCCGCGGGCGGCTGGCGGCGCGTCACCTACCGCGAGGCGCTGGCCTCGGCGCGCGCCATCGGCGAGGCGCTGCTCGACCGCGGCCTCGGCCCCGAGCGGCCGGTGATGATCCTCAGCGACAACGGCATCGAGCACGCGCTGCTGGCGCTGGGCGCGATGCATGTGGGCGTGCCGGTGACGCCGGTCTCGACCGCCTATTCGCGGCTGTCGCAGGATTTCGCCAAGCTGCGTTATATCCGCGACCTCATCGCCCCGGGTCTCGTCTTCGCCGAGGACGGCGAGCGCTACGCCGCGGCGATCGCGGCGCTGCCGCTCGGCGACGCCGAGCTCGTCGTCACCGCCAATCCGCCCATGGGCGTCGCCGCCACGCTCTTCGCCGACCTCGCCGGCACGCGGCCGACCGAAGCGGTGGACCGCGCCTTTGCCGCGGTCGGCCTCGACACGGTGGCGAAGATCCTCTTCACCTCGGGCTCGACCGGCGAGCCCAAGGGGGTGATCAACACCCAGCGCATGCTCACCTCGAACCAGGAAAGCTACGTCCGCGCCTGGCCGTTCCTCGCCGCGCGGCCGCCGGTGATCCTGGACTGGTTGCCCTGGAACCACACCTTCGGCGGCAATTCCGACTTCAACATGATCCTGCGCAACGGCGGCACGCTCTATATCGACGACGGAAGGCCGGTGCCGGGGCTCATCGAGAAGAGCGTCGCCAATCTGCGCGAGGTCTCGCCGACGCTCTATCTCAACGTGCCGCGCGGCTTCGCCATGATCCTCGATCATCTCGAGCGCGACCCCGCGCTGGTGCGGAATTTCTTCCGCGAGCTCGACCTCATCCTTTACGCCGGGGCGGCGCTGCCGCAGAGCCTCTGGGCGCGGCTCGAGGCGCTGTCGCTCGCCAGCGTCGGCTACAAGGTGGCGATGGTCTCCGCCTGGGGCACCACCGAGACCGCGCCGCTGGCGACGGTGGTGCATTATCCGATCGAGCGCGCCGGCAATATCGGCCTGCCGGCGCCGGGCTGCGCGGTGAAGCTGGTGCCCGTGGGCGACAAGCTCGAGCTGCGCGTGCGCGGCCCCAACGTCACGCCGGGCTATTGGAAGCGGCCGGACCTCACCGCCGAGGCTTTCGACGCCGAAGGCTTCTACCGTCCGGGCGACGCGGCGCGGCTCGAAGATCCCGAGGTTCCCCGGCGCGGCATCGTCTTCGACGGCCGGCTGGGCGAGAATTTCAAGCTCTCCTCCGGCACCTGGGTCAGCGTCGGCGCGCTGCGCGTGGCGCTCATCGCCGCCTGCGCGCCGGTGATCGAGGACGCCGTCATCACCGGCCATGACCGCGACGAGATCGGCCTGTTGGTCTTTCCCAGCCTTGCCGGCTGCCGCGGCCTTTGCCCGCATCTGCCGCCGGACGCGCCGCTCTCGGCGCTGGTCAAGGAGAAGGCGGTGGCCGATGCGCTGGCGGCATCGCTCGCCCGCCACAACGCCGCCGCCGGCGGCAGCTCGCACCGCATTGCCCGCGCGCTGCTGCTGGACCATCCGCCTTCCATCGACAAAGGCGAGATCACCGACAAGGGCTACATCAACCAGCGTGCCGTGCTGACCCATCGCGCGGCGCTGGTGGAACGTCTCTACGCCGATCCGCCCTCGGCCGATCTGGTGCTGCCGGGCAGGTGAGACGCCCTGTGTCAACGTCAAGCTGGCTGGCGCGATGCCGGGCGCGGGGGTAGCATCGCGCCGGGGGATGAGATCGGGAATGCCACGCTGGCTCTGGGGCGCGATCGCCGCGGTGCTGTTCGCGGCGGCGGCGCTTGCCGCGGAGCCGAGCTTCCCGCCGCTCGCCGGCCGGGTGGTCGACGAGGCCGGCATCCTCTCGGCTTCGACGCGCGACGCGCTTACCCAACTGCTGGCGCAGCACGAGCAGCAGACCCGCCAGCAGGTGGTGGTCGTCACGCTCAAATCGCTGCAGGGCGAGACGATCGAGGATTACGGCTATCGCCTTGGCCGCTTCTGGGGCATCGGCGAGAAGGGCCGCGACACCGGCGCGCTCCTCATCGTGGCGCCAGCCGAGCACAAGGTCCGCATCGAGGTCGGCTACGGCCTCGAGGACCGGCTCACCGACGCGATCAGCCGCACCATCATCGAGCAGGTCATTCTGCCCGCCTTCCGCCGCGGCGACGTGGATGGCGGCATCCGCGACGGGGTGGTGGCGATGCTGCGCGATCTCGGCGGCTCGCCGGCGGCGGCCGGCGCCGCCGCGTCCGCGCCGAGCAATCCGCGGTTCGATCCGGCGGCGCTATCCTGGATCCTGTTCATTGGGCTGATGGCCTTGCGGGTGCTCTGGCGCCTCGCCGGCGGCGGCAGGCGGCACACCGGCATCTGGTACATGGGCGGATCCTCCGGCGGCGGGTCCTCCGGCGGCGGTTTCTCGGACGGCGGTTTTTCCGGTGGCGGCGGCTCTTTCGGCGGCGGAGGCGCTTCGGGCAGTTGGTGATCGCAAAGACTCCCCTGACGGAAGCCGAGCATGAGCGCATCCGCGCCGCGACGGCGGCGGTGGAGCGGCGCACCAGCTCCACCTTTGCCCTGGTCATCGTGCGGGAGAGCGACCGCTACACCTTGTTTCCGATCGTCTGGGCCGCGGCGCTTGCCTTCCTCGCCGCCGGCGTCCTGGCCCTGGCGCGGCCGGCGCTGCCCATCGGCACGGGCCTTGCCGTAGAGGCGGCGCTGTTCGCGGCGCTGGCGCTGCTGCTCGATTGGCGGCGGCTGCGGCTCATGACCGTGCCGCGGCGCTTCAAGCACGCGCAGGCGCGCCAGCTCGCCCATCGCGAATTCGCCGCCCGCATTCTGGCCAATGCCGCCCACCGCAACGGCGTCCTGTTCTTCGTCTCGCTCGGCGAGCGCTACGTCGAGGTGATCGCCGACCGCGGCATCCACGCCAAGGTCCCCGCCGGCACCTGGGAGCGGATCGTCGCCGATTTCGTCGCCGCGGTGGCCGCGGGCCGGCTCGCCGACGGCTTCGTCGCCGCCGCCGAGGCCTGCGGCGCCGTGCTCGAAACCCATTTCCCGGCGGCGCCGCCGGCGTCCGGCGCCTGACACCCGCCGCGCGGGCTTGTATCATCCCCGCCCTGGCATCGAAGGATCATCCCATGAAGCTGCGCCTTCCCTCCATCGCGCTCCGCCTCGCCGCCCTGGCGGCGGTGCTCGCCGGTCTCTCCGCCTGCGACGTCAACAAGGTGCCGCGCCAGGACGAGGCGGTGAAGGCGGCGTGGAGCCAGGTGCTGAACCAGTATCAGCGCCGCTCCGACCTCATCCCCAATCTGGTGGAGACGGTGAAGGGCTATGCCCATCAGGAGCAGCAGGTGCTGACCCAGGTGACCGAGGCGCGCGCCAAGGCGACGCAGATGCAGCTTCCGGCGGACGTGCTGTCGAACCCCGAGGCGTTCAAGCAGTTCGAGCAGAACCAGGCGGCGCTCACCGGTGCGCTCGGCCGGCTGCTGGTGGTGAGCGAGCAATATCCCCAGCTCAAATCGGATCAGAACTTCCTGGCGCTGCAGTCGCAGCTCGAAGGCACCGAGAACCGCATCGCGGTGGCGCGGCGCGACTACATCGCCGCGGTGCAGGCCTACAACACGACGCTCCGCACCATTCCCGACAGATGGATCGCGGCCTGGCTCTATCCCGACGCCAAGCTGCGCGAGACCTTCACCATCTCCGAGCAGGCCCAGCAGGTGCCGCAGGTCAAGTTCTGAGGACGCCGGAAACCGTCAGACGCCGGCGATGAACGCGGCCATCGCCGCCAGCACCGCTTCCTCCCGGTCGCGATGCGGCGAGTGCCCGCACCGCTCGAGCACCAGCTTGCGGAACGGCGCCGCGACGCCGCGCTCGATCGCCTCGATCTGCGCCAGCGTGCCGTATTCGTCGTTCTTGCCCTGGATCGCCAGCACCGGGCAAGTGACGCCCGGCAGACAGTCCTCGATGTTCCAGGCGCGGAAATCGGGAGCGAGCCAGGCGTCGTTCCAGCCGCGGAAGGCGCTGTCGACGCGGGCGTGATAGCGCATGAGGCGCTGGCGCAAATCGCCGCTCTCGTAAAGCGCGCGCGCCTCGGCGATGCTCTTACCGAGACCTCCTCGACGAAGACGTGCGGCGCCTCGAGGATGAGCGCGCGCACCGGCCATCTTCCCTCGCCGGCATGAATAAGCGCGATCGAGGCGCCGTCGCTGTGGCCGACCAGGATGACGTCCTCGAGGCCGAGCGCCCGGCGCAGCTCCGGCAGCGCGAGGAGCGCCTCGTCATGCATGTAGCGGACGCCGTGCGGCGCGGCGATGGGGTCGGAGCGGCCGTAGCCGTAGCGCGAATAGACCACCAGCGGAAAACCCGTCGCCTGCGCCAGCTTCGCCGGAAAATCGCGCCACATCGCCACCGAGCCCAGCCCCTCATGCAGCAGGACCAGCGTCGGCGCCTCCGGCTTTCCCGGAATCCGCTCGTATTCCAGGCGATGGCCGGCGGCGGTCAGGAAAGGCATGGCGGGAATCCGAAACGGGAAAGGGACGCGGAAGGCTTATACCAGTTTCCGCGACGGAGATCGTCAAGCCCCTGGATGGCGGCGGCGCCGATCACATCGCGCGCAGGCGATTCAGAAATTCGCTCATCCGGCCGCGCAGCCGCTCGTTCTCGCTCGACAGCCTGGTCGAGGCGTCCGCCGTCTTGGTTGCGACGCCCATCGCCTCGCCGGCGACGCTCCGCACCTCGGCGACGTTCCCGGCGATGCTCTGCATGGCGTTGGCGGCATCCTGGACATTGCGCGCGATATCCGCCGTGGCGGCCGTCTGCTGGTTGACGGATGCCGCGATCGAAGCCGCGATCTCCGAGATCTCCCGCACCACGCCGGTAATGGCCTGAATGCCGGTGACGGCGTCGCTGGTCACGGCCTGAATTCCCTCGACCTGGGTCGAGATGTCGCCGGTTGCCTTTGCCGTCTGGCTTGCCAGCGTCTTCACCTCGGTGGCGACGACGGCAAAACCCTTGCCGTGCTCGCCGGCGCGCGCAGCCTCGATCGTGGCGTTCAAAGCCAGCAGATTGGTCTGGTTGGCGATGCTCCGGATCAGACCGATGACCTCGCCGATCTTTTGCGCCGCGTCGGCAAGGCCGGCAACGACCTCGTTCGTGCGTTCCACCCGCTGCGCTCCATCATTCGCCACCGTGGCGGCGCGCTGAACCTGCCGACCGATCTCGGTGATGGACCCCGAAAGCTCCTCGGCCGCCGCGGCGACGGTCTGTACCGTGGCCGTGGCCTTGCCGGCATCCTCGCCGACCGCATCGGAGCGTTCCGACGTCCGCTTGGCCGCCGTCGCCATGGCGGCGGAATTCCGCTGCATGCCGCTGCTTGCCGCGGCGACGGCCTCCAGCAGGCTCGCGGAGTCGGAATCGAAGCTGCGGCACAAAATCTCGAGCTGCTGGCCGCGCGCCAGGGCGGCCTGCTGCTCCTGCTGGCGCTCCGCCGCGGTCTTGGCGGCTTCCCGTGCGTTGCCGCGCAAGGTGCCGAGCGCGTCGCGCATGGCGCCGAGCTCGTCGCGTCGCGGCACCGGCACGATCTCCGTCTCGTAATCGCCCTCCGCCAGAAGCTGGATCGAGCCGGTCAGTCGGGAGACGGGATGCACGATCTGCCGGCGGACAACGACGCCGCCGCCGATGCAGAGCAGAACGACGAAAACGCTCAACGCCCCGTCGCCGAGCAGGCGGCTTACCGCCGCACCGGCGCGCTCCTCGGCCACGGCCTCGGAGGCCTCGGTGGCGGCTGTCGGGATGCCGACGATGTCGTTCAACTGGGCGAGGTTCTGCCGGTTCCACTCCTCGAAGCCGATCTCCGGCGCGCCGGACAGCAGGGTCTGCCACACCGGATCGCGCGTCTCCTTGACCCATGGCCAGTAATTTTTCCGCACCGTGTCGACGGCGGCGGCGAGCGAAGCGGGCACGCCACCATTCGCGGTCAGCTCGCTGATCGCTTCCCAACTGTCGCGGGTTTGGCCGACGGATTGCCACACGAGTTCCTGCTGCTTCGGCGTCGGCGCGCCGCGCGCCGCGACGAGCTGCGCCAGGGTCAAGAGCTCGTTGCCCGCGGTTACGCGCATGCTCCAGCCGCGCCGCTTCACTTCCTGCAGGCGTTCGATCATCGGATCGAACAGCGCAAGCCGCTTCTCGAGTTGCGCCGAAATCGCGTCGAGCTGGTCGAGAAAAGCCGTGGCGGCGGGAAACCATCCCTTGACCGTCTCTGCGTCGCGCGCCTCGCCCGGCTTCGCGATTGCCTCATCCGCGCGCTTGCGCATGCCGACGAGAGCATCATGCGCGCGATTGAAGGCGGCGAGATCCAGCCCGGCGGCATCGCCGGAATTGGCGAGCGCCTGCAAGGCGCGGGCGACTGCCGCCTCGCTGCGCTCGCGCAATTTGAGGATGTCGGCGGTGAAATTGGACGTCGCCGGCGTCGGGGCGGCAAGGGCGACGGAGGTTATCCCGCGGTCCTGGCGCGCCGTCTGCATCGCCAGGAACAGCTCCTTGGTGACGTCCGCCGTCACCACGGCGCGCGCGGCTGCCGATTGCTCGCGCCAGGCATCGGCGATCGAGATCATGCACAGGGCTATCGTCAGCACGGCCAGGACGCCGAGCACGGCATAAAGCCGGACCCCTATCGACCGCAATCCGAACACCGGCTGTAGCCTTGCCATGGCATTTCTTCCATTGTCGTGGTGCGGCGGCGATGCGCCCGTATGGTGCAAGGTATTACCAGAAAGTCTTGAAAGAATTACTAAGTCTGAACATTCGCCGCTCGCGTGCGCCGCGCCATAATCGGAGATTCGGGTATCAGACGCCCAGATGCCGATGCACCATCTCCGGCTGCGCCATGAGCTCGGCGGTGCCGCCGGCGAAGGCGACACGGCCCTTGACCAGGACGACGGCGCGGTCGGCCACCGCGGCGAGCGCGGCGACGTTCTTGTCGACGATGAGCACGGCCGTGCCGCCGGCGCGCACCTGGCGCAGGATCGCCCAGATCTCCTTGGCGATGAGCGGCGCCAGCCCCTCGGTCGCCTCGTCGAGGATGAGGAGGTCGGGATTGGTCATCAGCGCGCGCGAGATGGTGAGCATCTGCTGCTCGCCGCCGGAGAGCAGCGCGCCGCCGCGGTCGAGCCGCTCGGCAAGCCGCGGAAAGGTGGCGAGCACGCGCTCCAGGGTCCAATCGCGCCGCCCGTCGCGGCCGGGCCGCGCCGCCATGACGAGATGCTCGCGCACGGAGAGCGTGACGAAGATGCCGCGCCCCTCCGGCACGAAGGCGATGCCCTGGCGGGCGATGGCGTGCGGCGGCGCGCCGGTCATGTTCCGCCCGTCGATGAAGACCTCGCCGCTTCGGGGCGGCGTCAGCCCGAGCAGCGAGCGCAGCAGCGTCGTCTTGCCCATGCCGTTGCGCCCCATCAGCGCGATGGTCTCGCCGCGCCGCAGGCTGAAATCGACGCCGTGCAGCACGTGGCTCGGCCCATAGAAGGTGTGGAGGCCGCGCGCCTCCACCAGCGGCGGGTCGGCGGGACCGCGCTCAGGCACCGCGCGCCTCGCCCCGGGCGAACGCGCCGAGCCGGAGGGCGAGGCCGCTCAGCCCCTGCGGCAGCGCCAGCACCGCCAGGATGATGAAAAGCCCCATCGGCAGCAGCCAGTGCCGCGTCGCATCGGCGAGGAAGTCCTGCAGCAGCACCAGCGCGAAGGCGCCGAGGATCGGCCCGGGAAGCGCATTCATGCCGCCGAGGATGACCATCATCAGCACGATGCCGGACTGGCGCCAGCCGAAGAGGTCGGGATTGACGAAGCCGAATTGCGCGGCGTCGAGATAGCCGGCAAGCCCGGCGAGCGCGCCGGCGATGACGAAGCCGGCAAGCTTGTAGCGGAAGGTGGCGAAGCCCAGCGCGCGCATGCGCTGCTCGTTGGCGCGGATGCCGCGCAGCACGCGGCCGAAGGGCGCGTAGCGGAGGACGTGCAGCAGAAGATACGTGGCGGCCATCAGCGCCAGCGTGACGTAATAGAAATCGCGCGTGTCGGCAAGCCGGAACGGCGTCAGGCCGAACAGCGCCGCGTCGGGCTTGACGTAGATATAGGCGCCGTCGGAGCCGCCCAGCCATTTGGCGCCGGTGACGTAATAGAAGAACATCTGCGCGAAGGCGAGCGTCGCCATGATGAAATAGACGCCGGAGCTGCGCAGCACCAAGAGGCCGATGGCGAGCGCCGCCGCCGCCGCCAGCGCCACCGCCGCCGGCAGCGACAGCCACAGGCTCGCCGCCGCGTAGGCCGGCGACAGCAGCAGCAGCGCATAGGCGCCGAGGCCGAAGAAGGCGGCGTGGCCGAGGCTGACGAGCCCGGCGCCGCCGACCAGCAGATTGAGGCTCATGGCGAAGATCGCCATGATCATGATGGTGCTGAAGAGCTGCTGATAGAACTTGCCGGCGACGGCGGGAAACGCCAGCAGCGCCAGCGCCGCGAGCGCCAGCAGCCATGGGCCGAGGCGGAAGCGGCGCGTCACGAGCCGGCGCGCCCGAAGAGCCCGGCCGGGCGCCACAGCAGCACCGCCGCCATCAGCACATAGACCGTCATGCCGGCGATCGCCGGCGCATAGACCTGGCCGAAAGTGTCGGCGAGGCCGATCAGCAGCGCGCCGAGGAAGGCGCCCTTGATCGAACCGATGCCGCCGATGACGACGACGACGAAGGAGACGATGAGGATCTGATTGCCCATGCCGGGAAAGACCGAGGCGACGGGGGCGGCGATCATGCCGGCAAAGGCGGCGAGCGCCACGCCCAGCGCGAAGACGAAGCGGTAGACGAGGCCGATATCGATGCCCAGCGACTGCACCATCTCGCGGTTGACCGCGCCGGCGCGGATGGTCATGCCGAGCCGCGTGCGGCGGATGAGGAGCGCAAGCCCGCCGGCGATGGCGAGGCACACCGCCGACATGAACAGGCGGTAGACGGGATAGCTCAGCGTGTCCGTCAAGGGAATGGAGGCCTCGAGAAAGCCCGGCACGGCCACGCCATGGACGTCGTCGCCGAAGATCAGGCTGCGCAATTCCTCGAAGACCAGGATCAATCCATAGGTCAGCAGCACCTGGTAGAGATGATCGCGGGTGTAAAGCAGCCGGAACAGCGCGGCTTCGAGCGCAAGGCCGATGAGCACGGTGAGCGGCACGGCGATCAGCAGCGAGAGCCAGAAGCTGCCGCAGAGCTCGGCCAGCGAGAAGGCGAGATAGGCGCCCAGCATGTAGAAGCTGCCATGGGCGAGGTTGATGATGCCCATGATGCCGAAGATCAGGGTGAGCCCGCTCGCCACCAGGAACAGCAGCAGGCCGAGCTGCACGCCGTTCAGGACCTGGATGAGAAAGAAGACGAGGCCGGTGTCCATAGTTGTCAGTCGTCAGTTGTCAGTTCTCAGCGATGCGACATCGCGGCGATCTGTTTTCTCTGACGACTGATAACTGACGACTGACAACTCTCTTCACGCCATCTTGCAGCCGCGCGCGGGATCGGCGAGCGCCTTGACCGCGACGCTGACGACTTTGTTCTCCAGCCTCTCGACCCGGCGCAGATAGAGATCCTGCACCGGGTTGTGCGCCTTCGAGAGGGTGAACTTGCCGCGCGGGCTGTCGATCTCCGCCTTCTCCATTGCGGCGACCAGAGCCTGCCGCGCGCCGGTGTCGCCTTTGACCGCGGCAAGGCCTGCGGCCAGGAGCTGGCCGGTATCGTAGCCCTGCACCGCGTAAACGTCGGCGTCGCGGCCCGCCGCCTTCCTGAAGGCCGCGCGGAAGGACTTGTCCTTGGGAAGGTCCAGCCCGTCGGCGTAATGCAGCGTCGTCTCCAACCCTTGCGCCGCCTCGCCCTGCGCCTCGAGCGTGCCGTCGGTGAGGAAGCCGGCGCCGACCAGCGGCACCGTGGCCTTGAGACCGGCCGCGGCGTAGTCCTTGACGAATTTCACCGCGCCGCCGCCGGCGAAGAAGGTGTAGACCACCTCCGGCTTGATCGCCGCGATCTGCGTCAGGATCGCCTGGAACTCGACCTGCGGGAAAGGCAGCACCAGCTCGGTCTCGACCTTGCCACCGCCAGAGGCGAAGCCTTCCTTGAAGCCGTTGATCGATTCATGCCCGGCGGCATAGTCCCAGCTCACCGCCAGGGCGCGCTTCTGCCCGCGCGCGGCCGCCACCTTGCCCATGGCGAAGCCCGGCTGCCAATTGGAGAAGCTGGTGCGAAAGATGTTGGGCGCGCAGGCCGCGCCGGTGGCGGCGTCGACGCCGGCATTGGGAATGAGCAGCATGGTGTCGTTGTCGGTGGCGACCTTGACCATCGCCATGGCGACGCCGGAATGCACGGTGCCGATAAGGAAATCGACCTTGTCGCGGGCGACCAGCTTGTTGGCGTTCTCGGCGCCTTTCGCGGGCTCGGACTCGTCGTCGAGCACGACGTACTCGACCTCGCGCCCGCCGAGCTTGCCGCCGGCCTCGGCGATGGCAAGCCGCAGCGCCTCGTCGATGTTCTTGCCGAGCGCGGCGTAGGTGCCGGTGTAAGGCAGCATCAGGCCGAGCTTGATCTTCGCCGGCTGGCCGATGGCGATGCGCGCCGGCAGGAAGCTCGCCGCCGCGCCGGCGCCAAGGCTCGCGCCGAGCCCCGCCAGCACGGCGCGGCGGCTCGGCTTTCTCGTCCGTCTCGTCATGGCATCCTCTCCCCTCGCTGGTCACAGCGTGCTGCGCGCGCGCAGCTTGAAGCGCTGGATCTTGCCCGTGGCGGTCTTGGGCAACTCGTCGATGAACTCGATCCAGCGCGGATATTTATAGGGCGCCAGCCGCGCCTTGACGTGCTGCTGCAGCGCCTCGGCGAGCGTCGGCGAAGCGCCGGCGCCGGGCTTCAGCACGACATAGGCCTTGGGCTTCACCAGCTTCTGCTCGTCGAGCTGGCCGACCACGGCGGCTTCCAGCACCGCCTCGTGGCTCAGCAGCGCCGCCTCGACCTCGAAAGGCGAAACATAGATGCCGCTCACTTTCAGCATGTCGTCGGTGCGGCCGCAATAGGTGAAGTAGCCGTGGCGGTCCTCGAGATATTTGTCGCCGCTGCGCGTCCAGGGGCCGAGAAAGGTCTGGCGCGAGCGCTCGCGCTGGTTCCAGTAGAAGGCGGCGCTGGTCGGTCCCGACACTTGCAGCTCGCCGATCTCGCCGCGCTCGACCGGCTTGCCGGCGTCGTCGACGAGGCGGATGTCGTAGCCCGGCACCGGCCGTCCCGTCGTGCCGTAGCGCACCTCGCCCGGCCGGTTGGAGAGAAAGATGTGCAGCATCTCGGTCGAGCCGATGCCGTCGAGGATCTCGACGCCGAAATGCCCGGTCCAGCGCCTGCCGATATCCTCCGGCAGCGCCTCGCCCGCCGAGACGCAGCGCCTGATCGCCACCTCGCCGCGCCCCGGCAGCTCGGGGCTCGCCAGCATCGCGCCGTAAAGCGTCGGCACGCCGTAGAAGATGCTGGGCCGGTGCTGCTTCAGCACGCGCGCCACCGAAGCCGGCGTCGGCCGCTCCGCCATCAGGATCGAGGTCGCGCCCACTGCCAGCGGGAAGGTGAGCGCATTGCCCAGCCCATAAGCGAAGAACAGCTTCGCCGCCGAGAACACGACGTCGCTCTCCAAGAGGCCGAGGATCGGCTTGGCGTAGAGCTCGGCGGTGAGGATGAGGTGCGAGTGGAGATGCACCGCGCCTTTGGGTGCGCCGGTCGAGCCCGAGGAATAAAGCCAGAAGCAGATGTCGTCGGCCGAGGTCTCGGCCGCCTTGGCGCGCGGCGATGCCGCCGCCAGGAGATCGCTCAAGAGGCGCCGGCCCTCGACCTTCTGGCTGCCGGAGACGACGACGTGGCGAAGCGCCGGCTGGCGCGCCAGGATCGGTGCGAAGCGGTCATAGAGCGCGTCGGAGACGACGAGCGCGCGGGCGCGGCTGTCGGCCAGCATGAAATCGTAGTCCGCCGAGGTCAGCAACGTGTTGACCGGCACCGGCACGATGCCGGCCTTGATCGCGCCGAGGAAAAGCGTGGGGAAATCGACGGTATCGAGCAGGCAGAGCAGCACCCGCTGCTCCGGCTCGAGGCCGAGGGCGCGCAACGCGCTGGCGGCGCGGTCGACCCGCTCGGCGAGCGCGGCATAGGTGAGCGCGACACGATCGTCGCGGAAGGCGATCTTCTCTCCGCGCCCGGCCTTGAGATTGCGCTCGACGAGATCGACGGCGGCGTTGTAGTCGCGCGGGATCGCGATCTGCGGCGCCTCGCGCGCCGTGCTGTCGGCGGGCATGCTCCTCCTCCCAGATCACAACTGCTTGTCGTCGGCCGCGCGCCGATCTTGCGTCATAGGTGCCATCGGGGGAAGGCCCCTGTCAAGCATTATTGTGCATGCATGGCGATAGAGTAGAAATATAATGCGCGAGCCCATGGGGTGGCGCAAAAAGCCGGCGGCGGCGCCTGGGCGCGCCGCCGCCATCGCCCGAACATGGGGGACATGCCCGGACGAGGCCCTGCGGTCGGGGGAGACCGCGGGCCGGATGCCGCGGCGGCGGGGGAGGGTCCGCCGCGGCGCGGTAAGATGCGATAGGCGCCCCTTTCCGGGGCCACCGATATCATGAGATAGGCGCGCCGGCACCGCGCCATCCCCGACCTCACGGGGAAGTCATCGATGAGGGGCGGCGAGGCTCGCAGCGGCGGTTTCCGGCGCTTCCGGCGCCGCGTTGGACGGCTTCAGCCGCAAGGCCGGCTGCTCGACGAGATGCCAGGAGAGCCAGGCGATTGCCGCGGCCAGCGCCAGCGCCAGGGGAAAAAGCTGCCACCAGAGAAGGCGCCCGCCGCTGACATGGAGCAGCGTCTGCTGCACCGGCCAGCCATAGATGTAGAGCCCATAGGAGAGATCGCCGAAACGCGCAGCGGGGATCACCGGCAGGCGCGGCTCGAGCGCGAGCCAGATGATGAGCCAGGCGCCGAACAGCGGAAACAACAGGATGAAAAGATGGAACGGCACGCTCGCCGCCATCGCGATGAGCGCCGGCAGCGCGAGCCGGCGGTCGAAGAGGCGCGTGAAGCGCAGCTTGTAAAGGATCATGCCGGCGACGAAGAAGCCCAGCAGCCAGCCGACGGCGCCGATGAAATAGGCGCTCTGCGCGGTGTCGAGCCAGAGGCAGGCCAAGCCCAGCGCCAGGAGCGGCAGCAGCACGGCGAGGCGGATGAGCCGCAGCACGCCCAGCGCCAGCACCAGCAAATACATCACCATCTCGCAGGGCAGACTCCAGAGCGGCCCGTCGACGATGCCGCCGATCGCAAAGCCGGTGAAGCGCACGCCCGGCAAGCCGTTGTGCTCGACATTCATCGCCAGGTTCGACAGCAGGAAATCCCAGGTGCCGACGCTGGCGAGATAGTCGCGCAGCGGCAACGCGCTGATCAGCGGCCCCAGCGCGAAGGTGCAGAGCAGGAGGCAGACGGCGTAGCCGGGATAGATGCGCAGCGCGCGCTTGGCAAGAAAGCGCAGCGGCGAGAGGGTGGTCTCGAAGCTCTGCGTCACGAGAAAGCCGGAGAGCACGAAGAAGACGAAGACGCCGACCACGCCGAAAATCGCCTGGCCGCCGGTCAAGCGCATCAGCGGCTCAGTGTCTTCCCGCCCCTGGCTCAGCAGGAAGCTGTGCGAGAAGATGACGCTGGCGGCCGCAACGAGCCGCAGTGCGTCGAAATTGTTTCGCCTTTCCACCGCCATCCCCGCCCCCGAGGAGGGCAGCATCAGGCGCGGCGAAAGCTTGTCAATCGGCGCGCCCGCCGGGTCACCGTCCGGGATGCGCCGCCTTCCAGACCGGCAGGTAGTCGTAGGTGGGATAGAACTCGGTGCGATAGGCGCCCCAGCCCTTCTCTTCGATCAGGCGGTTGACCTCGCGCAGCCGCGCCGGCGGCACGCGCAGCGTCACCACCTGTCCGATCCCCATCATCACATACCATGAGACGATCTCGATGCCAGGCGGCGGAAAGGCCTGGTCGAAGCCGGTTTCCTTGAGATGCTGCTGCAGCTCCGGCAGCGTCTTCGATTGGTCGTGACGCAGGAAAATGGTCAGCATGAAGCTGTCCTGCGCGGCTGCTTGCTCCGTCGCCTGTGCCGCGGCCGGGCCGGGCGCCAGCCCGCACGCCGCGAGACCGATCAGGATGACGGCGAGACCGCCGTGTCGCTTGCGCTGCATGCTCCTCCCCTCCGGCTCATCGCGGTCGCCGCCGAGCGCTCGTCGGAGGGGCGCGTGCCGCCTATGTTAGTCGGTGTGGCGGTCGCCGCATACTCCTGTACCGCGCCATTCGTCTCGCTTGGTTTGCTCGGGCTTGCGCTCCTGCTCACCCTGGGGCTGCTGAAGCACCGTCTCCAGCTCGCGCTCCTGCTCGGGCGGTCGTCGCTCGCCTTTAGGCTCGTCGGTCATCTGCGTTCCTCCTGGCGCGCCTGTCCCGGCCGGATCCTGGGCCGCCGGCGCGTCGCCGCTTTTATCGATTGCCATGCCCGCCGGCTTGCGATGCCAGGTCCAGGCGCCGCGCGGGTCGAAGGTACTCGCACGCTGAGAATTAAGATAGGAACCGGGCGGCGCAATGAACAGGGCATTAATTACATAGGTGCCCCGTGCCACGGCCTCTTCAAGGAAGGCCGGTGGCTCCGGCGAGATGGGCGTCCAGCAGGTCGACGCCGGCAAGCTCGGCGCCGCTCAAATTGGCGGCGGAGAGGTCGGCGCCGCGCATCACCGCCCGCGACAGATTGGCGCCGCGGAGATCAACATGGCGCGCCTCGACGCGCTCGAGCGTGCTGACGATCAGGCGCCCGCCCGGCAGCACCAGCGGTCCCAGATTGCAGTCGCGCAGATCGGCATTGGTGAGCCGCGCCGCCGTCAGCTTGACCCCGCGCAGATCGGCGCGCGCGAGGCAACAGGAGCGAAAATCCGCGCCTTCGAGCTGCGCCGCCTGCAGCGCCGCGCCGTCGAGCGTCATCCCGACGAAAATGGCGCCCGGCGCGCGCAGCGCCGACAGGCATTGGCCGGCAAGCGACGGGACGTCGCGCAGGTCGAAGAAGCTCAGATCGAGCGGCGTGCCTTCGCTCCCGTGGCTGTTGGCCCAGCGTTCGTGGCGCAGCAGCAGTTCCGCGACCGGAACGCCGAGTTCGGCGAGCCGACGCCCGGCCGGCTTCTGGGTCAGCACGCCGGCCATGTCCGCGCCATCCATCTCGGTGCCGTGGAAGATGGTGTCGGTGAGGATGGCGTTGCGCAGGCTCGCGCCCTGGAGATTGGCGCCGGAGAGGTCGGCGCCCTGGAGATTGGCGCCGTTGAGCGTCGCGTTGTGCAGATCGGCGCGCACCAGCTTGCAGCGCCGCATCACCGCGTCGGTGAAGTCGGTATGCGCGGCGAGCGAGCCGGAGAGCTTCGCCTGCGACAAATCGGCATTGACCATGCGCGCGCCTTCGAGATCGGAGGAGGAGGCATGCTCTATGGCGACTTCCTCGATCACGCCCATGCGCACGCGCTGGCCGAGCCTGCCGTCGCGCAGATCGGCGTCGAAGAGGTCGGCGCCTTCGAGATTGGCGCCGCGCAGCACCGCGCCGCGCAGATCGGCGCGCGCCAGCACCGCGCCGCGCATATCCGCCCGCGTCAGGTTGCAGGCGAAGAGCGTGGCGTTGGCGAGGTTGGTGCCCACCAGGCGCGCTGCCGGCAGGAAGGCCGCGGTGAGGTCGGCGTCGTTCAACTGCTGGCCGGAGAGATCGAGGCCGGAGAGGTCGCGATAGGCGAGCAGCGCCCGCTGCCCGCCGAGCCGCGCGGACAGGAACATGTCGTGCCGGCGCACGGCCTCCTCAAGCTCGGCCTGCGACATCGGCAGGCGCGGGCGTTCGATCTTCTTGGTCACGGCCATGGCCTGGAACCATTCCCCGGCCGGGCTTAAGATCGGCTTAAGCATGGCGCCGCCGACGCGAAAATCCCGCGCGGCCTGCCCCTTGCCTCAACTTTTCGTGCAGGAGGCCGGCGCGGCGCCCGCCCGGCGGGTTAAGCGGCCTTGTCGCGGGCGCGGCGGAACTGGTCGATCCAGGGGCCGATCCAGGCCACCGCGACTTCCTCGGGGATGGTGCCGGCGCTGGCGTCGTGCAGCATCACCTCGCCGATGCGGCGCGCGCCCAGCGATTGCAGCAGCGCGTCGAAGCGCTTGCCGCCGAAGCAGAAGGTCTGCGCGTAGGTTCGGTCGCCCAGCGCGAAGACGCCATAGACGACCCTTTGCAAATCGGGCTTGGCCTGTTCGAGATCGGCAAAGAGCTTCTGCGCGTTGTCGGGCACGTCGCCCTGGCCGTAGGTCGAGGTGCAGATCAGGAAAGCGCCGCCCGCGGCGAACACCGTGGCATTGAGTCCGTCCATCGGCAGGATCCGGGCCGCCACGCCTTGCGCCTTCAGCGCGTCGCCAAGCTCGTCGGCGACGAGCTGCGCCGTGCCGGTCATGGTGCCGACCAGGATCGTCAGTTGCAGCTCCACCCCGTCTCCTCGGCACCCGCGTTTCCGGGCTGGCCCTGCCCGGCGGAAGCGACTATAATGCATGCATTAAGTTTAGCAAGCATTATAATACATATAGGTGAGACCGACAGGCACAGGAATGCCAGCGAAGGAGCAGGGCATGGCGCCACGCGCAGGGGCGGAGACCAAAGAGCGCCGCGCCGAGAACGGCGAGGCCGAGTACCTTCGGCTGCTCGGCGACCGTATCCGCGAGGCGCGCGCCCGGCGCGGCATGACGCGCAAGATCCTGGCGCGGGATTCCGGGGTGTCGGAACGCTATCTCGCCCAGCTCGAAGCCGGGCATGGCAACATTTCGATCGTGCTGCTGCGCCAGATCGCCCATGCCATGGGCTTGCCCTTGGGCGATCTCGTGCGCGAGGAGCCGGACCGGCCGGTGGAGCTTACCCTCCTGATCCAGACCCTGAGCCGGCTGCAAGCGAAGGACCTGGCACAGGCGCGGCGCCTGCTGACCGAGACCTTCGGCGCGGCGGTGGAAAGCGGGCGGCGGCATCGCATCGCCCTCATCGGCCTCAGGGGCGCCGGCAAATCCACGCTGGGGGCGATGCTGGCGAAGCATCTGGGCGCGCCTTTCATCGAGCTTGACCGCGAGATCGAGCGCGAGAGCGGCACGCGCCTTGCCGAGGTCTTCGACCTCTATGGCCAGGGGGCCTATCGCCGCTACGAGCGCCGCGCGCTCGAGGGGGTGATCGAGCGCCACGACCGCGCCGTGATCGCCACCGGCGGCAGCATCGTCTCCGAGCCCGCGACCTTCGACCTGCTGCTCTCGGCCTGCTACACGGTCTGGCTCACCGCCGCGCCGGAAGAGCATATGAGCCGCGTCGTGGCGCAAGGCGACACGCGGCCGATGGCCGAGAACGAGCAGGCGATGGAGGATCTCCGCCGCATCCTCGCCGGCCGCAACGCGCTCTATGCCAAGGCCGACGCCCGCGTCGACACCGCCGGCAAGACGATCGAGGAGAGCTTCCGCGAGCTGAAGGCGGCGGTGGCGGGGTAGCGGCAAGGGGAGTCCCGCCGCAAGCTTGACGATTGGCCGCGGCGCATCGATCTCAAGGTGATGGGAGGAGGTGCCTGGTCGATCGCCATGGCGCTGTCGCTGGTCAATCTCGATGAGGCAACGCGGCGCTTCATGGCGCAGGAAATCAGTCGCGACCTCTATCTCGGCGCGCTTTATATCAGCCCGCGCTTAAGCGTTGTCGGACAGCGAGACTGGCCCGAGCTGTTGCAGTCGGCGGCCCGGCACCATGACGACGTCTGGCTGGCTAATCATCTGTCCTTAGGCAACCGCCTTAATGAGCGAGAGCCGAGGCGCATGCTGTCCGGCGAAATGACCACGGCCAAAGTCCCGGTTACTGCCAATGAGACGTTGGCCGAAGGCGAATTCAACCGATTTTATGCCCGTGGCCTCTGTCTGCGCGCCATCGCCAACGGTGCCGCCCGTCTCGAGGTCTATCGCGCCAAGGCGGTGGCGATTCCGCGCACGGACTCCCCCGCGATGATCGGCGCCGCGATCAATCCCCGGGCGCTCCTGGACGATCTTCGGACGCATCCGGGGATCGATACAGCGTTGGGCCTGCCGCCGGGCCCGAACTCGGGATTGAGCGTCAAGCTGCCCCAGTCAAAGGACGCCGGCGCCGCCCGGCTATCGGCCTCCGCCCTGTAGCGGTGTCAAGGAGCCAAAGGCGATGGCGGCAGTTCGGTCTGCGACTGAACACGGGCGACCAGGCCGCGCGCAAAATCAAAATGCCGACTGGGGATAGCCGATCGCGGCTCCGAGCGAAAACCGTGAATGGCGACATTACGAGAGTGCATCGCCTCTTCAAGCAAGCTCAGTTCCCCTTCGTCGAGTTCTCCAAAGTCATGAAGGCTGCGGGCCATGGACATCCCGCTAACCCCCTCGTTCGGCCGGCTTTGTCGCCGCGTCAGGAGGGCGCGGAGACAGGCTTCTATGACCATCCATAATGTTACGGCGGCCTCCTCGTGAAGGCCGCGATCATTGAGTTCCTGAGCAAGCATTACGCGTTCATCCAGGCTCTGAAGATTGTCGACGGTGTTTGCGGATTCCCCAAGGGCTGGCGGCACGTAGAGCCGGAAATGCCAATTTGGATTCTGTTCGATTGCCTGCTTAAGGGCGCGCAGTTGATCGACCTGCCGATACTCCTTGGTCGGCTTGATCTCGACAACGATAACTTCCCCGCTCTTTTCGAACATCAGATCGGGTTGATAGCCGGGCGGCAAGCGTCGGGAGAACGAGCGCGGATTCACTGCCCGATAACCATCAGCCTCGAAGCGCCTCGCTATCCGGCTTGCGAATTCCTGCTCTTTTTGCCCAGCGGTTGAAACCATCTCGTTTCTCCGAAATCCTATCTGACTAACCGTGTCGGGCGGTCCCATTCTAGCGGCTCGACGCGAACATACACGAACTCAGAAATGCCTTGAGCCTTGTGGTCGAAGACCAATTCTGGTTCAGGCTCAAATTGATGGTTTGTCTCTACCTTCCTCAGGTGTATTTCGTGGAAAGTTCGATTGTTTACAATCACCCTGCCTTCAAGAGAATCAAGGAATGGTTTCGTTATGTTGTCCAGATCAGGGGTATCTTCGCTTTCGACATCGGGTTTGAACCAGACGATCTGAACGCGCATCGGTTCAAAGTGTAGCTCGTAGCCGATGGCCTCCATCTGCGCATCGATCGCAGCTCGAATTTTCGCTCGCCACCGACCCAGCCCCGATTCCTTGCGGCCCATACGAGTATCTTTCTCGTTCAGCTTTTCTGCTCGTGGCTGCGCGGAAACCGGCCGGCCCTTGACAATATAGTCGAATAACGCGGGAGGGCGTTGCGGCGGACGTCGGCGGGTCATGAAACCTGCTTCCTCAGCTATCGAGCGAAGTTTCATCAAATCAAAGGGGTGAGGCAACTCTTGACCGGAACCCGGCGGCAATGAGGCGAGGTGGATTTCTGCATCATACTGCTTGACTGATCATTAACATGCACTATAGTGCCTCTAACAAGCAAGCGCGGCGGAGGCGCCGGATGATCACGTTCGACACCTACCCCGAGCGCTACAAGCACTGGCGGCTCGAGATCGACGGCGCCGTGGCGCGGCTCGTCCTTGACGTCGCCGAGGACGGCGGCATCAGGCCGGGCTACAAGCTCAAGCCCAATTCCTACGATCTCGGCGTCGATATCGAGCTCAACGACGCCCTCAACCGCATCCGCTTCGAGCATCCGCAGGTGAAATGCGTCGTGCTCACCAGCGGCAAGGAGCGCATGTTCTGCGCCGGCGCCAACATCTACATGCTGGGCGCTTCGCCGCACGCCTGGAAGGTGAATTTCTGCAAATTCACCAACGAGACGCGCAACGGCATGGAGGAATCGAGCCGCAGCACCGGCCTCAAATTCCTCGCCGCGCTCAACGGCACCTGCGCCGGCGGCGGCTATGAGGTGGCGCTCGCCTGTGACGAGATCGTCATGGTCGACGACCGCTCCACCACCGTGAGCCTGCCGGAAGTGCCGCTGCTGGGCGTGCTGCCCGGCACCGGCGGCCTCACCCGCCTCGTCGACAAGCGCAAGGTGCGGCGCGACCTCGCCGATGTCTTCTGCACCACGGCCGAAGGCGTGCGCGCCGACCGCGCCAAGCAGTGGAAGCTCGTCGACCACACCGCCTCGCCGGCCCGCTTCGCCGCGCTGGTGCAGGAGCGCGCCCGGGCGCTCGCCGCGCAAAGCGGCCGCGCTCCGGAGGGGGCCAAGGGCGTCAAGCTGCCGCCGCTCGATCGCGCTTATGACGAGAACGGCTATCGCTATCACTGGATCGACGTCGCCTTCGAGCGCGAGCGGCGGGTGGCGACGCTCACCGTCAGCGCGCCCGAGACGGCGCCGCGCAGCCTTGCCGAGATCGAAGCGGAGGGCGCCGCGTGGTGGCCGCTCGCCATGGCGCGCGAGCTCGACGACGCCATCCTGATGCTGCGCGTCAACGAGCTGGAGCTCGGCACGCTGCTGCTCAAGACGCGCGGTTCGGCGGAGGCGGTTCTGGCCTGCGATGAGGCGATGGACCGGCATGGCGACCACTGGTTCGTGCGCGAGACGCGGGCCTTCCTGCGCCGCACGCTCGCGCGCCTCGACGTCTCCTCGCGCAGCCTTTTTGCCATCATCGACCGCGGCTCCTGCTTTGCCGGCACGCTGATGGAGCTGGCGCTTGCCGCCGACCGCTCCTACATGCTGGCGCTGCCCGAAGGCGACAACGACGCGCCGCGCATCGCGCTCTCGAGCGCCAATCTCGGCGCGCTCCAGATGGTGAACGGCCTGAGCCGGCTCGCCACCCGATTCTGCGGCGACGCCGCGACGGCCGAGCGCGTCGCGAAAGGAGCGCTGGGCGAGCGGCTCGACGCCGAGCGCGCGCTCGCCCTTGGCCTCGTCACCTTCGCGCCCGACGAGCTCGATTGGGACGACGAGATCCGCCTTGCCGTCGAGGAGCGCGCGAGCCTCTCGCCCGACGCGCTGACCGGGCTCGAGGCGAGCCTGCGCTTTGCCGGGCCGGAGACGATGGAGACGCGCGTCTTCGGTCGCCTCTCCGCCTGGCAGAACTGGATTTTCAATCGTCCCAATGCCACCGGCGAGCAGGGTGCGCTGAAGCTGTTCGGCAGCGGCTCGAAGCCGCAGTTCAAATGGGAGCGGGTCTGAATGGCCATCGACTATCAGGAGCGAATTCCGAACAACGTGCATCTCGACGACAACCGCACGCTGCAGCGGGCGCTCGAGCATTGGCAGCCGCATTTCCTCGACTGGTGGCGCGATCTCGGCCCGACCGACTTCCTCGGCGCCGACGTCTATCTCCGCACCGCCGTCTCGGTCGACGCCAAGGGCTGGGCGAGCTACGGCACGGTGAAGATGCCGGAGTATCGCTGGGGCATCTTCCTCGCCGACGCCATCCCCGACCGCCGCATCGGCTTCGGCGATGAATACGGCAAGCCGGTCTGGCAGCAGGTGCCGGGCGAGCATCGCTCGACGCTGCGCCGGCTCATCGTGACGCAAGGCGACACCGAGCCCGCCTCGGTCGAGCAGCAGCGGCTCCTGGGCCATAGCTGCCCCTCGCTCTACGACCTGCGCAACCTCTTCCAGGTCAATGTCGAGGAGGGCCGCCATCTCTGGGCGATGGTCTATCTGCTGCACGCCTATTTCGGCCGCGACGGGCGCGAGGAGGCGGAAGAGCTGCTGGCGCGCCATTCCGGCGACCGCGACAAGCCGCGTATCCTCGGCACCTTCAACGAGCCGATCAGCGACTGGCTCTCCTTCTTCATGTTCGCCTATTTCACCGACCGCGACGGCAAGTTCCAGCTCAAGAGCCTCGCCGAAAGCGCCTTCGATCCGCTGTCGCGGAGCTGCAACTTCATGCTCACCGAGGAAGCGCATCACATGTTCGTCGGCGAGACCGGCATCGCCCGCGTCGTGCGCCGCGCGCTCGAGGTGATGAAGGAGATCGGCAGCCAGGATCCCGCCCAAATCCGCGCCAAGGGGGCGATCGATCTGCCGACCATTCAGCGCTATCTCAATTTCTGGTTCACCTCCTCCCTCGATCTCTTCGGCGCCGAGAACTCCTCCAACGCGGCGAGCTATTTCGCCACCGGCATCAAGGGCCGCCCCGACGAGGCGACATATCCCGACCACATTTGCCGCGACGGCACGTTCCGCTTGGAGGAGCCCGACGGCAAAGGCGGCGTCGCCGTCGAGGAGGTGCCGTTGCGCAACGCCATGAACGAGGTGACGCGCACCGCCTATATCCGCGATTGCGAGATCGGCGTGAAGCGCTGGAACCGGCTCATCGCCAAGGCCGGCTACGATTTCGAGCTGAAGCTGCCGAGCGAGCGCTTCCGCCGCGGCATCGGCGTCTGGGCGAACCAGCCGGTGGATCCCGAGGGCAGGCTCATCTCCGCCGCCGAGTATCAGGCGAAGCTGCCGGGCTGGGTCCCGTCGGAGAGCGACCGCGCCTTCGTCAAGAGCCTGATGCAGCGCGTCGTCACGCCCGGCAAGATGGCGAGCTGGATCGCGCCGCCCGAGCGCGGCATCAACAATCTGCCGGTCGAGTACGAGTACGTCCATCTCCAGTGACGGCGCCGCGGGCGCTGCCGGGAGGGGGCGGCCCTGTGTATGGTGCTCTCGAATGATGGCTCAGCGCGGCACCCCCCGCCCCGGCCCTCCCCCTCAAGGGGCGAGGGGGCTCTGTCATTTCCGGCCGCGTCGATGAGCCGCTTCGTCATCATCGGCGCCGGTCCCGCGGGCATGCGCGCGGCCGAGGTGCTGCGCCAGAAGGCGCCCGAGGCCGGTATCGTGCTGATCGGCGACGAGCCGCATCTGCCTTACGACCGGCCGCCGCTCTCCAAGGGCTTCATCACCGAAGGGCTCGATGCGGCGCGGCTCGCGCTCAAGCCGGAGAGCTTCTATGCCGAGCAGCGCATCTCCCTGAAGCTCGGCACGCCGGCCGCGGCCATCGACCGCGCGGGCAAGGCTGTGCTGCTCGCCGGCGGCGAGCGCATCGCCTATGACCGGCTGCTGCTGGCGATGGGCTGCCGCGGCCGCAAGCTGCCGGTCTCGCTCACCGGCGACATGCCGGTCCACTACCTGCGCAGCCTCGCCGATGCCGAACGCATCCGCGCCACGCTCGGGCCGGGCGTCGAGATCGTCATGATCGGCGGCGGCTTCATCGGGCTGGAGATCGCCGCCTCGGCAAGAAAGCTCGGCGCCGAGGTGACCGTGCTGGAAATGGCGCCGCGGCTGATGAGCCGCGCCGTGCCCGCCGTGGTCGGCGATTTTGCGCGCGCCTTGCATGAGCGTCACGGCGTCGTCTTCGAATTCGCGGCGCGGCTCAACGCGCTCGCACGCGGCGCCGACGGCCGCGCGCTGGTCGAGACCCAGCGCCAAGCCTATCCCTGCGACCTCGTGATCGCCGGCGTCGGCGCCGAGCCCAACACGGCGCTCGCCGAAGCGGCGGGGCTTGTCGTCGAGGACGGCGTCCGCGTCGACGCCTGGGGCCGCACCAGCGATCCCGATATCTTCGCCGCCGGCGACGTGACGCACCATGACAGCCCGCCGCTGGGCCGCGCCATCCGCATCGAATCCTGGCAGGTGGCGTTGAACCAGGCGGCCGCCGTCGCCGCCGCCATGGCGGGCGCGGGCGAGCCTTACGCCGAGCTGCCCTGGCTCTGGACCGATCAATACGACTGCAACATCCAGGCGCTGGGCCTCTTCGAGGCGGGCCTCGAGCCGGTGCTGCGCGGCGATCCCGCCGCCGGTGCCTTCACGCTTCTCGGCCTCGATGCCGAGGGCCGCATCGCCGCGGCGATTACCGTCAACAACGGCCGCGACATGGCGGTGCTGCGCCGCCTCACCGCGTCGCGCGCCGTATTGCCGAAAGACGCCCTCGCCGATCCCGCCCGCAAGCTCTCCGACCTCCTCAAACTCGCCCGCTCCGGCTGAGACGCGGCCCGTCGCGCGAGGATCGCATTCACGCCTCTCTTTCAGCGTCCCCGGATCGATGATCCATTCCCGCACTCTCGCGAATCTTCTCCTCTCCGCCCCTCGGGGCGGAGAGGCCGGGAGAGGTGGGGACGCTTCGCGTTCGCGGCGTCGACAGCTTTGGCCTGGCCGGGGCCGGGCCGGTGACGACATCGAAATCCTTCATCAGGGGCCTCCTTCTGCTGGAAGCCGCTCCGAGGGCGGATAATCGACGAGCGAGATGCTGAAACGCGAAAGCCGCCTCGGATCGGGGCGGCTTCGGGGTCTGCGACGTTGTGCGCGATCCTAGGCCGCCGGGCTGAACCAGCGGCGCCAATACGATCGGGATCGGGTCAAGCGCGTCGTCATCGCCACCACCATAGCGCCCGGCGGGCACCGCGGCAAGCAAGGCGGGCGGCTATTCTGTCGCACCCTCTGCCGGCAGGAAGAGGGATCAGTGGCGGTGAATCGGGTCGATCCAGCGCACCTCTTCGGGAGGCTCGATCGGCGTGATGTCGAGATTGACCACCACCGGATCCTGGCCGCTGCGGCAGAGCACGCATTCCAAGGGCTCGCTGGTGCTGGCGTTGATCTCCTGATGCGGCACATAGGGCGGCACATAGATGAAATCGCCGGGTCCGGCCTCGGCGGTGAATTCGAGCTTCTCGCCCCAGCGCATGCGCGCCTTGCCCTTCACCACATAGATCACGCTCTCGACCTCGCCATGGTGATGCGCGCCGGTCTTGGCGTTGGCGTGGATGGTGACGGTGCCGGCCCAGATCTTCTGCGCGCCGGTGCGGGCATAGGTGATGGCGGCGGCGCGGTTCATGCCCGGCGTCTGCGCCGTGTTGGTGTCAAGCTCGGAGCCCTTGATCACCCGCACGCCGTCGTTGCGCCAATCGTTTCCGCTGGTCATCTGGTGCTCCGTTCATAGCTCATGCGAAAAAGGTAATGCCTCCGCACGCCGGTTTGAAGACGTCCTCACGCCTGCCATTCCGCGCGCACCGCGTCATCACTCTCCCGCGGCAGATGCGCTGTGCGGAGCGCAGCGACGGCACCCGCATCGGCAAGCCGCCTGAGCGCCCAGACCGCCGTCGCTCGCACCAGTGGCGAGGGATCGTCAAGCAGCGCTTCAGCCGCGGCTGCGAGGCCGCGCTCGCCGCTGTTGCCGATGGCGATGAGCACGTTGCGTATAAAACGGTTTCGGCCGATGCGTTTCACCGCCGAGCCCTTGAAGAGCGCGCGGAAGCCGGCATCGTCGAGCTTGGCCAGCGCCGCCAAGGACGGTGCCGCGAGCGCTTCGCGCGAACGGAATCCCGGCTCGGCGCTGACCCGGGCGAATTTGTTCCAGGGGCAGACGGCGAGGCAGTCGTCGCAGCCATAGATGCGGTTGCCGATGAGCGGGCGCAGCGCGGCCTCGATATGTCCCTTGTGCTCGATGGTGAGGTAGGAGATGCAGCGCCGCGCTTCCAGCCGATAGGGCGCGGGAAAGGCGCCGGTGGGGCAGGCATCGAGGCAGCGCCGGCAGGCGCCGCAATGGTCCGTCTCCGCCGTGTCGGGCGGCAGCGCGAGCGCCAGATAGATCTCGCCGAGAAACAGCCAGGAACCGAAATCGCGCGACACCAGATTCGTATGCTTGCCCTGCCAGCCCAGCGCCGCGGCCGCGGCGAGCGGCTTTTCCATGACAGGCGCGGTGTCGACAAAAACTTTGAGCGCGCCGGACCAGCGCCCGTCGATCCAGCGCGCCAGCGCCTTGAGCCGCGCCTTGAGGATGTCGTGGTAGTCGTGTCCCTGCGCATAGACCGAGATGGCGCCGCGGTCGCGCTGCGCTAGCATGGCCAGTGGATCCGCCTCGGGTCCGTAATTGGCGCCGAGCACGACGACGCTCTGCGCCTCGCGCCAGAGCGTCTGCGGGTCGCCGCGCTCCTCGGCGCGGGCGGCGAGCCAGCCCATGTCGCCGTGATATCCCCGCGCCAGGAACTCCTTGAGATGCGCCCGCGCCTCGGGAGCGAGCCGCGCTGCGGCGAAGCCCACGGCGTCAAAGCCGAGCCGCAGCGCCTCCTCGCGGATGGCGGATTTTATCTCGGCGGTCATGGCGCCGCCGCCGCTATCCCCGGCCGCGATAGGGCGCCACGCCCTGCTCGGGCAGCCACAGCCCGCGCGGCGGCGCGCCGGTCTGGTAGAAGACGTCGATCGGCATGCCGCCGCGCGGATACCAATAGCCGCCGATGCGCAGCCAGCGCGGCGCCAGCAGCCGCACCAGCCGGTGCGCGACCGCCAGCGTGCAATCTTCGTGGAAGGCGCCGTGGTTGCGGAACGCGCCGAGGAAGAGCTTCAGCGACTTGCTCTCCACCAGCCAGCGCCGCGGCACGTAGTCGATGACGAGATGAGCGAAATCCGGCTGGCCGGTGACCGGGCAGAGCGCGGTGAATTCCGGGCAGGTGAAGCGCACGAGATAGGTTTCGCGCGGATGCGGGTTCGCCACCCGCTCCAGCAGCGCCTTCTCCGGCGATGCCGGCGGGCCGGTCCGGCGGCCAAGCTGCTTCAGGGATGTCGCCATGATCGCTCAGAATAAATTTCAACTAGGCGGACGCGGCCGCCCGTAGCCCTCTCCGCCCGCTTGCGGGGGGCGCAACCCGTTCGATCGCTTTGCGATCGAACCCAACTGGGGCCGACCGCAGAGCGGTCGGCCGGGTTGCGGGCGCGAGCGCAGCGAGCGGGTGAGGTGGGTGCCGATGGCAGAAAGATCGTGCGGCGGAGAGACACCTCACCCTCCCCGTCGCTCACGCGACGGGTCCCCTCCCTCTCCCCGCTGTCGCGCGGAGAGGGACATCCCGCCTGTGATTCCTGTTGAACGGGCCATGCTCCTAGACCGGTGGAATGTCGCCTTCCTCCTGTCGGGCCGCGATGCCGGCGGCGAGGTCCTCGAAACGGCCCTGCTCGATCGCGCCGCGCATCTCCGCCATCAGATCCGCATAGTAGCGGAGATTGTGCGCGGTCAACAGCATCGGTGCCAGAATCTCCTGCGCGCGGACGAGGTGGTGGAGATAGGCGCGGCTGTACTGCCGGCAGGTGGCGCAGGCGCACTCGGCATCGAGCGGGCGGGGATCGTCGGCGTGGCGCGCATTGCGCAGATTGACCGTGCCGCGCCGGGTGAAGGCTTGCGCCGTGCGGCCCGAGCGCGTCGGCAGCACGCAATCGAAGAGATCGATGCCGCGCCGCACCGCGCCGACGAGGTCGGCGGGCTTGCCGACGCCCATCAGATAATGCGGGCGATCGGCGGGCAGCGCCGGCACGGTCTCGTCGAGCACGGCGAACATGCGCTCCTGGCCCTCGCCGACAGCGAGCCCGCCCACGGCGTAGCCGTCGAAGCCGATTTCCACCAGCGCCGCCGCCGAGCGCCGGCGCAGCCCCGGATAGACGCTGCCCTGGACGATGCCGAAAAGCGCCTGGCCCGGCCGCGCGCGATAGGCCGCTTTGGAGCGCGCCGCCCAGCGCATGGAAAGCTCCATCGAGCGCCGCGCCTCTTCCTCCTCGGCCGGAAACGGCGTGCATTCGTCGAAGGCCATGGCGATGTCGGCGCCGAGCAGGCGCTGGATCTCGACCGAGCGCTCGGGTGTGAGCGTGAAGCGCGCGCCGTCGAGATGCGAACGGAAGGTGACGCCCTGCTCGTCGATCGCGCGCAGCTTCGCCAGCGACATGACCTGATAGCCGCCGCTGTCGGTGAGGATCGGCCCCGGCCAGTTCATGAAGCGGTGCAGCCCGCCCAGCGCGGCGATGCGCTCAGGCCCCGGCCGCAGCATCAGGTGATAGGTGTTGGCGAGGATGATCTGAGCGCCGGTGGCGGCCACGTCCTCGGGGCGCATCGCCTTCACCGTGGCGGCGGTGCCGACCGGCATGAAGGCGGGCGTCTCCACCGTGCCATGCGCCGTCGCGAATTGGCCGCGCCGCGCTGCGCCGTCGCGCGCCCGCAGGCAAAAGGCGAAATCCCCGGTCATTCCGGCGGATATAGCAAAGTCGCGTCGCCGTAGGAAAAGAAGCGATAGCGCGCCGTCACCGCATGGGCATAGGCCGCCTTCATCCGCTCGAGCCCGGCAAAAGCGGCGACCAGCATGAAGAGCGTCGAGCGCGGCAGATGGAAATTGGTTAGCAAGAGATCGACGGCGCGGAAGCGATAACCCGGCGTGATGAAGAGCGCGGTCTCGCCGGCAAAGGGCGCTACTCGCCCCTGCGCGTCGGCGGCGCTTTCGAGGAGCCGCAGGCTCGTCGACCCGACCGCGACGATGCGGCCGCCGGCGGCGCGCGCGGCGTTGATGCGCCGAGCCGCTGCGGCTTCGATCACGCCTTGCTCGCTATGCATCTTGTGCGCGCGCGTGTCGGCAACCTTGACCGGCAGGAAAGTGCCGGCGCCGACATGCAGCGTGACGCTTACCCGCGCGATCCCGGCCGCATCGAGCGCCGCCAGCAGCCGCTCGGTGAAATGGAGGCCGGCGGTGGGCGCAGCGACAGCGCCCTCCTTGGCAGCGAAGATGGTCTGATAATCGCTGCGGTCGCGCGCCTCGGCGCCGCCTGGGCGCTTGATGTAAGGCGGCAGCGGCGTGCTGCCGAAGCGTTCGAGTGCTTCGCTGAGCGCGGAGCCCTCGCGGTCGAAGCGCAGCGTGATGTCGCCCTCTTCGTGCTTCTCCGCGACCTCGGTGGCGAAGCCCGCGGCAAAATCGATTCGGTCGCCCGGTTTCAGCCGCCTGGCGCCCTTGGCGAAGGCGCGCCAGCGCCCGCCGTCGAGATCGCGATGCAGCGTCACCTCGACCCGCGCCGCGCCGCGCCGTCCGATAAGCCGCGCCGGAATGACGCGCGTGTCGTTGACCACCAGGAGATCGCCCTTGCGCAGCAGCGCCGGCAGGTCGAGCATGCGGCGGTCGCTCAGCGTGCGCTCGACGACCAGCAGGCGGCCCGCATCGCGCGGCTCGACCGGATGGTCGGCGATGAGATCCCTCGGCAGCTCGAAATCGAAAGCGTCGACGCGCATGGCGCCGGCGCTCTAGCCGGAGGATAGGGAGCGAGTCCAGTGACGAGATGGGAGAGCAAAATCCTTCTCCGCCCTTGAGGGCGGAGAAGGATTTAGGATGAAGTAGGGATGCCAAGCCCGCACGGTGCGGGCTTTCGCGGTTGCAAGAGCAACCGCTGGCGCCCGCCCGCGACAGACAACCCGTTCGATCGCTTTGCGATCGAACCCTCCGGGGCCGACCGCGAAGCGGTCGGCCGGGTCGTCTGCGTTGCGCGGGGCTACCGTCGCGTCCGGGTGATATCGCGCAGCACTGCCGCTTCCTGCTCCTTCTCGCCGAGGCGGTGCTTGACGAGGTCGCCGATGCTGACGAGGCCGACGAGATGGCCGTCCTCCATCACCGGCAGGTGGCGCACGCGATGGGCGGTCATCATCTGCATCACCGCGTCGATGCGGTCCTCCGGCGTGCAAGTGGTGACGTCGGGCGTCATCATCTCGTGCACCTCGAAGGTCAATGCCTCGGCGCCGTGCTGCGCCAGCGCATGGATCACGTCGCGCTCGGAGAACATGCCGGCGAGCTTGCCCCAGCGGTCCAGTACGACCAGCGCGCCGATGCGCTCTTCGTCGAGCTTGCGGACCGCCGTCTCTACCGGGTCGATCGTGCGGGTGGTGGAGACGTGCCGGCCTTTGTGGTGCAGGACCTCGCCGATGGACATGGCTACCTCCTTCACGGGACAGAGCGAAGCGACGGCTCGAAAGATAGGAGACCGTGCGGCGCCCTGCCAACCTTGAAGCCGTCCCACCCCTTTGGGCAATATGGCGCCCGTCGCAGCAAGAGCCCGTCGATGCCGGCGCAAGAGATTGGAGCCATCGCCAAGCCGTCCATGTCGCCCGCCTCCGGCAGGCGCGGATGACGGCGCGCGGGGCGGCGTCTGCTGCCTTCGGCGCGGCGGCGCGCGAGGAATGGCCGCTCGATCCCGCGGTGGCCTATCTGAACCACGGCGGCTTCGGCGTCAGCCCGAACGAGGTGCTGCGAGAGCAGGAGAGCTGGCGCCGCCGCATCGAGCGCAATCCGACGCGGTTCTTCGCTGGCGAGCTGCCTTCGCTGCTGCGCGACGCTGCCGCCGCGCTCGCAACCTATCTCGGCGCCAAGGGCGAGGATCTGGTCTTCGTCGACAATGCCACCGCCGGCTGCAATGCGGTGCTGCGTTCGCTTTCCTTCGCGCCCGGCGACGAGATCCTGGTCACCGGGCTTGCCTATGGCGCCGTCCTCAAGGCGGCGCGCTACGTCGCCGAGCGCAGCGGCGCGCGCCTCGTCGAGGTCGAGATTCCGCTGCCCGTGGCCGACGCCGCCGCCATCCTCGCCGCGGTGTCGTCCCGACTCGGCCCGCGCACGCGGCTCGCCGTCTTCGACCACATCGCGTCCCACAGCGCGCTTGTCCTGCCCGTGGCGGAGCTGGTGCGCTTGGCGCGCGCCGCCGGCGCGCGCGTGCTGGTCGACGGCGCCCATGCGCCCGGCCAGGTGCCTTTCAGCCTGCCGGCGATCGGCGCCGACTGGTACGTCGGCAATTGCCACAAATGGCTGATGGCGCCGCGCGGCTGCGGCTTTCTCTGGTGCGAGAAGCCGCTTCAGGTGCTGATCCATCCGCTTTCCATCTCGCATGGCTATGGTGCGGGCTATATCGCCGAGTTCGACTGGACCGGCACGCGCGACGTGACGCCCTTCCTGGCGCTGCCGGCGGCGCTCGGCTGCCACCGCCGGCTCGGCGGCGAAGCGCTCATGGCGCGCAACACGGCGCTGGCGCGCGCAGCGGCGCGGCTGCTCACCGGACGCTGGGGCACCGACCTTGCCGGGCCGGAAAGCAGCTTCGCCGCCATGGCGGCGGTGCGGCTGCCGCTCGCTGGCGAAGCGTCGCAGGAGCGCGCCGCCTCCCTCGGGCGCTGGCTCTCCGATACGCATCGCATAGAGGCGGCAGTCAACGCTCATTCGGGCGCGCTTTGGCTGCGGCTCGCCGCGCAGGCTTATAACGAGCTCGCCGAGTACGAGCGGCTGGCGGCGCTGTGGTAAGGCGCCGGCGGAACCGGCATCGCGCTTCGGCTTGGCGCGCCGCGCTGGTGCTGCTGGCGAGCGCGAGTTTTCTCTGCCTGCTGTTCGCGCCGGCACGCGACGACGACAAGCTCCGCGCCTTCCTGGCATGGCGGCCGGAGGTCGAACCGCTGCTGCTGATCGGCCTGCTGGCTCTGCTGGCGCTCGCCGGGCGGCGGCTGCCGGCCTTGGCGCGCTGGCTGCTTGCCGGCCTTGTCCTGGTTGCGGCGGCATTGCAATCCGCGGACGCGCTGGTGCTTGCCATCTTCGACCGTCCGCTCGATCTCTATTTCGACCTGCCGCATGTGCCGCAGCTCGTGGCGCTGTTCGTTGCCGCCGCCGGGCTCTGGCGCGGCGTCGCAGCGGTCGCGGCCGTCGTGCTTGCCGTCGGCGCGCTGGTCGCGCTGATCGCCCGGATGATCGCGGCCTGCGAGCGCGCGTTGCAGCCGCCGCGCCATGCCGCCGGCGCGCTTGCCGCCCTGATGCTGCTCGCCGCCATGGCGCCGGTGGGCCAACTCGAAGCGGAAGAGCCGCTGCTCGGCACCCGCACCGTGCCGGTCGTCGCCGCGCAAACGACGCGGCTGTGGCGCGCCTTGCGCGTGATGAACGGCTATGACCGCCGTTATGCCGCCGTGCTCGCCGCGCCGCAGCCGGCGGCCGGCGGCCTGCCGGGGCTCAAGCGGCGCGACGTCTATCTCGTCTTTTTCGAATCCTACGGCACGGTGCTGCTGGACGAGCCGCGCTATGCCGCCGCCGTCGCGCCGGCGCTCGACGATTTTGCGGCGACGGTCGGGCAGGCAGGCTGGCACCTGCTGTCCAGCCGCATGATCTCGCCGACCTTCGGCGGCGGGTCCTGGCTCGCCCATGGCACGATCGACAGCGGCCTCAAGCTCGACCCGCTGCTCACCCGGCTCATCACCGCCAGCGGCCGCGAGACCTTGCCGCGCTACATGCGCGCCGCCGGCTATCGCAGCATCGAGATCATGCCCGGCATCCGGGCGCCCGAGGCCGATCGCGGCTTCTGGGGCTTCGAGCGGAGCGTCTACGCCGCCGATCTCGGCTATGACGGGCCGCCTTTCGGCTGGTTCGGCATTCCCGACCAATTTACGCTCCGCCGCCTCGACGAGACCGAGGGCGCGCCCGGCCATGGCCCGCTCTTCGCCCAGATCGTGCTGGTGTCGAGCCACACGCCTTTCGCGCCGGTGCCGCCCTATGTCGCCGACTGGGACGCGGCGCCGCTTTACCGCGCCATCCCGCAGGCGCAATGGGACCGCATCTACGCGCCGCCGGACTGGTCGCATCTCGAGGCGCTTTATCTTGAAAGCATCGCCTACGATCTGCGCACGCTCGCCGCCTGGCTGGCGCGGCTGCCGGGCGATGCGCTGGTGATCATCTTGGGCGATCATCAACCGCCGAGCTTCATCGCCGGGCAGATGCAGCCCTGGACGGTGCCGGTCCATGTGCTGTCGCGCGACGGCGACCTGTTGCGCCCGTTCCGCGCGCGAGGGTATGTCGAGGGCGCGCTGCCGCCGCGCGACGGCGCCGTTCAGGGAATGGAAAGCTTTCTCGGCGATTTCATCGACGGCTTCGCGCAGCCGCCGGCGCTGGCGGCGAACCGGCGCGAGCCGTTGGAGCATGGGACGAACTGATGGACGACACCGTCCTTGCCGAAGCGCTGACGCAGTACCGGGCCGAAGGCTATGCGGTGCTGCGCCGCGTCTTCGATGCCGCCGAGGTGGCGGACATGGCGGCGTCCTTCGACCGGCACTGGGCCGAGGGCATGAAGCACGGGCGCAGCTTCCGCCACGGCAACCTGCTCTACCGCCTCGGCCGCGACCCCGTGCTCGGCAGGATCGTGCGGCTGGTGCAATGGCCTTCCTATGGCGATCCCGTGCTCGAGGCGGTGCGGCGCGATCCGCGCTATTTCGCGTTGCTGGCGCCGCTGCTGGGCCGCGACATCAAACAGATCATCAATCAGCTTCATTGGAAGCCGCCGGGGGCGGGCGCCGCCGAATTCGCCTTTCATCAGGATGCGCGCTTCCGCCGGCCGGCCTCGGCCTATCGCAACCTCGCCTCCTCTTACGTCCAGACCGGCATCGCCATCGATCCGCACCGCGCCGAGAACGGCGCCATGCGGATCTACCCGGGCTCCCATCGCCTGGGCGAGAAGCCGCTCGCCGGTCCCGCGCCGGTGCTCGACCAGGCCATGGCCGACGGGCGCCTGGTTGCCATCGGCCTCGATCCCGCGCGGCTCGTCACGCTCGAGCTCGATCCCGGCGATGTCGCGCTGTGGAACGTCTACACCATTCACGGCTCCGGCCCCAACCGGACGGCCGGCGACCGCCGCTTCTACCTCAACGGCTATGTCCGCGCCGTCGATTGCGACCGCGGCGAATGGGCCTTCCGCGACGGCGCCCCTTGCGTCTTGGGCGAGCCGGTGCTCGTCCATTACGACGACCTCCCGACCAGGCCCGGCCCGCATTACGTCGAGGAATAGCTGTTGGGGAGGTGGGCGACCCGGATTAAGCTTCCACGTCCGGTCCGAATCCGGTTTCCCACGACGGTCGAGGTGGCGTGCTACCTTGGCCACGGACAAGGCAACTTGGTCCGAAACGCGGCCGGAGAAAGCGGCTTGAGCATCGATGGGCAAAGTTCCTCCTTACCCAAATAATGTCGGCAAGCGTAGCGCGCACACCGCCATTGATGGGCGCAAGGTACACAGAGTGGTCGAAGATGAAGTCAAACTGCGACAACGAAGTGCGCGTCACAGCAAGCTTATCTATTTTCAGCAAATCCGCTGCGAAGAAGACGGAAGGCTCGAGTATCGCTTCACATACTACATGCTCGGTGTCAAACCCGGTCCACGCCGGGGCCGTTGGGTTTTCGGCCAGTACTCGCTCATGCTCCCGCCAAGGGAATTGGGACGACTTCTCAAGAAGGCGAGGAAACGAGGCTGGCGCGGAATTTGATAGGGCCTGTCCGTCCCGCCGCGTTCAAGCCTTAAGAGTTACTGTGCGCGATTGACGGCGCGCTGTTAAAGCCGGCCGCCTAGCACCAATGGAAAATCAGGACGCGGAACGCTTCCTTTTCCGACGATGAAAGAGCTTGTAACTATGCCTGATCGGGCATAGATTGGCTGGAGGTTCGAGGATACGGTGAAGCCCGTCGGCGATGACCAGCCCAAGCCGGTGCGCTGGATCGGCAGCAGCAAAGAAGACCTGAGCGGCTTCCCGGAGGAAGTTCGGCGGCGAGTCGGTGGTGCATTGTGGGAGGCGCAGGTTGGTCGTAAGGCGCCTTATGCGAAGCCGCTGAAAGGGTTCG
>Ga0187784_10000155_pt1 | contig 44042 bp, 39 predicted proteins | sample 1015_SJ02_MP15_2_FD_132964 | JGI IMG/M metagenome (GOLD analysis project Ga0187784, IMG submission 132964) | Tropical peat soil microbial communities from peatlands in Department of Meta, Colombia - 1015_SJ02_MP15_20_MG | ecosystem: Environmental > Terrestrial > Soil > Wetlands > Peat | place... | reverse complement strand
TAACCCAATTTGTCGCGGGTGTGCCGAAAGAGATTGTTTTGCTTGAAAGTGGGGAAGTTACAGTCGCGTAGCCGACGTTGTCTCCTTCTCCGTTTGCGTTGTTTAGTATAGAACCTGTGAAGAATGAACCGCTTGTTTGTGTGGTCCTGTCAAGTTGCCCCTCAAATCCCAGAATCAAATCATTTGCGTTTAACGTGGATATATCGAAGACTGTCGGCGTGATCGAGTGCGCAAATTTATTTCTGCGCCAATCCGACAGTCCTCCGATGCCACAACCTTTTTGCTGAGTGATCTGTCCGGAGTTGATGTCCTCTTGATTATACTGCGCGTGCTTCATACATGTGTATGAGTTGGCATGGGGCAAAACAGCCTGAGGATCGAAGGGACTGGTTGTGTTTGCGCCCAGGATTCCGAATGCTGAAACGTCAATGCTCATTCTACTACTGCTTCGCTCGCATGCGGTTATGGTAAAGCTGCCGGTGTGCGCCCCTGTGGTTGCATAGTACTCAGAAATTTGTTCAGCGCCTGAACCGCCTAAAATTTCAATTCCACGCAGCATATAGTCTGTGCCGAAACTGTCTGAAACCCAAAATATTTGAGGCTCTGGCGAATGTTTCGCGGTACCGGAAGCGCATTGGCTTGAGGCCACAGAGACGATTACTAACTCGTTAGGTTGAGCGGTCATAGTTGATGTAGTAGCTGAGAAGCAATGTGAACTTGAGTTTGAACCAAAGCCAATACAGTTGGGATCTACACCAAAGGTCGGGACAGCTGCGTGTGCCACCAAGAATGAGGCGGAAAACAAAGCCGAGCAAACAATCGCGAAAGATAAGATCATAGTTATCAACAAATATTGCTTTTTCATTTGTTCTCACCTCCATCTCAGTCTTTTTTGAGTTAATTTGGTTCTAACTGTCAACAAAAAATAGCGACAAAAAGTAACTTTCTGGCGCTCGCTGAGCGATCGAATAATGTTTTTCCCCTCGCATTTAGTATTCCTCGTTCGGACTAAGGAGAAAAATTGTCCAGAAAACAGCCTGTCAGTTTGGTTGACGTAGCTGAAAGGTGAAGAACCTAAGCTCCGCCAAATATGCTTATTCGTAATCGTTCTCCCTTCTCCCCCTGTTTTAAGTATCTAAACGCTTCTTTTAGTGCGGGCAGTTTACTTATTACTAGGTAATATTTAAAACATGCTAAAATAAGCTATTCTTAGCGCCGGCAGGCAACTTCTCGGTAATTGGCTATGGGCACTCGCAATACTCGAGGAAATAGTTATCTAACTGAAACGATTGAACAGCGCCTTCCTTTAGACTTTACTTGTTAACCAGCGTTTTGCCGTTGTCTAAGCAGCTAAAGATGCTCTCTGCTCCAATGCGATTAAAACGTCATTGTACGCTTTACTTGCCTCTTGCCTTGCTTCAGTCGATGTGTCAGTTTCAAGTCTTTCCAGATCTGTTCGCAAACTTTCCGCCTGCGCCGTGACTTCCCGCTTGTTTTTTTCGTAACTTTCGTGCAGCTTATCCTGCTCCGCTGCAAAATCCTTCTGCGCGAATTCTAACGCCTCTTCAGCGGACTTTAGATTCTGCATTGCCTGAGAGGGTTTATCGTCGGGTTTCTTTTTTAGAATATTTCGTTTGTTGGCTTTTTGATTTTGCACCTCACGTTCCATTTGCTGAACCCGATTTGTCAGCCGTTCAATCTCCGAATCTCTTTTGAGAGCTAGTTCTCTTGCTTTTTCAGCATATTCTCTATCTGTTTCCACGAGAAGATGTTGAGTGTCAGCCAAGGTTTTTGCGACGGTGCCTATGGTTGATTCTTCCACTTTTTTCTGGGCCAGCACGGCTTCTACATCGAGAAAAACTTGTGAACTATCTTTCACAAACTGTTCATCCATTTTAACGGGACAGTTGCATTCAAAATCGGAAGCGATTTGATGCATGTCAGCAAGCCAGGGATCAAAATATCGGCTAAAAGGCGGGTCTACAAAAACCTGATTTCCCAGCTTGTTTGACTTCTCGACGGTTTTGTCGACAAGCTCTTTTAAAGATGCCAAATTTTTCTGCGCAATATCCTTCTCGCTTGGTGGAGGCACCTGTTTTTCCTGCCCCATCAGGATTTTTAGAGTGTTGATTTCCTCTCTTAAAGTGACAATTTCGTTTGCTAAACCGTCAGCTTTGGCGTCAGCCATTTTCTTGAGGTTTTCAACTTCAACCGAGAGGCTTGATTTTTCAGTTTCTAAGCTTCTTACTCTGTCAACAATACTTTTGGCGCTACTCAACTCTAATTTCCCTCTTCCGCTCACACATTATCTTTTTTCACACTTAAGACTTTTGCAAGAACAACCGACACAGAAGATGAGATTGCTAAAAAACGAGGAAAAGAATTCATGCCACATCGTGCAGACCAAACATTCAAGCTGGCTTTCTGTCCATTTTTTCGGACTGTTTTCAATCTTTCTTGAAGGTGCAGTCCTTCGGCTGGGCCTACCTTAACGTGCGGAAAGAAAAAGGATGTTGAGGGGGAAATTGCATAGGAACTTTCTGGGTTATAACCTTAATAAGAACATTTGTTGCAGATTAAACCATTCCTGAAAGGGTTCAGAAATGCCGAGGTTCAAACAGATCAGTCAAATTCAAAACCTAATGAACAGAAAAGAGCTAATCCGAAATATAGGTATAATCGCCCACATCGACCATGGAAAAACCACACTCGCCGACTCCCTGCTTGCAGGCGCGGGGTTGCTTTCGCCTGAGATGGCCGGCTCGGCTAGAGTGCTGGATTTTCTAGAGGAGGAACAAAAACGCAAAATCACGATTAAAACAGCCAACATAACCCTACTCTATAAAACTGCTGAAACTCCCTACATAATCAACCTTGTAGATACCCCCGGTCACGTGGACTTCACAGGCAAAGTTACCAGGGCTCTACGCATCATAGACGGCGCTGTGGTGGTCGTGGATGCAGTGGAGGAGATCATGGCACAAACCGAAATCGTCACGAGACAGGCGCTTGAGGAACGCGTGTGCCCCGTCCTCTTCATCAACAAGGTCGACAGGCTAATTACCGAGCTGCAACTCAATGAAGAACAGATCCAAAAGAAACTCAACCACATAATCAACGGCTTCAACGACCTCATAGAACTCTACGTTCAAGAACCATTCAAGAACCGATGGAAAGTTGAAGCTTCACTGGGCAACGTGGCTTTAGGAGCGGCACTTCACGGGTGGGGCTTCACGCTACGCATGGCAAAGCAAAGGGGCATAAAATTTTCAGACATAATCAAAGCCTACGATAAAAACGAGAGCAAGAAACTGCAGAAAAGTCTCCCAGTTTACGAAGCCATCTTCGAAATGGCAATCAGAAAAGTTCCGAACCCGCGAGAAGCCCAAGCCTACAGAATCGAGCAGATTTGGGATGGACAGGTTAACTCCCCAATCGGCAAAGCCTTGCTTGAATGCAGCGATGAAGGACCAACTGTTTTCAGCGTAACCAATGTTCGTTTGGACGGCGACGGCACGGTTGCCACTGGTAGATTGTTTTCTGGGAAGGTCGTGAAGGGTGAGAAGCTGCATCTCGTGGACGCCTTGGCCGAAACAACGGTTAATCAGGTTTTGGTTGATATGAGCTCGCTCAGAGAAGAGGTCAACTGGGTGTCAGCTGGTAACCTAGCGTCTCTAATTTTAACCGGCAAAGTTAGCGCTGGCGAAACCCTCGTTGACACTGCGCATATTGCTGACATGGTTCCTTTCGAGGGTATAAGCTACGTCTCGGAACCAGTGGTTACTTTAGCGATTGAACCAAAAAACCCCAACGACATCCCCATCCTGCTAGATGCCTTAGAAAAGCTTGCGAGCGAAGACCCGAACCTCAAAGTAACCATCGACAAGGAAACTGGAGAGTACTTGATAAGCGGCATGGGCGAGCTACATTTAGAAGTCGCAATTAATCAGCTTAGAAGCGGGTACGACATGGATGTTAAGGTTTCGTCGCCCAGAGTTGTGTACATGGAAACCGTCGAGAAAGAAAGCATCACGGCCCTCGCAAAAAGCCCTGATAAGCAAAATAGCTTTTGGGTGCAGGTTGCGCCCGATGGAGGGGAGACTGAGGAGCAGGTAAGCATTCTGTCAGTTGATGAGAACCGTAACGTGCTCTTAGATTGCAGCGGAAAAACCGAGCCATTACCCGAAGAGGTTTTGGAAGCTGTCATCGGGGGGTTCGAGTTCGCCTGCAAGGCTGGACCATTATGCGGCGAACCCGTGCGGCGTTTGAAGGTTAAACTGGTTGATTTCCAACTGAGCGGCAGATCTGAATCCGACGAGATTATGCGGGGAATGGGAAAAGCGATTTTCGGCTCTTTCCTCATGGCAAAGCCAGCCCTGTTAGAACCCGTGTACAAAATAATAATCACGGTTTCATCCGAACTTGCAAGCGAATCCTCAAGAATGCTCAGTGCAAGACGCGGAAAAGTCGCCTCATTCGAGCAGAAAGGGCTCTTAACAATCATCAGCGGATTTATTCCAGTTTCTGAAACCTTTGGCTTCTCAAAAGAACTAAGGTCGGCGACTTCAGGGAAGGCTTTTTGGCAATCGTTCTTCGACCATTGGGAAAAAATGCCCCCCAAGCTATCTTCGCAGGTGGTCAATGATTTGCGCCGTCGAAAAGGGTTGCAGCCGGAAGTGCCGAAACCAGAAAAGTTCTTGGAGCAGTAACAGCGATGCGCCTAAACATTCCTTTTGACTTGGACTTTTCTCTTTGCTGCGGGCAGGTTTTCCGGTGGAAGAAAATGGGCGATTGGTGGTATGGCGTTGTTAAGGGAAACGTGTTCAAGATTCGACAGTGCACCGCTGAATTGGAGTTCGATGGCGTCAACAGCGAGTTTATAACCAGCTATTTCGGTTTAAACGATGATTTGCAGCAAATTAGCCGTTGCATCGGCAGAGACGATCACATCCGCAAGGCGCTACGCCGCTTTGAAGGATTGCGGATTGTTCGACAGGACCCTTGGGAATGCCTCATCAGCTTCATCTGTGCAACCTACAAGAGCATAGCTGGCATTGAACTGATGCTCCGCAAGCTTTCCATGAAGTTCGGGGAAAAGAAGGCTTTTGACGAGCTGGATTTTTACACTTTCCCAACTGCTGACAAGTTGGCTCTTGCAGGCGGGAACGAGCTGAGAGACTGCGGTTTAGGCTATAGAGCGAAGTACGTGCAGGAAACCGCCAAAAAAATCCGCGAAAGCAGAACTGAGCTTGAAAGTTTGAAGACCCTGCCTTACCTTGAGGCTCGCGATGACCTCGTCAAGTTTCCAGGCGTCGGGTTAAAAGTGGCTGATTGTGTGCTGCTGTTTTCTCTGGAGAAAATGGAGGCTTTCCCAGTGGACGTTTGGGTTAAGCGTGCAATCCTAAACAATTACTCCAAGCAGCTCCCAAGACTGCTCGTTGAGAAACTGTCAACTCACGATTCCCTTAGCACCAGCGAGTACAAGAAGCTGAACGCTTTCGGCAGAAGCTACTTCGGCGAGTATGCCGGTTATGCCCAAGAATACTTATTCCACTATGAAAGAACACGACGCCGGACTACTGCTCAACGCTGAGATGGTTTGGCAACCTCATCTTCAAGTTTGGCCTGGCTAATTTGTTGCTGGGGTGGAAGCGGAAAATGTTTAAAGGTGTACAGAACAGCAATATTAAACGAAAAGCTCGGCGGGCCCGTAGCTCAGCCAGGTTAGAGCGCCAGGCTCATAAGCGCCCTTTCGGTGCTGAGAGACCTGTTGGTCGGGAGTCCGAATCTCCCCGGGCCCACCATTAAACGTTGGAGAGCCCTCACAAGATGAAGCCTGCTCAGAAGCAAACGAGTCCTTCCTACCGCGTTGCGTCGTTTGTTAAGGGTCACCAGTTGATAATTGGCTTGTTGCTGGTGTTTTTCGGGGTGACTGACTTGTGGTTAATTATGCCAAACCTGTACGGCACAATGCCTGGCTTCTACGCGAACTGGCAAACCTTCTACTTTTTCATGCCTGAGTGGGCCTTCACGATCCCTGTTCTTTTGGTGATGGCGCTCGTTGGAACGTTAATGTTAACCGTTTACTGCGTAAGGGATATTCAGCCGGCAAGAGTCGACAATAAAGAACACGCTGCAGTTCTTGTAACAGCGCTCGGCTTCACTTATCTTGTAATCGGAGCTTGGCCGCTGTGGAATCAAGCGTACCCTTGGGCGTGGCAGCAACAAATCGCAAACTATGGAAACCTGCTCGTAGTGCCACTCTTCGCCGGTAGCCTGGCAGCGCTGATAGCAGGTGCGGTCTCGCTGTACATTCACAGCAAAATATACCATCAAAAGCATCCTGCAGCGTAAAATTAAGCCCTTTTCGAGGGTAAGGGGCGCGGTTAAGGCCATGCTTCAGTATTGTCTGACTCGAATCGTAAACGACCAAAATTCTCGGCATAACATCATTTTACGATTTCCCTGATTACCTCATCAACAAGCATTATCTTAGAACCGTAAACGTTCTCAAGATACTTTAACCCTTGCTCCTGATCCTCTTTTGTGAAAGCTTCCATGCCGTATGCCTCTTCAAAAACTTCACGCTTCGGAAAATACAAAGAAGGCAGAAGCTATGTAGCTCTACCTCAAGACTCACATGCCAAACTGTACGGCCCAACTGTCAGTTTTTGAGCGCCAGCCTGACTCACTAGAACGGTGTCTTCAATTCTGACTCCGCCGTAACCGGGCAGGTAGATTCCAGGCTCATCCGTCACTACATTGCCAGCTGCCAAGATCTCTTTGCTGTCAGGGCCTAACAAGGGTGCTTCATGAATCTCTAGGCCTACGCCATGACCGAGGTTGTGGACAAAAAACTCGCCGAAACCAGCCTCTTCGATTTGCCGCCTTGCGGTAGCATCCACTTCGGCCGCTGGAGCTTCAGGTCTTATTGTTTCAAATGCTTTATGATGGGCCTGTTTAACCGTTTCATAGATTTTTCTCTGCTTTTCATCGGGTGTTCCCGCTGTGAATGTTCGGGTCATATCTGAACGGTAAAAGTTGCAGGTTGCGCCTAAATCAACCACCACTAATTCTCCCTTGCGGATTGTTCTGCTTGAGCAGGACCCGTGAGGAAATGCCGAGTGAGGTCCTGAAGCAATTATTGTGTCAAAACTCGTTCCATCTGACCCTTTTTTTCGCATAGCATACTCAACTTCCGCCGCCAAATCCCTCTCTTTAATGCCTGGCCGGATCGTTTCAGAAGCCACCTTCATTCCTACAGATGCAAATTTGCATGCTTCGCGGATCAGCTGGATTTCTTGTTCGTCCTTTACGCTTCGAAGCTTAAGGATTAGGCCGTTGGCAAGCTTTAGTTTTTCCTGTCCGCCCACTGCTTTGGCAAGGATGCGCCAACTTTCAATCGGCAATGAGTCGACGGCGAATTTCTTAACGGGGTTCTGTTTTGCGATTTTTTCCATTAGATTCTCGCCTCTTCTTAAGAGTTCCACGTTTAAGCCTCTGGCTTCTTTCTTAGCCTGTTCATAGTTGACTGCTGAAACGAAAAGTACGTTGTCACCATCGTCAGGGATCAGTAGCGCGTTTGCTCCTGAAAAACCCGTGAAGTATGTTAAGTTGTTCGGGTTGAAAATTATGAAGCTGACTGACGAGCCTTGTTCAGCTGCTGACTGTTTCAGGGCGTCGATTCTCTTCATTTTTGTGCCTCGTTTGAGGGAAATGGCTTTCGGGTTGATTTAAGTTTTTGCTTCGTTTTTGCGTTATGCAATACAAAACAAATCGGTTTGGACCTTGAAATTTTAAACATATTAGCCATTAACTTAATATAGTTTTCAATTAATTTCCCTAATCAAATAGAGGGAAAATGCATGTTTGCTTATGCGGGAAAAATCTTGCATGTCAACCTCACAACTGGTGAAATGAAAACAGAGCCATTGTCGGAACAAATGGCTAAGGACTACATTGGCGGAATAGGATTAGGCATACGGTTACTCTTTGACAATTCGAAACCAGGAACTGACCCTTACGACCCAGATAACCCGTTGATTTATATGACGGGTCCGCTCAGCGGCACACTGGGACCTACAGGGGGAAACAGCTACGCGGTTGTTTCCAAATCTCCAGCCACCGGCTGTATCGGTAATGCCGAAGCTCACGGCTTCTTCGGGCCGGACCTGAAACGTGCAGGTTACGACTCTGTCATCATCACGGGCAAAGCGCCAAGGCTTTCTTACCTTTGGATTGACGATGAGAAAGTCGAAATTCGAGACGCTGAATACCTAAAATACGCAACTGTCAACGACACGGACCAAAAAATCCGAGAAGAACTCGGCGACTTCTACATCCGCGTCTCTGCCATTGGTGAGGCAGGCGAAAAGCTTTGCAGGTTCGCAGCCATCATAAACGACGAGTTTCGCGCTATTGGACGAAGTGGATTGGGTGGAGTCATGGGCTCCAAAAATCTCAAAGCGGTCGCTGTGCGGGGAACGCATGATGTTAACGTTGCGAATTTTGAAGGATTCAAAGAATTTATCAAACTTATTTATGAAAGAATGAAAGGTCCAGCAACCAAGAAATACAAGACTTTGGGCACACCTGAAAACGTTTTAGTCCTTAACTCGCTTTCAGCCTTGGCCACGCGGAACTGGACTAACGCAAGTTTTGAAGGCGCAAACAAAGTCAGCGGCGAATACTTTAACGAACATTACGTTAAGAAAATCGTCGGCTGCGCAACTTGCGGTATGCGCTGTGACCACATTGCAGTTGTCCCGGAAGGTCCATACAAAGGTTCAACATCAAGGCTTGAGTTCGAGTGTCTCTGGAGTATGGGACCACTCTGCGGTATTGACCGGCTTGACGCTGTAATAGAAGCTATGCGCATTGTAAATGAGTATGGCATGGACGGCATATCAATCGGAGTCGTCGTCGCATTCGCAATGGACCTTTATGAGCACGGCGTAATCACGAAGGAGCAAACAGATGGAATTGACCTTAGATTTGGGAATTCTGAAGCACTCATAGCCATAATCCACAAAATCGGCAAGCGGGAAGGCTGGCTTGGCAATATTCTCGCTGAGGGCGTTGCGAAGGCTGCTGAATTAATCGGCGGAGACGCGTACAAGTATGCTTGCCACATAAAAGGCTTAGAACTACCAGGATACGACCTGAGAACTCTAAAGACGGCGGCTTTAGGTTTTAGCGTCTCGTTCCGGGGCGCGTGTCACCTTAGAAACGGAGCTTACTCACCTGACGTTAAAGGTAAAACAAACCGCTTCGTGATTGAGAAGGGCAGAGGCAAAATGATCACTGATGAAAGCTACATGTACAACATTATCGACTCACTTATCGTCTGCAAGTTCAGCAGAGGCACATACTACGACGGTTGGAAAGACCTGACAAACTATTACACTTTAGCAACAGGCATCCCAATCACTCCTGAAGAAATGATCAAGGACGGCGACAGAATCGAGAATCTTGCAAGGCTCTTTAACATCAGAGAAGGCAAAGGAACTCGAAAATATGATGACGTACCTTACAAGATCAAGCATTTTCCAGTGCCTGATGAAGGTCCAGCTAAAGGTGTCTGCGTTAACGACCAAGAGATGGCTATAGGCTTAGATGACTATTACGCGTCAAGAGGATGGACTCCTGACGGGATTCCGACGGTCGAGCGCCTGCAGGCGGTAGGCCTTGGAGACTTATCGTACATCGCAGAAGGTGCTATGAAAACCGCTGAAGCCGAAAGGGCGCGAACGCAAACTCCAGCGCAAGGAAGTGCATAAGAATGGTCCGCCCACAAGACAGGAAATTCGTAACAGCTGACCCGGAGAAATGCATAGGCTGCTGTGTCTGCGAATACGCCTGCAGCATGGTCAACGAGAAAACCTTTAACCCGACTAAGTCACGAATCCGCGCCATGCGCATGGGACCGCTGGTCAACTTAGCAGTCACGTGCAGGCACTGCGAGGAACCCGCATGTGTAGCCGCATGCCCAAGAGATGCGCTGTCACAAGAAGAGAACACAGGGATCATACGCGTCGACGAGAATGCATGCAACGGTTGTGGATGGTGTATAAGCGCATGCCAGTTCGGCGCCATGAACATGCATCCAGAAAGGAAAGTCGTCTTCACATGCAACAGCTGCACAGACAACGAGTATAAGGAGCCTCAGTGCGTCCAATGGTGCCCAGAAGAAGCGTTAACTTATGTCACGGCTGAAACTTTAGCACAGAAGTATCGGCAGAAAGCTGTCAAGAACCTCTTCCAAACGGCAGAAGCAGAAGCCGCATCCAAATAGAACTCCCTAACTTTTTTTGGCGTTCTTAATTTTAAGATTGCAGTTCAGATTTGAAGGAGCATTTTCTTCGTTAGAATTTTGTGTGCTTTAGTGCTGCCGTTAAATCAATTTCAAATAGGTCTACAGAATGGCGCTGGAACTTGTCCCGTTAGCGTCTGGCACAGCCTTATTTGCTAAGCGTCAGCCTGATTGACTTGGGATTGGAGTTCCGTCAAGAAAATGCCCGTTTCAACGACGCCATCAATGACGAGCGGACGAAGAGCTTTACGAGAATTATTTTTACCAACTGCAGTAGTTTTCAAAAAAGCTCCTTCCATTAGCGGATTAAGCGCTCTTTAAAGATGTGGGCAATAGGTTTATAAACAGAGCCTTAGTGAAAATGAGGTAGGCTATTAACATAGCCATAAACTTAAGGAGAAAAAGAAAAGTGAAATTCCTGAAAAGTAAATGTACAGCTATTGCTATCGCTATATTCTTCACACTTTCAATGACAGCTTCAATGATGCTAATTCCAAGCGCGCACGCATCGTCTGATCTTGTAACGTATGCCTACATCAATGCGTCACCTAACCCAACAGGCGTCAATCAGCAAGTCGAAATCATCATGTGGGTTAACTGGGTTTTTGGAACGGCTCCAGGAGATGTTTTTGGGGCGGAATTAACCAATTCTTATCGATTCCATAACTACCAACTTGTCATCACGGCACCCGACGGTGCAAACACTACGGAGACGTTTGCAACCGTATCAGATCCAACGGGAGCTGAAGACTACTACTACACTCCCACCGCAGTCGGCACGTACGTCCTCACCTTCTATTTCCCAACAACAACACTAACTGCCTCCAACACATATCCCAACAACCCTATCATTGGCGATACCTATCCAGCAACATCTGCATCAATGAACCTCACTGTTCAATCAACAACAGTAGCCGCGATTCCACAAACTCCGCTACCAACCGCGTACTGGACGCGACCTATCTACGGTGAAAACAGCGCCTGGTACACGCTGGGATCAAACTGGCTTGGTTTCGGTGCACCTGGCTACATAGGGCTCGGTTACGGACCCAATTTGGGAGGCAACGGGGAAGAGTTCGGTCCAACGACGAACGTAGGCTCTCTGACCTCTCATATCATGTGGACTAAGCCTCTTGAGCCTGGTGGAATCGTCGGGCAAACTGCCACTGCAATACCGGGAAACAGTTACATGGACGGGTCTGCATACGAGCAAAGATTCCAAAATCCGATAATTGTGGCTGGAATGCTCATCTACAATGAACCAATCAGTACCACTGAACCCGAAAGTGGACCAACCGTCGCCGTTGACCTGCAAACAGGACAGCAAATATGGAGCAACTCTCACATTCCTCAGCCATCATTCGCCTACGTTTACGACGCGGAAGACCCCAACGAACACGGAGTTTGGCAACCAATGCTAGTCGTCTCAACGGCCACCTTCAATTTCGTGACCTTTAGTGCTGTTGTCTCTTGGACGTTTTACGATGCTTACACAGGAGACTACTTGTTCAACGTAACCAACATTCCAGGGCAAGGATTTTTCGGACCTGCTGCCAATTCAGCCGTAATGATAGGTCCGGAAGGTGAATACCTGATAATTAGCCTAGTAAACCTCGCGCCAACCCAAACGACTTTCACTCCTGCTGGCCCGGTAACTACTCAAATAGGGCCTCCACAGTGGTATCTGCAAGAATGGAATTCATCCAGGATTTGGGACAATCTATACTCTGGTCCATCAACAACGCCGGATATACCCCCGCCAATAAGCACTGGTCAAGTCGCTGTGAACGCTACGGGCAGTCCCACCGGTCAACCTGTAACCGCAGCTTGGACAGGAGGATATATTGACTATGAAGGTTCAACCACTTACGTGGCAAGCTGTTACGACTTTAACGTTTCATTACCATGGCTCGACTCTGCAAAGCTCAACGGCGCGTTAATAAACTCCACGTTTGTTACTGCAGCTATCCAAGGTGATGTTTTACTTACCTACGCTGGCAATCTGCCCTCAAATGGCGCATTTCTCTTCACTACCTCGACAACTGGCATACCATACACTGCTCCCTATGAATGGTTTGGCATAAACCTCAACTCAACCGTCGGTACAGTAGGCTCAGAGTTATGGTCAAACACACTCACCGCGCCGCCAGGCAACCTCACTGTCCTATGGGCTGGAATCGACCCAGTTACCAATGTATTCGTTGTAACCTACAGGGAAACTATGCAATTTGTCGGGTACAGTTTGCTCACAGGCAAGCAAATGTGGGGTCCAACCCCCGAACAAGCGGCGCTTGACTACTACGGCTCAGACGGGTCAGGTAGTTTAAGCGATACAATTGCTTACGGCAACATCTACAGCAGCGCCTACGCAGGAATACTCTACTGTTATTCAGATACGACTGGAAATCTATTGTGGACCTTTGGAAACGGTCCACCAGGATCCAACAACAGCACAAACTCTGGTGTTGAAACTCCGTTCGGCGATTATCCAACCTTCGTAAACGCTGTTGGCTCAGGTATAGTATACACGGTTACCACCGAGCACACTGAGGAAACACCGATTTTCAAGGGTGCAGTAGCTCGTGCTATCAATGCAACAACCGGGCAACAAATCTGGACTCTTTCGGATTACACGGGCGAATTCTTGGTTAACAGTTACGCCATGGCAGACGGCTACAACACGATGTTCAACAGCTACAGTGACTCACTCTACACCGTAGGCAGGGGACCGAGCCAAACAACAGTTAATGCGGGACCAAAAGTCACTACCTTCGGAGACAACGTGGTTATATCGGGTACGGTGATGGATATTTCCGCTGGCACGAAGCAGACTGAGCAGGCAGCCGACTTTCCAAGCGGCGTCCCATGCGCAGCTGACTCAATAATGACCCAATGGATGGACTACGTGTATAATCAGCAGCCGCAGCCAACTAACTTCGTCGGAGTTCCCGTCACGATAGCAGTCACTGACTCGAACCACAACTGCTACAACATAGGCACAGTAACAACCGACCCGCATGGCTTCTACACTCTGACGTGGTCACCGGTCATAACAGGTAACTACACAGTTACTGCAACATTCGGCGGCACTAATGCATACTGGCCATCAACTGCAGAAACCAGCTTTAACGTGATGAGCGCTCCACCAACACCCGCACCTACAGCTTCACCACCATCAGGCTTAGCATCAACCAGCACTGTAGAGTTAGGCGTAGTCGCAATAATAATTGTGATAATCGTAATCGGCGCTTTGATTCTAGTGATGCTCAGCAGAAAACGACCGTAAAGTGAAAGCAATTAACACAATTTCACTTTCCCCTTTTTTGTTCTTTAAATATAATGACCCTTTTGGATTTTAAAGCAAAAGTTTAACGTTCGTTGCTACGCCGTTTTCTGAATTATCGTCCCCTTAGTGTAAGGCACGAATTCTCTGATCTGCTCAATGGATGTTTTTCCAGTTTTCTCCCGTTGCTCCTTTGGCAGTTTGAGCATCAAGGACTTGAGGATTTGAGTTAAAAAATCCTTACCCGTCTTGTCTCCCGGTACAAGCACCACGTAAGTTGTGGTTTTTGCTTTCACCGCATCAACAGGTCCACCGACAAAACGGGCTCCCTCATCGAACGTTACGCCGACGGCGAGTCTGAGCTGTACGTTGCGCATCCAGTTACGCTTACCAACCACAGCGAAAGCGCCGTGAGCGACAAACTCGCCTGAAGGACCGCTCTTGCTAAGCTGGTCAAGTTTAACCCAGTAAACGTCAGCTGAACCTGCGTTTTCACGCCAGGCACGAGAAAAAGACGCTGCAAACTCGCCAGCTTCGCGGAGCGTTTGCTCAGGTAAACTCTTGCCTTCAGACTTTACAACCGTGAAAGGGGCTCCCGAAATTTCAGCGTGAAACACGACATCTTCTTGTTCGGTGTACTTTTTTATAAGCACTTCATTGCTAACAGCGTCTTTCCCTGCAACTACCAAAAAACCGTCGGAGGACCTGAACCAACGGAACTTTTCAAACCACTCTTTTCTTTCCACTTTACGTTCAATGAGTGCTTCCATAATCTTGGTGGGTTTTTCGCTCTTCAGCTCCTCAGCTTGGCTTAACTCTTTTTCAATCTGGGCTAGGTGTCTCTTTGAATCCTCAAGTGCAACCAACGCGCCCACAGCTTTCTGCTTACACTTCTTTCCACGATCATAATACTCTGAAGCGTTGTCGAAAAGAGAGTGCCGCAAGTTAATGCTAAACTGCAAGTTATCAACACAAAGGTTCAACGCGAGATTCCGCCCATCAAAAGATTCAACGTAAACCTCCGGCAGTTTACCGGCTTTTTTCGCTTCAAAGGCTTCAGCCACAAGAGTGCTCCAATCTTTACCCTCTCTGCTCTCCTTCAAGAGTGATTCAACGAAAGTTTGGAGTTCATTGAAGTGACTATAGATCGTGTCACCGATGATTTTGTCACGTTCAGATTTTTTCTCCTCTTCACTTACGGATTTTTCCTGGTCAGCGACAACTCGTTTGAGCCGTTCCGCTTCCTGTTTTAACCTGTCAACTTCAACGCTGGCAAGTGCTTTTTCTGCAGCTGTTACCCGAAGGAAAAATTCATCCAGCGCCTCATTAAAACTGTTATAGCTTTGAGTTTTGAAGCCTTCATAACGTTTAAGCTTAAACGGCACAACATCCAAGAAGCTTCCCTCTTGATCGAGAACTATACTCGGCTCCAAATTGCCCCACGCCAACTTTGAAAGAAGACTTTGAAGAGCGTCAAAAATCCGCTGGTTTTCTGTGTCGGTTAAGTTTTTGCACAGGTTAGTTTTATCCACTCCAGCTCTGAGTAGAGCTTCTTCCGCGTAGAACCCGCCGATGCCTAAAAAACGCGCGATTGCCCTAACCACTTCGACGTCGCCAGCCGTCTTCAAGCCTTCTTGAAGCTCGGATAAGGGCACTTTGAAGGGGTTTTTTCCGCTTGGAGGAGGAAACACCAAGGTTTCGTTTCGCAGGATGTTGCGGTCTCGCATACGCTTGAAGAATAAAGCCTGCAGAATCTGGTTTTTCTCGTTTGTCAGGATGATGTTGCCTTCGCCGAAAAGCTCTGCGATCAACTTTAGCGACCCATCTTTAGTCTTAAAACTTATCGTTACGATTCTTTCAAACTCATACTGTTCAATTCCGGCTAACCGTGCTCCACGTAAATACTTTCTCAGCGACATGCAAAACTCCGGTGGAACAGCCGGGCTTTCCGGCGCATAAACGGTGGAATGAAGCCTTCTGCCTGCTTCCACGACAAGCCTTATGGGCGGCGCGTCTTTTTTATGAAGCTTAAAAACCAGAGTTTTCTCATCAATCTGGTAGATGTTATTCACTCTGGAATCACCGATGACCTCCTTTAGTTCATTGGTTGCCGCAGCAACATCAAAGCTTGTGAACTCTTTTTTACGCAACACTACACCATCGTAGTCGGTGTTTAGTAATTAACTTGTTTACTAATGAAAGTTCTGAATAAAAGATTTAATTGGCGCCAGGGAATAGCCTGAAAGAAGCTAAATCAATCACAATGCTTGCGATATAAACCAAAACTAACGTGAACAAATCGAATTTGCAACAAGCTGGCGCATGCCCCATCTATTGACTAATCGTCGGAGGTTGTGCCACTTTTCCGTGAACCGCTCTTCCTACGATGCATAGTCCAGTGACCGCGATGGCGAAGTAGAATGGCCAGTTGAGGACGCCGGAGACGGAGGCGCTGGCGCTTGCTCCTCTTGGAGCTATTTGCTCTGAACCGTTGATTGGCAAAGTTATTCCCATAAAAGCATGTAGCAGTATCGACGTCGCGAATAATATAACAACGAAGGCTACAAGGGTGTACAATGGTTTTTTGTACCCGAAACCAAGCAGACGCCTCGAGTATGACTCGGTTGGTTTTACCGAGTAAATCGCGAGCATGATGCCTCCAGCCAGCAGGGTAAGCAAGCACGCCACAGTCAGCGCTGAAATTAAAGGTATGGCAATGGCGGCCCCAGAGTGTGAGAGGTTAAAGTTAACCGGCGAGAAATTGACTTGGGCATTCACGGGGCTGCTGATTGATAACACCCACCATGGAACAAACACTGAGATGGCAACAAGAAGCAGACTTGAAATTGCAGCGGCCAACGCTATGAAATTAATCTTAGTTTGCATCATATCACTTCATCTCACTATGCTGATGTCCCCAAAATCCTGAGTCTGCGACTGCGATTGTGTTACGCCATTCAAAGTCATTGTTCCGCCGGAAATTTCAACATCGACCGATGAGGCACCTGCGAAGTTATTTAACAAGTCATTTTTGCCTTGAGATGTCAGAGAACCCGAGACGGTTACGAGCGAACTTTGTCCCGGATCGATCGTGACAGAGGATTGTAGATTCACCGTCCCCAAACTGACTTGATCTTGACCGTTTATCACGGTTCCGCTCATCTTGCTAATCATCGCATCTAGGCTGCTTGTGTTGGTTATGTTGAACGCCAAGGTTATTTTTCCTGTTGCAGTGTTGATCTGGCTGTCCGTGTTGTCCAAGTTCATGTTGAACTCGTTTGAATTGTTGTTGTTGCCGTTGCTGCCATTGTTAGAGTTGTTTCCATTGTTACCGTTGTTCCCGTTGTTGTTATTGCTATTGTTGTTATTGCTGCCGTTTCCGCTGAAGTTTATGCTTATGGCTTGGGGAGTTACAACGCTTACTTGAGAGTTTGAGGCTGATGTCAACGTGAACGTAAGCGTGTTTTGAGTTGAGTCGATTTCTCCACTGAGGTTGAAGTTGAATGCGCTGCCTGAATTAAGGTTGCCTTGGGCGTTCGCGTTAACTTGTGTGCCTGAATTTGCGTTGGATGTTGTTCCATCAAAGTTGAAGAGATATCCTTGGTTAAAAATGAATACCTGTTGAAGACTCGAGGGCACGCTTGTCGGGTACAAGATTAAACTCAATTCTATACTGTTTCCATTTTGATCGACCGCACAATTGATGTTCGCCATAATTCCGCCTGAAACCTCACTTCCATCGTACGGAACAGTGAAATCAAACGCGCCTGAGCCTCCAAAACTGGTCGTCGGATTGTTTACTTGAGGATTTTTATTGTTCACGTTTCCTGAAGTGTTGATGTTGTTGTTCCCATTGTTATTGTTGTTGTTATTCCCGTTATTGTTATTATTTCCGTTATTATTGTCGTTACCGTTGTTGTTGTTCCCGCCGTTATTTGAGATGGCTTGTTGGATTTGAGGCGGGATAACCATCTGCGTCAAGTTATTCCGGTACATTACTAAGACAGTTCCGACTGGTCCTAAGATACATCCGATGGTGATCAACGTTAGTATGATACGTACTTTTTGCATTTTCATTTTTCTCCAGTTTTTAAAGACGGTGCTTCAGACTCTTAGCGCGCTAGACATTTAACAATTGTGGATTTTGAATCACTATTTTCTATTTTCTCTTTTCTGCTGAAATTTTTTTAGATCGGAACTTCTAGCCTCAATGGCAATGAGCAAAAAAACTTCGGATAGACATTGGAGAATTGACTTTTTACGAAAAAGTTTTTTGCTTCGCTAAAAAACGGTCGGCAAATGCGCTTTTCAATGGCAGAAATAATTTATAGTTAGGCATGTTTTTTAAGCAAGAGTAAAATAATATTCTGCTCGAGAGTTAGGTAAGACATGACGCCTGTCGTGCAGCTTTACTGGATAAGAGTCGTGTTAGGTGTAGTTGCAGCACTCTTAAGTGCAGAACTGGCCTTGTACATGCCTTTATACGACCTCAGCACTTTAATTGACAGTGTTACCATTGCCCTTCTGGTTTATTTAGTGTCTTACTATCCGCTGAGGGCGGTGTTTTCGAAAAAGATTGATAAACCCTCAAAAATTCTGAGCACAGGCATAATAATGTATTTTTTCACTTGGCTACCGTTCTTCATCCTATTCTTCACAATCTTTAAGGTCTACGGGTAATCTTTAAAAAATTATTCTTCGCTTTTCTGGAAGAAATTGGCGATCGTCGCCTGGTTCTTATCGCTTCTGAGAGTCTCAATTTTCTCCTGCTCGCTTACTTTACCATTGCCACTTTGCGATGCTGGAATGTTCATGCGTGCTAGAATGCGCATGCAGTCTGCCCATGCTGAGAAGTATCCGCGGTCAAAATCTCCGTGCAAACCGTTTCCCACGTGTTCAAGGAATTCTTTTCTGCACTTGTTCAGAGCTATTTTGTCGGTTAAGTCGAGTTTTGAAAAGAAAGCATAATCGTCCGTTGCGCTGTTCTTACGGGAAAGGTAAATGCCGTAAAGTGCTCGGAAGTATCCCCTGTTCCACTCGGTTTTCTGCATTTTTTGTTTCACTCGTTCCAACTCACGTTCAGCTTCGGTGAATTGCCTGCCGACTATGAGCTGGAAGTACCGTGTGACTAAGACTTGTGAAATCGGCATGTTTAGCGTCCGCGACTCTTGCTCGCTTTCTCTTCCTCAGAGACATCTTCTATTCCATTCTCGGTTACTTTAAGTATTTCCTCCCCTTCAGGCAAATAAGGGCTTGAGACCAACCTTGCAATCCGTATTGGACCATGGGCTCGCCTGAGGTAGATGCGCGTATGACTAGTGTGGCCAACAATGTTGCCGCCGATCGGGTGGATTGCGTCGCCGAAGAACTGATCCGGCTTAGCCATTACTTGATTGGTTACCACCGCCGCGGCGTTGAATCCTCTGGCTAACCCGATTAGTTTGTGCATGTGCTTGTTGAGTTTCTGTTGCCTTGGCGCTAACATTTCTCTTCCGATGTATTCGCTTCTGAAGTGCGCAGTTAACGAATCGACTATGATTAGTTTGATATTGTTCGCCTTGATTATTTCATCAGCGTTTTCAAGAAGGAACATCTGGTGGTCCGACGTGTACGCTTCGGCGTAAATGATGTTTTTTATCACGCGCTCCGGGTCCAAGCCCAAGTGTTTAGCCATTTGCACTATGCGTTCAAGCCTGAATGTGTTCTCCGTGTCAATGTATAGCGCTGCACCGTTCAGTCCGCCTCGTTCGGGGGGCAACTGAACGTTAACGCAGAGTTGATGGCAGATTTGGCTTTTCCCGCTGCCGTATTCACCGTAAAATTCTGTTATAGTTTGGGTTTCTAAGCCTCCATCAACGATTTTGTCTAAGGCTTTGCTTCCCGTACTTAATCGTAAAACGCTTTGGCGCATTTTGAAGAGTTCATCTGCCCGAACGAACGCGATGCCAATGGATGAACGCGCCGCTTCTATGATTTGGAAAGCCTTTTTCTCGCTTACTCCGACTGGCTCCAGCTCATGTGATGTCGCCATGGCTAAAGATTCTACGGTGTGGTAGCCGAGTTCTCGGAGTTTTTGGGCGGTAGCTGGACCGACTCCTGGTAAGTCCTCTATAAACTCGTATTTCGGCCTGTTTGGTTCAGCTTCCTGTTCTGTAGATTGCTCTGTTTCGGTTTCTTTTTCGTTCTCAGCATCTTCAGGTTCAGTCATTACGTTCACACTTTGGAAGATGACGTAATTGTTGAGCGTTTGGGTATTTAAAACAACCGAAAAATACGACTGAATGCTCAGTGGAGAGGTGAGTGAAAGTGAAACATCTGAATCTCAACTGAAATGGATCTTGTCTCCAGACCTTAGGCATTCAAACTGTTGAAAACTTGTATCGAACGCTGCTATATCGCCGAATTTTATGGCTGCCTCTGACCTACTGTTTTCTTAAGAAGAGTACAGAAACATGCTACTCTTTGCATTCTTTGATGTCGCGAAGCTCAGCCAAAGTCTTGTTTAAGACAGCGGTTTCCTCGATTGTTTTAATGGTGGAAACTGGCAAACAGACGACTAACTTGCCAAGTAAAGGCCGTTTAAACCCTAAATGTCTAGTTGCCTCGTCGGTTAAGCCAATGTAAAAATTCGTAATTTGCCAGTTGCTCATGTCTAAATCGGCTTCTTCTATATCGCCTAACAAAAAGGAGTCTGCAGTGTAAGCTTTCTTCCAGAATAATCTGGTGATTTCAACCATCGTGGTAAACCTCAATTGTAACAGTAAAGTTGCAATTGCCTCTATATTTGTTTGTCGGCGACGTGCTGACGAGAAAATCCTTTTTACATCCAAAAACTACGTGTATAATGGTAATTATGACTGTTTCTCAGAAACAGAATAGGCAGCTTTCTTCCGAAGAGGAACGCGTTATAGTAAACAAAGGCACTGAAATGCCCTTCACAGGCAAGTACTACGCTTTCTGGGGAAAAGGCACCTACGTGTGCAAACGCTGCGGAGCACAGCTTTATCGTTCGGAGAACAAGTTTGAGGCAAACTGCGGGTGGCCAAGCTTCGACGAGGAGATTCCGGGGGCAGTTAAACGACTGCCTGACCCTGATGGCATGCGAACCGAGATTCAATGCGCCAACTGCGGCGCCCACCTGGGGCACGTTTTCACGGGCGAGCACTTCACGGAAAAGGACACGCGACACTGCGTAAACTCGATTTCCATGGATTTTGTCCCAGACAAGTAATCTGCAGAGTCGGAAACGGGTAAGAGCCCACAACGTTGCAAACTTAAATATTGAATCTTTGAAAGTTTAACGTATGAGCAAAAAAGATTCCTCTAAACTCGCAGCCAAAACCTCAAACCTTTCGGGATTGATTGATTATCATGAGGGCTCAGTTGTAAGCCGCACAATAATTGACAAGAAAACCGGGACAGTTACCCTTTTCGCCTTTGACGAAAACCAAAGCTTAAGCGAGCACACGGCACCGTACGACGCAATGGTTTACGTCCTCGACGGCGAAGTAGACGTCACCATATCTGGCAAACTCTTCAAGCTGAAGCAGGGAGAAATAACCATAATACCTGCCAACGAGCCCCACGCTTTAACCGCAAAAACAAGGCTCAAAATGCTTCTAACAATGATAAAATCCTAGCTAGCTAAGCCTGCCGCCCCACGTATCCTGAAAACAATAATCGCTAAGCTGTTTCTTCGGTGGCGCAGTTGGTTCCTCAGCTGGATAACCAATAGCAATCAGCGCTTCAGGCTCCACTTCACTGGGAATCTTCATTACTTCTCGAACTGTTTCTTTGCAGAATGCGGGAGCAGAGAACCAGCATGCACCCAAACCCTCGCCATGCGCCGCCAACAGCATGTTCTGTATGGCTGCCGCTAAACTTTGCATTGCTAAATCTCGTTCGCACTTTTTCCTTTCTTCGTCGGGAAATTTAGCCATGTCCTCCATGCTTAAACAGGCAAGCACGAGCGCGGGCGCGTTTGCAAATCTTTCAACCCGAAGCCTGGACTTTTCAGCATAGATAGAGACGCCGTCTTTAGCCATGTCAGCAGCCCAAGCTTCAGCCATCGCCTCAGCCAAGCGCCTTTTCAGCCGCGGGTTAACTAAAACTATGAATCGCCATGGTTGAGCGTTGTGCGCTGAAGGGGCCCAACCGGCAGCCGACAAAACCTCTCTGATTAGTTCTTTAAGGACTGGACGCGCCAAGTATTTCCTCACGCTCCGCCTCTCCTTTAGCTCTTTTAGCAAGTGTGACATGGAAACACTGTATGTCAGTTTCTATTTTTATCTCTTAATGGCTTAAGTTCTGTTGGGCTCCAAAATAACCTTCAACGATTGACCTGCCTCAGCCATCAGCCTGAAGCCTTCCTGCGCCTCAGTCAAGGGCAGTCTGTGGGTAATCATGTCCTTTACGTTGAGCCGTTTTGTCGCTAAAACCCGCAGTGAATCTTCAAGGTCTCTCGGAGCGGCGCCATAAGTCGTGAGGAACGTTACTTCGTTTCTCCAGAACTGGGTGATCGGCACGGGCAACTTAACGCTCGGGTCGGGACAGGCGAAGAACAATATCGTGCCGCCGCTGTCCACGCACTCTAATGCTGAAAACGATGCTGAGGTAGCTCCCGTGCATATGACAACTTGGTCAGCTAACCTTCCATCGTTTGCTTCTTTGAGTTTTGCCTGAAGGTTGTCTCTGGCGTCTATAGCGTGTTTAGCGCCGAATTTCTTGGCGAGTTCTAGCCTGTAAGGGTTAACGTCGGCTACGATGATGTTTCGTAGTCCTTTGAACTTGGCAAGCTGAGTGTGCAAAATCCCGGCTACGCCACTGCCGATGATGAGCAGGGTATCGGTTTTCTTGAGGTTGGCCAAGCGTTGACCTCGTGAAACGCACGCTAATGGCTCGATGAAGGTGCCCTCTTCGAAGGACATGTCGTCTGGCAGCTCGTAGACGCCGAATTCGATGTTTGTCCTCGGAACGCGTATGTACTGTGAGAAGCCGCCTGGATAATAATTCGTCGTGTGCAAAGTGTGGCAGGCGGTGTGGTAGCCTCTTCTGCAGTAGCGACACTTGTTGCATGGTACATGATGAGAGACAAAAACTCGGTCGCCCACTTTGAGGCTGTTAACTTCGTCGCCGACTTTATCGATAACACCTGTTGCCTCGTGACCCAGCACCAACGGAGCTCTTGGCACACGGTACCACTCTATGACGTCGCTGCCGCATATGCCGCTCGCCATCACCTTAAGCAGCGCCTCGTCTTCTCCGATCTTCGGGATTGGCATTTCTTGAATGCGGACGTCGTGGTTATTGTAGTAGACGGCGGTAAGCAAGAGGTTTCACCAGAAAAAGAATGTGATTGGTCAAGCCTTGCCAGCTATTACCTGATTGTACAGGTCAAACGCTTCTTGCGAAGTATACTTGTCATGAATTATAGCTCTGATTCCCCGTATGGCGGCAACCGGGTTCTCAGTTTGCCAAACGTTCCTGCCCAGGTTAACGCCGATAGCTCCCGCCTGCATTCCGTCATAGACGAAGTCGAAGACTTCTTTCTGCGTTTCAGTCTTCGGTCCGCCCGCAATAACGACTGGCACGGGGCATCCTTCAACCACTTTTTGGAAGTTCTCGCAATAGTATGTTTTGACGACGCGAGCCCCGATTTCAGCCGATATCCTAGCGACTAAGGCCAAGTAGCGGGCTTCCCTTTTTTCAAGTTCCCTTCCCACCGAAGTCACCGCCATTACGGGTACACCGTAATCTTCGCACTTGTCCACGAGTTTCGCCAAGTTGCTTAAGCTTTTGTTCTCGTTTTTTGTGCCGACGAACACCGACATGGAAACTGCCATCGCGTTTAACCTTAGAATTTCCCTGATTGAAGTCACAAGGCTCTCGTTGGACAGGTCTTCCCCGACCACCGAGACCGCACCTGAAACACGTAGGATAATCGGTTTTTCAATAGCTGGGTCAACGCAGTTCCGTAGAACACCTCGAGTGCACATAATTGCGTCAGCATACTGGTAGATCGGCTTGATTGTTTCTCCGGGCTTCTCTAGGCAATGAGTCGGCCCTTGAAAGTAGCCGTGGTCGATGGGCAAAAATACTGCCTTGCCATCTTTCTGGATAAGCCTGCTTAACCTGTTTTTCATACCCCATTCCATAACTATTTCTCCGAGGAGCCTTTTGGCTTAAGAATTAAATAACCTTTTTCCATAAGCCAGTGATGAAACTGCCATGTCGTATAAAGGCAGCTGCTACTGCACTTCTGCCGGGTCTGCTCGTAAGCGGGCGAAGTCTCCGCGAGCCTGTTAAGCTCCATCTGAACTGGACATTTCACATCTTTGCAAAATTCTCGTCTCTTATACTCATCGAATCCTTCAATCGTCATTTTCCATCGGTGCCTAACTCTCTATTCAAACTTAATAAGCCTTTTTTGTGAACCTGCAAAGGCAGCATGTGCTTTTAAATCACGATTCCATTTGCTTGTTGCATGCCAAAGCTGTATCTTCTAGGCGGGGAAAACGTCCATAAAAGAAGCGCGCGGGAAGTAAACGAGAAAGCCTTTCAAGATGCAGGAGAGTCTCTCTCTGTCGCGGTTTTTCCCTGGGCAAGAGCTTCCTTTGATAGAAGGTACTGGAGAAGGAAGATGCTGACTGATTATTTCGTGAGTCTTGGAGCGGGGGCAGTGGACTTTATAGAATATTCTGATTCACAGGTAACGATAGCCCAAAAAGTGGCATCGTCAAACCTGATCTACCTGACAGGAGGCCTTGTTAACGCTTTGGTTGAGCGTCTCAGGAAGATGAGCGTGGACAGCCTGCTTAGGGATTACGATGGAGTTATCGTTGGTAGAAGCGCTGGAGCATTAGCTCTTTGCAAAAAATGCGTTATAACGTGCCGCGACAACCAAAAAGCACGCTTAGTCGAGGGTCTTGGCTTAGCTGACCTTACTCTTAAGGCTCATTATAAGCCTCGAAAAGACAGGACGCTGCAACTTTTGTCAAAAGGGGGGACAATTTACGCTGTTCCTTCAAGATCCGCAATTGTTTATGAGGATGGTGTCTACTCGTTTATTGGGAACACGTACGTGTTCGAGAACGGCAAAAAATGCAGGTTATAGATGTTCTCCTAATTTTTTTCGATCATGGACTTTAAAGGCTCTTCCTTGTCTTTTTCTGCGAATTAGCCGCGATAACAACGGTTGCTAAAATGAGAACCAAGAGCATCATGCCAAAAACGGTGAGAGGAATCCTGAAGGCAGGTTCAGAGTGCAGAACCGTTGTTGAAGGAGTCATGAACATTCCCCCGAGATAAGCGGCTAGGAAGATTCCTACGAAGACGGCGCCTACGCCTTGAACGGCTAACAGCAAATTGGTGATCTGTTTACTGTTGAGTTCCAATGCAACTCACATCTGCATTTTTATTATTTAAAGCCAGTTTTGTATTTAAGACTTTTAACAAGCTAATTATTTGACGGTAACTCAGCCGTAGCTTTGCAACCGCAAGGCATAATATATTCAAGCAACGAATCTAATGGCTAATGCCCCGGTTGATTTGATGACAGAACTGAAAGAATTTACGCCGCTTAAAGTAGGGTTACTGATCGTAACAATCTCCTATTTCCTGTTCACTGCTCACGCCATGTTTACTCTTCAATGGGTGGGCGAATGGAACAGGCTTAAAGGCTTCGGTTACTTTTACGTGCTCGCAACCGATATTTCCGGAGGAGTAGGCCTCGCTTTCAGGTTTATAGGCAGCCTTATTGCCGCCGTTTCAGTCATCTACTACTTCAACAAGGGGCTTCCATCGACCGAGAAAACTTACAGACTCCTAAGGTGGATTTTGGTTTTTGAAGGAATCTACTGGCTGGGACTTGTTACCACGGCGGTGTTGAACGTTCGAGACTCAATATTGAGTATAGGACAAGTATCGGCAAGTACAGTATTAACCCAATTTGCAATCAGCACTCTTCCCAGCGTGGCAGAATCAATACTTATCCCCGTAGCCCTGTTTGTTCTTGCCTCAAAGCTGAATCCAGCCAAACCCATAAACGATGCAATAAAATGGGCACTGATTGCGGGCACAAGCTACATCTTCGTTTTTTGGTTGACGAACTCAGGGATGTGGTTCACAACGATAATCTATGAAAAAGGCACGTCATACTTGACGTTGTACCCTGAAAACCTGTTCAACTTTGTTTTAACAACGTTCGGGCTTCTGATTCTAACAGTTTACGCAGCCTACTTCACGAAGAAATCAAGCGGAATACAAACTCTTCAAGAGCTGAACCTGAAAAATGTCGGCGCCATTATTACAGCACTGGGAATGTTCTTCCTGTGGAACTATTTAACCTGGATTTTCTTTGGAGGAAATTACCTTTGGAGCGATTGGTTCGCTTGGTTCCTCGGGCACAATTTGGACCTCTGGATGCTGTCACTTCCATTGCTTGGGCTACCCCTGTTATTTGCCAATAAGCCTCAGGAAAAAAATAGTCCTTCGTAGCGTCCGCGTGGCAGTTAGCAGCTTCGATGGCGGCATCATCAAAATCAACAAAAACTATCGTAGGCAAATTCTTCTCGCAAGAGTGACTCATGCCAAAGCTTATAGGTAGCAAGTTTTATAGCCAAGAATGGAAGAAACTTGTTAAGACTAAACGGAAAAGTTGCTCGAGTTTCAATCTTAGGTTTAGTCTGCGCAGTGCTTTTTCTGCTTGCGACAGGCTGCTTCTCAGGTTCCGCCACGGTTGCGTCTGCCCAGCCCTCATCTTCAAGGAACGGGCCTGTTATTATAGCGAATTTTAACGTGCCAGTTGACCCGGGTTCATCGACTTTCATGGCGCGTGTCGTATCCACTGCGCAGAGTCAGCATGCAGCCGCCATCGTAATCGAGATGAACACGCCTGGCGGGTATCTTAGCGACATGCTTGACATAGTTAACTCGATCACGGATGCGAACGCTTCAGGTATCCCAACTTACACATTCATCGTGCCCAACGGTCTTGGGGCTTCGGCTGGCAGCTACATAGCTATGGCGACAAACAGCATCCTGATGGGCCCGGGCGCTGAAATAGGCCCGAGTACACCCATCGTTGTAGGCGGCACAGCGTTGGAGCAGAACCACACTGAAGACGCAATGATAGAACTGATGGAGAGTCTTGCAACTGACTGGGGACGCAACGTCACCGCGGTTTTTAACATGGTTTACGGTGATCAAGCGTTTACAACAAGCCAAGCCATAGCGTATCACGTTGCAGAAGGTTCCGCGAACTCGCTAACGGATGCACTGAGCCAATGGGGCCTTTCTGGAAATGCCCAAGTGACCCTGAACGAAAACTTTTACGAGCAGCTGCTCAGCGCTTTAAGCAACTCGACTCTGGACGGAATCCTTATTCTGCTTGGAATTGTCGCGATCGTGATAGACTTTTTGCACCCCACCATAATTCTGACTATCCTCGGAGTCATCGCCATAGTCGCCGGCTTAATAGGGGCAGAGGTGATTGGGGCTTCGTGGCTAGGCATAATTCTGCTGATCATAGCCGCTGCTTTGATCATCTTAGAGTTGAAGCTGGGACACGGGTTCGCGTTGATTGCAGGGGTAATTCTGGGCGCGATCGGAATCTACTTCCTCTCCTTCAACCTTTCTTATTCGCCTTCGCCGATAGGGGACTTTACAATAGTCGAGTTGGCTTTGGTAGTTGTGTTTGGAGTAATCGCAGGTTTATACATCAGATGGGTGGTGGGACCGGTGAGGCGACGCTCAAAACTTACAGGCGCCGAGTCTTTGATAGGTAAAACGGGCGTCGTCACTGCCGACCTTAAGCCAAAAGGAGAAGTCAGAGTGGAAGGAGTAATTTGGCGCGCTGAATCGTTGTCGGGAAACATCGGAAAAGGCGAGTTGGTCACTGTTAAATCGCTGAATGGCTTGGTTGTTATGGTTGAAAAAGCGCCAGAAAAAGCAAGTTAACTTCCTTTTGACCGCCGTATTTCCCGGGCTCAGTGACTTATTAATTGTCGAAGATTGCCTATCCCGGAATATTGCCGGCGCAACAAGTGGACTGCTCTAGGAAAAATGTGACTTTCTCTTACCAAGGTCTAAATGTGGCTAATGAAGAACCGTTGCTAAGCCGTGATAACTACATGGAATAAAAGACACTTTTTGGAGTAAAAATAACCCAAACACTTGAGATTCATCGCAGAATCAGGAACGGTTCAAAACTTTTCAAGCCAAAAAGTGAAGCAAGAAATGAGTGTTTATTTCATTTTTCGGAAGATTTTAATTCCGCTTATTTCGCACTAAGAATTGAGTCTCCATTGACTTAAACCCAAATCCGATCAGGTGTGATTTGAACTCTTTTGGGTTCAGGTTGCATTATGGACTGGGAGTTTCTGAACCGTAAAGGGTTCAAACTATGCTCGCGCTTTAAATGGTGTTGCAAGGGGATAATAGCACCAATTTATCCGTAAAAGTAAGGTTGGTTACAAACTTTTTTGGCAAAATTAGGAAAAATATGAAGCGCGCGATTTGAAAGCACCTATCACGAACCAGTTTTCTAGGGCTGCTTTTTATCTTAACTTAATATATTCTAAGGTCAGGCACTTCCATTCCAGTCTCGGTTTCTCTGAAACCTTTCCATATCCTAAGTTGCATTTGCTTTAGATCGATCAAGTCATTTGACAAAGCTTTTATAGCGAGACCGCTGTTTTTAGGCATTTCCGAGGTTCCGCCAAAAACTTTTCCAAAGTCGATTTTTTTCTTGGCTTGAAGAGCCTTATCCGAATACCAGTAAGCCTTGAGGTAAAACTTGTTGCCGCCAAAAATGATGTCGAGGGCTTCTTTATCCTTTCTTGTAAATGTTGAACTTTCATTAAGTTCGAGCTTTCCATCTTTCTCGACATTAAGCTTTGAAGAATAAATCTCGAACTCCCAGAACTCTCCCCGCTCAATTCTTCCAGGGCAGAAGATCTCAGAATACAGAAATTTTGAGCCGTCCGTGACATGGAATGCTACTTTTTGATGCCAGCGAGAATCTGCAAAAAGCATCGTTTCCCTAGGTAAGAATTCCAATCGACTGTCTTTTTCAAGATAAACGTCGACCTGTTTGCTTGCGTAATTCAAATCCATTTTGTATACTTTTGTCGCTGTAGTGTCAGTGATGACTGCTTCAGCACCCTCTTTTAATCGTATTTTGTAAGCATATCGATCTCCTTGAACAATCCCTCCTGTCGGATTCGAAAAGAGTACGTATGGCAATCCGGGCAGGTTCGCATCATAGTATAGTTCTCGAAGAATCTTTGCAGGAAGCACAGTGTAAAGATCAGTTAGGCATGTCTTGTCACCAAATTTGGTGAATGTTAATTCTGCAACAGCGTTTTTGCCAGCTGATCCAACTGCAAGTCTCGTTTGTTGGGCTTCATACTGGGTAAAAGCTGATGGTAACCCGCCTAGGTCTTGAATTAAATCATGAGAAGCTTGACTGATCATTTAAACAGAGCCTTTTCCATTACTATCTTTATAACTTCATCGAGGCCATTTCCATCTTTCAGTGACAGCAAAACGGTAGGTTTGTCGCCTCTCAACTTTTTTGCATCTTCCTTCATTAAATCAAGATTTCCCGTTTTCACACCTGATTCAAGAATCGTTGACTCAACGTAAGGAGCCAAGTCTATTTTATTGATTAATAAAAGATCCGCTTTCTTGATTCCTAAGCCCCCCTTCCTTATCGTTTTGTCTCCTCCCGCCACGTCAACCATGTAGATGAAAAAATCAGCTAGTCTTGGGCTGAAAGTCAGTGTTATGTTGTCCCCGCCTGATTCTATTAGAATGATATCTAACGTTGGATTTTCTCTCTCGAGACGTTCCGCTGCATCAATGTTCATTGATGGATCATCTCGTACAGCAGTATGTGGGCATCCTCCTGTCTCTATTCCCACAATCAGGTTTGGGTTGATATTTTTGCCGAGTCTTGCTGCAAGTCGTCTGGCGTCTTCCTTTGAGTAAACATCGTTTGATATTGCTCCAACCTTCAGCCCCGAATCTGTCAGTTTGGGAACGAGTTTTTCAATTAATTCGGTTTTTCCGCAGCCAATTGCTCCGCCGATTCCGATTCTAACTGTTCTACTCATGCTTCATGCTGCAACTCCTCGGTTAGCTCATGAACATTCTGCTGTCGCTCAGCTCATGCCTCATCGAGGCAATAGCAACTAAAGGAAAAGACTGATGCAAATCACAAAGCTTCACAGGCTTTACTTGAATCGATTTCACGGAGTTACTTAGGATTATCTGGGCTTCGATGTAGTCAATTACTCCCATACGTACCAAAGAAGCTGTAACTTCCATCAGGTTAACGTAAATAAGTGATAGTGCACCCAAGTCTTTATACTTAAAATGTATTGAAGCAAGTGCTAAAGCAACAGGATAGGTTCCGTAGCTCGTACTGGTCTTGCTTAAATCTTTGTACTTTTTTCCAATCGACCCGTCCTCGAATTCTGTCGCGTTCATCAAGCTTTTGCCCATCTTGACTGTCGCTGACCTGTTTTCTTCGGTAAGTTTGGAACAATAGCAGATTTCGTCTATTTTTTTTAATAATTCAGTATTTTTCTTTCCGGCAGCTTCCATTGCTTGATAGAAAATTCCCATATCGAACGATTTCCAAATTTTATCCAAATACATATCTATGATTTTGGCCACTTTTTCTTTGGGTACCAGGTTCTCGTTTATGATTTGTTCCATACCCTGAGACATAGTGAAGGATCCCATGGGAAAAAAAGAATCCGACATTCTTAACAGGTTCAAGATTTTCTCGTTTTTATTCAAAAGTTATTCCTCGGTATGCTCGCCTGGGTGATAACCATCTGATGATGTTGCTACTACTTTTTGCACAGTTTCACATTTAAGCGGCAGGTTCATAAGTTCAATGATTCTTCTAACCTTTTCTTCGCCCAGAGTGACTGGCACGAAAACCTCGTCCTTCTCAATCAAAACCTCGAGATGACGATTACCTAGGTTGTAGCCAAGTTTCACTGCGTTTTCTATAGCGTTTTGTCCCTTTCTCTTTGTCAGACTCACTTTTATTGTAGGCTCCGGCTGAATCATTATCTTATAATAAAGACCTTTCTCCGAGGGTCCGAAAATGTCTCCTTGCTCGATTGTTTCGCCTCGGGGCAGATTGATGATGAAATCGTTTCCCTCCGGTGTTTTGGTTCTTAACCTGCCTCTCATTGCATCTTGCCTATCAACAGTGACCTCCTCTATCTTCTTTTCGTCGAATTTGCCTGTTGCCTTGTTGAAAAAAGGCATGTTTCACACCTGACTATCATTTTGAAGTTTTTTGCGCACGGCTTCTTTTAGCTGTTCCGCACGCTCCGCTTCATCTACGAAGCCTAAGCGCTTGTACGCTGTAGGAGAAACACAAGCCACCATAAATCTTTCCCTATGCAATACGATTTTACCGCCTAATTCAAGTTTCTCGGCGACGTTGACTTCTTTCATGAGATGGTCGGGAAAATCCAGGTTTAAATGCGTTTTTGGATCTACGAAACCGGAAAGATTTGAAATTCTCAATGCAGTGACTTCTGCATGTCGAATTTTTCTGGGATTTATGACCCATCCGTTTTTAACGTTTGAAATTGATGTGAAATGTCTGATCAAATAGCTCATGCCCAAAGAACAGTGGGAAACTCACTTTAAACTAGGTGATAGAGCTGAGTCAGCGGTAACTCTTTTGCGGGTTCAGATGTGACTATTTTGCCGTTGAAGGTGACTTTGTAAGTTTCGGGGTCGATTTTTATGTCGCCTATTGTGCTGTTTCGCACCATTTGTTGCTTCCCTAAGTTTCTGACATGGCGCACAGGAAGAACTTGCCGCTGTAGACTGTACTTCTCTTTTATTTTGTTTTCCAGAGCCAACTTTGAAACGAAAAGTGCACTGGTTCTCGATTGCGCTAAGCCGAAACCGCCAAACATTGGCCTGAAGAAAACAGGTTCAACCATTGGAACGGATGCGTTGCCGTCGCCCATCATGGCGTAGGCGATCAAACCGCCTTTGAAAACTATGTTTGGCTTCACTCCGAAGAATTGTGGATGCCACAGTACTATGTCAGCCATTTTTCCTTTTTCTATGCTGCCTACATAATCTGATATACCGTTGGTTATTGCGGGGTTTATGTTTAACTTTGCAAGGTACCTTAAAACCCTGAAATTGTCGTTTTCAGTAGAATCTTCAGGAAGTTTGCCGAACTGCGCCTTCATTTTGTGCGCGGTTTGCCAGCATCTGGTCGAAACTTCCCCCGCGCGACCCATGGCTTGGCTATCAGATGAATACATGCTTAAGACGCCCCAGTCGTGGAAAACATCTTCTGCAGCGATTGTTTCCGCTCTTATTCTCGATTCAGCGAAGGCTACGTCCTCGGGAACCTTTGGATTAAGGTGGTGCGTAATCATCAACATGTCGAGATGTTCATCCACCGTGTTTACCGTATAGGGTCTTGTGGGATTTGTTGAGGATGGCAAAACATTTGGTTCTCCAGCTATCTTCATTATGTCTGGCGCGTGACCGCCACCTGCGCCTTCGGTATGATAAGTGTGTACAGTTCTCCCGTTTATCGCGTCGATGGTATCGTCAACGTACATGCCTTCGTTAAGCGAGTCCGTGTGTATTGCCAGCTGAACATCGTACTCGTCGCAAACTGTTAGGGCAGTATCTATCGATGCTCTTGTTGCTCCCCAGTCTTCGTGCATTTTGAATCCGCCTGCGCCTGCTTCTAATTCTTCAACTAACGTTTCTTCCCTGCTGTCGTTAGCTCTGCCTAACACAAGCCAGTTTAGGGGCAAACCCTCAAACGACTCTATCATTTTCTTTATGTTCCAGGGTCCAGGAGTGCAGGTGGTCGCGTTTGTTCCATCTGCAGGTCCCGTTCCGCCCCCGACATATGTTGTGATGCCGTTCGCGATTGCGTGGTAAACCTGTTGCGGACATATCCAGTGTGTATGACTATCAATGAAGCCCGCGGTGGCTATCAGTCCTTCGCCCGCGGTTACTTCGGTAGCGTTGCTGACAACGAGGTTTTCGTCAACATTATCCATTGTGTTGGGGTTTCCTGCTTTTCCAACACCAGCTATCATTCCATCTCTGATTCCTATGTCCCCTTTCAGCACGCCCAAAACTGCGTCTAAAATAACAACATTTGTTATGACGTGGTCAAGAGCTCCGTCGGAATGTTTCACGCCTGTTGCCAATCCCATACCCTGTCTTGCACTCTTTCCTCCTCCGAACACCAACTCGTCACCATAAGTTGCGAAATCCTTTTCGACTTCGATGATTAATTTCGTGTCAGCTAATTGGATTTTGTCGCCTACCGTCGGGCCGTACAAGTCAAGATACTGTTTTCTTGAAATTCTCATTATGACTTCACGCCTTTAAACCCAAGTTTCTTCGCTTTTGTCAGCGCCTTTTCTTTTTCATATATTGTTCGGACGCTGCCATCGACAAGGTTGTTGAATCCGTGAACATACTTTTTGCCGCCATATTCAACGAGGGTCACTTCTTTTTCTTGTCCAGGTTCAAAGCGTACGGATGTTCCTGCGGGAATCGCAAGTTTCATGCCATACGCTTTTTTTCTGTCAAAGTCCAACGCTCTGTTTGCCTCAAAAAAATGAAAGTGAGAACCCACTTGTATTCCTCTGTCGCCAGTGTTCTTTATTTTGAGCGTGATGGTTTTTCTGTTTGGGAAAGCCTCGATGTCGCCTTTGCCGAGTGTTACTTCTCCCACGGTCATTTTTCTTGTTCTCCTTTTGGTTGGATAGGGTTATGCACACTCACCAGCTTGGTGCCGTCTGGAAATGTCGCCTCGCATTGAACAAGTGTTATCATTTCTGCAACGCCTGGCATTACGTCATCCGTTGACAAGACATGCCTTGCGTCTTTGGCTATTTTGGCAACCATTTCGCCTTTTCTTGCCTGCTCTTGTACAAAATCAGCTATAATCGCAACCGTTTCAGGATGATTCAATTTTAACCCAGCCTGCCTTCTTCTCTCAGCCATTTGTGCCGCAACGAAAATCATCATTTTTTCAATTTCTCTCTGCGTCAACTTCATTTTCGATTTCACTTTCCATTCTTTATCTTCTTAAGATCTACTATATTTTTTCGGTTGTTCAAAATGGTCACCAATTGAAGTGTTGTTGAAGATGTTTTCTACATAGATATTTCTTGCCTTGAAAATAGAAAATGCAATCTTTAATCACGGAACTTTTCAAAATTTCGCCGCAGACTTCACAAACTATTAATGATTCCGTCTGCTCCGCAGGCAAAGATGTATCATATTTTTTATCTTTCATTTTTGGTCATTTGACCTTTGAATGTCGACGCTTATTAAAACGTCTGAAACTTTTAGCCAATAATGAATTGGTGACCGATGATTTTTTCCTTTTCCAATATCACGATTGCAGCATGCAAAAGACCGTTGCCAAATTCGCTTCCAGGGTTCAGAACTATTGTTCTGCCTATTTTTTCAAAGCCTTTTGCTTCATGAATATGACCGTGAAGTCCTATGAGAGGCTGAACTTCTTCAATTATTCTAGTTACTGATTTTGAGCCGACGTGTTCCATAGTTATTTCAGCTCCTCTGGCAACTGGTCTAAGATCCGCCGACAATTTAGGCGCCATATCAAGACCTGTTCCGTAAGGGGGAGCATGAAAATTGAATACGGCTGTTTTAGGATCAGACAATTTGTCCGTCATTTCCTTAAGTCTAATGTAGATTTCCTCTTCAGGGAGTTCTCTCGGAGTGTGCCATGGGCTTGGATTGACGTATCCAAATGAGATCATCTCGTGTTCTCCAACCATAACTACGTCTCCCTCTGTCCGCTGGATCACACCGGTATCTTTGAAGAGGTCGGCTACATATTGCTGGTCATCGTTGCCTAAATTAACAAATATCTTAATCTTGCTGTCTTTGTATCGCTCATTGGCTAAAGCGATCCAACTCTTCATAACTTCGATTTTTTTCTCCTTAAAAACCTCATCCGTGACTTCTTGTGACTCGCTGATTCGGATCCACTCTTTCCTGTCGCAGACAACCCAGTATAAGCCCCGATTTCTGATGCTTTTCTTTGCTTCTTCCAATCCTTCCTGACCCATTTCTTTGCCTTGAACTGAGTATCTACCTTCGCCTAGATCTATTATTGGTGAAAGTGCTTTGCCGGTGAGGTCTCCGCCGACTATCAGATAGTCTAAGCCATACATTTTTCCTGCGTTTAGAAATTTCCTGTATGTTGCTTCAGAACCGTGAAAATCCGTGGTGTAAAGGATCTTCAGCTTTTTAGACTCGCGACTTTTGAAAATTGTCCTCACGCCTCAATTTGTTTAATTTGCTGAAAGGTGTCGGCTACGAGCTTTCACTCGAATGGCTTTCTTCAGGTTCCTCATACCACTTAACTTTTTCGCCAACCTTGGCTCTCATTTTCCATTTAAAACTTTTAGGCGCTGATTCTATCATGTCCCACAGTGCTTTGATCCGGCAAATTGGGACTTCGCAGTCGCTTCTGCTGCCTATATAAGTTAGGAGTTGTCGAACGTTATGTTCAAAAGTTGTGTAGAATCCCCAGTCTTCGGAAAGCAAACGTGCTATACGACAACCATCAAGCTCTCCTTCAGTGTCAAGCTTTCCAATCCCAAAGTCTGAGAGCAGAGCGGCTACGTCTTTAAGATCGTTTTCTGTGATTTTGACTGTTTGCATCTTGGTTAACAACAAATCCGAAGGAGGTATAGTGTAGTAGGAAGACAGCATTCTGTCTTTCAGGTTTATAGCATGGCACATTTTGAATTCGTCGATCAATACGTCGACGTTGCATCGTAGCTCATTGTCGAAGTAAATTAGTCTTGTAGCACCGTGTAATGCGTTGAATGTGGTATTTGGCTTCATGTCTGATTCCTTGAAGATTTCCGTTATTCCCTTTTTAGAAGAGTTAAGACCAAAAAAATCGAGGTCTTTGTATTCTCTTCTAAATTTCTTGCTTCCTTCCCTTGCCATGCAGGCGATTGCTAAGCCGCCTATCAATTTTAGGTTTACGTTTTCTTTTCTTGCTTTCTCAAGTATGGGAATTGCTCTGCCTAATGCTGTCTCTCTATCTAACATAACGAACTGATCCTTTTTTTTACGGTTTTGTCAGAGGCAGACTCATGCACCTGGGTCCGCTTCTTTCTCCTCCCTCTTTGATTATTTCGTTTCCTTTGAAAGTTTCAATTTTTATGCCTGCTTCCTTGGCGAGTTTGTTGGTTATTCGGTTATGCTCATACGCAATAATGGTGTTCTTGGCTACGACGAGTATGTTACTTGCGAGTAACCAGTGTTCTCTTTCTTGCGCATAGTAATCTTCTCCGCCTATCTCAACAACCCGGAGGTCTCTGGCTAAGTAGTCTTTCAGAACTTCCCTAAGTGGCCTTCCGTCAAGAGTGGTTTTGCCTTTCTTGTGAATGAAGACCTTCATCTTGTCAATATAATCCTTGTAGTAGATTATCACGTCCTCAGCTGGAACGCCCATAACAGTATCAAGATGGCCGATTCCTTTGTTCGGTTGCAAATCAGGCGTTTCAAGCCTTACAAGGATGGCTTCATCAACATCTTTTCTTTCAATGAGTTTCGGGACGACGTCGTTTACTCCCAATGCACTGCTTCGTGTGCCGAATCCTTGCATAAGCCTTCCTTTTCCGATTGGAAAACAATCTCCTCCTTCAAAGTAGCCTGCTTCGGCAGTTATCATATCTTCTTTCTTGATTCCTAACGCTGTTATCAGGACTTGAGGCTCTGGGCGTCTGGATTCCCACCGCATCTTCCCAGCAATGTAGGTTTTTCCTACGACCATGCCCGGGTCTCTTGTGAACATCATGTTCAGTAGAGGTTTGATGCATATGTCCTCCGCGGCTCCTACCACTCCATCCTTAACCGCTCCTATCGCTTGTGCCTCGGTCAAGGTAAGTCCCGCGACGACTAGCTCGGTCAGTTCTTTACTGGAAAGGGTTTTTAACACTTTCATGTCAAGTTTACATTCAGGACGAATCAGTGGAATGATTTCCTCGGGTTTTAGGGCCTTAAGCTTGTCTCTAACATCGATTACTTCAATTCCAAATGACTTGATTTTTGCTTTGAATTGTTCGCACTCCGCGGTTAAATTTCCCGGATCAGGGATCTCGGAGTACTGCATTTCATGGAGGTTTTGAGGCGTCAGTCTTTCTTTTTCTTTGCCCGGTGTGGCTAAACATACTCTTTTTAGAGGTGAATACTCGCCTATACAGTTGATACTCATTTTCATAAATCACTTCATTTTTGTCTTATTTTGAGGTTTAGGAGACCTAAGCTGTATAAAAACTTAGTTATGAAATGTTCATAATGATTGAGATAACCTCGACAATCGTTAAGAATTATGCTGGATTTTTAACAATTTGAACATGCAACAGACGGAGTATGGGTATGAACGTCTGTTCTTCTAATTCGGCTTAGGTTAAAATTCGTGACATAAACCGCTTCATCTAAAAAAGAGTAAAAAAGGTTGACTTTCCACCTCTTCGTTCGATGGAAGATGATTTTGGTACCGGGCTGGACTGCTATTATTCCGGCGGTATTACCTTGAAGGTGTTATCTAAGTCTAATCCTTCGCGTTTTCGCCTGTAGTACCTCATTGAGTAATAGATTATAATTCCGGTGACGAATGGAGCGGTGAATAACGCTATGCTTAGCCCTGTCACTTGGACGCCTAGGAATATTGGCGAGTAGGCGAGCATGTAGTAGCAGTAAGTTCCCAGAATAGCAACATCGAATATTCCGGCGGCGATAAGCATTTTTCTGGCTCCTTTGAGAGCAGAGGTGTTTCTTGCACTTGCAAATATCACTGCAATGGCGACCACCATGAAGCCTAGAAGTATTGCCATGAGATTAGCGGTATCTGTTGCAAACCAGAATGCGTGGCTCAGCGGTGTTAGGGTTATTATGGTAAGTCCTATCAGGGTCATCACAAGGCTTATAACTTGGGCGACAACTGGCGTGTGGAATTTTTCACTTACATATGCTACGGCGGAAGGTAGGACCCTGTCAAAGGATATTGCCATTAGGTATCGCGAAACGAAAAGTGATATTCCGAACAATACTGCGACGTACCAGAAGAAAGTACTTAATGCTAAGAATAGTTGGAATCCAACGTTGTTGCTTAGAAGGATAGCATCAAAAACCGGGTTTGTAAGTGCTGCGTAGGAACCGCCTATCATACCAGTTCCGATAAAGAGCTTTGAGGTCAAGCCGGTAACTGTCAAAGTTATGAAAAATGTGGTGAGTAAGCCTGCTATTACGAGAGCTAAGATTATGCCTCGCGTGAATGATTTGGCTCCTCCTCGGATCTCACCAGCGATTGATGTAGCACCATTGATGAACGGCAAATAGGTGGAAGTTATGACCATAAGACCGATTGTGGCTAGCACAATGCTAGAAAAGAGTGGAGTTGCTGTGGTAGCCGCGGAATTTATTTTAGAGATACTCATGCCGTAGCTCGCTATTATATGGCCAAAAGAATTGACGTTTGCCACCCCAAGGACAACAGCTGTTATAACGAACGACAACAGAGCGATAATTGTCACTGTTCCAAATATCATGTTGATATGTTTTATTGCAACTATGCTAAGAAAGACTACGGCAGTAAAGACTACAGCTCCAACTGCCAGAATGACAAAAGGGCTGTTCAGAGCATTTGCGATTGACGCATAAATTCCTCCGTGTTCGATGCCTAAAGCGTTAAAAGAAATCTGTAACTGTGATACTCCAAACCAAGCAGTTGCGGCGTTCATAATCATCTGGGTTATGGCAAAAGTCAAGCCTACTGCGGTGCCAATGGCTGGCTTTAAAGTTCTGCTCGTGAACACGTAGTCTGCGCCAGTTCTAGGGTAAGCCTGAGTTATTTTTGTCCAGAGGTAGCCGTGTGGAAGCATGACGATCCAGCTTAGCAACGCCGCTATTATTGGCAAACCGTTAGGTTGAAGATATAAGCCGCCAAAGAATGCGACTGGAAGGGCAAAAAAAGCTATGAAGCTCATGCTGATAAACATCGCTGTGACCCAGTTTATTTCACGAACAAAACCCGAGGATTCTCTCGCAAAAAGCTCCTGTTTAACTTCAGTCTTCCCTTTATCCTGACCCATTGAATGTTCACTCTCATGAATTCGGAAGTTTTAATATAAAAAGCTATTTATGCATTGTTCATAAAAGTTAAGAAATTCACTACGATTGACTATTTAGAAAAAGTTCTGTAGACATATGTAACGAAGAGAAGGAATTATCTTATCAGTTGTCTACAATGGCTCAAAGCAATAGAGCCCGGTCTGGTAAGTTTTAGAAGCGTTACAGAGGACCTGGATCACAGGAATCATATGTTGCGAAACTGGGGAAGGCACTTAGTTAGTCTTTTGAAATAACTTAAATAGCTCCTAAGGGTACTCCAACCTAAGCTCAGAATTATATTGTCTATCTTGCAACTCGATATTCTTACATTTAGGACACTGATAGAAAAGAGTTTTCCGAACGAGGTTTGCATCGTCGAGTTCTCCCTTTGACTCCATCGGATTACCACACTTCGGACACTTATGCATCATTTTTCCCCTAGCCGAGCAAAATTGAATAGATTGGACATATATCAGTAACGCGCCCTTGAACATAGCTCAATGATTCAATAAAATATAAATATAGTTGTGATTTGTTCATAACTTAACTTATAATCTAAACATACGTCTAACGCCCAAGTAGCGAAAGCGCGCGCCGCGCCGGGGAATCCCAGCACCATTTTACCAGTAAAAAGTTTGTTCAGCGCCAGTGATACCGCTAGAATTTGCGATTCAGACGTTACAATCCATTACGCATTATTCTTTCATTTGAGCAGGAATGTTTCTATATGACTCTGTCAGCGAAAGGTATCTTTCTAACAAGCCAGGCTATAGCCCAAACAAGTGGCAGAATAATTACAGATGCCAAACCAAATTTTAATAGCGATTCGATGTGAACTGAAGAGAGCACCACCGCAGTAACTGAAACGATGATCGTCGCTTGAAGAATGTATGCTGCATAGAAATGCTGGGAAAAGAACTTCCAGAATCTCCCGGCAGAATTGAAGTAGCGACGGAAGACAGCGATTACAAACATGCTCATTCCGACTGCAAAGATAGAATCCCAGAGCGCGTAAAACGCGGATGCTAACGATCCGTATCCATACAGAGTACCCCACCCAAGTGAGCTCTTTTCTGTACCCGCGATAGCCAATACAAGTAGCGTCGCTGTTGCAATAAGGGCTACTCCAAAAACGCGTTTCGCCATGGAACTAGGCATTTTTCTCAGCCAGTCTCCTCGGGCAGCCACTAGGCCTATAATGAAGAAACTCAAATACTGTGGAAAATCAAAGAGCGATGGAAAACCAAGCGCTTCCGCACCGATAGGCAATACTATTCTTATCAGGTAGCTAGCCGTTGTCAACAGCAAAATGAAAAAGGCTATTTTGCGGTAAGAGGGGAAAGGACGGTCTTGTTCTTTTTTTCTTGCTGCGACACGCCATGCAGCATAACCAAATTCAAAAATCAGCAGCATTTCTACAAACCAAAGAGGCCCTGTACCGATAGTCTGAAGGTAAAACTGCCAATTCAACCCTATTGGAAACGTGATCCCACTGGCGACGAGCTGTGCGGCAGGCGTGTGAGAAAAGGCTATGTAACAGGTAATAGGGCTGAGCACAAAGAAAAATATCAGCAGGGGAATGCCTAGGCGAATCAATCTATCTTTAAGGAATCGTCCAGGGCCCTTGCGGTCAAATGAAGTAGGCGAAAAGTATCCTGAGAGCAAGAAAAGCAGGCCCAGAAACCAAGCTTGGTTGAAATTGGTAAAAAGCGACAGCAAATCGGTAGCTACTGCACTTGTTGCCGGCTCTATGTAGTAGAATGATCCGCTTGCACCGTAAGTAATCGCTATGTGATGCAAGATTACCAGGCTTACGATCGCCGCTCTAATGTAGTCAACGAAATAGATACGGTTACCAGGTTTAATTGCTGTGCCCATAGCAGTCAAGCACCCTAGCGTAATCCAACCCAAATATTAGTGTAGACCTAATAGACTTTGCCTTCCAAAGTATGATAGAATAAGAATGCCGAAAGGACGCGCGTTAAAAGAACAGATACAACAGGACTTGAACCTTTAAGGCTTAGATCTTTTGGAAATTTGAACCCAAATCAGATCAGGCGGAATTTGAACTCTTTTGGGTTTAGACTGCAATATGGACCGGGGGGGATTTGAACCCCCGACCTCTTGAGTGCAAGTCAAGCGTTCATACCAACTGAACTACCGGCCCCTTACTTTTCCCATTGATTAACAACTCAACGATATTTAGCTTTTGTTTAAACAAAACCGCATTCACGCAAAATCAGCAATAAAAATATTAAAAAAATAATTGAAACAAAACGAGACTTCAGGGAAGCAAGCAATCAATCTTAGTATCGTCTTGACCTTGCTGGTCGTTTCTTTGCCCAGCATTCTCGGCAGTAAACTGGCCTGCTTGGGTCGGGTTTGAATGGAACTTCGCATTCCTGACCGCATTCAGAGCAAGTTGCCTTGAACATTTCTTTTCCTGACACTACTTTCAACTCCTTACTCACTTTATGGTGCAAAAATAGGTTTTGCACGATGCATCTATGCAATGCATTGAAGAATATAAGATTTTTTATAAACGCACTTGCAGCTTGCCCGTTTTGCGCCAGCATAAGTTATATTCCAAAAGACAGTTAGTCATTTAAGGCGAGGAGGATAAGATTTGGAGTTCACGATTGTTAAAATTGACCCGCCTAAAGACTGCAACGTCATCTTAGGCATGGCACACTTCATAAAAACCGCTGAAGACCTCTACGAGGCGCTCGTTAATTCTGTGCCCAACATAAAATTCGGCCTTGGCTTCTGCGAGAGTTCAGGACCCTGCTTGGTCAGGCACGAAGGAAACGACCAGGAACTGCGCCGACAGGCAGCAGAGAAAGCTCTGGCTATTGGCTGCGGTCACAGCTTTCTTATTTTCTTAAGAAACGCTTACCCGCTAAACGTTCTGGATAAAATCAAGAAGGTGCCTGAAGTGTGCACTGTTTACGCCGCCACGGCTAACCCGCTAGAAGTGATAATTGCCGAGACGGCTCAGGGAAGAGGCATAATCGGCGTTGTCGACGGCTCAAAAAGTAAGGAAATAGAAACCGACGCTGACATTTTGGAGCGGCGGCAGTTCGTGCGAAAAATCGGCTACAAACTCGGCTGACCGCGCCTACTCTTCAGCGGCTACGATGCCTTCAAACAGGTAAGGGTCAATGTTTCCTCCGCTTATCACAACTACGACGGTTTGCCCAGTGAACACGTCCCTGTTTTCTAGAAGCAATGCGACGCCTGCGGCGCCCGAGCCCTCCACAACTTGTTTTTCGTTCTTCCACAATAGATAAACCGCTCGTCTAATCGACTCTTCTCTAGCCAGCGTCACATAGTCAACGTGCTTCTGCGCGATGTCGAAGGTGATTGAGCCTTTCTCCACGGCGCCAACAAGCCCTTCAGCGATGGTGTAACGTTCATGCCTGTGCGGCGGAACAATCTTGCCTGCCTTCAAAGACTCGTACATGACGGGTGAAGCGGCGGATTGGACGCCGATAACCTTCACGGTGGGTTTTTGGCTTTTAACCGCGATGGCGATGCCTCCGATTAATCCTCCTCCCCCAACGGGCACGATGACCACGTCAACCACTGGCAATTCCTTGAGGATTTCTAACCCGACGGTTCCGTGTCCGGCGACAATTCGCTCGTCGTTGTAAGGGGAAATGTAGAGCTTGCCTTCTTGCGCGGCTAGTTCTTTAGCTTTCTTTTCCGCTTGATCGTAAGTTTCTCCATGCAGAATAAGCTCCGCGCCGAAATGTCTTATCCCGTCCACTTTAATCTGGGGAGCATGGGTCGGCACGACGATTTTTGCTTGAAACCCAAGTTTCTTCGCTCCAAAAGCCACTGCTTCACCATGATTGCCCGCTGAAGCCGTTATTACTCCCCTGGCTTTTTCCTCAGCGGATAAGCTTAGAAGCTTGTTGATTACTCCGCGGATTTTGAAGGAACCCGTTAGCTGTTGATTTTCAAGCTTCAGAAAAACCTTCGCATTGCATAGGTCGCTTAGAAACTTGGAGGGCATTAGCGGTGTCAGCTTAGCGTAGGACGCTATGTTTTTTTGTGCTTGCTGGATGTCTTGGAGTCCAAGCATGTTTTCATCTCTGAGAAAACAGTTTAGCCATGAGCTTGAATAATTCACCATAAACTATTTTAGTTTACTCAAGAATCAAGCTTTAACAACCTTTCCGAAAGCGGGTGTTTTTATGAGTTTAGAACGTAACATGGCTCAACTTCAAGCTTACAGGCAGCAACAGTCAGAAGAGCAACAGAGGCTAAAAGAGAGAATGGGCAAGATCAAACATAAAATCGCGGTCATCAGCGGCAAAGGCGGAGTTGGAAAAAGCACCGTGACCGTTAACCTTGCAGCTGCATTTGCAGTGAAGGGTTTTAATGTTGGGATTTTAGACGCAGATATTCATGGTCCAAGCGTTCCGAGGCTCTTGGGGTTAGACGGGCAACGTGTTAAGTACGGTTCTCCTGGCGTTTTTCCAGTTGACGGACCTTTACTTATGAAGGTCATGTCGATTGACTTCTTTCTGCCTGAGGAAGCGCCGACCATTTGGCGTGGACCGCTGAAAATGAGAGCGATTAGGCAGTTCCTCGCGGACATTGTTTGGGGCGACCTTGATTTTTTGTTCATTGATTTGCCGCCTGGAACGGGTGATGAGCCGTTAAGTATTGCTCAGCTTTTGCCTGAAATGGACGGTGTGGTAATCGTTACCATGCCGACTGGGCTGTCAAGTTCAGTGGTTAAGAAGGCAATCACGTTCGCGGAGCGGCTGAACATGCCCATCATCGGAGTCGTGGAGAACATGAGCGGCTTCATCTGTCCACACTGCGGATGGAAAACCGAGATTTTCGAGTCAGGCGGCGGCGAAAAAATGGCGAGGGAAGCAGGCGTCCCGTTTCTGGGCAGCATACCGATCGACCCGAAGATCGGCGTGGACTCAGACAGGGGCGAACCGTTCATCGTAGCGCAGAAGGACTCAGCGGCGGCGAAGGCGTTCATGGAGATCGTAGAAAAAGTCAGCGATAGACTAAAAAAACAGTGAAGTCGCTATCCGCCCGAAAAAGCGTTAAGCCTTTGTAAATCGCAAGCCAAAACCAAAGCAAACCCAAAGCCTCGGCGAACACGGCTGCGCCCATATCCGACAATAGCTTGAACATGGAGTCAACATGGAAAGTCGCATCCCGCCCATTTCAAAGTCGCATCCGACGATGCACCGCAAACGCATTCAAGCCCCAAACCAAAAAAGCAAC
>Ga0187784_10000154_pt1 | contig 44313 bp, 40 predicted proteins | sample 1015_SJ02_MP15_2_FD_132964 | JGI IMG/M metagenome (GOLD analysis project Ga0187784, IMG submission 132964) | Tropical peat soil microbial communities from peatlands in Department of Meta, Colombia - 1015_SJ02_MP15_20_MG | ecosystem: Environmental > Terrestrial > Soil > Wetlands > Peat | place... | reverse complement strand
CTTATAATGCATAAGACAGGCCGAAACAGCAAGTGGATTAGGACGGGGGGATAAAAAGCAGCTCTATCCGAATATCTTCCGCCAGCCACCTTCCTGCCCGACCGGCGCCTCGCTCTCTTCGGCGATCTCCGGTCCCGGATCGTCGGGGGCGTGAACGAGTGGAATGACCGGCTCCGGTTTGGGCTCGGACTTCGGTTGCGCCTGCCCGGCTGCGCTTGGCGATGGTGCGGCTTCCGGTGCGACCTCGCTTTCATGTTGCGGCTCAAACGCGATTTCGGCGGCGGTGGTGGCCGGCGATTGGGGCTCGATCATCGGCGCGCTCAACATTCCGGTAAGCGGCACGCGCCATTCAAGGGCGTCGAGCCGGCCAGTCACCGGCGACGCCGGCAGCCAGCGATCGGACACATGGCCGTCGGCGGTCCAGGCCGGATCGGGCGTGGCATGGAGCGCGCGCGCCACCCATTCGCGGGCGCGGCCCACGTCGTTGTTCTCGGCGCGCTCGAGTTCGGCCATCAACAGCGCGATGCGCTTGGTCGCGGTCTGCAGATAGGGCGCGAGCGCGGCCCGCGCCTTGGCGAATTCCTGCGCGTTCAACGCGGCGCGGGCGACCGCCAGCGCGCCTTCGACGTGGCCCGGCACTTTCCTGGCCAGCGCTTCGATCCGCTTCAACCGGTCGCGCGCGGAATCGCCGGAGCGAAGTTCGCTGTAGGCCTGTGCCAGTTCGGGATGCGGATTGGCGCGCCAGGCTTTGTCGAGGACGCGGCTCGCTTTGCGCAGCTCGCCGCCCTCGACCAGGAGTCGGCCGGCGAGCGCCGCCGCCGGCACCAAATTAGGCGCGAGTTTGTTCGCTTCCAGCGCGAAGGTTTTGGCGCTGTCGCGGTCGGTGTTCTCGACCGCGTGGGCGCGCGCCGTGAGCAGCACCGCGCGCTGGCGGCGATAGCTCGCCTTGTCGAGCGTCGCCATATGGCGCTCGAGTTGAGCGAGCGCGCCGGCCCAATCGCCGGCGGCGCAGCGGAATTCGAGCACCGCTCGTCCAGCCCAGCCGAGCACAGGCGCGCTGCGCGCCGCCTCCTCCGCAAAAGCGCGCGCGCTCGTCAAATCGTTGCGGCGCCACGCCTCAACGAAGAGACCGTGCAGGCCGAGCGCCTTGGTATCGGTGCGGCTTGCCATGGCGCGGAAGGCGCGCTCGGCCGCTTCGCGATCGCCGGCAAGCTGGGCCGATTGGGCGCTGAGGTGAAGCGCGAGCGGCTCGTGGGGCGCGACGCGGTTGACTTCGGCCGAAAGCTTGCGCGCGGCGGCGATATCACCGGCGCCGACGGCGATGAGACCAGAGGAGATCGCTTGGTAGGCGCGCAGGCCGCGGCGATGGCGCAAATGTCTTTTCAGCATGAGCGGCGAGGTGACGATGGCGCGCAGCAGGCTGAAGAGCAAAGCCAGCACCGCCATGGCCGCAACCACCGCCGCCCCCAAAACCATGAGCGAGGTTTCGATGCGCAGCCCCTGCCAGGTGATGACGACGTCGCCCGGCCGGTCGGCAAACCAGGCGACACCGAGCGACAGCGCGCCGACGACGATCAGAAAAAGGACGACGCGGATCATTGTGCGGCCGGCTTGCTGACGGCTGCGAGCGCGGCAGCGGCAATGTGGCGGCTCGCGGCAATGGCCGCTTCGCGCGTCTGTGCTTTCTTGACCCATTCGGCGGCGAGCGGCTTTAAGGCCGCCGGAAGATCGGCGATATCGTCAAGCGCTGCAGCGATATCGGCGCGCGCGGCATCGACAGCGATCCGGGCGACGATCGCTGCGGGATCGTTGCCCGCCGGCGCCTCGACCGGCGTGACGCGGACGAGCCTTTGCGCGTTGACCTCAAGCCGCCCCAGGAAAGTCGTCTCGCCGGTCGCGGTGTCGGCGGCTCGCTCCAGCGCCGGCACCAGCACCCCAAGTTCGTGCCCGAGCGCATTGGCGCCCGGCACGCCGCTTGCCGCGAACGGCTCGAGCGGCGCGGTCGTGTTCTGGTTCGCCCCGAGCGACTGCACCGCGGCGAGTTCGGCTTGGTAGGGAACACCGCGTTCGACCGCGGCGCGGAGCGCCTCGGCGGCGACGGCCAACCGCGCTGCCTGGTCATCGGCACTGGGCGCATGACGCGCTTCGTCGTCGGCAAGCGACTTCACCGCGCTTTCCAGCGCCGCAATTCGGCTCGCCAACGCCTCGAGGTCACTGCGTTGGGCGTTGGTCTGATCCACGCTCTGCTCTGCGTTCTTGGCGGCGGCGGCCGCCGCCGCCGCGGCTTCCGCTTGCTTGGCCGCGCTCTGGCTGGTTGCAGCGATGTCGTCGACCCGGCGGTTCACAGCGCTAAGCGAATCGCCGAGCGCTTTGGTTTGGGCTTCCGCCGCCGCCAACCGGTTGCCGAGCGCCGGCTCCGGACGCTGTGCCTGGATGGTCCGCTCGATCTTGTCGAGCCGGGCCGAGATCTGTTCGCCGCTTACGACATTCAATCCCGCCGCGCCGAGTGCCGCCGCGCTGGGCGGGGCGGCGGCCTCACGCGACGGCATGAGCCCCGCGAGCCAAAGTCCGGCGATGATCGCAGCCATGATCGCGAATATGGCAATCGCGCCTGCCGCCGCGGCTATGGCATGTGACTTCAGCCGGCTTCCGGAACTTCCGCCCGCTTGCAGATCCGGCGCCCGGTTACCGGACGCTTGTTGATTTGCGGATGGCTGATCCGGCACATCGCGCCCGACCACGCGCTCGCCGGCAGGCCCGGTCGCGGCGGTATCCTGTACCGGCGCCGGGTTCTCGACCTCCGTCGCCTTAAGTTCGATGGTCGGCGGCCGCCGGCCCAGTTTGTTGTCAGGCTCGCCCGTCATCCTGTCCTCAAAGCGAGTTCGCTGATCACGCCTTCACCGAATCATAGGCAACCCGGCCGGCTCGCCACGGCATAGTACGGGTCTGAGATAGCGGCAACATGGCGCAACATGGCGCAATATGGCGCAATAGGGCGAACCAGCCCGAGCAAGACGGCGGAAAAGCGCATGCTCAGCCACAAAGTTGGAGCAAGGCCGCTTCGTCCGGCCGTGCCGCGATACGGACCTGCGTTGCGCCCGCCGCTATGAGCGGCTCCGCGACCCGCGCCGACAAACAAAAATGCGCAGGCCCGTTCAGCGACGCATTGAGCAGGCCTAAATTGCGCGCCGCGTTCACGTAAGCCTCGGCGCTGCGGCGCGAGAAATGCAAGACGCCGTCGATCCCGCCAGCCAAGGCAGCGGCGGCTTGACGCGGCAGAACCGCGGCGGTGACGGCGCGATAAACGAGTGCGGTGTGAACGGCAAAATCTTGCGCGCGCAGCGTGCCGGCAAGATCGCCGGAGCGCTCCTCGCCGGCCAGATAAAGCAGCCGGGCTTGCGGCTTCAGGTGCGCGGCGACGAGATTCGCAAGGTCGGTCACACTGCCGTCGGCGGATTTGACATCGGCGAAGCCCGCGTCGCGCATGGCTCGCGCGCTGCGCTCGCCCACCGTGAAGGCCGCAATGCCGCGCAGTTCGTCGCGCCGCCGATGCCCGGCGACGGCGCGCACCGCATTGGCGCTCGTCACCAAAATCGCCGTCCACGGCCCGGCGCCGAGATCGGCATCGGGCAAAATCTCGATCTCGAGAAGCGGCGCGATGATCGGCTCGTGGCCGCGCTCGCGCAACGTGGCGGCGGTGCGCTCGGCGTCGGCTGCGGGGCGCGTGAGCAGGATGCGCACCGCTCAATTCCGCACGATAAAGTCCGGGCCGGCCCGGCCCTTGAGTTCCCGGCCGGCATCGGCGCCGAGCGCCGCCGCATCCGCGCGGCGGCCTTCACGCGACACTTCCAGCGCCGCGCTGCCGTCGGTTTTTGCGATCATGCCGCGAAAGCGGATGACACCATCGTGCAGCCGCGCGTGGCCGGCGATCGGCGTGCGGCATGAGCCGTCGAGCACGGCGAGAAAGGCGCGCTCGGCGGTTAGCGCGGTCGCCGTGTCGGCATCGTCCAGGGCGGCGACGAGCGCGCGTGTCTTGGCATCGTCCGCCCGGGTCTCGATGCCGATCGCGCCCTGGCCCACCGCCGGCAGAAACTCGTCGACATCGAGCACCATGGTCGCTGCCGCGAACAGCCCGAGCCGCTTCAATCCGGCCACCGCAAGCAGCGTCGCGTCGACCTCCCCGGCCTGCACCTTACGCAGCCGCGTTTCGACATTGCCGCGCAGCGGCACGATGGCGAGATCCGGCCGCAAGTGCTTGATCAAGGCTTGCCGCCGCAGCGACGCGGTGCCGACGACCGCACCTTGCGGCAGTTCGCGCCAGGTTTTGGCGCTGCGGCCGATGAAGGCGTCGCGCGCGTCCTCGCGCGCCAAATATGCCGACAGCACCAAGCCCACAGGCAGCACGGTCGGCATGTCCTTCGACGAATGAACGGCAAGATCGATGGCGCCCGACAGCAGAGCCTCCTCGATTTCCTTGGTGAAGAGGCCCTTGCCGCCGGCTTCCGCCAGCGGCCGGTCCAAAATCATATCTCCGGTGGTGCGGATGATCTTGATCTCGATACGCTCAACGGCGAGGCCGCACGCCTGGGCGAGGCGGCTTTGCACCTCGCGTGCCTGGATAAGCGCCAGCGGCGAGCCGCGCGAGCCGATACGCAGAGTGGAGGCATCTGTCGAGGATTGTGTCATCGGACCTTCAAATGCTACCCCGCCACCGTCATTGCTTCGGCACTTTGTGCCTCGCAATGACGACACAGACGTAGCCATATAATACACCGATGGTCATCCTCGGCATCGAGACAACCTGCGACGAGACAGCCGCGGCCGTGGTCAAGCGCACCGCGGACGGGCGGGGGCGAATCCTGTCCGACGTTGTGCTGTCGCAGATCAGCGAGCATGCCGAATTCGGCGGCGTAGTTCCGGAGATTGCCGCCCGCGCCCATGTCGAGGCGCTCGACCACATCATCGCTAAGGCGATGGCCGAGGCGCAAATTCCCTTCCGTGCCCTCGATGGGGTCGCCGCCGCCGCGGGGCCGGGCCTGATCGGCGGCGTGATTGTCGGGCTGACAACGGCAAAAGCAATCGCGCTCGCTCACGACAAGCCGCTCATTGCCGTCAATCACCTGGAAGCGCATGCGCTCACGGCGCGGCTGACCGATGCGGTGCCGTTCCCTTATTGCCTGTTTCTGGCGTCCGGCGGCCATACCCAAATCCTCGGCGTGCGCGGGGTCGGCGATTACCTGCGGTTCGGCGGCACGGTCGACGACGCCATCGGCGAGGCGTTCGATAAGACGGCCAAATTGCTCGGCCTCGGCTATCCCGGCGGGCCGCTGGTCGAAAAGGAAGCGGCGCGCGGCGACGCCCAACGTTTTGCACTGCCGCGGCCGATGAGCGGACGCCGCGACGCCGATTTTTCGTTGTCCGGGCTGAAAACCGCGTTGCGGCTCGCGGCGGAAAAGATCGCGCCGCTCAGCGACCAGGACGTGGCCGATCTTTGTGCCTCGTTCCAGCAAGCGGTGGTCGATGTCGTCAAAGACCGGCTGCGCAGCGGATTACGCATGTTCCGGCTTCGCATCGGTCCCCCCAATGCGCTGGTTTGCGCCGGCGGCGTCGCCGCCAATCAGGCGATCCGTAAGGTGTTGCATCGCGTCGCTTTCGAAGTCGGCACCGAGCTGGTGGCGCCGCCGCCGGCTCTGTGCACCGATAACGGCGCCATGATCGCATGGGCCGGCGCCGAGCGGCTGGCGCTGGGCTTGACCGATCCGCTCGATGTCGCGCCGCGCGCGCGCTGGCCGCTCGATGAGGTGACCAGGGCGGCGCGGGACAAGGCGGCGGCGCGTTAGGGTGCAGTTCGTCCGTCATTGCCAGGAGCAAAGCGACGAAGCAATCCAGAAATTACGCTCCGTAACTGGATTGCTTCGCTTTGCTCGCAATGGCGGATGACCCTACTGCTCGAAGCGGTCGATGAACCAGCGTAAGACGCGCATCCAGATTTCGTCCTTACCGACGGTGTCCTCGATGCCGTGTTCGAGATTGGGATTGTCGTTGACCTCCATGACCACGACGCCCTGGTTGGTCTGCTTGAGGTCGACGCCGTAGAAGCCGTCGCCGATCGGCCGCGCCGCGCGGACCGCGACGTCGATCACCTCACGCGGCGCGGAATCGAGATCGAAGGCGCGAAAGCCGCCCTCATGCGAGGAGCCGTCGGGCCGGTATTTCACGACCTGCCAATGGCCGCGCGCCATGCGGTACTGGCACACGAACAGCGGCTCGCCGGCCAGCACGCCGACGCGCCAATCGAAATCGGTCGGCAGGAATTTCTGCGCCAAGAGCAGGTCAGTCTCTTCGAACAATTCATCGCAGATGCGCTTGAACTCGGCCGCCGACTCGATCTTGTGCACCCCGCGCGAGAATGAACCGTCCGGGATCTTCACCACCAGCGGCAAGCCGAGCTCGTCGATCGCTTTGCTAAGGTCGGTATCCTCGGCGATGATCACGGTCGGCGGCGTCGGCACCTGATTTTGCTGCAACAGCTCCACCAGGAACACCTTGTTGGTGCAGCGAATCATCGAAATCGGATCGTCGATGACCGGCATGCCCTCCTGCCAGGCGCGCCGCGCGAAGCGGTAGGTATGATTATCGATGGAGGTGGTTTCGCGGATGAACAACCCGTCGAACTCGGCGAGTTCGGCAAGCTGCCGCTTGGTGATCGGCTCGACGTCGACCGACAATTTCTCGGCGATGCGGGCAAAATGCTTGATCGAAGCGGAGGACGACGGCGCGGTTTTCTCGTTCGGATCGTACAGCACTGCGAGATCGTATTTGGCGACCGAGCGAGCTTTGGGGTCGCGCCATTCGCGCTTGGTGTGGTTGTGCAGCGACTCGCGGAGAAACTCGGCTTCACCGTTGGCGAGCCGGGTAATGTTACGCGGCCGGATGCGGTCGATCGACAGCCAGGTGCCCGGCTCGACGATCACTTCGAGCGCCGGGCAGCGGAACCAGTCGAACAATAGGCGGCCGAACGGCTCGAAGCGGTTATCGCGCGCCAAGCCGAAACAGACCAAAAGCTTGAATTCGCCGCCAGGCTGGAAATCGGCGCGCCGGGCGCAGCGATTGAGCTCTTCCTCGAGGTCGGGCAGCGCGTGCTCGTAGAGCTTCTGCTCGCGCAGTTCAAGCATGGTCTCGACGGTCGGCACGACGCGGTGGCCGCGCGCCTCGGCCAAGAGCGAGGCGTAATAGCCTTTGGATTGGTAGGCGTAGGAGCGGGCGAGATTGACGAGCTTCGGCCGCCCCATATCGAACAGGCGCGGCCGCGCCAGGTATTCGCTGGTGCTGATGACCTTGTGCGGGGTCTCGGCGTTGGGCAGATCGCGGGGCTGGTCGACGAGGATGACCCAGCCGGTCATGGATGGGTCCCTTTCCGGTCGAAGCCAGTATGCAAGCCAGTATGTAAAACGGGGCCGATCATGCGTTCAAAGTCAGGCACGGCGCGATTCGTCATAGCCGGAATCAAATCGATTGGCGACTGCGCCGTCTGCGATGTCCACCATGAAAGCCGATTCGCGGAGCGAAGTCAGGCGGTTTTGCGGGCCGGTTTGCGAGCCGGTTTGCAAGCCGGTTTGAAAGAGACTCCCGAATGGCCCCGAGGTTTCGCGCCGAGCAGTTTTTCGAAGCGCAGCGCGTCGCCGTGATCGTCGTAATAGTCGCGACGCCTGCCGAACAGCCGGTAGCCCGATTTCCCGTAGCGCGCGATCGCTCGGCTATTGTGCTCGTGGACTTCAAGCCGTATCGCCCGGCGGCCTCGCCGCTGCGCGGCGTCTTCCGCCGCCGCAAGAAGGAGCGGCCCGACGCCGCGCCTGCCGATATGGGGAGCCACCGCGATGGAGTAAAGCCGAGCATGCTGCGAACGCGGCGGATAGAGGACAAGGGCATAACCCGCCAGCTTGCCGTCCGCCTCCGCGACCGTCACCGTCGCGCCGGACGCCGTGAGGAAGCGGCGAAAGCTTCGCCGCGACAGGATATCGGTCGAAAAGACGGCCTGTTCGAGGGCGATGAGCGCATCGATATCGCCGATCCGGCCGCGGCGGAGTTTTGCCGCCGGCGCCGATCGCGGCGGTCTATTCACGATACCCACCCCTTGTCACGACATGCACCCCTCGCACCCCTTTGCACTTCTTTCGCCCCTGCCCCGGGGAAACCGCATCGCGGCCCGGATTTGTGACGCATCGAGCGTTGCAAATCATAAATAATCATTCCTCATGGGCGCGCGAGCGCGCCATGACCGCGCCATGACCGCGCCAGGACCAAGACATGACCGACACCGGCCCACTCCTCGTCTCCTCCGGCGATCTCATCGCCGACCGGCGCTATCAGTGGGCGCTCAACCTCGCCGCGCGCAGCGATTTTTCCGGCGCCGCAGACGTCCTTGAGCAGACGGTCGAGCTTGCGCCGCGCTTCGCCACGGCCTGGTGCGCGCTCGGGACCATCCGCGACCGCCTCGGCGACCGAGCAGGCGCCATCGCGGCATTCGAAGAGGCCCGCGACGCCGACCCCGAGGATTATCACGGCGCGCGCTTGCAGCTGGCCCGACTCGGCGCCGGCGAAGCCGCCCCGGCAATGACCGAAACCTATGTGCGGCGGCTGTTCGACCAATATGCCGCGCGCTATGACGCGGCGCTCACCGAACATCTGCGCTATCGCGGCCCGGAGATCTTGCGCGACGCGGTAGCGGCCGTGATGCGCGCCGCCGGACGGCCGATGCGCTTTGGCGCCGTGCTCGATCTCGGCTGCGGCACTGGGCTCGGCGGCGCTGCCTTCTGTCCTTTCGCCGACCGGCTGGTCGGCGTCGATCTCGCGCCGGCAATGATCGCGCAAGCGGCGGTAAAGGACCTTTATGATCGCCTCGTCGGTGCCGAAATTGCGGATTTCCTTGCCGCCGAGGCCACGGCGGCGGCGCACTACCAGCTCGTGCTCGCCGCCGATGTTTTCGTCTACGTCAACGACCTTGCGCCCGTCATCGCCGCCATCGCGCGCGTTCTGGCGCCGGACGGCCTATTGGCCTGCACCGTCGAAACCCATTCCGGCGATGGCATAAAACTGTTGCCGACGCTGCGCTTCGCCCATGGCGAGGCTTACTTGCGCGCGGTGATCGCGCAAGCTGGCCTGAAGCTCTGCAAACTCTCCCAGGCTTCGCTCCGGACCGAAAAGGGTGTGCCGGTTGCGGGCCTTGTCCTCGTAGCATGTTCACGCAGCGCTTCCGCGGCTACCCTTATGACGTGAATTTGGCAGACAAGATTTCGCCGCTCCCGGAAATTTTCACGCGCTGGTTCGCCGGCCGCGGCTGGACGCCGCGCCCGCATCAGTTGGAACTTTTGGCCAAGGCGCAGGCCGGCCGCTCGGTCTTGCTGATCGCGCCGACCGGCGGCGGCAAGACGCTCGCTGGATTTCTGCCGAGCCTGGTGGAGTTGAGCGCGACGGCCGGCGGCCGCGCGTTGCGGCGCAGCGGCGGGCTGCACACGCTCTATATTTCGCCGCTCAAGGCGCTCGCGGTCGACATTGCGCGCAATCTGGAAGCGCCGGTCGCCGAAATGCGGCTGCCGATCCGCATCGAGACGCGCACCGGGGACACCCCGACCGCAAAGCGCCAGCGCCAGCGCCGCGATCCCCCGGACATTCTATTGACGACGCCGGAACAGCTGGCGCTGCTCGTTGCTTCCGCCGACGCGCCTTATCTGTTCGGCTCGCTCAAGCGGGTCATTCTCGATGAGCTGCATGCGCTGGTCACCTCGAAGCGCGGCGATCTGCTCTCGCTCGGTCTGGCGCGGCTGGTTCGCCGCGCGCCGACGCTGACGACCATCGGCCTCTCGGCGACCGTCGCCGCGCCCGACGACCTGTGCCGTTTCATGGTGCCGCAGCGCGGCGGCGATGCGTTTGCCGATCTGATCGTCGCGGACGGCGGCGCCGCGCCGCATGTCGCCATGCTGGAAACCATCGAACGGCTGCCCTGGGCCGGCCATTCGGCGCGCTACGCGCTCGGCGAACTCTATGCGCTCATCAAGGCGCACCGCACGACGCTGGTGTTCGTCAATACCCGCAGCCAGGCCGAGGGCATTTTCCAGGATCTCTGGCACGAGAACGACGATAATCTCGCGATCGCGCTGCATCACGGCTCGCTCGATGTGGCGCAGCGGCGCAAGGTCGAAGCGGCAATGGCGACCGGCCGCCTGCGCGCGGTGGTGTGTACGTCCTCGCTCGATCTCGGCGTCGACTGGGGCGACGTCGATCTGGTCGTCAATGTCGGCGCGCCGAAGGGCGCGTCGCGGCTGCTGCAGCGCATCGGCCGCGCCAATCACCGCATGGACGAGCCGTCGAAGGGCGTGCTCATTCCGGCCAACCGCTTTGAAGTGCTGGAATGCCGTGCCGCGCTCGACGCCATCGCGGCGAATGCGCAGGACACCCCGGCATCCCGCACCGGCGCACTCGACGTGCTCGCCCAGCACGTCGTCGGCTGCGCCTGCGGCGAGCCGTTTACGAGCGACGCGCTTTACGCCGAGGTGAAGCTTGCCTCGCCCTACGCGGCACTGACCCGCGCCGATTTCGACGCCGTCGTCGATTTCGTCGCGACCGGCGGCTATGCGCTCAAGGCCTATGAGCGCTTCGCGCGCATCCGCCTCGGCAAGGACGGGCGTTATCGAATCGCGCATCCCAATGTGGCGCAACGCTACCGGCTCAATGTCGGCACCATCGTCGAAGCCGATATGCTGAAAGTGCGGCTGGTTCGCTCGCGCGCCGCGAAAATGATTCCGCGCGGCGGCAGACTGCTTGGCCAAGTCGAGGAGTATTTCGTCGAGACCATGGTGCCGGGCGACACCTTTGTGTTCGCCGGCGAAATTCTCAAATACGAGGTTTTGGTCGAGGACGAGGTCTACGTCTCGCGCTCGAGTGCCGAGGAGCCGAAGGTGCCGGCCTACGAGGGCGGCAAATTTCCGCTTTCAACTTATCTCGCCGACCGCGTGCGCGGTATCATTTCCGATCCGCGCGCCTGGCGCGACTTGCCGGCCCAGGTGCGCGAGTGGCTCCAAATCCAGAGCTGGCGCTCGCAAATGCCGGGCCGGCGCGAGCTCCTGGTCGAGACCTTCCCGCGCGCCAACAAACATTATCTCGTCTGCTATCCATTCGAAGGCAGGCTGGCGCACCAGACGCTCGGCATGCTGCTGACGCGCCGCCTCGAGCGGGCGCGCTTAAAGCCGCTCGGCTTCGTCGCCAATGAATATGCGCTGGCGGTCTGGGGCCTCGGCGATGTCGCAACGCGGCTCGCGCAGGACACGGTCTCGCTGGCGGCTTTGTTCGACGAGGACATGCTGGGCGACGATCTGGAAGCCTGGCTCGCCGAATCGGCGCTGATGAAGCGCACCTTCCGCAACTGCGCCATCATCGCCGGCCTGATTGAGCGGCGCTTCCCGGGGGAGGAGAAGTCGCGACGCCAGGTCACGATCTCGACCGATCTGGTTTACGATGCGCTGCGCAGCCATCAGCCCGATCATGTTCTGTTGCGCGCCGCGCGGGCCGACGCCGCAACCGGCCTTCTCGACGTGCGCCGACTCGGCGAAATGCTCTCGCGCATCAAGGGCCGAATCGTTCATAAGGCGCTCGATCATGTCTCGCCGCTGGCGGTCCCGGTGATGCTGGAGATCGGGCGGGAGGCGGTTTACGGCGAGGCCGGCGACGCGCTGCTCGCCGAAACCGAGGCCGAATTGGTGAAGGAGGCGATGCAGTGAGGGCTCGTGCGACGAGCGTGCAGTGTTCTCCTCCCTCCTCCCCTGCGGGGGAGGGTAGGGGAGGGGGGTCGGGAGGCACCGCGCAGGCGTCGACGCATCTGCCTTACCTCCCGACCTCCACCCCTATCCCCTCCCCACAAGGGGGAGGGGAAGCGCGAGCGGGAACCACAGAGATAATCCTTGCCGGCGTCACGCTGGTGGCCGATCCGGCTGGCGCGCTTTATTGGCCGGACGAGAAGATTCTCGTCGTCGCCGATCTGCATCTGGAAAAGGGCTCGGCGTTTGCCGCGTGCGGCGTGTTGTTGCCGCCTTACGACACGCCAACGACGCTTGCGCGGCTCGCGCGCCTGGTCGAGTGCTACGCGCCGCATCGCGTCATCGCGCTGGGCGACAGTTTTCACGACGGCGGCGGTCCAGCGCGCATGAGTGATATCAGCCGCGCGGCGCTGACGGCATTGCAGCGCGGCCGCGATTGGGTCTGGATCGCCGGCAATCACGATCCCGATCCGGCCGAAAATATCGGTGGCCGTTTCGCCCATGCCTTGGCGCTCGGCGCGCTGACCTTCCGCCACGAACCGGCGGCGAAACACGGCGACGGCGAGATTGCCGGCCATCTGCATCCGCTGGCGCGAGTGGCGCGGCGCGGCCGCGCGGTGAGCCGGCGCTGCTTCGCGAGCGACGGCAACCGCCTGGTCATGCCGGCATTCGGCGCCTATGCCGGCGGCCTCAACGTGCGCGACCGCGCCATCGTGTCGGTGTTCGGGGCGCTGTCATTCACCGCGCATATGCTCGGAACCGGGCGTCTCTATGCCGTCCCAGCGGCGCGCTGCTTGGCTGATTGAATGCTGCGCATTCTACAGCGATTGCGTTTTGGTCGAGCTTGACCGCGGCCTTGGCTTGACGGCCTGCGCCGGCAGATCCCAGCCGCCAGGCGGCGCCTTGACGCTGATCGCGTCCTCGGGCTGTGGCATTGCCGACCACTTCTGCACCGCGAGGTCGGCAGCCGCGAGCGCTTGCGCATCGAGATGCGAAGCGACTTCGTCACGCTTCTTCGCCGCTTCGTTATCGCCCGCATTGGCCGCGAGCATGAACCACTTGTAGGATTCCGTGTAGTTCTGCTCGATGCCGATGCCGCGCGCGTAGAGGATGGCGAGATTGTACTGGCTGTCGGTAATGCCGTGATCGGCGGCCTTGCGGAACCAATGCGCCGCGGAGCGGTAATCGGCCGGACCGTTGATGCCCTCGGCGTAGAGCACCGCGAGATTGTGCATGGCCTTGCCGTGGCCCTTGGCGGCGGCGGCCGCATAGAGGTCGCGCGCTGCGGCGAGGTCTTTCTTCACCCCGATGCCTTTTTCGTAAAAGCCGCCGAGACGGAATTGCGCCGGTGCTAGCCCTTGTTTGGCGGCGCGTTCGAGCCAGCGCGCGGCCTGCTCGTTGCTCGGCGGCACGCCGCGGCCCTCGGCAAAGCGCGTCGCCACCTCGAACTCGGCCGCCGCATCGCCGGTGAGCGCTGCCGCGCGCAGCATGGGTCCGCCAATTGTGGCCAGCAGCTTCTCGATGGCGACATCATCCGCGGGAGCTTGCGCCGGCGCGATGATCGCCGGTGGCGACGCGTGGCGCGGCAGCGAGCCGGTGATGTCGGCGGAGTCATGCAACGCGGATTGCCGTGGGAGGGATGAACGGGCTGCGGGGATTGCGGGGACCGCCGGAGCCGTAGGCGGTGCCGCGACCGGCTTTTCCGCGGGAGCTGCGTCCGGGGCGGCGCTCTGTTTTTCGCTCGGCGTCGTGCCGGGCGCTCGATCGGATGCCGCGCCCGGGATTGGCAGCACCAGCGGTCCCGATTCCGCGGGCGGTTGCTTTGTCGAATCGGTATCGGGCAACACGGCAGGCGGCGCAGCTTGTTGCGACGGCGGTGCGACGGCGGAGCCGGTGCCTTGGAACATGTGCAAGGCGATGTGTACGCCGCCGAACGCGATGAGAACGGCGCCTCCGGCCACCAGCAGCTTGCGCAGCCGCGGCATGGGCTTCTCGGCCTGCACGTTTTCGATCTCGGCCCGCGGTTGGCGATCGGGCGCGGCCGCAGCCGCGGCCCGCGCGGCGCGGCGCGCGGCGGCGATAAAATTCGGCTTGTCACCGGGCTCGGCAATGACGGGAGGCTTGGCATAGCCGGCGGCGGCTTCCGACGCAGCGATACGGTCTGCCGCCGACGGGACGGCGCGTGAACCGGCCGCGGAGCCGGGTTCCAGCGGATGATCCGGCGGCAGGTTCGGGTCGATCGGCCGTCGCGGCGTGCCGGTTCGGCGCGGTGCAATCTCAGCAGCTGGCGGCGCTGGTGCCGGCGCCGGTACCGGCGCGAGGATAGGCTTTGCTGGCTTGGCATCGACCGCTTCGGCCTGCACTCTGCCGGCGGGCGCCGGTCGAGGCATGGCGTCGGGCACCGCATCGTGCGCGGCGGCGTGCCTATCGCTTTCGATCATCGCCAGGCGATCGACCACTTGTTCCACGGTGCCATGAACCGCTTCGAGCGAATCCTGGGTGCGGCGCTCACTGCGCTTGATTTCCGCGACATTGCCGCCGCGGATCTGGTCGATATGCACGAGCAGATCGGCCAGTCCGCGCTCGACGGCGTCGAGATTGCTGAGCCGCGCGTCGGAGGCGTCGAGCCGCTTGATCAATTGAGCGATACGATCCTCGAGGTGGCCCAGCGCCGCGTGATCGGTATGCGTGAGCTGAACCCATTCGAGCTTCTCAATCAGCCCGGAGAGCAGCTTCTCCAGCTCGCGCGGCACCGCATGGCCCGCTTCGGCCGAGGCATCGAGCGCGCTGGCAAGCGTATCGATGCGGCTTTCAAGCAGCGAAACGGCGTGGCCGCTTGCGGCGGTATTGGTGAGGTGGTCCACCTTTGCGGCCAGCGAACGAATATCGTCGGCGACCTTGTTCAACGTGTCGTTGGAAGCGACATGGGAGACGATGCCGCGCAAAGTGCCGATCGCCGTTTCGAGCTGCTGCAGCGCCGCCGGATCTTCCCTGGCGATAATCTGGTCGACCTTTTGCGCGAGCGTCCTCACCGCGTCGTCGAAACCGACTAGGCTCTCGGCCGGGGTAAGGCCGCGCAAAGCTTCGCGAACTTCCGCGAGTCCGCGTTCGAGCCCGGCCACCGCGCCGGAATCGAGGCCCGAATCGCGCGAATCGTCGATGCGCTGCGCCAGCGCTTGCGCTTCGACTTCAAGCGATTCGACGGCCTGACGCGGCTGCGCCTGGGTGAGCTGGCGGCGGATATCAGAGAGGTCTTCGCGAATAGCAGAGATGGCCTCCTCCAGGTCGCGCGTCGGCCGCAGCGATTCGATCCGCGTCGTGATGTAGCGCAGTTGTTCTTCCAGGTTGCTGATGTCGACGGGCGGTTCGGACATCTGCGGGACGCTGGGCGGCAATGGCGGCGCCGGCGGCGGTGCCGGCTCCTTGGGAAGCGGTGCCGGCGCAGCGGCCTCGCCGTAAAGGGTGCGCTGACGCTCGGTGATCTCGGCGATGGCGTCATCGACCGTGACACCGCCGCTCCGCGCCGCGGGTGGGCCGTCGTTACGTGGCCGCGGCAGCGGCGGAGATCGGCCGCGCTGCGGCTGTGCCGGAGCGCCGGTCAGCCGTGGTGCAGCAGTCCGCGCCATACGTTCGAGCTGATGCGTCAGTCGATCGAGGCGGGCATGGACTTCGCCAAACTCCTCGCGGGCGAGCGCGGTGTCGCGCTCGAGCGCGACCTCACGCGCGTAGTCGCGGTCGCGGTCGAGCCCGACCTCACGCGCGTGGTCGCGGTCACGGTGCCGCCGCCGCCGCGGCTCGCGATAAGCATAGCGGGGCCGGTAGCCCTCATCGTCCACGTCGTCGTAATCAGCGAACCGCATCCGCTCGCCGTAGTCGGCGTCGCCCGGCTGGATGACGCTGTTGAGCCATTCCCCTACCGACATGCCGGACCGGCGCGCGGCATCGCGGGCGGCTTCGCGCGTTTCTGGACGGAGGCCTCTGAGATTCCACGGACCGCCGGATTTCATTGCGCCCAAACCACATCGGGAGGAACGAGGATCGCCCTGTCTTGAGCCTTGACTGGTTAAAAGAGCTTGGCTCGTTAACAGACGAAGCGGAGGGCGCGGTCTTCTGTCCTCGGCACTGACTTTTCCGGATTAGAGTAAACAAGTCGTTAAAGCGTCCGCCGCCGGCCGATTCTCGCGGTGCTGCGGGGCTTTGCGCTGCAGCGCGGGATGCCGTAAATTGCCGTCGTGACGCTGTCATGAATCGGCTACGTGATGCCCGTTAATCCGGCCTGCACCAGGCCGACGCGGCGCGGAGAGCGATAATGCCGGGCTATCAGGCTCCCGTTGACGACGTGATGTTCCTGTTGGGCAACGTGTTCCATATCGAGCGCTACAACAACCTGCCGGGCTTCGCCGAGGCGACGCCAGATCTCATCGAGGCGGTGCTCACGGAGGCGGCAAAATTCTGCGAGGGTGTGTTGGCGCCGCTCAACCAGGTCGGCGACAAAGAAGGCTGCCTCCGGCACGACGACGGTTCGGTCGCGACGCCTAAGGGATTCAAGGACGCCTATAGGCAGCTCACCGCGGGCGGCTGGATCGGAATTTCGGCGCCCGCCGAATTCGGCGGCCAAGGCCTGCCCATGGTGCTGGCGCAGGCGATCAATGAGTTTCTGTGCTCGGCGAATATGGCGTTCGCGATGTATCCCGGCCTGACTCAGGGGGCGATCGCGGCGCTGAGCGCCCACGCTTCGGCGCAGCAAAAAGCCGTCTACCTGCCCAAGCTCGTCGCCGGTGAATGGGCCGGCACGATGAACCTGACCGAGCCGCAATGCGGCACCGATCTCGGTCTGGTGCGCACCCGCGCGACGCCGCAGCCCGACGGCAGCTACAAAATCACCGGCACCAAGATTTTCATCTCCGCCGGGGAGCACGATCTGGTCGAGAATATCATTCATCTCGTGCTCGCCCGCATCGATGGCGCGCCGCAAGGCACCAAGGGGATTTCGCTGTTTATCGTGCCGAAATTCCTGCCGGCGGCGGACGGTGGGGTCGGTGCGCGCAATGCGGTCTCCTGCGGCTCGATCGAAGAGAAGATGGGCATCCACGGCAATTCGACCTGCGTGATGAATTATGACGGCGCCACCGGCTGGCTCATGGGGGAAGCGAACCGCGGCCTGCATGCGATGTTCACGATGATGAACGAAGCGCGGCTTGGCGTCGGCGTACAGGGGCTGGCGCTGTCCGAGGTCGCCTACCAGAATGCCGCCGCTTACGCCAAAGAGCGGCTCGCCGGACGGGCATTGACCGGTGCCAAATTTCCACAAAAATCCGCCGATCCGATAATCGTGCATCCAGATGTGCGCCGCATGCTGATGAGCATCCGCGCCTTCAACGAGGCCGGCCGCGCGCTGGTTTTATGGACCGCGCTGAAAAGCGACGTCGCGCATCGCTCCGAGGATGCAAAGCAGCGGCGGGCGGCCGACGACCATATGGGCCTGATGACGCCGGTGATCAAAGGCGTACTCACCGATCAGGGTTTTGCCAACACCGTGACGGCGCAGCAGATATTCGGCGGCCACGGCTACATCGCCGAGCACGGCATGGAGCAGTTCGTGCGCGATGCCCGCATCGCCATGCTGTACGAGGGTGCCAACGGCATTCAGGCGCTCGACCTCGTCGGCCGCAAGCTGCCGAAGGACGGCGGCCGCGCCCTGCAAGCCTTCTTCGCCGAGGTCTCGGCCTACATCAAGGAGCGCAGCTCGGACGACGCGATGGCGCCATATGTTACGCCGTTGGGTCAGGCGCTCGGCGAGCTGCAGCAGGCGACCATGTGGTTTGTGCAGCATGCACTCGGCAATCCCGATAATGCCGGCGCCGGTGCGACTGACTATATGCACCTCTTCGGCCTGGTAGCGCTCGGCTATATGTGGTGCTTGATTGCCGAGGCGGCCAAGGCAGCGGCGGGAAACGGATTGGCCGAACGGATGACGCAAAAACTCGTTACCGGCCGCTTCTTCATGGAACGGATGCTGCCGGCCGCCGCCACGCATCTCGCCCGCATCAAGGCCGGCGCCGGAAGCACCATGGCATTGCCGGCCGAGGCGTTCTAGTTATTGCTCGCAGCAGCTGGCGCCGTTGCCGGCGGATCGAGAGGACTTCATGCCCGATGCTTTCATCTACGATCACGTGCGCACGCCGCGCGGCCGCGGCAAGGCGGACGGTGCGCTACACGAGGTCACCGCGCTCAATCTGGCCAGCCAGGCGCTGGGCGCCATCAAGAGCCGCAACAAGCTCGATACCGCCTTGGTCGATGACGTCGTGATGGGCGTGGTCGATCCGGTCGGCGAAGCCGCCGCCGATATCGCGCGCACCGCGGCGCTCGTCGCCGGTTACGGCGACGGCGTTCCCGGCGTGCAGATCAATCGCTTCTGCGCCTCCGGGCTCGATGCCGTGAATTTCGCCGCGGCGCAGATCATGTCGGGGCAGCAGCAGATGGCGGTCGGCGGCGGCGTCGAGTCCATGAGCCGCGTCGGCATCGGCTCGGCCGGCGGCGCTTGGGCGGTCGATCCCTCGATCGCGGTTGCGCATTACTTTCTGCCGCAGGGTATTTCCGCCGACCTCATCGCCACCAAATACGGATTTTCGCGCGACGATGTCGACGCCTATGCGGTGGAAAGCCAGAAGCGCGCGGCGACGGCATGGGACGACGGCCGCTTCGACCGCTCGGTGATGCCGGTCAAGGACGTCAACGGCCTGACCATCCTGGCCAAGGACGAGCACATGCGGCGGGAAACGACGATGCAGTCGCTCGCCGCTCTGAAGCCGTCGTTCGTGCAGATGGGCGAACTGGGTGGCTTCGATGCGGTCGCCATTCAAGCCCATCCGGAAGTGGAATTCGTCAACCACGTCCATCACGCCGGCAATTCTTCGGGCATTGTCGACGGCGCCGCCGCCGTCCTGGTCGGCAACAAAGACGCCGGTCGGAATGCGGGCCTCAAACCGCGGGCGCGCGTGCGCGCCTTTGCCAATATCGGCTCCGATCCGGCGCTGATGCTGACCGGGCCGATCGACGTTACTAAAAAAGTGCTCAAGACCGCCGGCATGAAGCTTGCCGACATCGATCTCATCGAGATCAATGAGGCCTTCGCTTCGGTGGTGTTGCGTTATCTGCAAGCCTTCGAGCTCGATTCGTCCAAGGTCAATGTCAACGGCGGCGCCATCGCGCTCGGCCACCCGCTCGGCGCCACCGGCGCGATGATCCTGGGCACGCTTATCGACGAACTCGAACGGCGCAACCTTTCGACCGGGCTCGTCACGCTCTGTATCGGCGCGGGTATGGGCACCGCGACGATCATCGAGCGGGTGTGAGCCGATGCCCAAGATCGCTATCGCCAAGCTGCCGACGGACGTCCGCACCAATTACCCGGCGCCGTTCGATCGCGTGGTGCTCGGCCGCGAACGCAAGCGGCTCGGCACTGCGGCCGGTCTCGACCAGTTCGGCGTCAATCTCACGACCCTCAAGCCCGGCGCGGCTTCCTCATTGCGGCACTGGCACGAGCAGGAAGACGAGCTGGTTTACATGCTCGAAGGCGAGGTTGTACTGATCGAGGACGAAGGCGAGACCGTGCTTAAGCCCGGCGACGCCGCGGGTTTCAAGGCCGACAGCGGCAACGGCCATCAACTGGTCAACCGCACCGAGCGCGACGCGGTCTATCTCGAAATCGGCACCCGCTCGAAGCACGAACGCGTCGACTACGCGGACGTCGACATGCTGATGATCCGCGACCAAACAGGGGCGCACTACACCCATAAAAACGGCGCTCCGTATGAGTGAGAGCGAACGATGACCTCCACCAATTTCACCCTCGACATCGACAGCGACGGCATTGCGCTGGTCACCTGGAATGCGCCCGGCCGCGCGATGAATGTCATCGATATGACGGTGATCGAGGAACTCTCCGGCCTCGTCGAAAAGCTGGCGACGGACGGCGCGGTCAAGGGTGTCGTCATCACCGCGGGCAAGGACACGTTCTGCGCCGGCGCCGATCTCACCCTGCTGGAAACGCTCGGCCGCACTTTCGCCGAGCTTGCGGCCTCGCAGGGCGAAGAGGCGGCGAACGCGCGGCTGTTCGAGGAAAGCCGCAAGGGGTCGCTGCTCTACCGCCGCATCGAAACCTGCGGCAAGCCGTGGGTCGCGGCGATCAACGGCACCGCGCTCGGCGGCGGTTTCGAGCTGACGCTTGCCTGCCATCAACGCATCGCCGCGCAAAACGACAAAACGCGGGTTGGGTTGCCCGAGATCAAGATCGGCCTGTTCCCGGGCGCCGGCGGCACCCAGCGCGTCGCGCGGATGCTGCCGCCGGCCGATGCGCTGCAATTTCTGCTCAAGGGCGACCAACTTTCGCTCAACCGCGCCAAAGCGATGAAGCTCGTCGATGCCATAGTGCCGCCCGGCGATCTCATCAAAGCGGCGAAAGACTGGATCAAAACGAGCGGCACGGCCACCGCGCCGTGGGACGTCGACGGTTTCAAACTGCCGGGCGGTCCGGTTTACTCCAAGGCCGGCATGATGGTGTTCCCGCCGGCGAATGCCCTTTATCGGCGCGAGACCTACGACAATTACCCCGCCGCGCGCGCCATCATGCAAGTCGTCTATGAGGGCTTGCAGCTGCCGATGGATCAGGCGCTGCGCGTCGAGTCGCGCTGGTTCGCCAAGATCCTGCGCTCGCCGGAAGCAGCCGCGATGATCCGGTCGCTGTTCGTTTCGATGCAGGAGCTCAATAAAGGCGCGCGGCGGCCGGCCCATGTGCCGGCCAAGCCGTTGCACAAGATCGGCGTGCTCGGCGCCGGCTTCATGGGCGCCGGCATCGCCTATGTCAGCGCGCTCGCCGGGCTCGACGTGGTGCTGATCGACCGCGATCCGGAACTCGCCGAGAAGGGCATGGCGTATTCGCATAAGCTGATGACCGATCAAGTCAATCGCGGCCGCGCCACGACCGCCGACCGTGACGCGGTGCTCGCGCGCATCAAGCCGACGGCCGATTTCGTCGCGCTGAAGGATTGCGATCTCGTCGTCGAGGCGGTGTTTGAGGATCGCAAGGTCAAGGAAGAGGTGATTTCCCGGACCCAGAACGTGATCGGCGACCAGGCGATCTTCGGCTCCAACACCTCGACGTTGCCGATCAGCTCGCTTGCGGCCGCGTTCAAGGACCGCGCCCGCTTCGTCGGTATTCACTTTTTCTCGCCGGTCGAACGCATGATGCTGGTCGAGATCATCATGGGCAAGGAGACCGGCGACGCCGCACTTGCGGTGGCGCTCGATTTCGTGCGCGCGATCCGCAAGACCCCGATCGTGGTCAACGATTCGCGCGGCTTCTATACGTCGCGGGTAGTCGGCACCTATATCCGCGAAGGCCACCTGATGCTGACCGAAGGCGTGCCGGCGGCGATGATCGAGAATGTCGGCCGCATGGCCGGCATGCCGGTCGGCCCGCTTGCGCTCAACGACGAAGTGGCCGTCGATCTTGCCTGGAAGATCCTCAAAGCGACCGAGGCCGATCTCGGTCCGCAGATGATCGACCTCAAGCAAAAGGCGCTGCTCGAAGACATGGTGGAAAAGCGCGGCCGCTACGGCCGCAAGAACGGCAAGGGCTTCTACGACTATCCGCAGAATGGGCCAAAGCGATTGTGGCGCGGCCTCGTCGATTTGCAGCCGAATAAGCTCGATCCCGATGCGATCGACGTTGCGGTCCTGGAACGGCGGCTGCTGGCGATCCAGGCGCTGGAGTCCGCGCGCTGCATCGAGGAACAGGTCGTCACCGACGTGCGGGAAGCCGACGTCGGCTCGATCTTAGGCTTCGGTTTCGCGCCGTTTACCGGCGGCACCATCTCCTACATCGACGGCATGGGCGCAAACGCCTTTGTCGATCTGTGCAATGCTCTGGCCAAGACCTGCGGCGAACGCTTCAAGCCGTCCAAGCTCTTGCTCGACATGGCGAAAAAGGGCGAGACCTTCTACCGCCGCTTCCCGCCGCAGCGGCGCAGGGCAGTCGCATAAGCCGGTCGTAAAAGCCCGTCGCATAACCTTCATCCGGCCGCATTGCTCTTCGCCGCACGCCGCGTATAAGGTCGCGACCGTTGTCTTCCGGGACCCTGCATGGCGCGTGATCAAGTCGACCTGACGCCGATCGAGCGGCGCGACGATCTCGTGACTTGGCTTGCCCAGGGCGTTAAAGCGAAATCGCGATTCCGTATCGGCACCGAGCACGAGAAGTTCGCCTTCACGCTCGATGGACATCATCCGGTGCCCTACGAGGGCCGCCGCGGCATTCGCGCGCTGCTCGAAGGCATGCAGCACCTGCTCGGCTGGCAGCCGATCATGGAGGGCGCGAACGTCATCGGCCTGCTCGATGTTACCGGCGGCGGCGCGATCACGCTCGAACCGGGCGGCCAGTTCGAATTGTCCGGCGCGCAGGTGCAAACCGTGCACCAGACGTCGCGCGAACTGATGGCGCATCTCGCGCAACTGCGCGAGGTGGCGCAGCCGTTGCGCATCGGCTTTCTCGGCATCGGCATGACGCCGAGCTGGACGCGCGCCGAAATGCCGAAAATGCCGAAGTGGCGCTACAAGATCATGACCGCCTACATGCCGAAGGTCGGCACGCTCGGCCTCGACATGATGTATCGCACCTGCACGGTGCAGACCAATCTCGATTTCTCGTCTGAAGCCGACATGGTCAAGAAGCTGCGCGTGTCGATCGCGCTGCAGCCGGTGGCGACGGCGCTGTTTGCGAATTCGCCGTTCACCGAGGGCAAGCCCAACGGCTATCTGTCGTTCCGCTCGGAAATCTGGCGCGATACCGACAATGCGCGCGCCGGCATGCTGCCGTGGGTGTTCGAGTCGGGCATGGGCTTCGAGCGCTGGGTCGACTATGCGCTCGACGTGCCGATGTATTTCGTCAAGCACGGCGATGACTATGTCGATGCTTCCGGCCAATCGTTTCGCGACCTGCTGGCGGGGAAATTGCCCGCGATGCCGGGCGCGCTTGCCACGACCTCCGATTGGGCGAACCACATCTCGACGATTTTTCCGGAGGTGCGGCTCAAGCGCTATCTCGAAATGCGCGGCGCCGATTCGGGCACGTCGCCGAATCTGCTGGCGCTGCCGGCGCTGTGGGTCGGCCTGCTTTACGACGATGCGTCGCTCGATGCGGCATGGGATCTGGTCAAGCACTGGACCGCCGAAGAGCGGCAAAAACTCCGCGACGATGTGCCAAAGCTAGGTCTCGCCGCGACGGTTCGCGGCCGTACCGTGTTCGAGATCGCGATCGTGGTTCTCAAACTCGCGCGCGCCGGCCTGTTGCGCCGCCGGCGTCTCGATGTCGGCGGCCAGGACGAGACGCGCTACCTCGACGTGCTGGACGACCGCCTCGCGCGCGGCACCACGCCGGCGCAGGAATTACTCGAAAAATACAATGGTCCGTGGGGCGGCTCGGTCGATCCGATTTATGCCGAGGAAGCGTATTGAGGCGGCGCCCCCGGATTGCTTCGCCGCCGCCTGCGCGCTGTACGCTTCGGTGGACGGGTCGCCCGCAATGACGCATCAGTCAATGCCGTAGAGGTGTCGTGCCACCCTGAGCGCCTCGTTGCAGGCGTCGGCATTGCCCGCGGCATCTGCCTGCCGGGCGCGTTCGAGTGCGGCATCGGCATCCGCGTTCGCCACTGTCTCGGCGTGGTGGACCGTGCCGGGCGTTGGTTGATGATGCAGTTGCGCGCCGACGGATTGTGTCGCGGTCGGGTTGGACGCCGAGAGACTGATTTGTCGTTCAAGCTGCGCGATTTGCGCCGTGCAGGGACCGCTGTGGGCGGCGCTGGCGCCGCCGAGCGATATCGCGCTCGCAGTGCAAATGAGGAGGCCGCTATGGACCGGACCGCCTTCGCCTAGCCACCGGCCGAAACTGCGCATGCCGGTCTCCCGGAGTGAAGAACATTTGTCGTGCAAATTTACGAGTTCCACGACGGTTCCGCCAGCCGCCAGCGCATTGCTCGCGCCGGCCCGACGCTGGAATATACTATATATCAACCATGCGGGCCGGACGAAGCTCCTGATTTTTCAGTGCCCAAGCCGCCGTGGGGGCGGCGTGACGGCTTTGATTCAATTTTTACGGATTCTCGGCAGACTCGCAGTCCATGACTAAAACCTTCACAATCGACGCCCAACGCAACAATGCCGAGCTGCAGCTGTTCAGCGCCCGGCGCGCATTGGTTCATCTTGTCGAAATGTACGACAACGGCCAATGGCGCCTCCATTACAAGAAGGAAGAGGCGTTTGCCGAGGCGGTGCGCGACGCCCGGCACGCCGTCGAACATTGGGCCAATATGTTCAACAAATACGACGGGGAATCGGCTCCGGATCGCTGAAGCCACCAGCGGCGGAATGGTGCTTGTCCTTTCCGGTTGCGAAGCCCGTATTTTATGGTGCGGCGCGCGCAGGGGAGGAGATTGAGATAGCGGGCGAAATGCGCTCTTAGTCTGACGCGAAGTCGGCGCGACTTATGACGCGATTCGGGGCTAGGTTGTTCCATGGCATCGCCGGTCAATGCTGTCCTTGGCGCGTTGCTGGCGACCGCGTTCTGGACGGTGCTAGGCTATGCTGTTGCCCGCCATGTGCTGCCGCGGCTGCTTGCGATTGGTGCGGCGCCTGTCGTCGGTTGGGCGGTCTTTAGCGCCGCCACACTGCCGATCCTGACGCTGGTCGGGTTTTCGCTGCAAGCGGTCGTCGCCCTCGCCGCGCTGGCGCTCGTCGTCGCCGGTGGTTCGCTCATCACCCGTGGCGCCTCACTCAATCGCATTGCATCCGCCAATGCCGCGCCGCCGCCGGCCATCCTGCCGTCAAGCTACGCCGCCGCCGCCGTTCTTGCACTCGTCCCGGCCAGCGCCATTCTGCCCAAAATTGCCGGCGACGGCGTGCATCTGGCGGATCCGATCTTCGATCACGCCAAGATCGCGATCATCGACGCGATGCTGCGGCAGGGCTTGCCGCCGGTTAATCCAGTGTTCGGCGAATTCGGCACGGCTGGGCACCTTGCCTACTATTACCTCTGGCACTTCAGCGCAGCCGAATTGGCGCTGCCGCTGCGGATAACCGGCTGGGAAGCCGATATCGCGGTGACCTGGTTCACCGCATTCGCCTCGCTGACATTAATGATGGGCATCGCGGTTTGGCTCGGCAAGCGATCAAGCGCCGCGGTCCTGGTTGTCGCTCTCGCGGCCGCGACCTCGCTGCGCACGACGCTGAGCTTGTTGTTCGGCAGCTACCGGCTCGAGCCGTTGCTGGCTTCGCCCAGCGGTTTTGCCGGCTGGTTGTTCCAGTCGGCCTGGGTGCCGCAACATCTCATGGCGGCATCGTGCGTGGTCACGGCTATGCTGCTTGTCGTCCACTACGCGCAGCGGCAGAGCGCAGGGCGACTGCTGACGCTCGCTTTGATCGTGGCTGCCGGGTTCGAAAGCTCGGCCTATGTCGGCGGCGTGACCTTCGCGATTGCCGCGGTGGCCGCAGCGCCGATCCTATTTGCCGCCGTCGCGCCGGTCCGGCGCGTTCGCTTTGCGAGCGGGCTCGCGGCGGCCGCCGTGCTCGCGGTCTGTCTCGCCGCGCCGTTCATCCGCGATCAATTGGCGACGGTTGCGGCGCGCGGCGGCGGCAGCCCCGTCGTGCTGCATCCCTTCGAAGTCCTCGGCGAGATGTTTCCGGCGCCGTTGCGCCGCGTGCTCGACCTGCTGGCCTATTGGCTTATCCTGCTGCCGCTCGAGTTCCCGGCGACTTATATCGCGGGCGCAATTGCGCTTGCGGCGGCGTTGCGCGGCACTGCTTCCGGGCCGGAGAAAACCGCCATGGCGGTCTTGACCGCGCTGACCGGTGCGGGTCTGGCGATATCCTGGCTCCTCGTCGGCACGCTCGGCGACAACAACGATCTCGGCCTGCGCGCCGTGCTGCCCGCCGCCTTAATTCTGATCGCGGGCGCGGCGGCGGGAATGATGCGCGCGCCGCGACGCGGATTGATCGTGGCGGCGGCGCTCGGCGGGCTCATCCTCAGCCTGCCGGACACGGCTGCGATGATCCGCTCCAACATCGCCGGCACGCCAGTGGTGGATGCTCGGATTTTCGCGCAGGCGCCGGAGCTGTGGGCGGCGGTGCGCCGCTACGCTTCGCTCACCGCGCGCGTCGCCAATAATCCTCTCTATTTGCAAGACCTGACGCCGTGGCCGGCGAATATGAGTTGGGCGCTCGTCGCCGACCGCACCTCCTGCTTTGCCGGCCGCGAAATGGCGGTTGCTTTCGCCGCCCTGCCGCCGGAACGCCGCGAGGCGATCAATGCGCAATTCGTCCGAGTCTTCGCCGGGCAGGGCAAGCCCGACGATGTCGGCGACATGGCGAGAAAATTCGCCTGCGACGTTGTCGTCGTCGTGCCGCAGGACGGCGCCTGGAGCAACGACCCGTTCGCATCGAGCCCGGATTATCGGCTGGCGGAATTCCGTGACGGAGAGTGGCGGATTTATGTGAGGACGGCGTTCACGCAGCCGTAATCTCAAATCCCGGCGAACCAATTAAAGCCCTGCTTGCTCCAGAACGTCTCGCGAAAATCGTTCGTTACCTCGATGGCCTTAATCCACTTGGCGTTCTTATAGCCGAGCTTGGTCGAAGTGCGCAGCCGCAACGGATAGCCGAACGGGTCGGCGAGCATGTCGCCCGCGTATCTGGTGGCGAGAATCGTCTGCGGATGCAGCGCGGTCGGCATGTCGATGCTTTCGGTGTAATCGTCGGCGCAGATGAAATAGACATATTTGGCCGTTAGGTCGGCGCCGACGCGCTCGAGAAAACTGCGCAGGTTCGGCCCGGACCATTGGCCGATGTAATCCCAACCCTCGACGCAGATGTGCCGGACGATGATTTCCTGTTCCGGCAGCTGGTAAATCTGCCGTGCCGTCCACGGCCGCTTGTCGTCGATGCGGCCGGCCAATACCAAGGACCAGGTCGCGCCGTCGACCGGCTTGACGTCCTCGATATCGTAATAGGCGTTGAATCGCGGCGGCTTGACCACCTGCGACGGCGAAAATGTCGGCGCCAGATGGTTCGGCCGGAAAATCGCTTCCTGGACGCGATCGTTCCATGCCGACACCGCGCGCAACACTTTTTGCACGGAATCGTGTTCGGTGACGTCGCAGCCGGGCAGCATGGTCAGCGCGCCGAGACTGACCGCGCCGCGCAGCACGCTGCGGCGATTGATGGCCTCGACCAGCGCGCGGTTTTCCGTCAGCGCGCTCTGATCGACGGCCTTGCGGGGCCGAAAGATCGATGGTGTGCGTGTTGATATCGACATCGTGTCACCGCGTCAGGGCGTCGTTTTGATCTCGGTTGCGGCGCCGGCATGCGGTTCGTCCTCAGCCGCGACGGGTCCGCCGTTGAGCATGGCGACGAGGCTTCGCGGCACCAGCAAAGCGAGCGTCACATGAACCAGGATGAAAGCCACGATGGCGGACATGCAGAGAAAATGGATGAGCCGGATGGTTTGGAAATTGCCGAACAAATTCGCCAGCTCGGAAAACTGCACCGGCTTCCACAACGCCAGCCCCGAAATCACGATGAGAATGCCGACCAGCATGACGCCGAGATAGAGGATTTTCTGAACGGCATTGTAGTGCGTGAGATCATCGTGGCGCAGGCGAAATCGCAGCGCATCTGCGACCGTCGCCAAAACTTCGCGTCCTGAGACAGGGAACAGCTTTTGCCGGAAGCGGCCGGTCGCGACGCCGTAGCCGAGATAGGCGAGCCCATTGAGCACGAATATCCACATGCCGAAGAAGTGCCATTGCAGCCCGTACTGCGCCCATTTACCGATCACGAGACTGTCGGGAAAATGCAGGACGCCGAAGATCACGTCGTCGTTATAGATTTTCCAGCCGCTGCCGATCATGATGAAAATGGCTACCGCATTGATCCAGTGCATGAGGCGGAGCGGCAGCGGGTGGAGGCGACGCTCACTAGGCGCAGCGAATGCGACGGGCGGAGCGGCCGTGACCGGCGGTGTCGACATCGAACAATCCGCAATCTTGATTCAACACAGAACTGTAACACTGCGGCAGCGGCAGGACGGTAACGGCACTACGCTTACGGCAGGGCTTGCTTGGGCGGACTTCATTCGGCGCCTTGGCCGGGCGCTGTTAGGACGGGGCGTCACGACAAGTTGTCACGACGGTATCGCCTGACGACAGTACAGTGTCACGACAGTACGGTTGCGATATTTCGTTCGCAAGCGCGCCCGCTTCACAAATTCGCGTGGAATGATTGATCGGGAGAAATCGCGGCATGCGGCTTAAGGTCATGGCGAGCGGTTTGGCGGTCGGCGTGGCAATCGCCGCGACCGTGCCGGTGAGCGCAGCGCCGGTCGCGGCGATGGCGGGTCCGTCGTTTGTTCTGGCGCAGGCCATGGTGCCGCCGACCGGCATGAACGACGCCGATCGGCCGATGGCGGCGGAAGAGCGCATGCGCCGGCGTTTTCCGCAGCCGGTGCGCGTCGGCGACCTCATCGGACTGCCGGTGCTCGATGACGGCGATCGCACCGTCGGCTATGTCCGCCAAGTGGTGCGCACGCGGCAGGACAAGATCGAGCTCATCGTCGCCTATAACCGCTGGTGCGGCTGGTGCGGCTTCGACGGGCGTTCCGTGGCGGTGCCGATCGAGGTCGTCGGCATTCTCGGCCGTGAGCTCGCCTCGCTCGATATGACGCCGGGCGAATATGCCAGCGCCCCCACTTGGCAGGGATCGGACGCGACCGTGCTTGGCAACGACGACAGCGTCCGTGTGGCGCTTGCCCGGCGCTGAGCCGGAAATCTGCGATCACGACTTGGTGATGCGGATAACTTTTTGGTGTTTTGCGGCTTGTACGGGGTGAGGCGGAAGTGATTGGCGCTCGGCCGGGCACTTTGGCAAGCAAGCGCAGTTGCGTTGCTTGATCGCTTTTTGTGATTTCACGGGGCATCGCATGAATCGCGCGGACCGATTCAATGATACGTCTGGCACGGGTAAATCCGTTGCGGACAATTCCAGCTCGCGCCAATCCGTCTCGATCGGCACTTCTGGGGCGGCAACGTCAGCGATTGCCGCCTCCTGCGGCATTGCCTTCATGGCCAAGGCTTCGGCGCCGGGACGCGCCAAGACCCGGCTGGTGCCGCCGCTGACTTTCGATGAGGCCGCCGCGCTGAACACCGGCTTCCTGCAGGATGTCGCCGATAACCTGCTGCTTGCCGCGCGCCACTGCGCGCCGTCCGCCCGCATCGCCGGCTACGCCGCCTATGGCCCGCCGGGCTCGGAGGACTACTTCCGCCGCACCTTACCGGGGGCGATCGGTTTGATCGGCGCTTGGCTGCCGAATTTCGGCGATTGCCTGCATCACACGATCCGGGAGATTCTCGCGCGCGGGCACGGCTCCGCCGTCGTGCTCAATGCCGACAGCCCGACGTTACCGACCGCGCTTTTGATCGAGACCGCCGCGGTGCTGGCGCGGCCGGGCGACCGCGCCGTGCTTGGCCCGTCGAGTGACGGCGGCTATTACCTGCTCGGGCTGAAAATCGCGCACCGTCGGATGTTCGACGACATCGCCTGGAGCACCGAGCGCGTCGCCGCACAAACGCTGGAACGCGCCCGCGAACTCAATCTCGAAGTTCATAGCCTGCCGGTCTGGTACGATGTCGACGACATCGACGGCCTGCGCCGGCTCTACGCCGAGCTTTCCGGCGCAGATGCGGATCTGCGCCGGTCCGGTACGGTGCCGCCGTATTACGCCGTGCAGACGGCAAAATTGATGCACCGGCTGTGGCGCGATCATGACTTCGGCGAACGCGCCGCCGGCGTCATGCAGATCGACGAAGCGCGCGCCTGAGCCGCGCCGCGATCTTCAGTTCAGGGGTTGCAACGATCATGCAAAGGACGGCGACGAACCGGCAAAAGTCGCAGACCAACCGCACCGTCGATCCCAAACGCTATTTCGAAAGCGTGCCGGCGGACCGCGAAGTTCCCGACCATGATCCGGTTTGCCTTTATCTGGAAACCACCAACCGCTGCAATCTGCTGTGCACCACCTGCCCGCGTACATATGAAGAGCTCGAGCCGCCGGCCGACATGAGCTGGCAGCTGTTCACCTCGATCGTCGATCAGATCCCACAGCTCGCCCGCGCCGTGCTGCACGGCGTCGGCGAACCGATGCTGGTGAAGCACCTGCCGCGCATGGTGCGCTATCTGAAAGACCGCGGCACCTACGTGTTGTTCAACACCAACGGCACGGCGCTCAACGAGAGAAACGGCCGCGCCTTGATTGCCGCCGATCTGGATGAGCTGCGCGTATCGTTCGATGCCGCGAACGCGCAATCCTATCTCGCCATCCGCGGCAAGAATTATTTCCATCGCATCCTGAAAAACGTGCGCGCCTTCCGCGAGTTGCAAGAGCGCGAAGGTCACGTCAAGCCGCGGGTCTCGGCCTGGCTCACCGGCTTGCGCGAAACCATCGAGGAATTGCCGGACTTTGTCCGCGTCGCGGCGGCGACCGGTGTCAAGGAAGTGCACTTGCAGCGGCTGGTTTTCTTCACCGACAGCGCCATCGGCCTGGCGCGGCCAGATCAGGCTTTGTACGAGCAGCTCTCGGGCGAGGAAGCGATTTATATCGAGCGCGCCGCGGCGCTCGCTGCAACGCTTGGCGTCGCATTCAGCGCATCGGGCGGCGCGTCGGAGCCAGGCATCAGTCTCAAGCGCAGCGACACTGGCTCGCCGCACAGCGGCTCGCCGTGGTCGCTGTGCCGGCGGCCGTGGACGGTGATGTATTTCACCGCCAATGGCCGCGCGCTGCCGTGCTGTATCGCGCCGTTCTCGCAGCGCGGCTACGAGAATTACACGCTCGGCAACGCCACCCAGCAGACGTTGCGCGAAATCTGGACCGGCCCGGCCTACGGCACCTTCCGCAAGGCGCTCAAATCGGACAAGCCGCCGGACGCTTGCGCCAGCTGCGGCTTGCGCTGGAGCCTGTAATGATGCCGCCGCCGGCGGACGCGGTTGCCGTCGTCATTCCGACCTTCAATGAAGCGGAATCGATCGCCGTGGTGGTCGCCGAATTGCCGCGCGATGTCGTCGGCCGGATCATCGTGGTCGATGGCGGCTCGAGCGACGGCACGCAAGCTGCGGCGCGCCACGCCGGCGCCGACGTGATCGATGTCGGCCGCGGCTATGGCCTCGCCTGCCTGACCGGCGCGCAAAAAGCTGACGGCGCCGACATCATCGTCTTCATGGACGGCGACGGCGCTGACGATCCGGCCGCTTTCGCGGCGCTGATTGCGCCGATCCGCGCCGGCACTTGCGATTTCGTCATCGCTACGCGCGCGCGCGGCGAGCGGGAGCCCGGCAGCATGGCGTCGCATCAGATTGTTGGCGGGCTCGTCGCCGGCTGGTTGACCAAACTGCTCTACGGCGTGCGCTATACCGACATGTGCGCGTTTCGCGCCATCCGCCGCGACACCTTGCTTAAGCTCGGCATGCGCGAACTGACCTATGGCTGGAACCTGGAAATGCAGATGCGGGCGGCGCGCGCGGGGCTGCGCGTCCGCGAACTCCCAGTCGCCTACCGCCGCCGCCGCGGCGGCGAGTCGAAAGTCGCCGGCTCGTTGCGCGGCTCGATCAAGGCGGCACTGAAAATCATGTCGACTTTTGTGCGGGTCGCGATCGAGCCGATACGCCAGCGCGCGCCGTAAGTCCGCTCCATCGAAACTCGATGCAACGGCGGGTTTCAGCTCGTGAGGATGGGCTGGTCGGGATCGAGCCAGAACGCCCACACCGCGGAGCCGCCGACGAGAAGTGCGGCGGCGACGATAAAAGGCGCCTGCCAATTGCCGATCTGAACCAGGACTCCGAACACGATCGGCGACAGCGCGCCGCCGAAATTGCCGGCCATGTTCATCATCCCGGACACCGTGCCGGAATATTTGCCGCCGGTGTCCATCGGCACCGCCCAGGACGGGCCGATGGTGCATTCCAAAAAGAACATCGCGGCGGTCAGGCAATAAACGGCGGTATAGGGATCGTCGGTGAGCGCCGCCGGGACGATGAAGACCGCGCAGCCGAGCAAGCCGGTGATGCCGACGATGCGGCGGCCGAGCTTGGCGCTGCCCGTTATTTTGAGCAGCCAATCGGTGGCGACCCCGCCGACCGTATCGCCGACGACGCCGGCCCACAGCGGCAGCGAAGCCAACAGACCGACTTTGAACAGCGTGAAGTGACGAAATTCAATCAGGTAGGACGGCAACCAGCTTAAGAAAATCCACAGGCAATAAACATAGGTGAAATAGGCGCACATGATCGCCCACATATTGGGCGACCGCACCAGCGTGGCCCACGGCACGTCGGTCTGTTTTTCCAGCGGCGGCGGTTTGATGGCGCCGGTCGCGTCGCGACCGCGAATGATTTCCAGTTCCGCGGGGTTCACCAGGCCGTGTTCTTCGTCGGGCAGGTTGCGGTAGCTCAAGCTCCACCACAGCGACCAGACCAGCCCGACCGCGCCGCAGATAACGAACACCCAGCGCCAGCCGAACTCGCTCATGATCAGCACCACGAGCGGCGGCGCGATCGCGGCGCCGAGCCGGCTCGCGCTATGGGTGACGCCCTGCACCAGGCCGCGCTCGCGCTGCGGATACCAAAGCTGCATCGCGCGCGTCGCGCCGGGAAAGGCGCCGGCTTCGCCGACCCCGAACAGGAAGCGAACCACGATGAACGACGTGGCGCTGAAGGCTGCGGCGGTGGCCGCGGTCATGATCGACCAATAGGCTACCACAGCGGTCAACACGCCGCGGGCGCCGAACCGGTCGGAGAGCCAGCCGCCCGGCACCTGAAACAACGCATAGGCCCACACGAAGGCCGAGAAGATCACGCCCATGATGACCTTGTCGAAGCCGTATTCCTTGCTGATGAGCGGCGCCGCGGTCGAGATGTTGACGCGATCGAGATAGGTGATGAGGTACATCACGCTGATCAACAGCAGGACATACCAGCGACCGCGACTCGGACGCGCGGGTGCGGCATCGGCCATAGTTTTCACTCCCCATCCAGGCGTTTTTTAGCGCTGATTTTTTTGCACTGATTATTGGCCAGAGCCTGCCTGTTTCCGCCCGGATCGGCAAGCGCGCAGGATGCCGCGGCGGCATAGTCGCCGCGACACTTCGCCATGCTGATCGGCGTGCTCGGCGCGGCGCTGTTTCTCACCATGTCGAGCGCGGTGTTGCCGGCGATCCAGCGCGCAATCCTGAGAAGGCGGAGCGCGAGGCCGCCGGTCGTCAGCTCGCCGCCGGTGCCGCCATAGTCACCTCTTCGGTCATAATCTTGAAGGCCGCAAGCGTGCAGGGGCCGAACGAACTTACGATCGCGACGTCGGTGGCGTCGCGCCCGCGCGCCATCAAGATGCGTCCGATGCGCGGTTTGTTGTGGCGTGCATCGAACGTGTACCAGCGGTCGCCGAGATAGGCTTCGAACCAGGCGGAAAAATCCATCGGTGAATCGTCGGGTGGCACGCCGATGTCGCCGAGATAGCCGGTGCAGTAGCGCGCCGGCACGTTCATGCAGCGGCACAGCGTGATCGCGAGGTGGGCGAAGTCGCGGCAGACGCCGCGCCGCTCGGTATAGGCATCCCAGGCGGATTTGGTCGGGCTCGCGTGTTGGTAACCGAATGTGATGTGATCATGGACGTAACCGCAGATTGCGCGGACCAGTGGCCATCCCTTTGCGACTTTGCCGAATTGGGACCAGGCGATATTGGCGAAACGGTCGGTCTCGCAATAACGGCTGCCGAGCAGATAGATCAAAGTGTCAACCGGGAGTCGCTCCAGGGGATGTTGCTCTGCGTACGGGGCCACGTCATCGGCCGTCCCGCTGTCGCGAATCAGAAAATCGCTGGAGATCGTCAGCCGGCCGGCAGGGGCGCGGATCACATGGCAGAAATTGCCGAAGCTGTCGTGATACGTGTTGGGGACGATCGGCGGCTCGAGCCGCATGCGATCGGGCGTCAACAGATCGGCAAAACGCGACGGATGGACGCTCAGCGTCAGGATCATGGGCGTCGGCTGCGGGCAGTCATAGGATATTTTGTAGCCGGCGCGAATTTGCATCAAACTACCCTTCGGCTCGCGTCAGCACAGCCTTTGCCGACGCGTAGCAAGAATGGAACGGCCTAACGGTTCCGCGGTTTTGCCGCGCGGCGACCGATCCCGGCACCGCAATGGCCGCTAGCCGGATTCATCGTCCCCGCGTCCTTGCAACCCTACGTGCCGGGATTGGCCACCGCTTTTACCTTGACCGCAACCTTCATGGCCAGATGATCCGTTGCCGATCCGTACCAACTGCCTTGCAGCGGGATCGCCTCGCGCGGGTGATGCACAACCGCAACGCGGACGAGATTCTGATTTCCGACAACGCCACCCGACGGGTCGAAATCGACCCAGCCCGGACCGGGCACGTAGACTTGCACCCAGGCGTGCGTATTGCCGCCGGTCATCTCATCTTCGTCGTCATCGGCCAGATGCACGTATCCCGAGACGAACCGCGCGGCAAATCCGCGTGAGCGCAGCGCCGCGATCATCAGCACCGCGAGGTCGCGACAGCTGCCGCTGCCCAGCGCAAGCGTCTGCGCCGGATCCTGAACTCCTTTCTGGTGGCGCGAGACGTGCTTGAAGGTCCGCCGAATGGTCTGCGTCATGCCGACCAGCAGATCGTGGGTGTTGGTGGAGCCGTCGTTGTGGAACAAGCCCGCGCTCCAGCGATCGAGTTCGCGGCGTGCGGCGGGCGGCAGGGTGTATCGTTTGAGATTGGGCCAATCGTCCGCGGTGTAGGCAAACGGATAGCCGCGGGCGGAATCGTCGATATCTGCGGCGTAAAAGCCGGCCGGCGCATGGTCGAGACGGATATTGCTGACAACGCGAAGCTCAGCGGCGCGATCGTCGAACCGGGCGGTCGCCACGTGATTGCCGAATCTGTCGCACGACCACTTTAGCCGCAACGGCTTGGGCGTGATCTCGAGTTCGGATTCGAGTACTTTCTGGTCGTCGTCGTCGCGGGGACGCAGCATCATCCGGTGCGCGCCGAACGCGACCGGTCGATGATAGCGATAGGTCGTAACGTGTCGGATATTGAGAATCGGCATTGCCGTTCCATGATAGCGGATAGGTCGGCGACATCGATTGCGGCGCCACGAATCTCCACAATTTGCATTGCGACATGCATTTTTCGGGCCAAATATCCTGCATGTTTTTCCGTATTCGTGAGCGTCGATGACCGCGCTGCCTGAAAAATTGCTGGCGGCCGACGAGCCGCCGCCGGTTTTGGTTTACAACGCCGACGGCAGATCGCCGTTTTTGCTGGTCGCCGACCACGCCGGCCGTCTGATCCCGCGCGCGCTCGGCCGGCTCGGCGTCGCCGAAGCGGACTTGCGGCGGCACATCGCCTGGGATGTCGGCATTGCCGGCCTTGGCCGGCTGTTGGCGGATGCGCTGGACGCGACACTCATCCAGCAAAACTATTCGCGCCTCGTTATCGACTGCAACCGCCCGCTGGACGCTGAGACCTCGATCCCGGACATCAGCGAACACACCGCAATCCCGGGCAACGTCGGCTTGAGCGGAGACGCCAAGACGGTGCGGGCCGGCGAAATTTTCTGGCCCTATCACCAATGCATCGGAGCCGAACTGGAGCGCCGACGGCTCACCGGCCGTGCGGCGGCGCTGATCGCGCTGCATAGCTTTACGCCGGTCTTCAAGGGCGTAGCGCGGCCCTGGCATGCTGCCGTGCTCTATAATCGCGATCCGCGTTTTGCCCACCGCCTGATGGCGCTGCTCAACGCGGAAAAGGAATTCACCGTCGGCGACAACGCGCCCTACGCCGTGAGCGACGTGACCGACTACACCATCCCGGTGCACGCCGAGCGCCGCGGCCTGCATCACGTGTTGATCGAGATTCGCCAGGATTTGATCGCGCAGGAGGATGGTCAACGCGCCTGGGCGGTGCGCTTGGCGCGCCTGTTGCCGCAGGCGTATCAGGGGTTGTGATTAACAGCGTATCAGGGGCTAGAACTTCCGCAAAGACGCGCGGCGCGTTATTTGCGCAGGCTCAGAAGATAAGCGACTACCTGCTTCACCTGAAAATCAGTCAACTCCGGTTTCGGCATACCGTATGGGTTGTCGATACCCGCATGTGTTGTGGTCAAAAAATGCCGTAGCGAATCCGCACTGATATCGTCGCGTTGAGCTATTGACACAAACGACGGCCCCGGCGGGTGCCTGATTGGCATGTTAGGCGGCTGGTCGGCTGCTGCCACATGACAAATTGCGCATACCGTGACCGCCACCTGGTGGCCTTGGCGCACGTCATCCGCCGTATTGTGTTCCTGGCCCCAGGCTGAGCAAACAGACATCCAAAAGACAACGAACCAGGTTGACGCCGTTCGCATCGACAAATCCTAAGATGTCTTCAGAGCAGACGACAATGACGCGTGAGCGCCCCCAACGAAAGGACCAACCCGTATCTAATAGTATAGGGCACTCGACGCAGGTCAACCGGAGGCGGCCTGGACAGTTTGGCAATATTAATCCTGAGCGGAATCAATGCCGAATTTTGGGATTGGTGCCCAGGGGCGGAATTGAACCACCGACACCTGCATTTTCAGTGCAGTGCTCTACCAACTGAGCTACCTGGGCCCACTTCGGGCGCTCGCCAAATGCAACCCGTTCAGCGGGTCGGCGAGAGCGCCGTCTTATAGAGGCTCGATTTCCGGCTGTCCAGAATAGGTCCGCAACCCCGGCAACGAGTCAATTCGACTCTTCGCCATTGTCCTCGCGCCGCTCGTCCTCCTCCTCGTCTTCGGTCACCGGAATGGCATAGCTGCCGGAGAACCAGCGGTGCAGATCGATGTCGGCGCAGCGTTTTGAGCAGAACGGTTTTTGCCGTTCGTCAGTCGGCTTGCCGCAGATCGGGCACAGCTTGCGGTTTTTAACGTCGGGCATGGCTGCAATATGGGATGGTTGATGGACTACGCCAGCCGGCATCACCTTCACCCGTCATGGCCGGACTCGCTCCGGCCATCCACGACTTTCGTCGGCTGCCTAAAGACGTGGATGCCCGCGACAAGCCCGGGCATGACGAATAAAAATTTACACTGTATTGAGCCAGCCGAAATGGATCGGATAACCCTCGCCGGCCAAAAGTGTCGTGGTCTCGTAGAGCGGCAGGCCGATGATGTTGGAATAAGAACCGACGATTTTCACCAAAAAGCTTCCGGCGATCCCCTGTGCCGCGTAGCCGCCCGCCTTGCCCCGCCATTCGCCGGAGGCCAGATAGGCCTCGATGTCCTGCTCCGAGAGCCTTTTGAAGCGCACCCGCGTCTCGACATGGCGCTGCCGGAAAGTCTCCTTCGGCGTCACCAGGCATATGGCGGTATGGACGCGGTGATTACGGCCGGACAACAGCCGCAAACATTGCGCCGCCTCGTCGAGCAGCTCCGCCTTAGGCAGGATGCGACGGCCGACGGCGACCACGGTGTCGGCGGCGAGGATGTAGGCGCCTCTCAGCTCGTCGTCGATGCGCACCATGTTCAGCGCGGCTTCGGTCTTTAAGCGGGCAAGCCGCGTCGCGCAGGCACGCGGCAGTTCACCCCGCTTCGGCGTCTCGTCGATATCGGTGGGGCGCAAGGCGTCCGGCTCGATGCCAATCTGGTTGACGAGCGAGAGTCGGCGCGGCGAGCCGGAAGCGAGCACCAGTTTCGGGCGGCCGATCATTTGAACCGGTAGGTAATCCGGCCTTTGGTCAGATCGTAAGGCGTCATTTCCACGAGCACCTTGTCGCCGGCGAGCACGCGGATGCGGTTCTTGCGCATGCGACCGGCCGTGTGGGCGATGATCTCATGCTCGTTCTCGAGCTTGACGCGGAAGGTGGCGTTCGGGAGCAGTTCCGTTACGACACCGGGAAATTCCAAAAGTTCTTCCTTCGCCATTCGCTTCCCGGAGCTGTTGCTGTCTGGCCGCGAGACGGGACAAAGGCTGGGCCAAAATTTGCGCGGAACCTAGCGGATGACGGGCCGCTTCACAACTGCATTGGCGGCATGGTCCAATGGACGTTGCGTGGCTATTTTTTCTCCGCTCATTCGCGCGCAGGCGGTAATCAAGGCTGGGTCGCAGCCGGCGCGACGACGAGCGGGTCATGAATTGCGAAACCATGATCACTCGTTACCCGTGCTGCGCGGGACGAAGCGCTGGCGGATGTGCGCGAGAAGCTGATCGCGCACCTCGCGATAGGCGTCGAGCCGCTGCTCGCGGCTGCCTTCGACCGCGCTCGGGTCGGCCGTCGGCCAATATTCGATATCGACGGCGCTGGTGCGGGTGATTTCCAGCGCGCGGTGATGGGCCTCGGGCGCCAGCGTGATGATGAGGTCGAAATTCAGCCCCTCCCACTCGTCCAGCTCCTCGAAAGTGACCGGCTTATGCCGCGAAATGTCGAGCCCGATCTCCGCCATGACGGCGACCGCGAACGCATCAAGCTCGCCCTTGCGCACGCCGGCGGAGCCGACATAGATCGCGCGCCCGAAGATTTGCGCAAACAAGCCGGCCGCGACCGGCGAGCGCACCGAATTGAGGCCGCAGGCGAACAACACCGCCAGAGGTCGCCTCGCTGATGGCGGCATCGGGCCCCTCAGCCCTTCCAGTGCAAGACCGTGATCAGCGTGAACAGCCGCCGCGCGGTGTCGAAATCGAGATCGACCTTGCGCTTGAGCCGTTCCATCACCAAGCGCGAGCCTTCGTCGTGGAGCGCGCGCCGGCCCATATCGAGCGCCTCGATACGGTCCGGCGTCGCGGTGCGGATCGCCGCGTAATAACTGTCGCAGACCGTGAAATAGTCCTTCACGAGGCGGCGGAACGGCGCCAGCGAGAGCATGTGGGCGACCACCGGCGTGCCGTCGGTCAGGCGAATATCGAACACGAGCCGGTTGCCGCTGATGCCGAGTTGCAGCGTGTAGGGTCCGCCGTCGTGACCGTTCGGCCGGAATTGGTTCTCTTCGATCAGGTCGTAGATTGCAACCCGGCGCTCGTGCTCGATCTCGTCGTTGGAACTGCCGAGCGAAGCTTCATCGAGTGTGACCGACGTCAGCCGGCCGGCATTTTCCTGATTGCGGCTGCCGCGCGGCATCAGCGGTTGAGCCGAATGGCGACAGAGCGGGCGTGGGCATCGAGCCCTTCCACCTTGCCGAGCGTGATCGCGGCGCCGCCGAGCGCGCGCAATTGCTCCGGGCCGCATTTGAGGATCGAGGTGCGCTTCATGAAATCGAGCACGCCGAGGCCCGACGAAAAGCGCGCCGATCGCGCCGTCGGCAGCACGTGATTGGAGCCGGCGACGTAATCGCCGATCGCTTCCGGGGTGTGCGCACCGATGAAGATCGCGCCGGCATTGCGAATGCGCCCGGCGAGCCGTTCGGCGTCGTCGGCAGCGATTTCGAGATGCTCGGGTGCGATGGCATCGGTGAGCGGCAGCGCTTCGTCGAGATTGCGAACGAGGATCACCGCGCCGAAATCCCGCCACGACGCGCCGGCCACTTTTCCGCGCGGCAGCCGCGCCAGCTGGCTTAAAACCGCGCGTTCGGTCGCGCCGGCAAGTTGTTCGCTGTCGGTGATGAGGATCGCCTGGGCGCTGGCGTCATGCTCGGCCTGCGCCAAAAGGTCGGCAGCGATCCAATCGGGGTTGCCGTCCTTGTCGGCGATGATCAGCACCTCGGACGGCCCGGCGATCATGTCGATGCCGACCCTGCCGAACACGATGCGTTTGGCGGCTGCGACATAGGCATTGCCCGGCCCGATGATCTTGGCCACCGGGGCAATGGTCGCGGTGCCGTAGGCCAGGGCCGCGACCGCCTGGGCGCCGCCGACGCGGAAAATCTCGTCGATGCCGGCCAGCTCGGCCGCCGCCAAAACGAGTGGATTGAGTTCGCCGCCGGGCGCCGGCACCACCATGGCGAGCCGTGGCACGCCGGCGACCTTGGCCGGCACTGCATTCATCAGGACCGAGGACGGATAGGCCGCGGTGCCGCCCGGCACGTAAATCCCGACCGCCTCGATCGCCGTCCAGCGCGAGCCGAGTTCGACGCCGAGCGCATCGGTGAAGCGATCATCCTGCGGCACTTGCCGGCGGTGGTAGGCCTCGATGCGCCGGTGGGCGAATTCGAGCGCATCGAGCGCGTCGCCGCTGCAGGCCTTGCGCGCCGCCGCGATCTCGGCCGCCGTCACCTGCAGCCCGGCACGGTCGAGATCGAGTTTGTCGAACTTGAGCGTGTAATCCTTGAGCGCGCGATCGCCGCGGGCGGCGACATCGGCGACGATGGCGCGGACCGTATCTTCGACGTCGGCTGCCGCCTCGCGCTTGGTGTCGAGAAAAGCACGGAAGTTTTGGGCGAAGCTGCCGGAGCGTATGTCGAGGCGGATTGCCATAGTGCCGCGTTGGGACTGACTTTGACCATAACCTGCGCGCTGAGTAGCAGTCCGGAGAGATTATAACAATTCTAATATCGGGCTTTGAGATTGACAAAACTAAGCCGTTCCCCAACTCCTTGCATAAGAATTCGAGGCAGTGGAAAGGTGTATTGCCTGTCATGTCCGACCGCACACGCGCCGCGATTGGCCGGCCGCTTTTTCCGGCGCTCGTGCTTGCCGCGACGTTTGGGCTGGGCGCGATCGGCACACGCGCCGATGAGCCGGTTGCGCTGTCGATCACGATCAAGGATCAGCAATTCGATCCCGCCGAGTTGCATGCGCCGCCCGGCCACCCGATCGTCATCCATGTCAAGAACCTCAATCCGATCGTCTCCGAATTCGAAAGCAGCGATCTGCATTTCGAGAAGATCGTCCCGGCGGGCCGGGAGGCAGTCGTCTATGTGCGGCCGCAACGGCCGGGCCGGTACAATTTCTACGACGATTTTCATCATGAGACCCAAGGCTTTCTGGTCGTGCCGTGAATGCTATGCTCAAGCCCGAACTGAAACGTGGCGTGAAAGTGGTGCGGTGAGGTTGCCGTGCTCGCCGCGCTGTTGATCGTATTCCGCGAAGTCTTTGAAGCCGGTTTGGTCATCGGCATCGTCATGGCCGTGACCGCCGGGGTGGCCGGTCGCGGCCTGTGGATCGCCGGCGGCGTTACCGCCGGCGTGCTCGGCGCCTGCCTGGTGGCGCTGTTCACCGGCGGATTGTCGGAACTGTTCGGCGGCAGCGGTCAGGAAATATTCAACGCCGGCATTCTCGGCTTCGCGGTGCTGATGCTGACCTGGCACAATGTGTGGATGTCACGGCACGGCCGCGAACTGGTCGCCGAATTGCGCGCCGCCGGCGAGGCGGTGGTGACCGGATCGAAATCGCTGTTGGCGCTCGCCATCGTGGTCGCGATCGCGGTGCTGCGCGAAGGCTCCGAGGTCGTGCTCTTTCTCTACGGCGTCGCCGCGGCGCAAGGCGGCGCGAGCCTGGCCATGGTCGCCGGCGGCTGCGTCGGTCTCGTCCTTGGCTCGGCGGTCTGTCTCATGACTTATCTCGGCCTGCTCACCATCCCGGCGCGCCACCTGTTCAGCGTTACCAGCGCGCTCATTGCCTTGCTCGCCGCCGGCATGGCGGCGCAGGCCATCGCTTTCCTGGAACAGGCCGACATCCTCACCGCGCTCGATGAAACCGTATGGGACACGTCGTGGATCTTGAGCGACTCGAGTTTTTTGGGCCGGGCGCTGCATACTTTGATCGGCTATGTCGACCAGCCGACCGCCATGCAGGTCGTCGTCTATGCGGCGACGCTCGCGATTATCATTGTCCTGATGAAGCTGTTCGCCGCGCCGTCGGCGCAACGGCCGCGCCCGGCTTGATTCCGTCATTCCGGATTGCCGCGTCAGCGGCGAGTCCGGAATCCATGTTCACGTTCGCTCGTTATGGATTCCGGGGTCCTCGCGGAGCCTGTCATCGGGCCGGCCGACGGCCGGACCCGTTGGCTCGACCCCGGAATGACGATTAAGCCGTCGCCGTGCCCGCGGCGAAATGGTCAGGGCATAGAGCTGCTGGCGAAACCTCGCCGAGATCGGCCAGTTCGGCTTCCAGACATTCGACATCGAGACGGATGACGCCGCCGCCGGAGAAGATCAGCGTCACGACGCCGGCAGGAGCATCGGTTTCGGCGAATTCGACGGCGAGCAGATTGAGCCGCGCATCCTTGTTGCCCTGGTCGAGATTGCGGCCTTTGCAGGCATTGACGCGCTCGAAGCGCAGCGCCGTGCGGCAGCGGCGGTAATCCGCTTTGGCGTCGACCGCGCTCATCCAGTCGAAACGGTTGAGCGCCATCACGAAACGATGCTCGCGTGGCCGCCAGAAGATGTCGGCGACCCTGACCATGGCGTCCTGCACATGCGCCGACACCACCTCGATGTCGTCCTTGTCGAGGGCCACGAGTTTAAGTTCGTCCGGGCACGGGCTCATGCGTCAAAGCTAGGAAGGACGCGCGCGGGCCGCAAGCCCCGCATCGGGATTCTCTTAGAACGAAACGCAGGCAGAACGCACGATGACGCCGACCGAATGCTGGCGGAATTCGCGTTTGTAGGCCGTCACGACGGCATCGAGCCGCGCTTCGTCATCGCCGTTGCCGGGCAGCACGATTTCGACGCGCTTCGACGGCTCGCGCACGATCGTGCCGGCGGCGGGATCGCGCCATTGCCCGACGGCATCGGTGACAGTCAGGCCGTCGGGGAATCGCGGTGTCATCTCGCGCGCGACAAAACGCGCCCAGGCGGTTTCGCTCACGCCGAGCTTGTCGCCGATATCGCGGCCGAACAATAGTTCGGCGACCTGTTTCGGCTCCTGCGTACCGTAACACGACGGCGTCGGCGTCTGGGCGCGGCTGCCGGTTCCGGTCGCAGCCAGCACGACAACGCTGAGGGCCGAAAGCAACGCGATGCGCATCAGGCGGCTCGCCGGCTCAATCTCCTCGGGCGGGCAAAGCCTAAAGCATGAACCGGGAAAGTGGAAACCGGTTTGCCGCCGTCGCGAAGCCCGCTGCGGCGGGCGAGGGACGGTCCGGAAAGATCACGCTCAAACCAAACGCTGGAGCCGGGGTCTGATCCGATCAGAACCCGGCTCCAGCCGGCCCGGCTGGCGGGTTATTTGCACCCGACGGTGTAGGCGTTTTGCCGGGCCGGCAGCTTGGCCGCTGCGATGGTGGTGGCGGCAACGAGGCACAACAAGGCATGTACGTGCAAATCGGCCCATTGCGACCCGCCCGTGTCCGCGCCCAATCTCGATCCCAGTTCCAGCCTGCCGTTCTTACTTACTTGAAATGCCGGCCTATTAGAATCGCCCAGTTTGATTGCCAGCTTGAATGTTTGCACCGGCGCCGCGCAAGTGGGGTTTGATTCCAGGCCGCGAGCGCGCTAAGAACAATCCAACAAAAGCATTTGTTAACGTGCTTGCCGTATTTGCGACGGAGTTTGCGATCCGTAGTTTGCGATCTGGTCTCTGCGACCTGGTCTCTGCGACCCGGTCTCATGCCAAACGGTTCCGCGGTCGACTGCTTGGTCGACGATATGGCACTAGTTGACGATCGACGATGTCTGGACTGTTATGACTCGACTGCTAAGGTTCGACTGCTGAAGGTGATCCAAATCTCATCTGTTGGCTTTTCTTTCACTCCCGTAAGGGATATAAGCTGCCTTTCTTGAAAGGGAGGTTTTATGGCGAAGAGGAAAAAGAAGCGGCGCGCGTGGACTTCAGGCGAGGTCCGTGAGCTGAAGACATTTGCGCGCAAGAAAACTCCGGCATCGCAAATTGCCAAGAAGCTGAAGCGCACCGAAGGCGCGACGCGCCAGAAGGCCTTCAGCATCGGGTTGTCACTCGACTCCCGTTCCTGACGTTTTAGAGCAAATCTGCTTCGCAAGCAGCGATCGCGCCGGCCTTAGCGCAGAGGTATCGGCGCACCGTTGCGCCGGTATGCTTATTGTTGCCGAAGCATGCTGCGCAGCGAACGCGCACTGAATTCGCGCCGGCCGCAAGCCAATGCGGCCGGTGGTTTTGCGGGTGCCGTATAGGAATATCTTCCACAGCGGCGATTTTGGGCGCTGCTGGAACGCTCGATCCCGCCTTCAAGCATGGCTTAGCCGCTCCGGCCATATTAACTAACGGCCGCGAACCTGCCCCAATGCATCGGTAACCAAGGGTAGGATATAGTGTTTCCGAACTTGTTCGGGGTATCGCCATTCCGGCGCTTGGAAATAGAGCCGTCACTCGTTCATATGCTCGGGCGTGTTTTCCCGCCCGCCACGGTGGTACGCAAGCTTCATGAGCCAGCCTCTCGGCCCGCTGCGCGAGCAGCCCGCCAGTTCTGAACTTGCAGCCGCGCTCGGCGCCTGCCGGCGGGCCTTTCTTGCCATCGCCCTGTTCAG
>Ga0187784_10000153_pt1 | contig 44476 bp, 42 predicted proteins | sample 1015_SJ02_MP15_2_FD_132964 | JGI IMG/M metagenome (GOLD analysis project Ga0187784, IMG submission 132964) | Tropical peat soil microbial communities from peatlands in Department of Meta, Colombia - 1015_SJ02_MP15_20_MG | ecosystem: Environmental > Terrestrial > Soil > Wetlands > Peat | place... | reverse complement strand
CGCCTTGCTCTTCCACGTAGGCAGTGTCAACCGTGTCGATGATCTTGTTTTTCAACTGGTAGTTGAGGTGGTCACCCTTCTCAAAATCGTACTTCGTCGGACCTGGTCCACCGACGATTATACCCTTCAGAGTCTCAATTGGGAGAAAAACGTCGTTTGCATGCTGACCGACACGAGCGAAATACTCGTTGAGCTGCATGTCCCGCAGACGCTCATAACGCCGGGCTGACTGACCGCCGGCCCGAGTCTTACCTGCAACGCCTGAGTGCATTTGCCTAACAATCTCAAGTCGCTTACCCTGCAACGTCGCGATCGTGGCATCCGACGCGTCAACCAGCAGAATGCCGTAGGTTTCTTTCTCCCGAAGCATTTCCTGAAGGTGCTCTGTGTGGAAACGGCTGTCACAGCGGTAAAGGAAAATCCTGATCGGCTCGGGCGGCACGATCACGTAGGATTCCATGCGTTCGGTTCCCGGTCCGCCTCCCTCCTGCGGAAGCGCCCCCGTGAAGATAACGATGCCTTTTTCACCTGGATCTTTGAACAGCTTAAGCTTCTGCTGCGCCTTAACGATGGCGTCGAGCACGTTTTTTCGGGTGACGTTTGATTTTATGTTGCTTGCTGTGCCGTACTCGTCCCTGAGCAGGTTTAAAGCGTCGCTGATCTGCTTGCCCGGCGGAACATAAAGCGTAATGAGCTCCGTGTGGCTGCCCTCTTTGCTCGCTAACGTGTTGATCATTTTCCGCAAACGGAATAGTTCAAGAGACGATTTTTTAGCTGTGCTAACAGTGCTCAAATAGCTTTCACTAAACTCGGTTTTATATTGGATAATTATCGTTAAAACCAGTCAAATAAAAGTTCCGACGCAAAAAAGCGGAACGTTAGGCTTGTGCCTTAACAGTCGGCGCCTGAGTTGGCTCAGGCATGGGTGCTCCGATGGCTTCCCGTAGATAAGCCTTGAACGGACCCAGCTTGCCGCCGTAGTTGCCTGAAGTAATCTTTACGACGCCGGACACCTGGCATGCGGCTGTCACGCCGACTTTCATCCCGTTCTTTACTGCGTCAAGCGTTAACCCGTTCATAACGATCTCGTAAACGCAAGTTACGCCTTCTGGAACAACCGTGTCGGGCACTAAGGTTCTCAAGGTCGGACAGTACGGGTGGTTAGTGGAGGCTTTCAACTTGTACTTAAGCGAGCCTGCTTTGCTTCCTGAACGGCAGATTCCGCCTGGAAACTGCATGATGACGTCTGGAGCGTTTGCGCGGATCGCATCAGCCGCAGCTTCAGCGGATTTCAAGCCTGAGGGCAAGTCCTTCGCGAAAATCATGAAGTTGCCGCCTGCAACCGCTTCCATGGCGCCAAAGCCGTTTTCAACGATGAATTCGCCTTCCATAACTGGGATTTTCCAACATTTGCGTCCGCCGACCATTGCCTTTTTTTGAAAACCGTCCCCGAAGTATCTTAGGCTGTCGCCGACGTTTAAGGTGCGTTTGCCGACTAAGCCGTTGAAGGCGGCGGTTGTTGGGCAGGTGAGGGTGCATTGTCCGATTCGCTGCATGAGCTGCTGTTTGAGTTCAAAGCGGTCTCGATTGTAAATCTGGATAAGAACACCGGGCCGTTTATCGGGAGTTTGGTCCGCGGGCACAAGTCTTTCGATTCCTGCCTCCGCGGTTGCCTCGATTACACTCGTGGCGAAACCCGTCGTTACGCTCGCTGCGACCATAGCCCACTTCTCGTTTAGGGCGGTTATCAAAACCCTTCCAACCCAAAGCGGAAACATCTCAGCGAAGGTGTCCTGAACCTTCACGATGTCTCCGCACGGGGACTTGATAAGGAACATTTGTTCGGAATCGTCATAGCCCTGGATTTCAAGCTTTTCAGCATTTGATAACATGAAAGAGACCTTGCATTCAGTTGGGAATTGTATAATTTAAGAGTTTTCGTGAATGGCATAGTTTTCCGTTCTCTGATGCTAATTAATTCCGAGTCTCACGCCGAAATCAATAATTATTGCTTACCGTCAGTGTCAGTCGCACTTTTCCGTTTTTTAACGTAAGGCGTTAGCAATATTGAGACTAGCAAAAGTATAGCTAAAGAAGTCAAGGCTCCTATGAGTAGGGGCACGGGAATTGAGATTAGCGGGAAATTAAGTCTTGACGTTGAGGGTGACGGTTTAGAGCTTGAAGTTGGGCTTGGTGTGGGTAAAGGAGACGCTGAAGGAGTCGGCGAGGCTGTGGGTACTGAACTTGGAGTTACAGGGGGCGTTGGTGACGGGGTAGGGCTGGGACTTGGTGATGGAGTCGGGCTGGGCGTTGGGCTAGGCGTTGAACTAGGCGTTGGTGACGGAGTTGGACTGGGCGTTGGACTGGCAGCGAGAGAGCTTACCACCGAAATAGAGTGAGGCGCTTTAACATCGGTAAAAGTGTAGCTTCCTGTAATTGAGACTGAAGAGCCATCGACTAAGACTTCATTAACGACGTAGCCGTCGTCAGCTGAGTAAGTGAATGTTTGATTATCGCCATCGTTAACGTTAACCGAGCCTGAAGGATTTATAGTGCTGTGGGTATCGTTTGAGGCATAGATTGCCGTGTTATTTTCAGCGTTTGTTCCAAGGTAGACCCTTGACGTAGGAAGCGGGGATACAAGCATCTCAGAAGTTATATTGTTCCAGTCGCTTGCGAAAGTTAATTGCCAAACACCAGAACTGTTTAAGTCGTATTGGAAAATGTCGGTTCCGAACATTGACTTGAATGTTCCAGGCTCAGCAACACTAACAGTCACTGTTCTGCTTGTCAGGTTTATGTTGCTGATGCCGCCGTCAATTATGTTGTCAATATCCTGGTAGACACAATCTTGCATGGGCACAGCCAATGAGCCATTCACTGGAACTGTGGACAACAGCATTATCAATACCGCTGCGTCTGCCGTAGCTTCAATGCTGCCCGAAATGCCGGATAACATGCTAAACATGCCAGTTGAATTTTGATACAGTTGACTTCGGAAAAGTAAACTCCAAGCTGGAGCTGGACCAGCCGCGCCGTCCATTAAGCCCCGCACTTGAGTTTGCATGGGGCCCGTCATGTTACCGTAAAATCCAAGCAGGGACGACCAAGACATTATAGTGTTCGTAAGGCGCTCCTGCGGGTTGCCACCGCCACCATCGACGCCCGTGGCATGCACTGCAGTGTAGTTGAGCCATCCGGGGCTGCTCCAATTCTGGTTAAGCCACCTAGATTCCATGTCAGTGAACAAATTGTAAACGTTAGAGATGGAGGGGTCGTTGTAGTAAAGTTTCCAAATAATCTGGTCAAAACCGCCAGCCTCGCATTCAAACGCGGTCCAACCGACGGCATACTTGTAGAAGCTTCCACCCGAATAGTCAGTTGTATCCCAAAGGTTAGCGTTAGCCCAGTTCCACCAGCGCTGAACTTGAGTCAACGCGCCAGGTATGCCCAGCAGCCAAAAGGTCAGGTAAGTGTCGAGAGTTTCTCCACATTCATCATAATATCTAGGCCCGTAACCTATGCCCCAGCCCACTCCGTTGGAATCGACGCAAAGAACCGGTTTGCCGTAAGCGTTTACGCCGTTATTGAACACTGCATAAGCTGCAGAAAGGTTCCACTTAGGAGTTTCGTAATTCAACTGGGCAGCCCACTGATACGCATATAAATCGTACCTGTTGTAGACAAGGAAAGATGGAGTGCCAGAATTTGAGTAATCGTAGGGCAACCCGCCGATGCCCGGCAGCATCGTAACTTCGTTCAGCGCCGCCTCAATCGTTGCACTGGCCGTCGTTGTGTTAATCGCAACACCGAATTTGGTCAGTTGAAAATACCAGTAAAACACAGTTTCAGCTATAGACGTGGAAGTGATATTGATGGCATCCACCGCGTTTTGCAGTTGACTGACCGTAGTTTCACCCAAGGCGATTCCATCATAAATCGTCTGTAAGCTGCTATTCCAACCACCATTAGCTTCTATAGTGCTTTCCAAAGTCGCAATTGCAGAAGCGGAACCCGTCGGCTGGGTTGAAAAATTTGCTGCTTGCCCAGTGAGGAAGCTTACTTTGCCTGCAAAACAACTAAGAATCAAAACGGCCGTGAGGGATAGGGTTGCAAGTTTGGTTAAGTTTAAAGTCTTTTTTTGCATACGCTTCAGCTGACTTGTTAAATATTTTCGGAGAGTCAGTATGAACTATTTTCTTGTCCTCACAATCATCTCCTTCGACCCCATGGTTCTTTAAGTTTGCGCTTTTCCGGGCTCTAAGCCCTAACAGCCATAATGGGTCTGCCACAAAATTCTGTATTAAACAGCTCCTTTTTTAAAGGAGCAATTACACCGCAAAAAACAGAACTGAGCAAATTTGATTTTTACGAATCCACTTTGATTATCTCCGGGATTTTTCCGGCCATGTCCACTTTGCCCTCATAAATTATCAAGATGCCTTCCACACCTGCAATCGACATTCCCCCGCTGATCCGCTTTAATGCCTGCTACGCCGCCGGCTTCAACTAGTTTTTTCATTTCTTCAGCCGTTAAAACCTGCGCGTCGCCTTTCCGAATTTTCTCGTTAATCTCTTCTACGCTGCGAGTTTTGGCTGGTTTTGACAATTAGCATCCTCTTGATGCCAATCGAAAAGGTTCTGCAGACATATATTTTTGCGCAATCATCCATCGATTTCGTAAGTTTTCTTTCAGCGCAAAAGATTCGTTATTCTCGCAAGGATCATAGGAAACGATTCCACGCAGCTTTGGACGGCAGGACTAATAATCAACGATTCTTCTAATCGGCCTAACTTTTTAGTGATATCCAAATAGACTACTGATTTGAGGTTTCATTGCGCCTGAAAATTATTTTTTCGGGAAGTTTTAGCTCATGGAATAATCACCACGTTACCCCACATGCCTAATTGCACGTGACCGGGAACTTGGCAAACGTAGTAGTAGTTTCCGGGTTTCGTAACTTTGAAAACAACCGATGCTGAACCGTTAACGGGTATTGGGGTTGAACCGCTGTCAATTTGCGCGCCGAACAAAACCTTCGCACTAGTTGCGTTCGATGTGGTTAACGCCCAGTTGTGACCCATCGTTCCCACGTTGTAAACAGTCATGTTCACGATTTCGCCGACCGTAAAGTTCAAAGTTGGCCCCGGTGAAATTATCGCCGTTGCGTTATTTCCGAAGCCATACTTGATCAAAGAAACCTGACCAGCATACAATGTTTCGGAAACATTTGGCTTAAGCGGCGCACTAACGCCAACCAACGTGAGTGCTGCTAATATAACAAGAATCCCCAAAGCAACAAACCCCGTGGTCAACAGTTTTTTGCTGACTCCTGGGTTTTGCTCATAAAAAATGTAGACAAGCATCGCGAACGCGATGAACTCCGCACTCATCAGAAAACCGAAGGTTCTCTGTTGAGTTACCTGGTCCAGAAGCCACACGGAAATTCCTACAACAATTAGAAACAGCAGGAGAAGGATGGCGGTTACGCGCAAGTAGTCGGTTTTGCGGCTCATCTCTTAGCCACGGCTCCTTCATACGCTAATACATAGTTCTTAAGCATCTGACACATCAAAAAGCATGAAACAGCAAAAACTGCGAGAGCTGCCACGAAAAACGGCGCATTAACCAGAATCGTAGGAAGCATGTTTACCGCGGACGCCAAGGAAACAGAAGCAACTGTCAAGAGGACCAGGAAAAGGGCGGTGAACCGGCTGAAAAGGCTTTGGCTTGCGCGTTTAAACAACTGTTTTTTGGCTTGGATAGGTTGAGGTGACGGCTGCGTTGAGGCGAGTGCTCCTGCGGATGTTGGACTCGCTGCTGGCGCGATGGTTGGTTTCGCAGGCAAGGCAGCAGTTATCTTCGTTCTATGGTACAGTCGATAAACTACCTGCACCGCCGCCGTGGTCAATAGGGCAACTCCGCCCAAGACCGCAACGGCTTCCCAATTGGGGATGATCCGTCCAGGCGTGTAGTAACCCCAGACAGTTAACGTGATAAGCTCGAATATCAAAACTGTGCCGATTGTTATGTAGAGTGGTCTTTGGCTGATGTTTCGCCTTTTGCTCCTATCGAAGAAAGGCATGAAGAAGAGAAGCAACCCAAAAGCAATCACAGCCGCCAACACGTAAGAAGCTGCAGGACCTTCAAAAACCTGTATTTTCAAAAGCTGATAAAGCCACAGCAAATACCAGTCTGGCTGCACGACGATAGTGCCAGCCGTCGCTGCGGAATAGGCGGGCGGCAGAGAAAGCGGGAACAATGAAGCCACAGCCAGCAAAATCGCCACGTAAACGCTCGTAAGCATGACAAAGTAGAGAAAGATTCTCGGAAACCAGTTGAAGATTTTGCCGCTTCCAGGTTTTCCGAAAGCGGGCACGTAGGCTGGACCATGTACTTCGTACATGTAAATCTTTAGCCCAAGCAAAGCAACCAGCGCCGCCGGCAGAAAAACGGTGTGAATATGAAGGAAGGTTGTTAATTCTGATGCGTCGCTGCCTGAGCCGACCGCCACCCATTTACCTAGATTCGCTATTCCCGCTGGGAAGAAGTTGAGGAACCCGATTGCTACGTCGCTGGCAGACTTTGAAACCACGGTCCAAGGCAGAAGATACCCTGTGACGCCGAAACTAATAACTACCACCGCTAATCCGATACCTGCCAGCCACATTAACTCCCTGTTGCCTTTGTACGCGCTGCCAAAGTAGTTGCGGACCAAATGGAGGAACGTCAACAGTATTATCGCGTAGGCTCCGTACAAGTGGAAAGTTTCAACAAGCGAACCGAGCGGAACTGTGGTAATTATTGACTGCGTTGAGGAATAGGCTGAAGTGGTTGTGGGAACGTAGTAGAGAAGCATGAATATTCCCGTTAAAGCCTGCAAGCCAAAGGTCACAGCCATGAGCAGTCCAAGCCAGTAAATCGGGTTCAACGCGAAGTCAGGTATGGGTTTAAGCGGCGTTTTGGTGAAGCCGAATTTGACGTCAAACCAGTCAACAATTTTGTCGTACACAGTTTTCTGGGTTTTCTCATCTGTCTCGCTCATTCACCTTTCATCCCAAAACAGTGGATTGAGTCACTAAATTTCCAGCCTGCAAGTCGTACTCCATCACCAACTTCGGGTTGGTAGTGCCAGGCGGACCATAACCGTAAATCGTCGGCGGGTTCATACCGACCGCCGTGATGTTTCCCGTGGAAGAATCAAACTGCAGCTTAACCATGGGCACTGATCGCGGAGCGGGCCCGCCGATTACCTTTGCCGCTTCGAGAAAATTGTACTGTGAGCCGTGGCAACAGCAGTACCCCATTGGAACAACAGCCTTGAACGAGGAGTTGCAAGGTGGTGAGCCGCCAGGAGCCACGAAGCCGTAGATACATCCCAGATGCTGGCAAATGGCGCTAAAAGCCACTATGTCGTTATTAGGGCCAATGCCGCCCGTCGCTGGTACGCCCAATTTCACGAGGTAATTCGGAGTGTTGGTCAAAGGATAATAGAATACAATTGGCGTCAAGTTAGTTAGACTCTTTACATTTGCGACTGTGACTATCGGCCAAGCTGCCACAACGGTTGGCGGAGGCACATAGGTTCCTGCCTTCAAAGTGGATAACAGCGCCGCAATCGTAACTGCTCCGCCAGCGGCCGCCGCCAGTTTCAGAAACGTGCGTCTTTCCATCATTGGAGGAGACGGCTGAGCTGGTTGAACCTGGGGTTCAACTGGCTTTTTCTCCATAAGCGGCGTTGGAGGGGCAAGCGGGGCTACTTCGGATAACTCGCCGACAACTGGGAACCTGTAAACGTTGTCTTCGCCATGCGGCGCCGTTTTTATGGCTTCGGCTAAATCCTCGCTTGAGTCATGCGTACCCATGTGTTTTCCCCCGGACCAAAGCTGACTGCTTGAGAAATCGTAGACTTTGCCTTTGAAAACGACGTACAGAGGCTGGCCGTTTTCGCCGTTGAACTGCTTCAAGTCTTCAGAAGTAAATTTTCTGGCTTTGTCTTGGCTCATAAAAAACGTCTCGGAACAAAAAACTACTCGAAATTTGGTAGTTGTTAACTATTTTGTTCGGCTTTAAAGATAAAGCTTTTGGAAGCAACCAAGCGCTTGAACGGCTAAATGGAACCCTGCCAAGCAATTTGCCATTGAGAACGCTTAAATCTCAGTTCTCCTAAACCGTTTGCGACCACAAATTTGGATTAGTTAGACAAATGTGAAATTCTCAATGTGAGAACAGTTTTAAGATTCCAATGAGGTCTGCGAAATGAATAGTTTGGAAGGAGATGTGCCCTAAACGACTTGCGCTGAAGAACTCGCCGGGTTCGTGGCAGCCTCCTCGTTTGAAGATCTGTCGAGGAAAGCTGTGGAACAGTTAAAAATAAGGGTTCTTGACTCGTTAGGCTGCGCCATCGGAGCCATACAGAGTCAACCCGTAAAGTTGGTTGGTAAACTCGAGAATGAGTTCGGCGGGTCACCCCTGTGTACTTTGATCGGCGGAGGAAAAACTGCTCCTGACCGAGCAGCATTCATCAACGGTGCTTTGGTTAGATACTTGGATTTTAACGATAGTTTCCTATCTAAAGGCGAAACTTGCCACCCGAGCGACAATCTGGCTTCAGTGCTTGCGGCTTCAGAGTACGCTGACGCGTCTGGAAAGGAATTTCTGAATGCTCTGGCAGTTGCATATCAGGTTCAGTGCCGGTTAAGCGAGGTTGCGCCCGTAAGAGACAGAGGTTTTGACCATGTTACTCAGGGAGCCTACGCTGTCCCTGCCGGCGTATCGAAGGCTTTAGGGCTTGACGCGGCTAAAACTGCCAACGCCATTGCTATTAGCGGAGCTTCCCTGAATGCGCTCCGCGTTACACGAACAGGAAAACTCTCCAACTGGAAAGGCTTAGCCTACCCGTTTATGGCTTCTTGCGGTTTGCATGCGGCTTTTTTAGCTAGCGAAGGAATCACGGGTCCACTGGAAGTTTTCGAAGGCAACAAAGGGTTCATGGATTCCGTGGCGGGACGCTTTAAGATTAACTGGGGCGAGGAGAACCTTGAGATGGTGAACCGTACTATACTGAAAAAGTACAACGCTGAGATACACTCTCAATCAGCCATAGAATGTATGCTCTACCTGCGAGACGAGGAAGGAATAGAAGCGCAAGACGTGGATTCAATAACCGTTCGCATTTTTGACGTTGCTTACAACATAATCGGCGGGGGCGAAGAGGGAGAAAAGAAAATGGTTCGGACAAAAGAGGAAGCAGACCACAGTCTCCCATACATCCTTTCAGCCGCCTTGATAGACGGCGAGGTTACCCCAGAACAGTACAAACCCCAGAGAATAACGGGTAGCGATGTACAAAATCTCCTAAGAAAAATTCAAGTTCATCCTTCGAAGGAATTCAGTGACAGGTTTCCAAACGCCATGCCCTGTGAAATAACAGTCCATTTGACGAGCGGGAAAACCGTGACCAAAACAGTCGATGACTATGAAGGATTCTTGACTCGACCGATGAATGTAGCAGGCGCGATTGAAAAGTTTACTTCGCTTGTTTCCGCCTTTATTGATGAGGAAAGAAAAAAGAAAATTATAGATGCAGTAACTCATCTGGAAGATCGTGATGTACGTCAACTAACGGAAAACCTAAACTTTAGTTTGAATTAGTTTTGCTCCTATAAACTGCAGGATTTAGCATCTGCCGATTACGGATAATGTATTGGTTTTCCTTGCCAGATTTCAGGGTCTCCCCACAGCTTGGTTTTCCAGGCAGTGAACTCAACAATTTGTGAGTAGTCAATGAATAAGTTGACGTTTCTTCCGAAATTCTTAAGATACCACTTAAACACTGGAGGATCCGCGGCTTCAAACATTAGATTTGTCAGCCCAAATTTGTCAACAATTTCTCGGATAACCTCAGTCTTCCACTGTTCAGGCGGCAAATCCTCAGTTAGCCCCTCGGACTCAATCATTATCATTTCTGCACCAGCTTTAAGGTGAGTCGCTACTTCTTCTGAGAACTCGTCGAACATTCGCAGCTTCATGCCAGCCTCATAGCCAGCAATATGGGTTCCGGCGCCTGCACCAATCATCATCGTGACTTCTGGTTTAGGTTTCATGCCTAACTTTTGAACCTGCTTTATAATCTTAAGTTTGTCGTCTAAAGAAATTGGAGCAAGACCGCTTGACACCTCGACTACGTCGAACCCCAACTTCTTGCATTCCTCCAAGTACCGATCGACCGTTTCGCCTCCTTGAACAACCACTCTCTCGACGAACCCGCCAGTGGACACGTAAACCCCATAATCGTGGCACGCCTGAATTATCTGACGCACCCTGGTTCTTGGCAGCAGCCTCATTGAGCCACCCGCAAACTTGTATCCGTCCACGTAGAAGGCCCAGTCTTCAAGTAAATCTTTCAGATAACCGTAACTGACAGCGTTATAGTATGGCCCTCTAAATTCCACTATTCCAGCATTTCTCGGTTTTTCCGGAGGCATGTCTATTTTTACGAATTCGAAAGCTAAATCTTGCGAAGTCACTTAAATCCCCCTTTGCTCGATGGTTTTCTGACCCTTACATGTTAGAGTCGATAAAAAAGCGTTTATCCGCAAAAATATCACCATTAACAACGACGTTAAGCTAATGATTTAAGGATTTCCAAGAGGCAGACCTGCTGACGCTTAGCTGCAAAGGTTTTTTAGAAACGATAAACTAGGGATTAATTGAAAATAGAGCGACTTATCAAAGTGGCTGGCTGAGATGTTTTTCCTTGAAATTTATGTGTGGATTTTGTGGTAGTTTTGCCTTCGACGAGGAAAAGGGCGACTCAAGAGCGGAACTGCCTCCTGGAATAAAACTGGAGGATATACCTGAAACGTGGCGATGCCCAGTCTGCGGACACTGGAAAGGTGACCTTAAAGAGATTAGTGACCAAGAATACGCTCAAACAAGGGCAAAATACGAAAAAAACTATCCAGCAACGAGCGAAAAACCGTTAAAAGACATCGACTATTACCGCGACATTGCTAGAAAGCAACTTGCAAGAACTTGCGCAGTAAACAAGGTCTGCGACGGAGACCCGGACAGGCTCTGCCAAAGCATAAAGTACAATAGACCTGTGGGTTTCGGGGGTGCTGGACAGGGCAAGACATGGAGCGCGAACTTTCAAGCTTTATCTCGGTACAAGCTGAAGATGAGAGTGATTAAGGAGCATTTTGAACCGAAGTTTGAGACCGTTTTTCTGGGCAACAAGATTGCTTTGCCCGTTTTGGCGACAAGCATCAGCGGGACACTCATGAGCATGAACAACGCCTTAAGCGAAGAGGAATTTCAAAGAGGATTGGTGGAAGGAGCTAAAAAAGCAGGCACTATCGGCTTGAGCGGCAATACTGTTGATGCGCCGGATCATCCAGGAATAGACATTATAGGAGGAATCGGCGGCTGGGGCATCCCTGTTTTTAAACCGCAGTCGCAAGAACGGCTTCTAACCCTTTTCAACCGATGCGAGCAGGCTAACGTCTTGGCCATAGGCGTCGATTTGGACGGTTACGGCTCAACCAACTGGGCACTAAGGGGTAAGCCACTTTACCGTAAAAGCGAGCATGACCTCAAAGAGCTAGTGGACGCAACGGAAAAACCCGTCATCTACAAGGGGATCATGAATATTGAAGACGCGGGAAAAGTGGTTGATTCAGGCGCGAAAGCGCTCGATGTTAGCAATCATGGCGGTAGAGTAATGGACTGCGGCAGGGGCGTAGCGGAGGTTCTGCCCGAAATAGTAGACACATTCAAAGGCAAAATAACTATAATGGCGGATGGCGCGGTAAGAACAGGTTTTGATGTTCTAAAACTTTTGGCGATAGGCGCAGATGTAGCGTTAATTGGCAGACCCCTTGCTTGGATGAGCCTTGCCGGAGGAGCCGAAGCAGTTGCGATGTATCTCAATCAAGTCAGGAATGATTTGAGGATGGCTATGGTTATGACTTGCTGCGACTCGCTTGAAGAAGTCAGCCGAGACATCCTATTCATAAACGAACAGGACAGAAACTGACATGATTCACGAATGTGACGCTGCAATCATCGGCGCAGGAATCGCAGGCCTGACAGCTGCCCTAGCGGCTTCAGAAACCTGCAACGTAGCTGTAATCAGCAAAGTTTACGCTTCCCGCTCTCACAGCGGCGCAGCACAGGGCGGCATAGCGGCGGCTCTTGGCAACGAGGAGGAAGACCATTGGGAATGGCACATGTTTGACACTGTAAAAGGAAGCGATTACTTAGCAGATCAGGATATAGCTGAAATTTTGGCTCGTGAAGCGCCGCCGAGAGTTATTGAGCTTGAGCATCTTGGTGTACCATTTAGCCGCGACAGCGAGGGCAAGATTGAGCAGCGATTATTCGGCGGACACACTAGGAACTTTGGGGAAGCACCTGTTCGTCGGGCTTGTTACGCTTCTGACAGGACTGGACGGGTGATTATGGACACGCTCTACGACCACTGTTTGGTTCGAGGAGTAAAAATCTTCAACGAAGTTTTTGTTACGTCGCTTCTAACCTCTGAGGGCCTTTGTTGCGGTGTTTCAGGGTACGAACTGGCAACAGGGGAACCCATGATTTTTCACGCAAAAGCAGTTCTGCTGGCTACGGGCGGCTGCGGCAGGATCTTCAAAACCACGTCGATGTCTTTTGCGGCTACGGGTGACGGCTTCGCTTTGGCGTTTGATGCAGGTGTTCCGCTTGAGGACATGGAGTTTGTTCAGTTTCACCCTACAGGTATTTACGGCTTAGGAATCCTAGTTAGCGAAGCAGCAAGAGCTGAGGGCGGCGTACTGCGAAACGGCAAGGGAGAACGGTTTATGGAACGCTATGCGCCGTTGTTAAAGGACCTCGCACCAAGAGACATAATTTCCAGAGCCATCTTAACCGAGATTGCAGAAGGAAGAGGAATCGGAGGCTCTGACTACGTCTACTTGGATTTAACGCACCTCAGCAAAGAACAGTTGCAGCTTAAGCTCTCAGAGGTCACCTCGTTCGTGAGGACTTACCTCGGCATCGACGCTAGTGAATCCCCGATCCCCGTGGCTCCAACATGCCACTACATGATGGGCGGCATTCCAACCGATGCTCAAGCGCGCGTTTTAGGCGACGGAAAATCCGCCGTTCTACCAGGCTTGTACGCAGCTGGGGAATGCGCGTGTGTAAGTGTTCACGGGGCGAACAGGCTTGGAACGAATTCACTGGTTGACTTGGTCGTTTTCGGCAGAAGAGCTGGTCTGGACATCGCGGATTACGTTAGCAAGAATCCGTCAGTTCCGCTTCCGGCAGATGTGGAGTTGAAAATTTCTTCAAGAGTTGACGCTCTTTTGGCAGCCGATGGAAAGGAACATGTTGCGACTATACGTGAGGAGATGGAAAAAGTCATGACACGATTATGCAGCGTTTTTAGAGACAAGAACGGCTTGGAACAGGCGCTAAACAAGGTTCATGAACTTCAAGGTAAAATGGCCAATCTTGGACTGAGCCACCGTGAGAAACGTTTTAACTATGAGCTTGAGGAATCAGTGGAGTTGAACAACATGCTTAAGCTTTCCGAAGTCATCGTCCATTCTGCTTTACAGCGTGAGGAAAGCCGCGGAGCCCATTACCGCAACGATTTCCCCGAGCGTAACGACGAGGCCTGGCTTAAACACACTCTTGTTTTTCACGTTGCCACAGGACTCGAGACCTTGTACAAACCCGTTGTCGTCACTCGTTTTGAACCCAAACCAAGGGTGTATTAGCATGTATGTAAAGTTGAAAATCTTCCGATTTGATCCCCTCATCGACAAGGAACCTCACTACGACACCTTTGTCGTGGAGGCTGACTCGACAGATAGGTTACTTGACTGCCTCAATAAGGTTCGTTGGGAACAGGACGGCAGCTTAGCGTACCGCATGAGCTGCGCGCACGGCATATGCGGCTCCGACGGAATGACCATTAACGGGGTCTCAGCGTTAGCTTGCCAGAAACTAGTCAGAGACTACGAAGCCGACAAGGAAATTCTGTTTGAACCCTTAAGCGTTTTCCCAGTGGTGAAGGATTTGGTCGTGGATATGGATGATTTTTTTGCGAAGGAAAGATCAGTTCACCCTTCTGACGGCATAGTCTTAACTGAAGCAGAAGAAGACAAAGAACACTTGCAAACAATCGAGCAACGCTCACGGTTTGACGATGACATAAAATGTATCATGTGCGCCTGCTGCGTCTCCGCCTGTCCAGTTAGCCAGAAAGAGGACCCTGAATACGTTGGTCCCGCAGCAATCCTCCGAGCGCACAGGTACATCTTTGACAGCCGCATGAAAGACCAATTTGAACGCCTACAGATAATGGATAAACCGCACGGCGCGTGGAGCTGCAAGACGTATTACAGATGCACCCTGGTTTGTCCTAAGGCTATTCAGGTGACTAAGCATATTTTGGAAGTTAGACGAAAAATCCTAGACGAACTGCGACCTAAAAACAGCGGTTCTACTCAGCACGTTTAAGCCCTCAGCAGTTCTTTATCAGTCAGAGTTTGCTATGTCGACGATCCGGAAGCAGAGAGGTCACAAAACTACGGTTATTTGCCAACCGACGGCTGCTGGCTAATCGTACTCCTATTAGAAACGGGCACGTATTTGCAGCCTATGAGTCCACAGTAGTTGCCTTGGTACTGTGCACTTGGACGGTAAAGTTCAGGCTTAATCGGCGCCTGAGGAAACTTTTCTTCAATGATGTGCGCGGCCCACCCTGAAACCCTTGCAATCGCGAAAACAGGCGTGAACAAATCGTCAGGAATGCCGAGCATGTGGTAGACGGATGCGCTGTAGAGGTCAACGTTCGGGTAGATGTCGCTGCCCCTTCGCTCTCGGTACTCTCGCTGAGTGACAAACTCGATTTCTTTAGTCATAAGGTACCATTTCGGCTCGCCTGTTCGCCTCGCCAGTTTCTCAGACATTTGCCTCAGTAATTCTGCTCTGGGATCTAAGACTTTGTACACTGCGTGACCCATGCCCATAACCCGTTCATGATTATCAAACTTTGCTTTAACCCAAGCCTCAACCTTCCTTGGGTCGCCGATTTCAACTAGATTACGCATGACCTGCATGTTAGCGCCCCCATGCAATTCACCCGAGAGTGACCCGATTGCCGCACTGACGGCTGCGTACATGTGTGCTCGTGTAGAAGTGACCACTCTAGCAGTAAAAGTGGAGGCGTTAAAAGAGTGCTCAGCATGTAAAACCAGACAGGTATCAAAATCCTTAGCGGTCTCCTCGTCGGGCACTTTGCCCGTTAACATATAAAGAAAGTTTGCAGCTCTGCTTAACTTGGCGTCTGGCTGAATCGGGGAAAGGTTTTTTCGAATTCTATCCCAAAATGCAACAATGGTGGGTAACACGGCTACAAGCAGCGCCGCGCGTTTCATGTTAGCGTCCTTTGAGTCATCTTGCTTTTCAGGATCAAAGTCTGCCAATAAAGCCACGGTTGCTTGCAGAATATCCATCGGGGATGCAGTGTTAGGAAGCTTTTTTAGAACTTCAACGATTTTTGGTGGAAGCTTTCTATGTGCCGCGAGGGTTTTTGAGAATTCTTTAATCTGCGCTTCTGTTGGCAGCGCACCGTACAGAAGAAGGTAAGTGACTTCTTCGTCTGTAGAATAAGCGGCCAAATCGTGAATATCGTATCCACGATATGAAAGCTCCCCTTTTGCGCCGTCGACGAGTGATATCGTCGTATCGGCGACGAGAACTCCCCTTAAACCAGTGTCCTTATTGGTTGTCGGCGCGGCTGATTGAGATTGAGCTGCCATTGTCAGTCAACGCCTTCCCATTTAAGCAGACGAACGTGCCTAACTAAAACAAAGTAATGATTATGATAACCTTTGGGGCAACTTGACATTAAAAAACGCATTATAACACCATTCAATATGTGGTTTTGCAGGTAATAAAAAGTTTTGTTGCACAAGCCCAGGGCGATCGCCATCTTAAAAGTTCAAGGTTCTTCGTTAAATCACCCGCCAAAAAATCACCGCTTTTTCAAAAGTTCCCAGGTACTTCTCCAAGTTCCGAAAAATCCATCTTAATTTTTTCACTTCCTGAGCAGCAGCAAAAGAATCAATTTGCATGAAGGCCGAAAGATGAACCTTTAGACTACGATTTCGGATTCTTTGATTCTTAATAGCTCAGCCATTTCCGCAAGGTGACTTTTAAACGTGCTTTCTTCCAAAGGAGCCAAACTTGCAACTGCCCTGTCGATGTGCTCGTCTATTTTTCTTGCGCAGTAACCCAAGGAGCCGTTTTTAAAATAAACTTGCGCCTCATTAAGGAAAGCGCTTAGGCTCTCTTGCGTTTTGGCGGACAGCAACCTTTCAAGAAGCACTTGTTTTTCGTCGCTTGCATTATTATACGCATTTATAATTGGAAGCGGAACTCGGAATCTGCTAAGATCGGCTTGCAAATCACTCCCTGAATTTTCTACGTCTATCATGTCATCTCTTATCTGGTAGGCAACCCCGTAGTTCTCGCCATAAACTCTTAAAGCGTTTGTCTCGCTTGGTGACCCGTTGGCTGCTACAGCTCCACATTCGCATGCGGCCTGGAAAAGTGAGGCGCATTTTTTTCTAACTTTCCTAAAATAGTCTTCCTCATTCAATGCAGTACTAGCCAGGGTGACATCGGCGTACTCACCGTCTGAAAGTTGCTTGCAAGTATCTATCATCACATCGAGAATTTTTCGTTTATACCCCTTGCAAAGAGACAGCGAAAGAGAAGCCAACATATCCCCTACCAAAATCGCTTCTTTAACGCCCCATTTTGCGTAAACCGAAACGGAGTTTCTCCGAAACGTGTCCTCGTCCAAAATGTCATCGTGAACAAGCGTCGCCAAATGTAACAGCTCAATGGCTAAGGCAAGCTTGCGCAGCTGTTCCTTTTTAGCGCCTACACTTTCGCCACTCAGCAAGACCAACGTCGGCCGAAGTCGTTTTCCCTCAGTGTACAAAGCGTATTCGATTTGTTTTCGCAGGTTTAGTTCAGCGACGACTGGTAGAAGCGTTTGGAGTTCGGAATCCACTAAACTTTTCACGCCGTCGCAGTAAGACTGAAAATCGCCAGAATAAAGGGTGCGGGTTTTCTTGCAAGCCATAAGAAACCTTCAGGTCATCAAGCAAGCATGTTGCCAACAAGTAATAAGCGTTTCTAAAATCATAGATAATGGGCAGAGCTAACTTTTTGAATTAGGAAACGAAGAAGCTTCTTTGCTGGTCGCTTTAAAAGACCAAAAAATTCTTTTCAGCAAAAATGTTAACGAAAATTCCTGAAATCCTTGAAGAATCAGCTCGTAAAAAAAGCGGATAAGCATGAATACATGCGTTAACTCGTCCTGATATTATGCAGTTCGTTAAAGCGTGCGGTACATGTATATTTCGTCAACGTACTCCCCGTTTCTCTTCAAACCCTTTGGCAACACTCCAAACTCAGCAAACCCCAGTTTCCTGTAGAGGTGCCTCGCATGCTGATTATTTGCGAAAACCGACAGCACAAGCAACTCGTACTTGCCCTGCTGCTTTGCCCTTTCAATGAGCGCAGATAGGAGAGCGGTGCCGACCCCCATATTCCTGTAGTCTTCGCGCACGAGTAATCCGATCATGCCAACGTGTCTCTGATCCTGTTGTGCCGTTTTTGTCCAAACGTCAGTTGCGCCTACGATTTCGCCCTCGACTTCGGCAACTAGAGCAAATCCGTCGCCCTTTTTGGCTTTAGCAAGGGTTTCCCTGAACCATTTCCTCTCATCCTTAATCGGGGGTTTTTCTGCGTACACGAAAATACCGATCCATGGGTTGCGCTTGGCTTCGTCCTGGGCTTCATAATAGTTTCTCACTACGCCTTCGAAGTCTCGCGGCTTCATGGGTCTGACTTTTATGTTGATTTTGCTTTTGCGGTTGCTTTTCGGCAGCATAAAACCATTTTGTCAAAGAGAGGATATAATGCTTGCCAATGTGTGCAAGTGGTCGTTTTAGGTTAAGCCATTTCGATTAATGGCTTTTGGTATTAGGGTGCGCTTGCAAGCTTTCTATAAACAGGTTTTCTTTTTTAGAATATCCTCAAGTTATGTTCCAATTTAAAACGGAATTGAGCAGCTTTGGTCAACGATTAATACTTTACGGACCCTTGACTTGCGTCCACTTTGGTAACGACTGCTTTTTTAAAAATAGCTGGAAAGGTTGTTGGCACGCGAAATTTGCATAATGCAAGGTTTTTGGGAAAAAGTAATCAATAACAATCTAATTTTTAATTTCTTTTGTTTTGAGGTAAGTTTTAATTCAACGCTTTCTAAACGGATGAAAAGATATGACAAGTAAATCACATGCAAGTAAAGCGAAAGTATGGTGGTTAGCTTTCCGCTACCATTTTGTTCCTCCCAGCATTTTTCCCGCTGTCTTAGGCGGCTTGGTCAGCTGGGCAACCAATAGCGGGTTTGTCCCTCTGTATTTTCTGCTTGTGCTCGTAGCCATAATGATCAACCATATCGGCCTAAACATGACTGATGATTACTATGATTACAAACACAGCGTAGACAAACTTGCGCCAGGTGAAAAAAACCCGTACTCAGGGGGCAGTGGCACCCTCAGCAGCGGTCTTTTGACGCCTCGGAGCATGTTTAAGGCTTTCACTCTCTGCTATCTATTCACTGCGGCTGCGGGCTTGTACCTCACTTTAACAATAGGCTTACCTATCTTAGCATTCGGGCTATTCGGCGTATTCTGTGCAGTCTTCTATACAGCTCCTCCCATAAGCTTCAGTCATCACGGCTTAGGCGAACTCGCCTTGCTAGTAAATTTTGGCTCAGTAATCGGTTTAGGCGCCTTTTACGTTCAGGCGCGAACTTTGACGTTGCAGGCGTTTTTGGCAACGCTACCGATGGGTATCATGCTGTTCTCGATGATTGTAATAAACGAGATTCCAGACATAATAGAGGATAAAGCTGCTGGGAAACTCACGCTTGTGGCAAGGTATGGAAAAGATGCAGGCGTAAAACTGTACATAGCAAGCTGGACATGCACCTACACGATAATCACCGCTTCAGCCGCGCTCGGCATCATACCGATTTACACGCTTCTTGCTTTGCTTTCGTTGCCTCTTGTGTACCGTTCAATCAGGGTGCTGCAAGTGTATAAGGACAATCCAAAGTTGATGGCTCCTGCAAACCTTGACATGATAAAAGCACACAGCATCAGCGGCTTCGGTTTAATCGCGGGTTACGCACTCGCAGGTCTCCTGAACAAGGCAAACGCATTTCAACTTTTATTTATCCTAGGGCTACTTGCAGTTGCTTATGCTCCAGTCGCTTGGACTTTGTTCAGCACAAGAAAAAGAGCTTAAGTCTTCGCTTGCCTGCTGCTGAACCTTGAGATAGTTTTGTTTCTTTCCGGTGGCAAACACGACATAGTTTCCTGTGCCGAAGAAAGTTTTAACACCTGTCAGGTGGGGTTTCACCATTGAAAGGCCTGCCATGCGAAAAATTCTTTCCAGTTCTTCAGCTGAAGGCGTGTAAAGAATTTTGTTTAAAGCGAATTTGCTAAACCATCTTGATTCAGGACCGCCAACAACTACTGTTCCGTCGGGTTTTGTGACTCTAGCCAGTTCCTTTAATGCTCTTTCAGGATCAGGAAAATTCTCGATGGCTCCAACTGAAATTACTGTGTCGAAGGATCCGTCAATAAAGGGTAAGTTGTCGGCGTCGCCCCTTGAAATGGAAATCCTTCGCTTTTCTGAAGCCAGGTTCTTAACGGCTCTTTTAAGCTGCACGGGGTTCATGTCCAAACCAACTACCTCACAAACATCTTCTCTATTCAAAATGCCTGATGTGGTGTAACCTGTCCCGCAACCTACGTCAAGAACTCGCAAGTTAACGCCATTTCTGAGTTGACTTACAATTTCTTCCCGCATAGCGTCGGTGTAAAAGTGAGGGTTCAAAATATCGTAAGCGACAGAAAATATTCTGTAAAAATTTAGCGCTCTCTGCTTATCCGCAAGAAATCCTTCAGTATTTTTGGTGTTACTTTGCTTTTCGGCTTTTTGCTTGGCCCAAACAAAACTGAATGCTAATAGGCTCATTATTCCTGTAAGTAAACTTGCAACGAGGAACAAGCATGAAGCGGCAAATTTTTTCGTAAATTTTTGCTCCAAGAGTTTGTCAGCACTTCTCCAAGCAGGCATAATAATTAGCGAAGTCATTATTGAACCATTTTAATGTTCGCGGGTCGTACAGCCGCGAAAATTAACGTTTACTTGTACGAAAATAGCCAACTTTAAACTCTTCAACTGGCATTTCTCGGGAAGCGAAAGTCGTTTAGTTCGGCGGTAGCTAAGGATTTCCTAACTTCGATTCGTAGCCAGTGTCCGAATTTCGTAATCTCTCCCTTAACCAGTGCCTTACATCGTAGAAGGATATATTCCGGTAAGGACACGCTGAGACGCAGTTTCCGTCGCCGAAGCATTTGTAATTTCTGAATTCGCCCTTGGCAGCGAATGCAGCCGGCTGGTCCGTTAGCCCCAGCGGGCAGACCTTTGAACAATCTTTCGTTGTGCAGCTACTGCAAAGGGTCTTGTCCTTCACCTTCAGCCTAAACAACCCAGTTCGGGATATAAGCTGGTTGAAAGATCCCCAGCTGCACATGCCCGTTGACGCGCAGCCGTAAGTTCCGACAAATGGTATCATAATCCAGACGACGTACCATAGGAAGCCGAAGTAGAACATGAACAGGAAGAAGGCTGGGTCCACGCCGAACACGGAGACGCCTAAAACCCCTACAGATGATAAGTATGATAATACTGCCGCAGCCAGCAATGAGACCCACACCGCAGACACGACTACCTTATAGAAAGACGAAACCTTGTTCGTGAGCAGCCGATGTCCAAGCTTAGAGGTTCCATTAAACGAGTTCATGGCGTCGATAGTCGTCCCCTGATACATGAGGGGAGCCATGCACATTACAGAGCAGACCTGCCTGCTCCCGAACAAAAAGGAAAGGCTGCCGCCGATTAAAAATGTGCCAAGTAACGCCATTAAAACGGTTGGAGCAATGGCGCCTGAACTTCCGATCCCCATGCTCCAGCCTAGCCACGGGATCTGCCTAAGGAATTGTGAAGGGATCAGGAAGGCAGGTAAGAGTATGCTGTATGCGCCGTAAGCGAGAATCATGAGAAGAAGCCTAATCTTCGTCTCAGAATCTCGAGTATATTTGATCTTGAACACCACTAGTGCGCCCATCTCAATGCCCATCATAATCAGATACCATGGGGACATCGTTATGCTGGCGAAGAACATTATGAAATTGAAAAAGCCCGCACTCAAGGCGTTCGCAACTGACCCTGCCGCAGAGGCGAACATCATCCCATTGAAAAAGCCTGCGCCGTACACTTGAATGTCGAGGACGCCGCCCATGAAAAACTCCGCCACGAATAGGAGCGCGAGGAAACCGAAGACCCAGTACGGCTTTGCCTGCCAACTTACAGGTTTGGAAGAAACAAGCTTCCTTTCGTCCAGTATAATACCGAAGTATACCACCATCTCGACTATTATGGATAGGACAAAGACCGCGACGTCTCCTGTGAGAAGCCAGATGAACTGGCCCGCCATCATCAACACATAAGCCAGCATGAGGAGGAGCAAATAGTTTAGGATGCCTGAACTGGTGGTCCGATTCTTGTACAAGAACTCAAAGACATAAATGAAGAGGAAAATCATGACGGCACTTCCGGCAGCCAAAGAGAGATTAGTCCAGAGTGAGTTGTCAATCGCGGTGGGAGACAGGATCATTATGATAGTTTGAGATACCATTATCCCGGCAAGTGTCTTTGGCAGTCTGTCTCTAATGAAGAAGAGCGTTATTGCCATCTCTGCGGACATCATGAAGATGAACCAGAAAGAGCTCGAAGAGTGAATAAGAGCTAAATAGACCCATTGCAAACCGCTAGAAATCGATACCGTGCCGCCAAGGATCGCAAAGGTCCAGCCCATGAATATCTCAGAAAGGATGACCAAGGCTATAATCGACGCAGTCAAAAGAAGTTTAATGTTGCCCACTTTATTCTTTAGGAGGCTGTCGTTTCCTTTGTGTGTCGCAAAAAGAATAGCAAAAGCCGAGACACCTCCCACCGCCAGATTAAGAGTTACTAGTTCAAGGAGTGTAACTGATGCCTGGGTGTAGATGTAGACGACCGTACTCACGAAAATCGTAGCCATCATTGAGAGGAGGAAGACCACTATTCCGGCGTCCATTAAAGTCTTGATTTCCGACCCTTTCTTCACAAGCCATGCCGTGAAGATGGCCATTGTTGCAACGTAAAAGCCCGCGCTCAATATTCGCGTAAGCGGCCATGTTGTTGACGCAGATATGATTCCGTTGAAAAAGCCTTGACCGTACACTTGGACAGCCATTGTTCCGCCCATGAAGAACTCTACCACAAATATGAGAAAGAGGAAGCTAAAGACCCAATAGGGAATTGACTGCCAACTTACCGATTTAGAAGAAAGCAGCTTCTTTTCGTCTAAAATTATTCCAAAGTACACCACCATTTCAGTTACTATAGATAGGACAAAGATTGCAGCGTCGCTTGTGAGGAGCCAGATGAGCTGACCTGTCATCATGAGGGCGTAGGCCAGCGTAAGGAAGAGCAGATAGTTTAGGACGCCTGTACTTAATGTCTGGTTTTTGTGCAGGAAGTTGAAGATGTATATTAACAAAAAAGTCATGATGGCGCTGCCTGCAGCCAGAGAGAGGCTGACCCAAACAGAGTTGATAATGGCAGTTGGAGAAAGAATCATTAATACAGTTTGAGCTGCGATGAGCCAGCTAAATGCTTTCGGCAGTCTGCCTCTGATGAAAAGAAGTGTGATTGCCATTTCGGCAGCCCCCATAAAGATGAACCAAAAAGAACTCGAAGAGTTTGTTATTGTGGCGAAAATTCCTTGGAGACTGCCTGTTGTGGATGCAGTTCCCCCGATGAGTGCAAAGGTCCAGGCCATAAACACCTGGGAAAAGAGGACCAAGGCGATGATTGATGCAACTATCAGGGACCTTAACTGTACAATGCCGCCTATGGTTTCATCCAACGTCTTAGGTTCATCAAACATGTACATAACTGCGAAAGCGAAGCCTAAGACCATCATCACAAACATGTTTAACAATATGTTTTCGTCAAGTGCCCCGGGGAAGTAGAAATACGATACGATACTGATAGCCATCGTAGCCATCATTGAAAGTAGAAAGAGCACTATCCAAGCGTCTTTTGGAGTCTTGATTTCTGAGCCCTTCTTCACAAGCCATGCCGTGAAAATGGCCATCAATCCTTCGAGTACACATATAGGAATGATAGTTGCAAAATCCAAGTCCTTCACCAATTTCTGATCTATTTGGGACGTGGTGTACGGTATAACTAAAAACCTTTTGAGGTGCCCGCCATATAAATGCTATGCAATAGCCGCGCGCTTCGCGCCCGTTTTTATGCTCGTCAAATAAGAGTTCGGAAGAATTATTTGTGCTTTGTGATTCTGTTGCTACAACAACAATTGAGGCTTAAACAGGTCCTCTAACGAGCTGCAAGCCTTAAGTGGTTTTCCTTAGGCGAGTATTTTCCAGCTTTCGATACCCTCATAATTAAGTCATTCTTGGCGATAATCGCCAAATAGTAAGAAACCCAACCTGTTCAGCTGCGACTGCATTCATGCAACCAACACGTTTAAATGGCAAACCTCCCAACTAATGCTTGTAAAAATGCTTGGAGATTTGACGGAAAACTCAAGCGCAAAAAACACACAATCATCTTATGCCATTGCATCGAGACTGAGCCAAGCATACAGCTGTTACCGTAAGAAAGTTCCAGGAGCACGCCACGCCAAAACGCGCTAGATTATCATTAGCATCAATGTTAGACGCTGCTTTCGTTTTTACTTGGGTTTACGCCAATTGTTAGTTTTCAGCACACGTGATTCACCATGTCGCAACCGATACCGACTTCAGCTGCAGATTGGAATAGTTTCTTTTACATAGCTATCACCATAGCTATGGTTGCATTGGCCATCGTTATAGGCGCAATGATTTATTTTGTAGTAAAATATCGGGAACAGAAAGGTCAACCTAAATTTGTTCCAGACTTCACCCCAAAGAAAAGTACGGCTAAAGACAGCGTGATTTTTGCTTTGATCTCCGTCATAATACTGGCAAGTCTGGTTACAGCATCCTACACGCTTGTGCCAAACGCGCGCTTTGAGCCTTCCGACCCAAAAATCCTTGTTATCGACGTAACTGCTTTTCAGTGGGACTGGCGTTTTGGATACCCTAATGGCGTAACAACGTTAGGTAACGTTACTCTGCCTGGAAACACGACGATCATGTTTAACGTTACAAGCGCAGACGTGATGCATAATTTCTACCTGGTGCAGTTTAGGGTAAGCACAGAAGCGGTACCTGGAAGGTACAACGTCATTTGGGTAACCACTCCGGTAGCAACGGGAAATGAGGTTTACACCTACAATATTTACTGCAAAGAACTATGCGGCGTCGGCCACACTTTTATGGACGCGGTTATGACGATTGTGAGCCCGGCTGCCTATGAAAAATGGCTTGCCAGCCAAATGCCATCAAACTCAACCGCGACGGGAGGATGAAAGCTATCGTATTTTCAATCAAAGAATGGTTAACCACAACCCACCATAAACAGATAGGTATTCTATACATTGTAACAGCTATATTCTTCATGGCTGTGGCGGGAATGCTCGGCGAAATGATGAGAACCCAGCTTGCAGTTCCAATGAACAATTTTCTTACAGCGTTTGACTATGAACAAACGGTAACCCTTCATGGTCTTCTGATGATACTTTGGGTCCTAACACCTCTTGCCGCCGGAATCGCAAACTACGTTGTCCCTCTCCAGATAGGCGCAAAAGACCTAGCGTTTCCACGCATGAACGCTACAAGCTACTGGACGTACTTGTTCAGCGGCGTAATGATGATAAGCACAGTTTTTCTGCCAGGAGGCGGACCGGACACAGGCTGGACACTTTATGCGCCTCTTAACACCATACAGTTTACACCTCAGCCGGGAATGACATTGGCAGTGTTAGGTCTCCTGCTCTTGTCGCTCTCAATAACCATGAGTTCAATCAACTTTCTCACTACCATCGTAAAAAACCGAGCAAAGGGAGTGACATGGAGGCGATTGCCATTGTTCACGTGGTCAATCGTCTTCACGATGGCGCTGGCACTTTTCGCATTTCCACCGTTAGCAGCCGGGCTCCTCCTTTTATCAAGCGACAGATTTCTTGGAACCGTTTTCTTCAGTTCAACCCAAGGTGGGGGCATCTTGTGGGACGAGCTCTTCTGGTTTTTCGGCCACCCTGAGGTGTACATAGTCGTTTTTCCAGCCTTAGGGGTAATTGCCGAAGTGTTCCAAACATTCGCAAAAAAACCGTTGTTCTCAAGAAACGTGTTCATCATAGAGTTTGCCGCCGTGGCGTTTCTCAGCATGGGCGTTTGGATGCATCACATGTTCACAACTGGCGTAAATTACAGCGTACTGCAGACGTTCTCTTTCACCACATTGGCGATTTCGGTGCCTTTTGAAGGATTGGTTCTTGCGTTAGTGCTTACACTTTACAAGAGTCATATCACATTGAACACTCCGATGCTTTACTGTTTAGGAGCAATTTTCACGGTGACTCTGGGTGGAATAACGGGGGTTTTGCAGGCGTTTCCCGTTCTAGACTACACCTTTAATGGAACTTACTGGATCGTAGGTCACTTCCACTACGTTATGGCTGGAACCACGCTCTTTGCGCTGTTGGCTGGCCTCTACTATTGGTGGCCTAAAATTACAAAAAGAAAATACAACGAGAAATTCGGAGTAATAACGTTCCTTGTTGCCTTCGTCGGCTTCAACGTACTTTATTTCCCCTACTTCTTCCTCATAGCAATGCCAAGAAGAATATTTACTTACACTGTTGCCTCGGGCTTTGCATCTGCAAATTTAGTGGCTACGATCGGCGCCTACGTGTTTGGTCCAGCCGCCGCCGTGGCAGTTTTGGTTCTGATTCTTAGCTTAAGAAACCCAGTTTTGAAAGAGGCCAATCCCTGGGAAGCGCAAGAATTGGAGTGGACGCAAAACTACCAACATCTTCCAGGTTCACCAACGGCACCTTCGTCAACTGAAGTGGCCGTTGATCCGCCTGCTAAAAAATCGGCTGGTCAATGGTATTGGTGCATGACAGGTTCTTGCAAACAACCAAGACCGACCTTGAGCGGAAGGAAAAAACTGGCTTTTCAACGCAAGCAGGGAAGTATCTCAGGGAAAAGTTTGATGCCAGAAGAAAAAAGCGGTGAATGAAATGTCGGAACAGTACGAGGAAACTGAAGAAAGCAAATCAACTTATGCTCCTTTTATAATAGGCGCAGGGCTTGCACTCTTACTTTTCGGTCTCATAGTTTTTATTCCGCTTGCGATTGCCGGCGGAGCGATTGTGGCTGCAGGACTGTTTCTGCTGTTCAGAGATACCGTTGAAGAGAAATTTGCTGATCTCAAGGAAACTGTCGGAGAAAGCTGGCCTGCCGGCTTCTTGAGCAAGCGCAAACTTGGAGTCTGGGTTTTCATCATGTCCGAAATCTTGATCTTTGGGTCGCTTATCGTTGGTTATATTTTTGTTCGCTTTTCAAGCAGTTCATGGCCAGTTGCGACGCAGGTGCACAACGTGACGCTTGGAATGACCAACACCATCATCCTGCTTACGAGCAGTTTAGCGATGGTATTTGCTCTTGTCTCGGTCAGAGCGGGCAACATGCGTGGACTAAAAATTGGATTAATCGGCACGTTTGCTTTAGGAGTAGCGTTTCTCACAGTTAAGCTTGGCTTTGAGTGGCCAGCTTACTATCGGAACGGCTTCACTATAAGCAGCGGCTTGCCCGGCTCAACTTATTTTGTCCTGACAGGTCTACATGCCGCACATGTGGCTGGCGGTTTAGTGGCGGTAGGATACTTGATTGCAAGAACTTATCAAGGAGGATTCACGAAAGATAATCACGCAGCTGTAGAGAACATCGGTTTATACTGGCACTTTGTCGACATCGTCTGGATGTTTCTCTTTCCACTCTTCTATCTAATTTAGGTGAAAACATGCCAACAATGAAATTTTATGTGGGAATTTGGGCGGGACTTGTAGCGGCAACCGTGATGGAAGTGGTAACCCGGTCAATACCCGGAGCGTTTGCAGTCGTATCAGTGATTATTCTTCTGATCTCTTCGGGCAAAGCCGTGACGATAGCAATGTACTTTCAACATCTGCGGTACGAAAACAAAAGTCTCGCTATATTGCCGATAGCCGCCGTTATAGCGGTCGTAATCCTAGCGGTCGCAGCTTGGATGTCAATGTAATGGGAATGTGAAAAGACATGAAAAACACCCTTAAAGAGTACCTGCCGCTAATCCTCATAGGTATTTTCGCGATCGCGTTTTTCTTAGGAGCAATTTCTATGCTGATCTTCAACCTACAGCCAGTGTTGGTGACGTCGAGCAAAAGCAAGACGCCGACTTCAACCATCATTCTCTATGAAGGAGAAATATCAAATGGTAAATTTGCATTCGGCACGGCTCCAAACAATTTGACGTCGCCTGGACCGACTATTGGATTTTCAACGTCTGACACCGTAAACATCACCGTTATAAACGTCGGGAAACTGCCGCATGCCTTCGCGATAACAACGATGCCCGTGGCAGGAGCAACTGTACTGTTCGATGCTGTTATCGGTTCAGCCGCTAAACCGCTTCAACCAGGGCAGGAAGGCTCAGTAGTTTTCGCGCCCAACAACGCCGCCTTCGATTACTGGTACATCTCCCCCGTTGGCAACGACACTGAAGACGGAATGTACGGCGCGGTCATAGTGAGTTCTGTAACTGGCCCAGCATTTCCCTGAATTGATAAGCAAATCCAAGCAAGTTTGATAAGTCAGGTAAGAATGCGATCATGAAACAAGAAATAAACAAGTATGTTCAACTTACGAAACCCAAGGTGACATTGCTAAACTTGTTCGTAGGCGTCACCTGCTTTGTGCTCGCAGCGTTTCCACAGGTCACTTGGTTCAAACTTGCTTTATTCTGTGCCGACGGGTATTTAGCGGCTGGCGGCTGCGGAGTTTTCAACAGCTTCTACGACAGAGACATCGACAAACTGATGCCTCGCACCTCTAAGAGGGCGATTCCAGCTGGGCAGGTGACTTCTAATCAAGCTTTGGCGCTGGGAACGGCGATGATTTCAGCAAGCTTCGCGTTGTCATATTTCTTGTTTAACCCCTTGACTCTTCTGATGGTTATCCTTGGCATAGTCTTCTACCTAATCATCTACACTGTTTGGCTGAAGCGGATAAGCCCCTGGAACGTGGTTATTGGCGGCTTCGCTGGCTGTTTTGCTGGACTTGCGGGTTGGACCGCCGCCGCCAACACGCTCAGCGCCATGCCCTTTCTTATCGCCACACTGGATTTTCTCTGGACGCCCGGTCACCTTTGGGCGCTGGCTATTAAAAAAGTGAGGGAATACAAGAACGCGGGGGTTCCGATGCTTCCAGTGAAGTTTGGAGTCGTCAAAGCTTCGCACGTTGTTTTCGGGTTGAATGTTTTGACAGTGGCTTTCTCATTTCTAATTCCCATATTCAATCTTGCGGGAATCGTTTACGCGAGTGTCGCTTTGGTCGCGGGAGGCGCATTTCTATTTCAAAACCGTGGACTGCTCTCTGCAAACCAAGAAATGTACGGTTTCAAAGTGTTCATGGCTTCAATGCCTTACTTGGCATGTTTAATGATCGGCTTAATCATCGACAAACTTGCGGTCATCTAAACTCAGATAAAGCCTTAATACAGAAAACCTTTTTAACCTAATTAGCCTTAGCCATTTTCGAGATGTTTTCAGAATGCTTATCCGGAGAATTGTTTTCGCAGCGGCACTGATTCTTGTTGTCGGTTTAATATCAGCTTCTGCAGTTCCAGTTAAAGCGACGGGTACGGTGGTACAGAAGACTTTGTACGCAGGAGAAGTTTCAGAAACCGCTTACGGTTTCGGCAACACCGCAACGTCGATCACTTCGCCAGGACCAACTCTTAATCTCGTAGAAGGCACAACGTACAACATGACCGTTTACAACGTGAGCACTCATGACATGCTTCATTCATGGGAAATCTCAACTTCTGAAGCAGTGGACACTTCAGGGCCTTTATGGGGCGCAGGCATCGACTTAACCAATTACATACCTGTAGGAAGCTCTGGATCAGTCGAATTCACGCCCACTCAAACAGGCAACTTCTACTACGTATGCACATTTCCAGGACACATAGCACTCGGCATGTACGGAAAAGTAGTTGTGTCATCATCAATTCCTGAGTTTCCGTCAGTGCTGACTTTGATGTTCATGGCTCTAGCGGCAACTGGCATGGCTGCTTTCATGGCGAAGCAAAAGACTAAAAATAAGCGATTCTTCTAAAACCTTCTCTCTTTTTTTGTTCCAAAGGATGCTCTTGTGACCACTCTTGCCTTTTGAAGAAGAAACATGCTTAATCCCGCGAGTAGTGGCAATTCTCAAAAATGGAAAGAAAGAGATTCGTTCATGAAGCAGTCTTTGCACAGCGTTATAGGGCCGGCGAAGACTTAATCAGCGCTTAACAATTTAGCTTTAACGGATATTTCTTCGGATATTTGCTCTCTGGTTTTGCCGTCAGTGGCTATTCCAAGCTTTTGAGCCGCCTCAAGCAACATCTTGTCCTTCGTCGTTATGGTTTGTTTAGGGGCAGCGACAGCAACGTTCGCGGTAGCTGCTGGTTCCGTGGTTAATGCGGCATTAGTGAATTCTCTCTGCGCTTTGTCAAATTCCCCTTTGGCTCTGCCTAATGATCTGGCAAACTCAGGAATCTTCTGTGGACCCCACATTATAATAACGACGGCAATAACTCCGACGATAATCCAGTCTAATCCATCTAGCATTTTAAAAGACTCCCTTTCTAATTTTGTTTGCCCTAGTATAATTCGAGTTGTATAAATAACTTTGTTGTTGTACATTGGCAGTCACAACCCACCGAAATTTTCCATCAACGTTCAAAATTCCAAAACAGTTTGATCCGGCTTGTAACGTGCGATGCCTCTATAAACAAGAGTTTTTACCTCAGAACGAAATTATAATGAAGACAGAAACCTGGATACTATCAGAATCAAGAAAACGCGCCTTTAATCGTTTGTCCATTGAAACAACGTGATGTACGGTTAAAGGATATTATTGGTCCATTCGAATTACTTGGGCAAAGGCTGCGCTTTTCCACATTTGTTGCAGAAAAACTCCGATGCATCTATTGAATGCCCACAAAATTCACAAGCGGTAGTTTTGGCGGAAGAAAAGTTATCAAAGTTATGCAGGCTTCCCTGAACAATCGTTGCCGAGGTCTCAGGTTTTTTCTCGGATCTTTTGGCGATTTGCAGGGCCGCTTCCCAGAGAAGCGCCACAGGAATGAACAGAGCTATATCCACAAGGGGACTGCCGTCGGGAGTTACTACGGCGCAGATGACGTAGAGAATGAAGTAGAACCAGAGTCGGTTTTTTGAAATCCACTGTGTCTTGACGATTCTTAATTTCACTAAGAGAACAAATATCAACGGAGTAGTGAAGGCGAAGCCAGTGACGGCTATGAAAATCAAAATCATGTAGTAAAAGTTTGTTACGGATAGAGAAGCCACTGAGCCTACGTACTGAGAGAAAATAATGCTGGTGTACACGACCCACGGTGTTAAAACAAATAAACCGAAGAGCGCGCCAGAAATGAATAAGCCTGTGAAGGCAAGAGTGAAAGGATATATGGATTTGCGCTCGTTCGGGTATAGCGCCGGGTCTACAAACTTGTAGATCTCGTAGGCTATGACAGGAGAACTAACTAACAAACCGAAAACAAGAGATGCTGCGAAGTAAATCTCGAAAGGAGCACCCACGTCCAAACTAATTACGCTTACTCCTTTTGGCGCTACCAGGTTTTTAAGCCAGCTCAGGACAAGTGAGACAAAAGGCCTGTATAGCCCTGAAACCCAAAAAGCGCTTGAAAACATGTCTTGTGGGTTTGCGGGAAAAACTGCAAAGAAACTGGTCGCCACGATCAACGTGATAATAACAACTCTGAGTCTTTTCCTTAACTCTTCCACATGCGTCCAGAAACCCGAAAGTATTCCTTTAGACTGTTCCAAGTTATTCACCGAAAAGTTGCGTGTAAGGTCAAAGTTGAAATAATATTTTATCAACACAAGAGCTTGGCCAATCAGACACGCGGCTTTAAGCCCTTAGCTTAAGAGCTTCAATTAGAGTAGCCTCCCAAAAACTTAAAAGCATTGTGGTACTTGCATACTGACTTTCGCTCACCACAAAAATGACTTTTCTTTGCCGCAGTCGGTCGTATTTGCGTGGAGGAACACACTTATCCTTCGCACGATCAAGTGAGAAAGTGCAAAAAGAGTTGATGACTGTAATTCGCCGGAAACGCAGCAACAACTGTAAATTCTGTGAAGACCAACGGAAAGCGAGGAACAGGTATAAACTTATATTTTAGCCTAGTGAAATTCTGGGGTTACTGCTTGCGATAATTCTTTATGGGCGTAAGCGGAATAGTGAAAGTCTCCATAACTCCTTCTACTAATCGTATTTTGTCCCCGACAAAATGCAGTGCGTTCTCATTCGTGTCTGCTTGGAAAAGAATAGCAAAATCCCATCGACCAAACACTTGGTAGGCCTCCTCAAGAGTCACGCCTTGGATTGGTTTCTCAGTAAATTCCATCAATGGCTCGTACAGTTTCGCAGCCATATTAGGACTAATCTTAATCATCGTGAGGTATTTCTGCGCTTTTACCAAAGCAATCGCCTTACAGCAATTCTGTTGAGCGCATTAAAAAATATTGTTCTTTCACAATTTTGGGCGAATCGGAAAAAGAAGATCTTTTACGTATTCCACTTTTAAACAACGATCAGGCTGCTGTCCCCAAGATTTCCAAGTTACAAATCTTTTGCCGCGCGTTTTTTACACAATGATTTGAATGCAAGGATACCCGCGCTTTTGCTTTGCCAAGGCGGGGTTTTCTCACTCAATAGGTTCAACCTTACGCCTGTGAAATAACTTGCACTCTTTAATAACGACATTCCTAAGTCGCTCTGAATAAACGATGCCCTTGCCAGTCAACATAGAAAGCGGTAAAAGCGAACTCGGATACCTTACGCGGTATTCTGAGCATCCTTCGCATTGTTTTGGGAAGTCTTTGAAGCATAAATCATGCATTCCTAAAACCGCTCCCATGATATTCTATTGACTCGTTAATTAATTCAAGTTCTCCTGCTCAATTCTCTTCAATCATAATTGTCTAGTCTAAATTTTAGCTTAATGGACAATCCTCAAACAGAACCGAACGTATTCGTTAACGCAGTTAAGTCATGCAACAAGAAACCAACGCTCAAGTTAGAGCGCTCTTTCCTATTTAAAAGAAGAAGAAGTAAAGCCGCAACCACTCTTCTTCTACTACTACAACGAATACAGTTTCTTATGTATGCCGTGCAATAGAACGTAAACAGCTTGTTAACAATAGCTATTTCAGCATCGAGGGAAAAATGTGGCGTTTTCCTGTTTTGCTTTTCAAGGCGTCCCATGTGCTCAGTATTCGAGCGGCCTCGTCAGCAATCTTTATGGCGTTCTCTTCCCCGGCATGAGGCTTGAACTCGCCTGTAACATGACTATTGTACACCGCCAACACTGCACCAGCCCTAAGACCGAAAAGGCTCGCCAACGTAAATAGTGTAGCCGTTTCCATTTCAATGTTTAAGACTCTCGCCTTCTGAAGAGTAGGAACAAGATTGTCACTCATAGGAAGATCTTGTTTTGCCGGTCGGTTTTGTCCAGCATAAAAATCAGCGGTCGTCGCGGTCACGCCAACATGATAATTGCAAATTCGCAGTTGCTCAGCCGCTTCGATAAGTGCTAAGAGCACTTCATAATTGGCTACGGCTGGGTACTCGGGAACAACGTAGCAGTTGCTTGTAGCGTCTAAGCGCACGGCTGCTGAAGGAATAATCACGTCACCACAAGCTATGTCCGGTTGCAAGGCGCCAGTGCTGCCTACTCTGATAAAATTTTTCACTCCTATACTTGAAGCTTCGTTGACGACTATGGACATGCAGGCAGGGCCAATTCCGCTGGAAAGCGCCGAAACGCGTGCGCCACAGTAAACTCCTTTGACACTGCGAAACTCGCGATTGCTAGCCACTTCGGTAGAAGAATCCCAAGAGCTTGCGATTTTCGTGATTCTATCCGGGTCCCCGGGCACAAGCAGAGTCTCCTCCAAGTCGCCTTGGCTACAGCAGATATGATACTGTTTGTCTGAGCAATTCTTTGGGTGCATCAGCAATCACCATTAATAGTTGAATTGTTAAGCATTTAACGATAACGCTCCAATCTCATGCGTTTTAAACCGCTACCGGCTCAGCCTTTAAGCCCAGCCGCGGCTCCAGCTTATGAATATACAGAAATCTTTTTTCATGTATTCCCGATAAAGAACTAGACTTTTTTTCATTTAGCAGGTTAATCACTGCATTTTCCAAATTAAATGCGTCATTCTTAAAGGCATTACTCAGCGCCTTTTTTTCGGTTCGGCAATCGTAGAAGTGCATTTAATCTCGAATAAGGCTCCAAACCTTCCCGTGCCTATCGCTTCACACTCAAAACTTTAAATTAAGCAGAAAATGAGCTAAAACAATAGAAAATAAGGTCAAGCGCCTGGTTGCTCGTGACCTATAACACTCTTACTCCTTCTTTTCTTCGCCGTGCCGCATTCTCATGGGCATCTTTTCTATCGCTTCTTTGGCTAAATCCATCATCTCTTGATTTACTTCGACCTCCATAGTTAGTTTCAATTTGCCTTTCTTTTCTGGCGTCTCAGTCATGGAACCACCTCCTGAACCTGCTTAGTTGACTTGGGAATAAGTTACCGAGAAGATGAACGGCCTGCATTCCGGTCAGATCGAAATCAATTTCAATAAGATAATGGAATTTACCTAAACGTTTAGTCTTGGTTTTATAATTTTCAATTGAACCTGCATCCTTGAATCTATGCAACTGTTGATTCACAAACAGCGTAATGGCTGTCGGCGCCAAAGGTTCAAACGCGAAAACCACCCTTATAAGAACCCGGATAGCGCTCTCCACCAGCGATTCAGATACTGATTCGTTTTGAGTCATTTCTTATCCTCCTAATAATTTTGAGTGCGCAAAATTCTAAGAGCTTCTTATTAAGCTCACTAAATATACAAACAGGTTGCCAGATTTAAGATTTATCTTACACCGAAATTGCCAGAACAGTCATTTCCGCCACGTATCAGCGAAGTAGGCCATAAGTCAAAAAATCCGCGCTCATTGGTTATTCTAATCTGAAAACTATCGCCATCTTCTTCTTATTCAGGTCCTCCAAAATTCGAACCCAATCTTCAGGCATGTTTTCCTTTTCTTCTTCCGTTATTTTTCTTACGGTCAAATCGGCGTTCACATGAAAAGAACGCTTGCATGATCGGCAACTGTGATATGGGAAAAGGGATTCTGGTTTTGTAATCTTCTGTTTCACACCACAATAAGGGCAAGGCTTAATCGCAAATCTTTCCCTTCTTTCTTCCATGTCCATTGTTACTTCAACGTTTGCCTCCAGCTCTTCTAAAGAAGGGTAAATTCGACGCAGTGGCAAGTTCCCCTGACGCCACATTGCCCTGAGCATACTCAGTAACTCTTTTCTTTCACTCAACGAATGCCTTCTTAATCACTAATTCCTTGTCTTTGTTATTAGACATTTATGCTTAAACGATTTTTGATGATTGCCAACTTTACAATCACAAAAGTTTAGTTGCCCAAAGAACCCTCTTTGCTACAAAAGAAATTTGATTATTCAGGGAAATGAAGTCATGGAAAGCGGCAGGCTTTTAGAACATTAGTTTTCAGTGACGTGAAGGTCGATTCCCATGTTTTTGACAAGCCGCTCTAAATCCGAGTGGCTCATCCACTCAGTCTGTAAATAGCTTAGAATTCGCTCATCGCTTAGCCCCAACCGTTTAGCTTCTTTCACAGTGTAGCGATAAGCTTCCACTTCAGTCGGATTATCCACGTAATCGTATCCGGTGTTAAACAGCTCTCTGCCCTCTAAATGCTGCTTAACGTGGCAAAGTTCATGGATAACATCCAAGTAGATGTCAGTTTTGTCTCCCCTGCTCAAATAACGCTCGTTAACCCTTAGATGCCCATCATCATTGTCGACGCCCATGTACCCAAACCACATGAATTCGACTTTCAAATTCTTTAGCACCTCATCAGTTTTATCTCCGAATATGCCTCGCACAGGTTGTGAATTCTCGAATCCCTTAAAGTAATCCATAAACATCCCAGTTGAAGTCCCTAAACGCAATATTCTCGTAAGCCGCAGTTTTCTCACCAGCCTGAACGTTCTCCAGAAGAAATACTCGGTCCATGAAGCCATTTCCATGCCTCTCTTTTCCAATACGCATAAGCAGTATTTGAACACTGACAGGTGATTCATTTTACGCTAATCATTACTGAGTCGCAGTTTACTCTACAGTTTTACCGCTCGCATTCTTTTCCCGGAAAAACAGGTGAACTCAAATTAGCTGTCCGGGCTTAGATAACTTGCGACTGTAAAAACCGGCAGCTCTTTCAGGATTTCTGGGCAACGGGATCATAGCAAACATTTATTGGCGGAGGCTGCTGCTGAATTAACAGTTGGCATTGAAACAAAAGAGCACATGTAAAGAGGAACGAAAGGACAGACAGACGCGGTGCCAGGCGAGCATACAGTGTATCTCTGAGTCCTCGCGATCTAAACGAAGCGTACCTGAGCTTGAGGAAGTGAAAAAGTGGAACTGATCTGGACGGTTACAACGATATTTTGGGTTTGCTTATTCTTGGCAGCGGGATTTTGGATTGTAACTGGGTTGCTTGGAGCACCATGGGTTCCGACTCCTGGCGAAACGGTCAACGAGATGTTGTCCATGGCGAATGTTAAACCCGGCGAAGTCGTCTATGACTTAGGTTCAGGCGATGGAAGAGTTATAATTGCAGCAGCTAAAAAGTTCCACGCCGCCTCGGTCGGTGTAGAGCTGAATCCCCTGTGGGTCTTCTGGACCAGGTTAAAAGTAACGGCTTCAGGGTTAAGGGGCAAAACGAAAGTTATTTGGGGCAACTTTTTCAAAGTGGACCTTAGCAAGGCCGATGTCGTAACACTGTACTTAATACAGAATTCAAATGATAGATTGGAACCCAAGCTTAAAGAGCAGTTGAAGCCTGGCAGCCGGGTCGTTTCCCACGTTTTCATGTTCAACGATTGGAATCCAGTCAAAGCTGATGAAAATTTGCAGATATATGTCTACGTTGCCAAGTGATAAACATTCATCAATTTTTTTCAGTGAAATCCTGTTTCTTATTTCCGGCTGAATGGCATTTTTCGGTTTTTCGGAAAATCTTTGCACTCGTAGATTCGAAGCTGCCTTTGAGGCTCGATGCGGCACCTCTTGCGCGCATTCTTGCGCCTTATTAGTGGAGCAATCTGAAAGAAGGGACATTTCGAACAAAGAGTACTCAAGTTTCCTCCACTCAGGCGTCACATCGCTGTCTTTTAACTTTAAGCATTTTTTTTCTACTTCGTCATCATTCTTCTGAATAACGGAACCGCAATTGCAATCATGACTACGCCGAACGCTATCATGACTATCAGGTCGGTTGAGATGGCTGGTAGACCTGCGCCTAGCACCATTACTTTTCGCATGGCATCGGCAGCATACGTCAACGGGAGGAATTTAGCAATGTCCTGCATGTACCAAGGCATCTGCTGTATAGGGAACATCACGCCGCTGAGAAACATCATTGGAAACATCAACGTCATCATAATCATCTGTGCGGTCTCCTGATCCTTGGCAAATGATGTCAAAACGATACCTAAGCCGACAAACGAGAATACCCCCAGCAGCATCAAAGCGAAAACTAGCAAGATGCTTCCGTGGATTGCCACGCCAAACAGCACTATAGCCAACGCCATTATTATTACTCCCTGAAGCAAGCCTCGAGCAGTCTGCCCCAAAGCTTTTCCCAGAATTATGGATAACCGGTTGATTGGGGCGACCATCATGCCGTCCATCGTGCCTATTTCCTTCTCTTGAGATATAGCCACAGGTAAGCCGGTCATGACGCTCATCATAACCGTCATCGCCATTATTCCGGGGGCGACGAAGTTGAAGTAACTTGGGTTCCCAGGGACGACACCTTCTGATTTAACAACGTAAGGCTGAACGATAGCGAGCGAGTTTGTCGCATTTACAACTGAGGATAGACCTTCAACTTTCTCTTGTGCAAGCAACGTGCTCATCTGGTTAAACGTCCCTGACAGAGCTGCCTGCAACTCTGTGGATATCGTTGGATTGGACTGGTCAGTTATGATAATCAGCGTTCCTTGCTCGCCGCACATGACGCATGAAGAGAAGTTGCTGGGAATAACTATTCCGCCGTCTATTTCACCATTCTGAATCGCGGTTTTGATGTCAGCTATGCTTGTGAAGTTAGAAACCTTCAGCATATGACTCTGAGCATTAATCTGCTGTAAGCCAGTGATGAAGGCCTGGCTTGGAAGCGTGACACTGTGAAAGCCTGAATCTTGGTTCACCAGGCCTACAGGCATGTTACTTATAGTAGTGTTTCCAGATGGATAAATGAAGCCGACCATGACCATCATGAACAGCGGCATCAGAACAAGCAGAACCAGACCTAGCCGGTTCCTAAACAGTTCCGTTAGGTCTTTCCAAGCGATACGGATTGAATGCGAAAATAGATTTTTTGCGCCCATGTTATCTCACCTTATCCTATTTGGCGCAGCCCCGAAATGCCGGTGATTTTCCATCGGGATTTTCTGGTCTGCGCTGTCTCTTACTTGGTGACCAGTTATATGCAGGAATACGTCCTCAAGTGTGGGTTGCAGGTTTTCCATGGAATTTATCTTTCCGCCCGCCGCTCTCACTGCGTCGATTACGGAGTCGAATGCTTCTTGACCGTGGCTGATGATTTTTAGATGTGTAGAGTTTTCTTGGGAAACGTCGTCTACGCATTTGCAAGCATTGATTGCTCCGATAATTGGGGGTGAAAGATTTCCAACCTCAAGGCTTAGTATTGTTGTGTCAGCTCCTGAAATTATCTTTTTCAAGTTGGTTGAAGTGTCGAGGGCAACTATCTTGGCGTGATCCATTATGCCGATTCGGTCACACAAAATATCCGCATCCATCATTTGATGAGTCGTAACGATTATCGTGGTTCCGTTTTCTCTGTTGAGTTTCTTTACGAATTCCCGAATCTCAACTGAGGACTGAGGGTCCAACCCCAACGTGGGCTCGTCGAGAAAGAGTACCTCCGGCATGTTCAGAAGAGCCCTTATCACATTCATCCTCTGCCTCATGCCTGTCGAAAAAGTACCCACCTGCGAGTTCTTCCATTTGGTAAGTTGAACAAGCTCAAGCAGCTCGTCTATTCTTCTGTTTAAAACGTCCTTTTGAAGGTCAAAGAGGCTTCCGAAAAACACCAGGTTTTCTTTAGCAGTTAAACGGTTGTACATGATCATTTTTTCAGAGACAATACCGATGAGTTTCCTAACTTCTGTGTCATCCTTAATGATGTCGTAGCCGCCTATGGTCGCGGTTCCCTTCGTCGGCCGAGCCAACGTAGAAAGCATGCGTAAAGTTGTGCTTTTGCCTGCTCCGTTGGGGCCAAGCAACCCGAAGATTTCGCCTTTCTTTACGTCGAATGATATGTTGTCTACTGCAACAAAATCGTTAAACATTTTAGTGAGGTTTCTCACCGAGATAATCGATTCGTTCGACTGATTATTTTCAGTTTGACTTTTGCCCTCTAAGCCAACATCGATTTCAGTTTCAAACATGAATCGTTGCAATATGTTTAAGCAAAATATAAATATTCCGATAATAAACTCTATATTCCGAAGCACAAATGACCCTTGAAGAACAAGAAGAAACAACAGGCAATTGGGTAAAAGAAGCCCAAAAAGGATACATCAGAGTGGCGTCGCTCATCATTTTGAACAAGCGGCCCGCGCACGGCTACGAAATAATGAAAGAAATCAAAGACAAAACCAAGGGCTTCTGGAAACCAACAGCTGGCGGCGTATACCCGATATTAAGAGACCTTGAAAAAGCTGGATACATAGTAGGCGATTGGTCCACACAAAAAAACCGGAAAATAAAAGTTTACAAAATCACCGAAACAGGCGAAGCTATACTTAGACGCGCAATCGTCAAGCAGGGCGAACTCGCGAACAGCATGAACTCGCTGTTTCAAGAATTCGCAACAGACGTGCTAAACATCGAACCAAAAATACTCCCGATACCCATGATGCCTAGTCCCTTCTCCGCGTTCCTCGAGGAAAATAAACAAGATTCCAAAGAAGACCTAAAAAGCCTTAAACAAAAGCAAAAACTACTCAAAGAATCGATGGTCATGATGCGGAAGGAACTTGAGGCGACGTCTAAAAAAATCGCCAAACTGAAGCAGAATTGACGCCTCCGAGTTTTCGCCGTGGGCACCGCAAGTGTGGAGTCACATTGGGTCCATATCGTTAAGAGACAAGTCTTTATCCATTCAAATTCTTTATCTGCTGAGAATGGAAAACCTGAAAGCACAGGTTTCTTTCAAACTGCGTTTTTGCAGAATTAGTCGACTTTTTCGAAGTTAGCTGAAAATAGTTTTGTTCATTTCAAAAAAGACGGCTTCGGAAACTTGAATCCAACATACCAATTAGCAGCTCGATTACGTCACCCCTGACGGATGGTTCCTCTTTCAGGGTAAATGGAGTCTATATTACAAAATTCGCAATAATAAACAAAAAGAAACATGCCTTATAACGTGAAACCTTACAACTCAAGTACAGAAAACACTTCTAGAAGAAAGAGTCTGAATGACCGCAACAGAACTAAACGGGGACAAGCCGAAAAGACGAGACAAACTCGTCATAATGACAGAAATCCTTATCATCGCCATGAGAGGAGCATCAAAAACCCAGATAATGTACAAAGCCAACCTCAGTTTCAGCCAGCTTAAACATTACCTCGCCCTTCTCCTGCGTAAAAGTCTCCTGGAAAAATCTCCACTCAACAAAAGGGAAATCTATAAAGCTACACCAAAAGGCTTGGAATTCATGGAAAGACAACTACAAATAATAGATCTAATAAATGAAGACCACATAGAAACAGCATGAAACTTTGCCCCACGGACCGTAAAAATCGAAAAAAGAGCTTTTCAGGCGGCCATAATAAGATGAAAGTTTTTGTTTTTTCAGCTCTTCAAAGCAAGAACTCGTCTGCGTGGTGACGTCAGTGCGGTTGACAGGGCTTGTCAAAGAAGGAACATTGCAAGCGCGATAAGCAAAATTTGGCTTAGACCCATTCTTAACCATTTTCGGGAAAAGCCAAGCTGTTTTATTTTGACCGGCGTTAAGACACACAGTCGCCGCGAGATTAGATTTCAAAAGTTTCTTATGTTTTGATTGTTAGATGTAATGTAGCGAGTTGATTTGTATGGTAGTGGCAGGAAAAATCTTTCGCCTTTCAGAATCGATGCCGGCGGCTGAAGTCGCAACTAAACTTGACGGTTACCGCGCAGACGAAATTTTCGAGGAAGGCGACTATAATTTTGACCTTCTAACGGAGGTTGTAGGGCTAAAATCGCAGGAAAAAGTGTTAACCGGCGTTTACTCTCATGACTACGTAATGCATGTTTTCCACAGAGGTAAGGATGTGCCTTTACCAAGAACGGTGGAGGCGCTTTTTAGTTTCACAGAGGTTGAAGATGTGACTTTTTTGGTGGTCGTTGAGAAGAAAAACGTGGCTAACTTTGTAGCCAACAAACTCAGTGAAATCATTTTTGGTGGCGTCGGCAGTATAGTTGAAGCTCGGATTTTGCCGGTCACCTTGAAGGAATTTCATAAGAAGAACCCTGAAGAAACGAAGATTACATTCTTCGATAACGTAGACATTCCCAACGTGAATAAACTTTCACTCTACGGTCCAGACTTGATTAACACTTCACTGTTCGAGAATTACCTAGGTCACGGCGACTTATGGTATGTTGTCGCAAAATCCAAAGAAACAGGGTATGTGGTGGGCGTAACAAGGGACGCGTCAGTAACTGTTTTTAATTTAGCCGATAAAGAGAAGTACGTGGACTACGTCAGAAAAGAAATTTATCCTGTAATCTTAGCGAGCCAAAAGTAAGTGTCTGCTGACGCTAAATGCTGCTAAGCATGGTTGAGCGTTAGATATATCAATTTTCGACATATTCCGACCGTCGACATTTACCTTATATTTTTTTGAGATAATTTACAGGTTAATCGTCGGGGAGATGGAAGAATTGGAGGGATACAACTCAATTAAGAAGTGGTTAGGGATAATTGGGGTTTGTGCGGCTTTTTCTGTTATTTCTTATTTGTGTTATCTATTCTTTACGCGATAATTATGATGTGGAGGAGAAGGGAGAATGGCGAAAGAACAGGTCCCTGCAGGAGGGCAAGTTAATTGTGATCATCCTATTTCCAGGCAGTACACTGAAAGGCGTTTTGATATTTTAAATGGTTTTGAGCTTGTCGAAACAAGATGTGCCTGCTGCCACAAAATTCTGGTAACAAAAATCGTGAAGATCAGCTGATTCATGAATATCTAAAACAAAGCACAAAAACCATCACAAGACACACATAATAATTAGGGCGTACTCAAAAGGCAACCCCAAACCGCAAAACAAGGTTAAAGAAAATAAAAAAGAAAAATAACGAAAACTAAGTTAAAAGATTTCAGCTCTAATCAGCTTAATATCTTCTCGGCGGTCTTCGTTTTGCATAGCACTCGCGGCAATAAACTGGCCTTGTGCCGTCTGGCTTGAAAGGAACTTCACATTCTTTTCCGCAGTCAGCGCAGGTTGCCTTGTGCATTTCTCTGTGCCCATACGACATTATTCAATTTCAACTCCTACTACATTCGATGTGCAAAAATCACTTCTTACACAGCACCCTCTAAACTGTACTCCACGCTTATAAATCCATGCTCAGAATCCAGAAAAAACAAAGGCAACCCCGACGATTCATGACTACATTTTAAGCCATGAAGGCTTCAAGGACTCCCAGCGCCCATGGGTTAACTGCAAAATTGACGTGTTCAACCTTTCGTTCTATCTTTATTCGGAGCACTATTTTTATAGACCGCTTAAGAATTGCATTGGCAGAAAAAGAGGGAAAACTCACACTTTGACCGTCATCGTTGACGACGCAGGCAGCGGAGATTTGCTCTTTGGCGTTGTAGTCGGCGCCTACCGAGAAGAAACAGGCGAATTCAAGTACGACATGATCGACGTAAAGTTCTATCAAGAAATCTTCCGGGAAAAAGAGTACCTGCAAGAATCCTCACGCATCGTCTCCAAACTTGTATCATGGTTCAACATTAAACCTGACGAGGCAATCCACATATGCCAAGGCTGCATCTTTGACGTGGCCGCTGAGGAGCTACGCAAAGTCTACGGCGAAGACCGTGTTAAACGAGTCAGAGTCGTCGGCGAAGCACAAAGACTAGTTGAAATCGCATACCTGGACGAAATCCGCAACTTAGGCTATGAACCAATGGCTGAACGGGAAGAGAAACGAGGCAAAAGCTTCTTCCACATGATGCGCTGGCTAAAAGAAAACCCCGAAATGCTACGCTTCGCCAAGACAGGATGGCCACGCCTCAAAAACTATCACCTTTTCAAGCAGTTCCATCCGGAACAAGTTTATACAGCCATTTGCAGCGACTGCGGCTTTGAATGCGAAGTGCCTTTTCAACCCCGCGCGAACCAGCCTGTATACTGTCGAAAATGCTGGCCCGCCCACAGGAATAACAAGAAAAAACAGAAAAAATGACCCGTGACCCTTGCACGTTCTTGTCTTGCTTTTTTGAAGCGTGCGCCTGGCAACTGAGTAAGTGTTGGTGGGCTCGATTGAAAGCTCCCTATTAGTAAGGTTGAGTGTAAGGTTATTTTAGGCACCATTCGCAATTATGAGTGCACGTGAAAAGCTTTGGATAAGGACTGGGAACGTTTAGGACGCCTCAAACCGGAAGAAAAAGTTCAAGTTTGCATGCACATGACCGACGCGTGCGTTCGAATCTGCGCTGAGGGCGTACGAAGTCAGTTTCCAGGCATCAGCGAGGAAGAACTCATGAAGAAACTGCGTGAAAGGCTACAATGGTCCAAACGGAACCGCTGAGGCGCACTGGATTGGAAGGCTACTACGCTTTTGTAAACAGACTTGCCTGCGCCTTCGGCAGCGCACGCCTGGATTATGCCTTCACCGGCGCGTTGGCTGTTAGTTTCTACGGCGTTCCCCGAACAACCTCGGATGTTGATGTAATCGTTGCAGTCTCCAGCCAGGTTGACTTTAAAGCAAAGGTTGCCTCAGCTTTGGAACAGGCAGGCTTGGAAGTTGACGAACGAAAGATTGAAGAAGCACTCGTGTCCGGTTACAGGATTGCAAGCTTCAAAGATAAGGCAGCACCTTACACCGTTGACCTTATCCTTTCGGACGGTAAGCTTGACAAAAAAGCGGGAAAAATCAATAGCACCAACGCCTATTTTCAGTCACCCGAAGGCTTGATCACGGCGAAGCTTAGGATGATTAAGGCTACCTTGCCGTCTGAACGCTCATTTAAAGACAAGGAAGACGTCAAAGCCATTTTAGCCTTCACTAAAGTAAACATTGCGGCTGTCAGAAAGCAGGCTCGAAGGGATAAAACGCTGGAAATATTCGAAGCTTTAATCGAATAACGCGTAGGCTTCGTGTTTGGCTGGCTGTCTTAAGCGTGCTCACGTTTACTTGTTGCCTGACGCGCGTAAGCCATGAAACAGAAAGACCCTGTTTGGAGGGTTCTAAGAGGTTTTGGAAAAATTGACTTTTTCTTGTTATTTGGGCACAGGGCAAATAGGAAACGATTAAAATAGGCACTGGTTTTGAATGTTTAAATACAATTTTTACTCTATTTCCTGTGGGTTGCGTTCTGATTTGACCTCGGATAATCATGCTCAGCATGAACAGGCGGTTTGGGTTGGGAAGCCTTGGGTGGCTCCAGCAGCTGTCATCCGAACGGTCACCATTTTCATCGTTGCATTAATTTTCCTTATCATTGAAGATTACTTCCGTATCTTCTCGTATAATCTGGGTGGTTTACTGTTTTGGGCTTGGACAAGCTTGATTTTCACCGTGATTTGGGTGCTTAGCATGCTGAACCTGCTGATTTTTCGGGCATCCAACACTTACGTTTTATGGCAAGACGGGTTAGAGATTCGCCGCGG